>ERZ795056.1111-NODE-1111-length-31851-cov-4.659265_pt1 | contig 31851 bp, 29 predicted proteins | sample MGYA00375140_ERZ795056 | MGnify/ENA primary metagenome ERZ795056 (study PRJEB30185, sample SAMN05720227) | activated sludge metagenome | isolation source: Anaerobic digester | place: USA | collected 2015-03-09 ... | reverse complement strand
TCTGCCCGTCCGGTGTCCTTTTCAAAGGATCGAACCTGCCGGGATGTTGTATCACGGATCCACCGATTGCGAAACTTCCCTGATCCCTGATATGGATCGGTTCGGACGGAGCACCCGCATCTCCTGGTGTTACCGGCTTTCGCATATGATGACCCCTGGATATTCTCTGTCCGGATGCTGTTTCGGGAGACTTTGCTGCGGGAGGGTATTAATATTCAGGTGCATATTCCGGTACTCTATGAACAAAATCCTGTTTCTTGCCGGGTTATGTATCGCATTAACTGCGGCTGCACTCCTTTTTTTTGGTCTCATTGAGCCCGGACCTGCCGCAGTGATCGGGATCGTGGGAATCGGGCTGATTGGTGCATCCGGGGTATCGAACATCAAGAGGCTGTGAGGAGGGGGGGGAGGGGCTCGAAGGGATCATACGGTAAAAAAATTTTACGGTTCTTGATCAGATATTCCCTTCATTAACCCATTTTTGAAATTGTTGCATTGTTAAAACTTCGAGCAGATTCTCTCCCCTCTGATTGGCAAGCCAATCCACTGCACCTTTTTTAAAACCCCCACCATCAATGACAATCATCGCTGGAGAGGGGTATCTTTCATTTATATTCGCCACAAGATATGGAAACTTTTCATCAACAGAACCACCTATCTGTTGCCACTTTGATTCTATAATTAAGCACTGTGGCCATTTTTCTGGGTGATAAAGTACAAAATCACTCTTCATAGCAGAGCCATATATGCTTTCGCATACTTCCAATTGCTTTGTATATATTGTCTGATCGAGAAAAGTTGTTTTTTTAAAGTCCTTTTTCTTAATATAGGTATAATTGCAATCGATTAGCAGGTTTTCGATAAATGCTTCCAGCCGTTTTCCAGTTCTTGTAGCTTTTTTTCCACCTTGTTCCATATTAACGATCAATATTTTTTTGAGGTTTATATGTTGTGATTAAAAGTTCTTCAACTGGATTTCTTTTATCCTTTTTACAATTTACAAATCGCGGAGCTCTTACAACCTGTTTATAGAATGGCCGTCCTTTATAAATATCCTGGATAAAATCAGCATTGGAGTTTGAAAGCATAACTTTTACACCCTTTTTATGGAGAGTAATAGCAAAATCTTTCAATCTTACTTGATCTTGCTCTGTGAAGTCTGCTTGAGTATATTTGGTGAAGTTTATTACATCGGTCGGATGATACGGAGGGTCAAAATATACAAAATCCCCGGACTTTGGATTGATACTATCGAACTCATGACATTCAAGTGTCACGTTTTTTAGAGCGGCACTACATGTTAAAATATTATTTTCATCCACTATTCTAGGATTTTTATAAGTTCCCATGGGCACATTGAATTTCCCACTTTTATTAACGCGGTATAATCCATTATAACAGGTTTTATTCAAATATATCAATCGAGCAGCGAGTTCATACGGATCATCGGGTTGTTGCTGGCGTATATCGTAATAATATTCCTTATTGTGATGGACTTCGTGGTTTTTTAATAACTCAATCAGTCGTTTTGGGTCTTTTTTAATCGCCGTGTAAGTTATCATTAATTCTGGATTGTTATCCGAAAGATACGCCTTCGAGAGTCTTTGATGAAAACCAAAGAATAATGCACCACCACCCACGAACGGCTCATAATAACTGTTGATTCTATTGGGCATATTTGCAAGAAGTATTTTTAATAAACATCTTTTTCCTCCAGCCCATTTTACAAAAGGATATGGCTCATCTGAATCAGAATAATTATCAATATCACCACAATCTAACTCATCATCATCGCTAATTTGAGAAAATAATCTTTTTTGTATGTATACTAGCTCAGACATAAGCCGATCCTTTAAACAATTTTTTGTTATTTATACATGTGGCCATCGTTTGAAAATATTTCCATATTAAGTCCAAGGATCGCATTTCTTTTTCCTTTCTCTGTAAACTCATTCTATTCCGGTCTAAAAATTAATTTATTATTTTATTAATTAGCGGCACATGGTATGAAAGTGTCTACCTACAATAAGAAAATGAACTTTAAACAATTCCATTAGGAGGGAGGTCATCTGGCATGTCTCTTTTTGGATCGAGTAACTGGGTCTTGCCGCCAGCCCATTTCAAAAAAGGTTTTGCGGAGGAGGTGCCCATGCCGATCGTCCCTGGTTATCCTTTGGTTGTGCAAGGATATGAAGAGGGGGTTATGAGGTGCATTCTCGCTTTTCCTTTACCAGCAGTGAATAATAGGAGATCTGGAATCACGATACGCTTCCCACTTGTCTGGGGGTTCCTGAACCTGGCAATGCTGCAGCTGATACCGTACAGGGTGAAGAAAATACCGGTAAAACCCTCAGTCTGTCGTGAAGATCGAGGCCCTTTACAGAACGCTCTTTCCAATAATCATCCCGGGCACAACCCTCATGCCTGGGGGTGGATCATGCCTTATGGGCAATGGTTTTTTATAAAACCTCCATGAAGGATATACTTGTGGATTATATGAAGGGTACCATATTTTATCCCATCATTTTGGTCATCTTCACAATTTTCATCATTTCTTCTCTCGTCATCCCGGTTGCTGCCCAGACAGATGAAAGTCTGGATGCAATACCCTCTTCTGCTCTCGATGATGTTCAGGTGCAAGATGCTCAGGAAATCATCCCGACGATTACAACAACCTCATCCGCTGGAGCGACAACAGACAGCACCAGCAATGGCATCCAGGTATCCGTCATTTATAACGGCACATGGAAAGGGACGATTGGTGTTGATGAGTATACCAAGGAAATATCAGGATCAGGGAAGACATGGGTTGCAATAAACGAAAATGACCTGGGGGAGAACCGGACCCTTACCATATCCGCGACAAAGGAGGACGACTCTACCGATCTGCTGACCGTATCTATCTTGCAGAACGAAAAGGAATTATCAAACGGGTCCACCAGTGCAGCGAACGGTACCGCTTCGGCATCATACCTTTTTCCCACCCCCGATCAGGACAGCCCCTACTGGGCACCCTTATTATTTGCAATCTGCGTTGTGATCTCAGGTTTACCATTTCTATTTGTAAAATTTAATAAAACAACAAGCAAGATTGATGATAATATAGACGTCAACTTCGAGAGAATTGCCGAAAAGAGCACAAATCAACTCCAAAAAACCTATGAAGCTCCAGAAATAAAAGATGAAAAGAAAAAAGTATCTTCTTATTATAGTCGTATTTATGATACCCAGAATGCAAGGATCGCCCTTCTTTTCAAGAATTTATTGAGGAGTACGTTACATCAGCTCGAAAATGGTTATCTCATGACAATGGGGATGTATGTCGCCACATTCCTCCTTGGTGTTGTCCTCATCGTTATTGGTCTCTACATGGCTGTCGTCCAACAGGAAAGCCTTTTTGCGCTCCTCTTCACGAGCGTAGGAGGACTGGATATCCTCCTCTTCTTCTTCAATGATCCTCCGGCAAAAATTGAACAGAGCAGGAACAATTTTGCTGCATTTATTGCTCCTTATTATGCATGGCATATCGAGACAGTGAACCGCCACGATCTGCTCAGTCGTTACCGGATAGACATGGCTCCTGATGATAATCCGGCCCCTGGTGCAAAAAATCCCCCTCCTAAAAATCCAGTCGGAACCCCGACCGATACCGAACTCCAAAAGAGAGATGAGAACGACAAGAAGATGAAGGAGATCGATGAGAAGAAGCTGACACAACCGGATAAAGAAAAGATCTGGGATGAACTTCTCAAGATAGAAAAAAAGCAGGGAACCCCGACTGATACCGATCTCCAAAAGATCCTCCAACAATTGAAAACTGAGATTTTAGATGAGATCAACAAGAAAATAAAGGAGATCGATAAGAAGAAGTTGGAACAACCGGAGAGAAAAAAGATCTGGGATGAAATTTTCGAGATGGAAAAAACACAGTCAAGGGCTCTCTTGGAAGATACCTACCAGTTCTTGGAGATGATGGGTAAGATCACCCCGTTACAGTCAATTGTCCACCAGACTCAAAAGGAGTCCTCAGAACCTGAAAAATCCACCCCCCTGAATCTTACATCGATAGATCCGAACTGGAAGAATGCAGGTGAAGGAGACTTCGAGTTAGTGGTAACCGGGACCGGGTTTGTGGAAGGATCTATAGTGAGGTTTGCCGGTAGTGATCGGACACCTAAATCTACAAGTTCGACAAAGCTGACCGTCACGATTGAGAAAGCTTTAATTGCAGTTGCAACAACGACGAACGTAATAGTCGTTAATCCTGGTGATAAAAGATCGAATGAGATGACCTTCACCGTCAAGTAAAATACCTCCCTCTGACCGATCGGCGGATTGAGGGGTTGCCCAAGGGTGCAATCCGGAACGGCTATACCGAAGCACTGGGCCGGTTGAAGAAAGCAGATGATAGAACAAAGGCCTGGTGTGAGCAGAAGGGATAGTGAAATAAGAGTGGTTTACCCTGATGGCCATTTTATTTACCAGTTATTTCTTATTGGATACGTGCTCTGAAAGGACAGGGATGTGTCTGGTGGAACCCCACCTTCTTTTTTTGCGTTGAACAGGAATTTCCAGAGCCACTGCAGCTCGCTGACGCGATTGCATGACAAAAGGGAAGAGCACCATGAACAAGAACACGCTTCTGCTCGCCGTCGTGGCGGGGATCGTTCCTCTTGCGTGCATCCATTGCCCTGGCAGATCCTCCTCCCACAGCGTTCAGGGCTAAAGCACGGAAACGGTCGATTACAGCCTGATGATACCCTGATGAAACCTTTGGAAGAGAAATAGGAACACGTAAAAAAGGAAACAGGCTACTCCACGCTCTCTTCCTTTTTCCTTTTCCGGAAGCATGCGGGAAGGACCCGGAGAAATTTCCAATGAAGCATGAGATGCAGGATGACGATGATTGAAAAGATAATTCCCCAGCGATCGTGCATCGTCATCCATACCTGCCGGGAAAGACCCATAAAGACCGCCTGACCGCTGAATCTCCCCCCTTCCGGGAGGAACCAGGAGAGCACCACTCCTGAGAGAAGGGTGGGGATGAATGCGATGAGCATGATGATGTCCACGATGGCATTGATCGTTACTTTTCTCATAGAATCACGTATGAGGGGGATAGGGGGGATCCGGTATTAATGAGATCGGAATATCCTTCCCGGAGAATATCCCCGGTTCCAACAGTCGTATCGGGATATCCACTTCACCCTGGGAACGCTGGACGACACTATCAAATTGCTGATTTGAACTGAGTTTAAAGGTCAAAAATTTTTTATCAGTATAAAAATGATGATGTTCATCTGATACTCGGCATTTACATGCCCAGGGCGGTGATGATATCACGAGCTTCCCTGATCAGGACGTCCGCTTCTTCTCTTGTGAATGTGCTTCCGACCAGCCCGTTGACCTGGTTGATGAACGCATTCAACTGGTTGACGGCTGCACGGTTATTCCCTCTGTTTGCTGCTTCAATCGCCGCATCCAGTTTATCGGTGAGCCCTGTCTCGATATCGAACGGCAATTCGAGAGATTCTACGGCAGTGATAAGATCTCCCATCCCCTGCTGGGGAGTCTGCACCGTAATTACTGCAGCATCGATGTCTGTCAGACCATCATTATCGGTAACGGTCAGGATCGCCTCATAGATTCCTGCCGCAGAAAATGCATGGGTGGTTATCGAATCTCTGCTGGTGAACCCATCACTAAAGGTCCAATCATATGAAACGATAATGCCATCCGAATCAAAAGACCCGCTGCCATTAAAGCTTACTTCCTCTCCCATCTGCACAGTATAGTCTGGTCCGGCATCCGCAACGGGGGGTGCTTGTACTGTGATTACTACTGAATCGGTATCAGTCAGGCTGTCGTTGTCGGTGACCGTCAAGGTTGCCGTGTACCTTCCGGCAGCCGTATACGTATGGGATGGAGTCTCACCACTACCGGAAGAACCATCATCGAAATCCCAGGAATAGGAAACGATACTGCCATCTGGGTCAGAAGACTCGCTGCCATCGAACTGCACCTCTTCTCCCACAAGGACGGTCTGATCGTCACCGGCATCGGCAACGGGAGGTGCTTGTACTGTTATCATTACAGAGTCAGTATCAGTCAGGCTGTCGTTGTCGGTGACCGTCAAGGTTGCCGTGTACCTTCCGGCAGCCGTATACGTATGGGATGGAGTCTCACCACTACCGGAAGAACCATCATCGAAATCCCAGGAATAGGAAACGATACTGCCATCTGGGTCAGAAGACTCGCTGCCATCGAACTGTACCTCTTCTCCAACAAGGACGTTCTGGTCGGGACCGGCGTCGGAAACAGGAGCTGTCAGTGAGAGATATGCGATGTAGAGATCATAACCACTCAACTCCCTATTGCGAGCGTCTTCCCATACGACAATATCTCCGGATATGTCGGGTTCACCCTGGAATTCGGGTTCGACACACAGAGGCTGCTCAAGACCCACTGGATCCCACAGGTAGACATCGTATCCATTGGTATCCCCATCACGATAGTCTGTCCAAACGATTTTGTCACCTGAAATTTTAGCATGCAGCTGGTTGTCACGTTCGTTGCAGACCAACTGCACCCCGCCCGTGGGATCCCACTTGTAGATATCCCATCCCGTTGTCTCAAAACTGCGATTGTCCTGCCAGACGATGGTGTCACCGGAAATTGCAGGCAGGATTTGGTCACCAGGATCAGTACAGACAGGCTGTTCCCCGTGAACCGGATCCCACTTGTAGATATCCCATCCTCCGGCAGCCATATTACGATCATCCTGCCAGACGATGATGTCTCCGTCGATGACCGGCAAGGTGTCACCTGCTCCCTCGCGCACGAGTTGCACGACCGACCCCAGCTCCAGCCTGAAGATATCATCATACTCTTTCCAGATGATGATATTCCCAGAGATATCGGATACCATCTGATTATCGGGTTCATTCCAGACCACCTGCTCACCGCCGGAGGGATCCCACATGTAGATATCCCATCCTGTGGTATCGAAATTGCGTTTGTCCTGCCAGACGATGGTAGTGCCCGAGATCGCTGCATTCCGTTGGTCATGTTCTTCGGTGCAGACTGCTTGTTCACTTCCCCCTACCTGCTGCAGGTAGATATCAAAGACCCCGATTTCCGAATCGCGATCGTCCTGCCAGACAATGATCTCGCCTGAGATTGCCGGATTCTTTTGGTTACTCTCTTCGGTACAGAACGGGCTTATGACAATTCCTGATGTAATCGAGATACCCAGACATAAGCAGATAATAATCATTGCAAACGAATTGAATCGATTCATTCTTTCTTCCTCTCCTGCTCTGATGATGGAAACCATCAGTTCTTCTTTTATCTATGCACCGTCACCTGATTTTGACGGTAAAAAAAATTATTCACTCTATCAACAAGAAAAACAAGAGTGAATACGAACAGGTTCTCATAAACGTTTCTATTCCTGGGATCCTTGGAGTGTCCGGTAGGAGCACCCAATGATTCAGAATACTATCAGACCGGAAACAGGTTCTTTCATGGGGCGACCTGATTCTCCCCACCGGCACATCCGTAGTCATTATTCTGGGGAGGCAGTAACCTTTACCATATTGAGGGTCGTCTTAAGGAATTTGAGCACTTACTCCTATGCACAAAATCCTGTTTATTGCCGGGCTTGGTATTGCATTGACGTCGGCTGCACTCCTGTTTTTTGGTATCATCGAGCCCGGAGTCGCCGCAATGGTCGGTATCCTGGGTATCGGGCTGATTGGTATGTCACATATCAAGCGGATGTAAGGAGGGGGGCACTCGTTTGACGATATTCAAACCCAAGATGAATCCTCATGCCCTCATCCCTCCCATGATGAGATCGAGACCGTCGTCCACAATTTTCTGGCGCCTGCCCGGGTCCTGTTCTTTGGACGCAAGCTCGATGATCGCCCCTATTGATGACCCATTATACAGAAGAGAAGGTTCACATCAATCGGACGAATCGAACCCTCGCGGATCCCGTCATGAACGAGATCCTCCATGAAGAGGAAGTGGGACGTCCCTTCCTCATGGGCTCCCTTCGAGACGAAGGGAGAATTGGCGAACTGTTCCATGAACGTTATCTTCTTCGGGTTCTGTATCCCCCACGCAACCGCATTGGCCATATAGTGCCGGATTTTTCCGGCTACGGTCTTATCCTTCCTACTTCCCAGGGACAAGGCTTCCGCTGCCTCCTGCTTGATGCACGTGTAGAGAGTATCGATGAGCTCCTCCTTGGTTTTGAAGTAAAAAAAGAGCGTTCCCGTTGAGACACCGGCCTCTTTCGAGATGAGTGCGGTGGGCGTGCCGGAAAATCCCCGCTCTACAAAGAGCGTGAGTGCAGTAGCGAGGATCTTATCCCGGTTCATCGGAGCTGTAGTGACAGCTGTGTCCGATCCCTGAGCCGGTTTCTTTTGCCGTGACCGTCTATCCCTGACCTGCACCACAGTGGTTTCCCCCTTCCTCTACGAATCCTATGATTTCCTCATCAGGTCTTTCAGGGATACTTCAGGGTTCCTGTACCGGCCTTTTCCCCGTGTCTTGGAACCAAACTGGATTGCCTTTTCCGGGCAGTGGTGGATACAGGCAAAACAGCTCTCACAGTGATGATGCCAGACGGGTCTCTCTTGTTCGATGGTGATATTTTTCACCGGGCAAACCTTCTCGCAGGTTCCGCAGCCGTTGCAGGTTGGATCGGCGTGGAACTCCTTGTCGAGGGCATCTCCCTTCATGGATCGGTATACGATACGTCCCATCAGTTTGTGGATGAAGAAACTATGAGGAACTTTCTTCTGCTTCTCGTGTATCTCATGTGCAGCGACTTCAAACCCCTGTCGGGCAGACCTCATCAGGCTCTCAAGTTTTTCCCCGGTTGGCGGGTTGAACACCGGTAAGTAGTTGTCGGCCATTTTCACTTTGGTAACATAATCCGGGGCTCTTCCTGCAGCCTCCATGATGTTATAGATCATGTCTTCAACCGCACCAGGATATGCCCCGTAGGTCAGGATAACAAAGACATACTCCGCCGCCGAGAGATCAGCGTTCTTCACAAAATCGGCGACAATCAGGGGGACCCCTAAGCTGTACACCGGGCAGACGATTCCCACTGTACCTGGGGGGACAGACAACCTGATGACCGGAAAGCATCAATTCCGGGATGGATTGTATCGTGCATTCCCCGAGATTCTCGGCAATCGTTCTGGCTCCGTAGAGACTGTTCCCCGTTCCTGAAAAATAATAGATGGTTGCGGTCATGGTTTTCTCCAATAAACTATTTCTATCCCCTTTGACCTTCATTCAAGACATTATCGGCCGGATCATCCCGGTTATCATCTTCGTCATGAGCCAGCCAAAGGTTCGGTCTACGTTCTTCCGTTCTGCAGGAATCGCAATCCTCTGAGGGCAGGCCTTTGTACACTCCCGCAGTTCCGGATAGTCTAGACTGACTAGTCAGTATTTTTTATCTGATATTCATAAAGATTTTTCGAGGAACGATCTGCTTGCTTGAATGATTGGTTACCCGAACGGGAGGTTTCCTTCCCACTGCCTCTCCCTTGGGAGAGGAGGAGCCCGGCCCGTGGGGTGTGGAGAGTGGGGGATACTTGCCTATCCCCAGGTGTGACGCAAGGGTAGGAGAATGGGCATTCCGATAGCCCCAATTTAACCGGACTGGATTATTTAAGGGCTTCAGGGTTTCTCTCTGAGGAATTATTCCTCAATCAACCTGGCATCACCAGGGTGATCCGTTCTTTCTTCAGGTACCTGGATATATGGCATTATGCATTGTCGATACTGCCCTGAAAAAAGTCTCCTCGTGTTTGCGTTATGGAAGGCAATACAAGGAGGTCTAGGTAAAGTAAAATTGAGACCATTGAACTTCATGTTCTAATACGAGAGAGGGATGGTAGAACGGAGCGTGTAATGCGCCCCGATTGGCAGCCGCACATATTAGTAGTCTTTAATCCAAATGACAAAATAGCATCCCACACATACCGGGGGACGAAATAATTGATACTTCATCCAATTTCTTTCCATTCTCCTGCAATAGTCGGATCATAAGTCGTTCCGGCAACGAACGCCATGTATACACGCTCTGCTGTCGAAATTTCCGGATGACTTAAAATAAACTGTTGCAATTCGAATGTGGATATGTAAGCATTTCTTTCAAAAAAGGAAAAATATTCAGACTATTACCACCTTTCACGCCCATCTGATAGCCCAATATCGGGCCCAATCTTACGAATCATAATTTTTTCTTCTCCGGTGGTAAGACGGCCCCGGTTACGGCTCGCTGGGAGCGAGCTGTCGCGGGCCGGCAAGCGGGAGGTGGTGACGGGACCTGCAAGAAGGTTACCAGAACAGAGATATGAAGGGTCGGCTATGTACTATTCAGCCGGGGCCGCGGCCGGTGTGAATAATCAGTCTGCGAAAACCGAAAATGAGTATCTCGCCAAGCTCTCACAAAGAAACCAAGATGGAAGTTTATAAGAGATCCGGGACCACTATCCATTTCTCAGTGCAAAATCCACTCCCCGATGATTTGGTCAAAAAATTGTGCAGATGCGGATGAAAGAGAATGAACCACGTTACCAAGAAAAGGAAAATAACCATTGAACGAAGAAGTCAGTAAGTACATTGAAAAACAGGTATCCCCTCAGAAAGAGATCTGCCAAAGGGTGAGGGAAATCATATTGAACACCTTCCCCGACATCAAAGAAGAGATGAAATGGGGCGTGCCTGCTTATGCTGATGGCTTGTTTTATATCGTGGCTTTAAAAGACCATGTGAATTTGGGTTTCTCCAATAAGAGTTTAACCAAGGAAGAATTGCGATTATTTGATGGTAATGGGAAAACCACCGCTCATATCCAAATTTCAGAAACCAAAAATTTTAATCAAACTCGAATTGTTAATTTATTGCATTTAGTGAAAAACAAAAATTCTTGAAACCGAGCACACCGCAGCTTTGAAGGCCGAAGTACTGGAACGCTCCTGCATGGTGCTGCCTTGATGAACCTTTTAGAAAACGGGAACCCTCAAAAAAGGAAATGTGCTATTCCCCGCTCTCTCCCTTTTTACTTTTCCGGAAGCATGCAGGAAGGACCCGGAGAAATTTCCTATGAAGCATGAGATGCAGGATGACGATGATTGAAAAGATAATTCCCCACCGATCGTGTATCGTCATCCGTACCTGCCGGGAAAGACCCATAAAGACCGCCTGACCGCTGAATCTCCCCCCTTCCGGGAGGAACCAGGAGAGCACCACTCCTGAGAGAAGGGTGGGGATGAATGCGATGAATATGATGATGTCCATGATGGTGTTGATCGTTCCTTTTCTCATAGAATCACGTATGAGGGGGATAGGGGGGGATCCGATATGGGCACAAAAATGGCTCTTATCAGGACTACCAAGAACATCCAAATAGATGTTCCAGATGTTCAGGAAGTATCAGGAGTAACTGGATCCTTGTTATCGACAGAACCTCAGGAAAAGCCTTCATATTGACGTTATAGAGGCAATGGTGCACAAAATCGTTAGATTTCTTGCCAGGGATACATATAAATAATACTTATTCGTAATTGGGCACATGCTCTGATAGGAGATAATGCATTTATCGGCTGAGGAGGCAGCCTCTTTTTTAGGAGACCAGTGAGTTCCAGAGCAACCCATAATGATAGCAAACACATGAAGGCGAAAATGATGAACAAAGAGGTAAAAAAGATGAAATTAGTAACGGGATTCAAGATAGCAATTCTCATTTCCTTTTTACTGTTAAGCATCGGAATGGTAAGTGCAATTGGAGATAAAATTGCGTTTATGTCGGATAGTGCGGGTAATTTTGACATCTGGGTGATGGATGCTGACGGAAGCAACAAGGTGCAGTTGACTACCAATCCAGGATGGGATGGGCACCCCGACTGGTCACCAGATGGAACGAAAATTATGTACGTGGCTCGCACCGATTGGTCTTATGACATCTGGGTGATGGATCCCGACGGTAGCAACAAGGTGCAGTTGACCACCGAACCGGGGTTCGAATATGCTCCCGACTGGTCACCAGATGGCTCGAAGATTGCGTTCGGGGCGGATTATGACAGCGATCCAGATACCCGTGATGATATCTGGGTAATGAACGCAGACGGAACAAACCCGGTGCGGCTGACAACTGATCCGGAACAGGACGTAAATCCCAGCTGGTCACCAGATGGCACGAAGATTGCGTTTGAATCGTATCGTGGCAGCCAGTGGGAAGTCTGGGTAATGAACGCAGACGGAACAAACCAGGCGCAATTGACCAACGATCCAGTTGCTGCCGGGGGACCTGAATGGTCTCCTGATGGTACGAAAATTGCGTTTGGTTCGTTTTTCTCTAACAACTGTGATGTCTGGGTCATGGATACCGATGGTAGCAATCTTATCCAGGTGACCACTCACGAGTATAACGATGTCGACATAGGCTGGTCTCCGGATGGTAAAAAAATTGTATACGCGTCATATGGCTATGATGACGATTGGGACATCTGGGTAACCGATGCGGATGGAAGTAATCCTCCGGTCCAACTCACTTTCGATCCGTCCTATGACTATTCTCCAACCTGGTTCGGGATACCAAATTCCTTTGAAGACCAGATCGAGGACATCCAAGAGTATTTTGGTGATGCGATTACCTCCGGAGCGTTAGTGGGTATGGGCTCAACTGAGACATCGGCGGCAGGGAAGCTGAATGCTCTTGAGAACATGCTGGAACAGGCTGAGTATCTCATCGACATCGGTGATATTGAGGGTGCATGTGCACAACTTCATAGTGCATATGAAAAGACAGATGGTGTAATGCCACCACCCGACTTTGTTACAGGTTCCGCAGCCGAAGAGCTGGCAACGATGATTCAGGATCTTATGGATGGTCTAGGATGTGAATAAGTAAATCCCCTTCCCATTTTTATACAACAGGATCGACGTACCCCTCCCAGCGTTCACATATTAATCGGGCATCATCGCGTTCGCACTTAAATTTTCGACAGAACAGAATTTTCCCCTCGTCATCTTCACGGAGAAAAATTTGGCGATACTCACATCCTGTGCATGGGTTCATTCGGTAAGTCCCCTCCTTCTTAATGTGGGGAATTGTTTTCTAAGTCTTCCCCTGTTTCTCATACCTTCTCATTTTTTTATTGGATTATCTAGGGTATAGTACTATTTTTGCCACCAATCTTTCTCATTAATCACCTCGGAGAATATACCGTTGGTGGAGTTCTCAGATCTATGCAAAAAAAAGGATACACCATTCAATATGAATAATAGGAAATGTATGTGCTCGATTTCGCCCCATCGCATCTAGGGGGACGCCACAGCGGCGGGGGTTAGCCGAAGGCGCAACCCCCAGGAGCGTTTTGAAAGACATGAAACACTTTGAAGGATAAAAAAATTTGTGGATGAAATGCCACTATACCCTTATCTAAACCTGAAGAACCTTTTCCCGGATAATTCGGGATCTTTTTACCGGTTCAGTATTCCTGCTCATGTCAACGCATTGGATTGACCCCACTTTCTCCCTGCATATACCGCAATGCCATATCCCTCAGCATCTCACTTCGTATCATGCAAGAAACTCACTGGTGTAGCCGGGAGAACAGATTTGAGAATTTCGGGATTATCCCGATCGCCCTTCTCCCCTGCAAAAGGGAGGCCTGCGAGGAGTGGGAAGCCGGGCCGATGAAACAATGTATTCATCTGGTCCGGGTAGAGAATGGAAGGCGGCTCTAGGATTCACCGATGCCATGGCGGGTGTCCACTCACCCCTAATGGTGAGAGCGGGTCGGCTGAATAGGAACAACTATCCGGGTGAAGTGTTTCCGATGTGGCAACAATCCGGATGTTGCGTTGTCCTGGTGCTCACCCATGAATGAAAAAGAGACGAGGGAGGCCAGTCAATCCAGGCATCTTCTGACTGGCCACTTCCTTCCAACCTTCACCAATTTCCGCGGGCTGCCTGCACCTTATGTTGTCCGATAAGGTGCGGCGAGTACTGCTTTTGCTGGGCGGTATTTAACCGGGATCGCTGCACGAGGTGAAAGTGGGACCACCCGATACAAAAACCGAGGGATCATGACGATCCTTTTCCCAGGGTGCCGGAACCTTCACCCAATCCCGGACTGGATCGCGGTCGCCAGTCTCTCCGGCTGGAGCGACCCGAGCAGGAACGACCTCCCGCCTTCCAGCGTGACCTGCACTCCCCTGTTCCCCGAGACATTGTAGGCCATCCCCTTCCTCCCTATCCGGATTCCCCAACCCCCATACTCAATGATAGGCCGGTAGGTAATAGCCTCTGCTTCGGCAATAGTGGCAAGGGGGAATTCCCGCCACTGGAGATGGAGGGGGAACAGACGAAACCGGAGGTCAGTCTGGGTGACCTGGACCTCGAGTCTCATCACGAGGAACCAGACCGGGAAGATGATCCCGAATATCACCAGTAGAGCAAGCACCAGGATGTCGGGGCCCGGGTTTGTCCCGAATGGCTCCCCTATCACGATCTGCAGGAGAAAGGAATACCATGCGAGTATGGCGATGAACCCGACGAGCAAGAGGATCCAGATCTGCCGGAATCGCTGCTCTTCACGATACACCACGTTATCTCCAGGGGAATCCCGGGTCATGCTACAAGAGTCGGTGTTCTCCGGCCAAAGGATTTTTGATCCGGATGGTTTTCGTTATACAGTCTCTGATGGCTCAAAAATTCCTTACCTAATTATCTTAAAACCGATATATATTAGGATCATATTCAAAATTCCTTTTTACCTCCTCCATTTCTTTGATTAAGTCCCTCAATACCACCCAATAAATGTTTTTTTTCATCTAAATCAAACCAAAAATATTACTGATGGGTTCCCGATTACAGAATCTCCCATACCACCGTAACACTGTCAGTACCACTTACTTCGCTGGGAGTGATATCCGGTGACGCTCGAGGGGATATTTCATTCAGTTCGTTTACGAAGGTCCCCATGAACTGGACCTCCCGCCAGTTATACTCAACCGAGAGAATCTGCCCGATCGAGATCCCCGATGCAGCAGCGATGGTTTCGGCATTCATCTTAGCCGTTCTGACCGCATCCTCAAGGATTGCTTTCCGGAATCGGTCTTTGTCTTTTACTTCGAAGGCAATGCTCATCTTTGCCGTGCTGGCACTTTGTGCGAGGGTATCGAGAATGGCATTCAATCGCTCACGGTTGAGGTCCAGCTTCAGGAACAGCTTGTGATGGGACAGGTAGCCATTGAATACCTGTTTCCTCCGCTTATCATCGTACACATAATCCGGTTTGACTGAAAAATCGGTTGTCTTCAATGCTTTTTTCTCTATTCCAAAGGATTCGAGTTCTTTTCTGAGGGTATCAACCCGGGAGTTCATCGAGAGGATGCACTCTTCGTATTCCATGTTCCGCTCTTCGATATCGAAGCTCAGTACCACCAGATCGGGTTCGGCAGTGACGGTTCCCTGCCCGGTGACACGGAGGACTCTTTTTTTCATAGGTAACAGGAACAATCCTGGTGAGATATACATTGTGAAATAATCCACCATTTCAGGTCGCGGGAACAAGAGAGAGCACGAGAACGACATTCATTGGTTCAGGAGTTATTCGGTCTGTTCCGCCAGGAAGTCTTCTTCTGTCCCGGGGCTTCTCTCTTGCCCCGTCTCTGTTACAACAACAGATTTATCATGCGATTGATCCACCAGAATGTGATTACGAAAGGAAGAAGGGGGCATGTGGGTATGAAGGAAATCCCGGCGATGAAAGCACACGCCATTGCAATCGCCGCACGGGCAGCAACCGAAGCCCATTGGGGGCAAACGAGGAAGGATAAAACCACCCCCTATATTGTCCATCCCGAGCGGGTGGCAGCGTGTGTCGGGCGATGCGGTGGGGACCATGTGGGGATGATCGCGGCCTGGCTCCATGACAATCGCTCACGGTTGAGGTCCAGCTTCAGGAAGAGCGTGTGATGGGACAGGTAGCCATTGAATACCTGTTTCCTCCGCTTATCATCGTACACGTAATCCGGTTTGACTGAAAAATCGGTTGTCTTCAATGCTTTTTTCTCTATCCCCAAGGACTCGAGTTCTTTTCTGATGGTATCAACCCTGGAGTTCATCGAGAGGATATACTCTTCGTATACCATCTTCCGCTCTTCGATATCGAAGCTCAGTGACAATTTATTAAATTCTAGAAATCTATTTGTCGAATTTATGAAAATACTAATAGTAAATGAAAAAAGAGATTTCGTGTGTAATAATTCTTGGAAGTCGATTATTATCCTCCACAATACATGATGAACTAAAAGGGAGAATGGATATTGGTATTTTTTTATTCAATAAAATAAATGCTGATTATCTTATATTAAGCGGTGGAAAAACTAATTCTGATATTCCCTACTCTGAAGCTGAGGTTATGTATTCTTACTTAGATTCAAAATTAAATAAATCTAAAATTATCATAGAAGATAAATCCTTGGATACAATCGGCAATGCTTTTTTTACAAGATTAATTTTTGAAAATATTCGATCAATAAATAAAGGCTATATTGTTAGTTCATGTTACCATCAAAGAAGAGCTGAGTATATTTTTCGAGTATGTTTTGGTACAAAATATTGGTTAGATTTTAATTATTGCGATAATTTTCCTATTTTATATGATAATGAGAAACAGAAATACAGATGGGCAAAAAAATTATTTTTTAATATTGAACCAGGTAATGTTAATCAGATTAAGGACAGATTACAGAAAAACCATTATTTATATAAAAATTTGGTCCTTTGAGGTTCCATAAATTGAAATATCCGAAATATCCACAATATTTCTCTTACAGTAAATTCAACTATATTATTAGAAGTTAACATTTTGAATTATAACTTTTAATAACAATAATAATTATAGATTTTTTGATTGAAGGTTATACTTTGACTCCTGATGCAAATATTGGACTTATTGTTGTGGGATTGATTGCAGCTTTAATCGCAATTCTATCTTTTCATGAATATAGAAAATCTAGACGAATCGCCATTCTTTCGAATATCTATGAAAGAATTGAAGAAACAAGTAAAGAACGTGAAATTATTTTTAATGAGCAGGATTATCTAAGGAATATTTCCGAAGAAGAATTTAAAAAATTGAAAAAAAATAAGCGACTGTATTCCGCTATAAAAAAGGTTTTAAATTGTTATGAATACGTTGGATTACTTGTTAAACAGCGATTGATTGAAGAAGAAAAGATATTAGAGAAAGAAAGTCAAACAATAATCTCTATTTGGGAAATTAATCATAAGTTTGTTGACTTTTCTAGACGAGAACGGTGCAGTGCCGAAAATAAGTTTAGTTTTTATGCAATGTATTTTCAGGATCTTTATATTAAAGCAAAGTACTATCAAGCTATAAATAAGCAAAAGTGGGAGGAATGGCAAGACTTAGTTGAAAAAACTGAAATTAACTTTAGAGAATAATATAAAATCCCAATTCTCCCCATTTTTACCAAAAATCCTGGGTGGCAATATAATTACTCCCATCGTAAGCAACACCTATCCCAATATGGCTGTACTGGGAATGTAAAATGTTATTTCGATGGCCATTTCCCTGACAGGCATCATGGTTCATCCAGGCATCCATCATTGCATCAGCCACGCCACCAGCTGAATTGGGTACCTGGATGGTTTCGGTGGGACAGTTAAACATGACCATCCCTGTCGGCATCTCAGCGATATTTTCTCCTATCCCTTCGGAGTACCATCCACCTGCGAGTTCCTTGTGAACTGAATATCCCTGTCGAATAGCTCTTTGAGTGGGATCCTCTCCCTGTGAATTGACATGGCCAATATAGTCATTGCGAGCCATATCCTCACTGTGATCTCGTGCTATGGTAGCTAGTCTGTCATCCCAGATGAGAGGGGGAACTCCCTGGGCAGACCTTTCATTGTTGGTTAAAGACAGGATTTGTCGTTCAATTTCAAGGATATTCACTTTTTGAACTGAGTATCGTGCTGTAGTAGATGGGGGGGCAGAGGAAATGGCTGAGGTTATCGTAATTCGTGGCTCTTTTGAAGTCTGTTCTCCCGATGAGGTCCAATCCCTGTCGGGGATATGGGCGACGTCCATAATCCCGCCATCCCATGCGATGGGGTACCGATTTTCCACTTCACTATACCGGAGCCATTCCGCATTCGTTTTGCCGTTTGTATACCAGCCTTTACTTGATGCCTCCAGAGAGACGTTCTTCACATAATATTGTCCTTCAAAATTATTGGTGATAATCGCCATTCCTTCACTTCCTGAACTGTCCGTGGCAATATTACCCATTTTGTATTTTCCGGTATACGGTTGAAGGGAACTCTCAGCAAACGAATCCGAACTGATATTTTGAGGTGGAACGGTCTGGTTAATGGGAGGAATAATATTCTCAAAGAATCCAGGTTGTGAGTATAAGAAGAATCCTGCAATGCACAAAACTACAATAATCAGAGCCGGCGTTAGGCTCTGGGGTCTCGGGTGTCGTATTTTTTGATTATACCTCCTCCAGCAGCGAATCTGGAGATTACCCCTTCTGTCTCGGTTATAGAGGATTTTATAAGAAATGGACTCGTCGTGGAAAACCTTCACCAGTTTGGTTTTAATGCGAAAATTATGAGGATGCCACTCTCTTTTTAGCCAGTCAGGAAGATCATTGAACCGAATAGACTTCCACATTTAATGATTCGGAGAGTGTTTTTTAGTGGACTACGATAAGAATTATCAAACGAATGTTCACCATCAGAATGAGGAAATATCATTTGAATTACTTTTCAGTTCTAACAATGCCCAGACCGCCTCTTCATTTTCTTTCGTAAGTCTCTTCAAAATTCTCCCCTTCTCGTCCAAGATTTGAATGGATCGTTCAGAAATCTGGACAGGGCCAATCAGTTTTCTTCTCTTTTTCCAGTTTGTCCAATTCATTGAAATTTCCACATTCTTTCAACTCCGAGATCCGGCTTTTATTGAAATTGATAAAATACAATCAAAAGAGCATAATCTTATCCTTGTAAAAGATAACAAAATTCTCTATGCCTGGAGTGATTTTTCTCATTGAAGGGGAAAAATTGATAGAATTGAGGGAGGAACAATACGATTCTGAAGACCTTCTCCAGAGGTTACTGGAAGACTATCCTAAAATCCTTGCAGGCGACCAGATAAATACGGAATTTCCTCGGAGGTGGTTACTAATCTCCAGGGAAATAGGTGTGCCCGATGATCAAAACGGGTCAAACCGATGGTCCCTCGATCATCTTTTCATTGATCAGGAAGGGATACCTACCTTCGTTGAAGTGAAACGGAGTACAGATACAAGGGCACGGCGCGAAGTGGTAGCACAAATGCTCGATTACGCTGCAAATGGCGTTGAATATTGGAATATCCCTGAAATTAAAGTTCAATTCGAATTACGATGCTCTAGAAACGGCAAAAATCCTTCCGATGTTGTAAAAGACGCTCTGGGTCCAGAAGTTGAATACGACACGATATGGACCTTGATGGAAAATAATCTTAAAAACCGAAAAATACGCCTCCTCTTTGTTGCCGATGAAATTCCCAAGGAATTGAAAAGGATCGTTGAATTCCTCAACGAAGAAATGGAAGATGTTGAGGTCCTTGCGGTTGAAGTCAAACAATACACCGGAGAACATCTTAAAACACTCGTACCAAGGATTATCGGTCAGACCAGCGAGGCTGAGCAGAAAAAGGCTGTTCCGAATCGTCCGTGGAATGCGCAGAGTTTTATCGATGAATTGGGAAAGAAAGGCTCACTTAAGGACGTAGATGTTGTAAAAAAAATCCTTAAGTGGGTCGATGAAACGAATCTAAAAATTTGGTGGGGGAGAGGGGGCCAATCGGGATCATTCTATCCGTTAATTGATCTTGTTGGAGGGTACGACCAGATTTTTGGAGTGTGGACTTATGGAAAAATCGAGATTGAATTCCAGTGGATGAGTAGAGCGGTCGAAAATAAAATCTTGTTATCATTCCTTCACAAGCTGAATGAAATTCCTGGCGTTTCTCTTTCTGATAATTCTCTTAAGGGAAGACCGTCATTTCCGATATCCGTTCTCCATAGTGATGAGCAGTATTCAAAATTCATCAATGCGATTCTGTCGTTTGTGCAGGAAGTCCGCGAGAAATGTCAAGAACCTGACTGAAAGTACCATAATTACCAAATTCTCTTATATCAGGATGTACCTCCAGACTGGTGAGAGTCAATCTATCATTATGTTCACTGAAAATTGCAACCGATTTTTATTATGTAGAATAGAATCAGAGAGGTTATAACCAATGGATCCATCGGAACTTTCTCACTACAAAGCGGTCAATTCCATCGTTGAACGGGACAGCACGTTTGCAACCTACAAATATGCTCTTCTCCGAGGAGTAATTGAGATCTGTCGTGATTTTCCACCTAATATAAGGGAAGAGGAGGACAAGGTATTTCTCCCCCTCGGCCGTCTTATTGAGAAATGGCTCATCTATTACTATCCGATTTTTTCGTCAGAGAGGTTCATCCCTCAGCAAGGAGGTGAGAGGAGGGAGAGGGATCGTCAGATCTCGTTCAGGACGACGTTCCTGAAAATCACCGATTTTTACAAGGAGTTAGGGGGATATTCGCAATGGTACAGCGACTACCAACGAGGAAGGATTCCGAAGGAGATCCACCCTGAATTTATCGAACTCTGTAAAAAAATACGGACTACCATCACAACCATGCCGATGTATCATCTTGGATACTCCCTTCACGGAAAGCCCTATTCTGTCTTTGATTATTCCCGGAAGAGGATCGCCATTTCCCGGGATGCGATACCAACCAGGGATTTTCTTTTTGATAATTTCGGGGAATTTTACTTTGTACAGAAGGAGATCTACGATGTTTTTACGTTGTTCGGGGGATATCTTACCGGAGAGACCACCATTCTCCAGAAATGGGCTCACCTTACCCACAAGATGGATGCCTCCATAAGTCCCGGTGAGATGATCTCGATCCTTTCCCGGTATCCTGTTGAAGAGAGGAATGTCCAGGCTGCAGAACAGTTCCTCTCTCTTCTTCGTGAACAGGATTATCCGATCACCTGTATCTGGTCGGGGCAACTTCTTGGTACAACAGGGTATCATATCGACCATATGCTTCCTTTCTCAATCTGCAAGAACAATGATCTCTGGAATCTCATGCCTACCGAGGGTCATGTCAATGAGGCGAAGAGTGACCTGTTCCCTTCCAGAGCACTCCTTGAGCGACAAAAAGAGACCATCACCAATTACTGGACACGAATGAGTGAATATGATCCTGACCTGTTCTTCCGTGAACTGAGACTATCGCTTGTTGGGAATATTCCCCTGACTGAAAAATGGCAGGAGACTGCTTTTTCATGTCTTATCAAGCGTTGTAACGACATGACGGGAATGCTGGGTTACGGGGAATGGGAGGGTCCATGACCTGCATCTTCTGCCACATCCCGAAAGACCGGATTATCCTGTCAAATGATCGTGCGGTTGCCATTTTTGACAGGTATCCGGTGAATCCTGGTCATATGCTCATAATTCCCAAACGTCATTTTGATGACTTTTTTGATGCGTCTGATGAGGAAATTCAATCCATAACCGAACTGGTACGACTCTGCAGGGAGCTGCTTGATAAAACCTATCATCCTGATGGCTATAATATCGGAGTAAACTGTGGAAGGGTAGCAGGCCAGACGGTGATGCATATGCATGTTCATCTTATTCCCCGATATACTGGTGATGTCGAAGATCCGAAAGGTGGCGTGAGAGGAGTGATCCCGGAGAAGAGGATCTATTGAAAAATGAGGGAAGCAACAAAAGGATTGTGGCCTTTTTCTAATCGACAAGGTAGAAAGATCACATCACCACCATTCCTCTCACGCCGTTCCCTTCAACCAGATCAATGCCAACCAATTCCTTTATTCCCGCAGCTTTCAAGGCTTCATACGTACAGCTCTGATTAACTCGATCTGTTAACATTTGTGGCAGAAAAAAACAAATTCTCATCTATTCATCTATTTCTGTTTATTATGTCTATCCGAATTCCCACCGATATCTCTCTTACTGAAGATGAAGTTCCAATCTGGTTTGGACAAATGAGCTGGACTGCAAATTGGGTTCTTCTTCTCCTGGCCCTTATATTTGCTCTAACAATAATCGGAATTATCCTTTCAACCATTTTCGTTTTGATTGCTTGGATCAATGTAAAAACCTCTGAATATTTTATTTCCAATAAAAGAATTTATTACAAATATGGCTTGGTTTCCCGAATAGCCAATGATATCCAGATGGAATGGGTAACTAATACCTCTATTAGACAAGGATTTTTTGGAAGGATTTTAGATTTTGGAGATGTCCTCATCGCAACTCCAGGAACATATACTGGAACAAGTATGTTCAGAGGAGTATCAAATCCAATGATGGTAAAAGGGATAATCGAGAATCGTTTGGTGAATTTTAAGAAAATACAGGAGATCAATCAGTCTCTTAGGACAATACGTGATGAATTCAGAATGGGACGTCTCGATCATACACGATATAATTTTCTTATATCTGAATATAAAGAAGAATTACGGAAATATTCCTAAAATGTAATTCTTCAAATGATTTTCACTTTCGATTATTTTTCATGATGGGTAATAATCATGTAAAAACGAATATTCTTCTATTTACATTAGAAACTCCAATATAACCCGATATTCAATTTTTCAGCATGATAAGCACCCTCTTCGAGAACCCGCTGGCTTTTCCTTCCCCATTTTTTGAAATTGCCATATTATAATGATCACTCCACCTTGGCTGTTCACTTCAATAAAAAAGAGTGTTTATAAGTATATCACGATAAATTTGCGAAATAAGTTGAACTAGAATAATTTGCAAGTTCATTTTTGATTTATTTTAGGATCTCAAGACCTGGTATCAAGAATAACTCCTCGATTTTGAAGAGATATCTTTCCTGGAATACAGTATGATTTGAATTCACACGTGGTTCGCATTGGGCACTTTCCGGTGGAATCATGCCGATAGGTGCAGCATTCACCCAAGAACAGAATGAGGTCACAAAAACGGTGATGAGGCGATACAAACCACGAACGATAAGGGGCGGCTGGTGGCCACCACCTGGCCTTCCCTTTAGGTGCTCCACGAAGGCTGTCGTGGGGCAATCATAGATTCGACATTAAGGTAAAAAGGACGAACGGAAACCATGAGCTCCTTACTCCGGTTTCAAGTAATTGTGAATGGTATCAGTGATTAAATTACATTTTCACAAAGATTGAACGTTCTCCTCTTTGGCTGATATATGTTTGAGTATTACAATCTGAGGATATTGTCACAGTATCTATTCCCGAGGAGCTTTGACCCGTTTGCCCCATCCAATATACTTGGAATTTGTTATTTGAAGTCCAATTCCACGTTCCACGATTATGCAATTGTCCATTAAGGAACAGTTCGATGGTATTGCTTGGCGATATTTGCAAGTATACGCCAGATACAGGGGATCCTTGATATTCTCTTTCGGTCCATTTCCCAATAATACTGCAACTTGGACTCTGTGTTACGAGGGATGTACTCGTACTTTGGGGCAACCAATTCTTCCTAACCGCAGTAACTGGATTACCATAATTATTCGTCAAGGAGTATCTATTACAGTCTTCCGAGATAGCCACATGATCATCGAAGTAGTTAGGTTGTCCTGAACCTGGTCCGAAGTCCCAAGAGAATTGGTATAAACCTGAATTCTCCAATTCTATCCAATTACCATGATGTCGTATACCATTAATGTCGACCATGCTACTCCCATTTTCATAAAAAACGTATTTATCCGGGCCATCTGATCTTACCCACTGGCCCACAATATTACATCCCTGGTTGGAAGAAATCAAATCTATTTGAGTTTGGGATGGGGTGGTAGCTAAAGGTTGAACAAAGGTAGGAGCTGTAGTAGATGAAGGGCTTGAAGAACTAGTACTTGAAGTCCCCCCAAGGCTCATACCGATAAAAAAGGCAAGAAAAATGCCAATTATTGCAAACAGAATAACCACATACAACACATTTTTTGATTTCTCTTGTTTATCCTCAACCTTTTTAGGAACATTATTTTCCAGATACTGGGGCGGTATCTCTTCTTTTTTAGATGATGAGAAATATTCCCTGACCCATCGTTCTATTGGATCAATGTAATCCTCACCATGAACTGCTTTCATACCTTTCCGAATCCCTAAATATATCGCTATTAACCAGATCCCAAGGATAATAAGCCCAAGCAAAATATCAAATGGATCTGGTGACGTCATGAATAGGCTCCACCAGAGCATAACGAATATGACGAGCAATAGTAGCTTGCCAGCCCAGAACGTGAGATTACCGATTAATGTCATATAACATCTCAGCCGAACTACGATAGGATTTTATTCGTATTACCAATTTTAGCCATCTTCTCCTATCTATTTACATCATGAACTTTTCGTGAATCCCTAAATATACGATTACTTGATACTATCTCTCTTGATAAAAAAAATTATCATTATTCCTCAGATGCAGGGGGGTTTGGCGAAGAAAGGGGATGGTGATTCTAAATCAACTCAATCGTCCATTTCTCCAGAAGAATGATTTATCCCAGGCTCGCTCATATTTTGCAAAAATACTCTCTTAAAGAGCCGGGTACTTTGCTTCCTTAAGGGGAATGCAAAACATGTATTTCTCAGTTTCATATTCAAAGTCAGACTCTGATTCAAAGGTCAATTCAAGACCAATAACTACGAATACGGGAATGTTTCTATTTCGGGAAAAATCCTGATATCGCTTCAGTTGTTGAGGATTTGACCATACAATCTGATCCTTTTCATTCAGGGATGTCCTGAACTTACATTCAACAGCAAATTGCTTATTGGTAGGATTATACCGCCAGATGAAATCAGGATTGAAACTGCTTTCCACGTATCGCTGCTGGTTGGTATCAAACGAGTGGGTTTTTTCAAACAAGGTAAAATACTTCTTTGAAAACAACGACTCAACGTGATCCTCGAATTTCTTCCCCACTAATGCAGGATCGGAGGAGATTGCTTCATCAATTTTGAGAATTGCCTTACCGATATGCTTAAAGAAACTCATCAGTGCTTCTGTGGAATTGAATCATTAAATAATTTCAGGATGACTAAAGCCGCTCGATCAGGATTGTTGGATAATAAAATTGCACATCCCCTGCCTGTCCCAGCTCCTTAGGACAGCCAGCATTCATCCAAGAACAGGACTGAGGTCACATACACGGAGATGAGGCGATACAAACCACGAACAATGAGGTGGCGGCTGGTGGCCACCACTTGGCCTTCACTCTATGATGCTCCAAGACGGCTATCATGGGCGATCATCCATTCGCCATGAAGATAAAAAGGACGAACGGAAACCATGAGTTCCTTATAATGAAAATTAACAGGCACCCTCCGCAGGTTGACCGGGGCCCTGGTACCGCTCCGCTCCGGCGACGCCTTCACTGCGTTCGGTGGCGGCCTCCGCCCCGCGGATTAACTCTGTATAACTTCAGACATCGGCCAATCATTTTTTGACTAACCAAGTTCAACACAAATAACCTATTCTAAATTCTACCTTTGGATCAAAAAGTTTATTAAATAAGAAACATAACTCCTGTTTATGAAAGTGTTAGTTGAAATTGATGAAGAGTTATTCATACGTATGAAGCGTGTGGCAAAAGGTTCTTTGAATAACTTTGTACTGCTCTCTATTGAGAATCAAATTGCGATTGAAGAATCAAAGTTCTTAGAAATCCTGGATTTGTCAAAAAATGACATCAATACTCGGAAACACCCTTCAATCGCATTAGATAAGGTCCCAATCGTGAAATCTCTCGAAGAGGAATCAACAAAGGAACATTTACTATATACGCTCAAAAAAGACCGCATATCATTTGTCAGAAATGAAAATACCGTTCGAAATCCCGATAAACCCTTAAAAAATTATTTTATCTGGGGACAATATAACAAAATCTTCCCAATCAAATTCAGTTTAAGATACCTGGCCAAAATGCAATCAGAAATTTCAAATAATCCCATTCTGCTGACAAATTTCCAGAATGAATGTTCGACATCTGCGACAAAAATGAAACAGCAATTGCTCCTGAATGATAAAAAATATGATAGGATCTGGGGAGAGAATTTTTCAGCAGGATTTCCAGATCTAGATCCTGATAAGAAATCGCAGTTGCGGTTTATACATCATTTTATAGGCTATGCTAATTCCCAGGGAGATACCGTAGGTTCATTGGGAGATTATGGTTTTGCTATCATATTCGAAGATAAAATATATTTAACTCCTTCCGGAATTCAATTTGCAGAATTAAATAATCCAATACTGGATGGAAACCCAATGGGTGAACAACTCCTCTCTACTGAAGAACGAGAATTTCTTATCGGGTATCTGAAAAATCAAATTTCTCGAGATTGGGATGGAATAATGAAAATTATTAAATGGATATCTCAAGGCAGCAATACTCCTGATTCCCTGAATGGAAAAATAAAAAGTCTGGATGTTGAAGGAAAATGGACCGATAAGATGGTAAATACCATGAGAACCGGTTTTCTTGGGCGCATGTATGACATGGATCTGATTTACCGGCAGAAGAAAGGAAATAAATCTGTTTATTTTGTCACCGATGCAGGGAAAAGGGTTGGTGAGATCGCATGAATGAAAAGGATCTCTGCCTAGGATTAATAAGAGCAAATTCTGAGAAAGAAGTTATCGAAATTTTACGACGTGCTGGTTATTGGGATGAGCTCTCAGCCTGGAGAAATCTAGGGGATATGGAGAATAATTTTTCAGTTGTGGGAAATCAACAGAGCAAACCCGATGCAGCGTTAGTTGAAAAATTAATCAATTCTGTTGATGCAATTTTGATGGGACAAGCTCAGATTCGTGAATTAATTCCAGAGAGTGAAAGATGTCCCCAGAGCATTGCTGAAGCAGTAGAATTATTTTTTGAGGTTCCTGACGGAAAATTAACCCGCATTTCTCCAACAAAAAGGACTGACCTATCGAAGCAGATTGCCCTTGTAGCAACGGGAACTAGGCAAAATCCATGCTATTCAATAATTGATAGAGGCGAGGGTCAAACACCCAACAAAATGCCCTCAACCTTTTTATCGATTGTTAAGGAATCGAATAAACTGAAAATTCCCTACGTTCAGGGCAAGTTCAATATGGGAGGGACCGGAGTCCTTCAATTTGGGAGCTATAACAATCTGCAGTTAATCGTTTCAAAACGTAATCCCGATATCGCAAGGCATGAAAATGATGACTCAAAATCAAAATGGGGTTTTACCATTGTTAGACGGGTAAATCCTACCCATGATGTCCGGAGTTCTGTTTATAAATACCTGGCTCCAGGTAATCATATTCTTTCATTCAATACGGATAATTTGCCAATTTTGCCAGGAAAAGGACCGTTGGACGAATATACTGAGGATATGGATTATGGCTCCTTTATTAAATTGTATGAATATAAGATGCCCGGGTTGCTTACCGCGGTAACTGTCGATTTGAGTTATCGTCTTGCATTGCTATTACCCTCCTTAGCTCTTCCTATACGTCTGTATGAAAGACGAAGTCCTCCATATGCACCCCATTCGCCCGAGGCCACATTGTCAGGATTAATGGTTCGGTTGGATGAAGATAGGTCAGGCAATATTGAGAAGGAATTTCCAACATCTCATACTTTTGTTGTCCAGGGACAGACCATGAAGGCGTCTGTATACCTTTTCAAGCCTGGAAAGGAATTGAAGTACAAAAAAGATGAAGGGATAATATTCACTCTGAATGGCCAAACCCATGCAAGTATCGATAAGAGGTTTTTCACTCGTCAAAAGGTCGATATGGGATTTCTTAAAGACTCGATATTAGTCATTGTTGATTGCACGAATATCGATGGCAGAGCCCGGGAGGATTTATTCATGAATAGCCGGGACAGAATGCGGTCAAAAGAACTTACTTATGATATTGAAAAAGAGTTGCAAAATATAATCCGAGAACATCCAGGCCTTAAAATATACCGGGAGCAGAGGAAAAGAGAGGCGATAGAAAATAAAATTAAAGACGATAAACCCCTGGCAGACGTTATTGAAAAGATGTTAAAAAAATCCCCGGTTCTTTCGAGGCTTTTCAAAGAAGGATTGAGGATAACTTCTCCATTTGATTTAACCGGTGCATCCACAACCGATGAGTATAAAGGAAAAACATTTCCTGATTATTTCCAGATAATAAAAGAATATGATGAAGCGAAACCCAAGGAGTGTCCAATTAACAGGCGCTTTAGAATACAATTCAAGACAAACGCCTCAAACGATTATTTCGACAGGGAAACTCATCCTGGAGAGTTTTCGCTCCTGATTAATCATGAAATGTATGATAATTACTCCATTAATCTGTGGAATGGAACTGCTACTTTAAACGTATCAATTCCTGATGGCTCTAGTATCGGAGAAGTGATTGATTTTAATTGGACTGTTGATGACCAAATTCGATATGAACCATTTGAGGGTCATTTTTTTATAAAAATAACTGCTCCTGTAACAAAGCCATCTGGGGGCGAAAATAAAAAGAAGAACGGTTCTTCAAAAGAGAACGGTAACGAGAATAAAAAACCCGCTGGCCTATCATTACCCAAAGTTGTTGAAATACGAAGAGGAGAATGGGATGAACGTCAATTCAACGACGAAAGTGCATTGAAAATAATCGATGATGTCTACTTTGTTAATATGGATAATAAATATTTATTAACGGAATTAAAAGCAACAAAGAAAAACATTTCTTTGCTGGAAAATCGTTTTAAATTTGGGCTTGTCTTTATAGGACTTGCAATCCTGAACCAACATCAGAAAGAAGAGAACACAAGTCCTCCTGGGGAAGATAATGGAAGGGAAAATGATGATATATTTCAGACTATAGAATATTCCACAAAAGCGATTGCACCTTTCCTACTTCCAATGATTGACCAGCTCGGTGATATTATGATAGAGGAATAAAATTGCATCCTGATTTTATTTTTTCCATTTTGGGCTATCCCAAAAAATGCCTCTTCCCTGGAGGGAGAGGAGGAGCCCGGCCGGGAGTGTGCGAGAGAGGAGGATACTTGCCTATCCTCCGGCGCGATTCAAGGGCGGGGAGTGGGGTTTCTAAAACATATCTGGCAATATCTGGCAATATCTGAAAATATTAAAAAATTACTTGGTAGAGAGAATATCCGCAGCATAGAAGATGTTTGACGGGTAAGAGGTTAGGTCTATATTTTATTAGTTCTCTTTTGTAAATTCCATAAGCATTCTGTTGCAAGTTTACAATTATTACAATCTGGATTTCGAGATTTGCAAATTTTTTCAGCAAAATCTAATAATCCATAGGAATATTCCACATATTTTTCTTCTGGGACACTATTCCGAGCGATAGAAATGAATGACTTTTTACGCCTAATCTCAGGATGTATTTCTATTCCATTAAATCGCCCTACTACCCGAATAACATTAGTATCAATGATAGTATCTCGGATGTTATACCCAAAAAGACGGATTGCAGATTCGATATAGGGTCCGATTCCAGGAACGGATAGAAGATCCTTGCGTTCAAATGGTATTTGTCCATTATAATACTCATTTATGTATCGGAGGCCTTTTTGAAAATAATCCAATCGAATTGACCGCCCAAGGGGATACATTATAGGTATCGCTCGATTGAAATCGGCAAATAATGATATCGTATCTGGAAATTTTTCTATCAATTGTTGATAAACTGGGACTACTTGATCGGCACGAGTGCGCTGGAGTAAAATTTCAGAAATATATACTTTAAACGGATTTCGGTCTATTCTCCATGGATATATTCGTCCTTCTAACAAGTAAAATCGTATAAGATTTTTCTGAAAAATAATAAGAGAATCGGTATTCATTATGTTATTCATTTTCGTTAAAATATTGGGTATCATTGGTATTCTGAATTGACAATGAGACTTCGTTCCCGAAAGATATTATTCGGGGCTTTACTGATATACTATCAGACGTTACTCCCTTAGGAAGCTGTTCCAGTATTTCCAGGATTTTCTCTGAAAATTTTTTTAAATCAGATGCTATCCGAAGATTGCCCGAATTTTCGGTAACATTGTAGACTCGGAAAAGATCATACTTGCCATTATGGTCTCTCATTGTTAGAAGTTCATTAAAAGAAATATGAAGAGCCTGCTCAAAGTCATATTCAGTTGTTTTGACATCAATCAGGACTTTTATGTTGTCTTTATCCCATATTATGAAATCATAGGGTGAGACTGCGTTATCTCTTGAGGCCCATTCGTAATCGCTTATGATGCTATTGGTTTTTTGTTTCGTTAAATAAACATCAACTAGTTCCTCGCCTTTTCGACCGATCTTTGCGGCTTTTTGCCATGCCCTTTCCAGGGCATCCGGATCGCGGACTGTACTGTATGAAGGACGACGGGCTAAAATTTTAATTCCTTGAATGCCACCCTGGGCTGCATCTTCAATAGCTTCGTCAAGAATTAATTCAAAAATGGGGTGCTGGGGATTGATTTCAGGTTTTATTTGAGCAACAATTTCCTCTAATTCGGAAATTGATAATAATTTCATAGATTTTTCAACCATAAAGTTTTGAAAATGACCGTGTAAACCAACATCATCTGGAAAATTTAATCCGATCAGGATTATTTTACAGAGGTTTGGGTAAGTTTCTGAACCATCGAATTCCATCACAGCAAAATCGCCGGGGATAAGAGATTTAAATCTATCCGGTGCATCGTCTTGTTCATGGATTAATTCGCCATCTAGTCTCCAATTTTTATAGTTTTCACCTTTGATAATTTTCCGGGTTAATGAATATACATTATATCTAATGCCAGGGCCATAAAATTCCAGAGTAATTGGTATACGGTTTCTATTATTTTCTGCAACAGTCTCGAGGAATGGATACATTTTTTCAATGAAAACATCAGCATTTAGATTGATGGCTTTTTGTTTCCCCGCCGGATTATTCCGGTAATGATATTCAAAAAAAGTCAGATCTGAAGCAGTTAGTTTTTTTATTGCTAATTTCTTTGACATTCTTCTCCCCCTAACCCTTCGATTTTAATTCTTTCTCCTGATAGATTTATAAAGCGTGATTGCAATAGCCCGGGCCAATAAAGGTGGTACTGCATTGCCTATCTGGCGAAATGCAGAATTCATTGCACCACAAAACTTGAAGCCATCGGGGAATGATTGCAATCTTGCCGCTTCTCTGACTGATATTGTCCTTGCTTGAGAACTATCATAATGGATATGAGAATAACCGTCTTTCCCTAGATGAGCCATTAAAGTTCGGGCGGGCTGATTGGCCTCCATCTTTCTCCATTTATTTGGGAATTTTCCTGGATCATATGGTGGAACGGTAGCTCGTTTAAGATTTTCATATTCGATCGTCCCCTCAACCAGGATAATACCGGATTTTTTCAATGTTGATAGTTTTTCTTTAAACATTTCATTAGCAGTCTGATATGCCTCGGGGTATTGATCGCCAGGTTGCATCGACCTGAATATCTCATAATCTCTGGGTAAATATCTGATAACATGATCAACGATTCCCTCACTGTTTTCAAATCCCGGCCAATTTCTCATAGCAAAAGAATATTGAGATAAACTAACATTATCTGGATAAGGAACGAAATTATCAAGTCTTCTTACACCACGCTTCAATTTACCCTCAAGATGGTCAAATATTTTTG
>ERZ795056.1105-NODE-1105-length-31882-cov-7.525591_pt1 | contig 31882 bp, 29 predicted proteins | sample MGYA00375140_ERZ795056 | MGnify/ENA primary metagenome ERZ795056 (study PRJEB30185, sample SAMN05720227) | activated sludge metagenome | isolation source: Anaerobic digester | place: USA | collected 2015-03-09 ... | reverse complement strand
TCCCCGTTTTTCTGGGAGAACTCACGCTTGATCTTTTCGATCTGAAGGAGTTCATTCGCCCTGTTGAGCGGAAGTCGGATCAGGCGAGCCTTCTCCGAAAGTGCCTTGAGAATTGACTGGCGAATCCACCACACAGCGTACGAAATGAAGTGGTAACCCTTCGTATAGTCAAAGCGCTCTGCCGCGATGATCAAACCCAGGTTCCCTTCGTTGATCAGGTCGATCAAGGGGAGGCCGTTGTTGCGATACTTTTTGGCGATATTGACCACAAAGCGCAGGTTTGACTTGATAAGCTGCTCCTTGGCCTTCATGTCACCGCCAGCCATCCTCTTGGCAAGGCTGACTTCCTGTTCGCGGGTCAAAAGCGGGATCTTGTCAATCTCGTTTAGGTAGATCGAGAGAGGCCCGGAGGAAAATTCATCCCTGTTGCTTTCTTTGATGTATGAGCTGACTTTATCGAGTCCGTTGTCCAGCATGGCTTCCATGATCTCTCTCCTTACAATGTTGTTGCCTTTTGTCTGCTTTTCCGTATCTTTTATGCCCACTAGTGATTGCAGGTTTTATGCCATTATCCAATCGGCAACAAAAAAAATAAATATTTTATTACTGTTTACAATACAATCAGTTACAGATTAAAGTTTTTCTTCGGAGTTGTTCGTTTTTCCCTAACGACACAGTCCTCAGCTTCTTGCTGTGTCAATTTGACGCACCATGTCTCAGACGCCTGAATTCTGTGTCACTCTGACACAGAATACCCGTATTCCTCGAGTTTCCTGTGGAGCGTTTTGCGCCCAATCCCGAGAACCTCGGCGGCACGGCTCTTGTTCCCGTTGACCCAAGCCAGGTTTGCCAAAATAATCTCTTTTTCGTACTCTTCGAGTTTCTTGCCGGCCGGGAGGGTGATTGTATCCGGCTGCTTCTCATCACGGATGTATTCAGGCAGATCGGCATACTGGATGACCGGCCCCTTGCTCATGACGACCAGATTCTCCATCAGGTTCTTCATCTCGCGGACGTTCCCGCCCCAGCGGTACTGCTCCAGCGCCGCCATGGCCCTCCGGTCGATTTTTTTCTCCATGGTGCCATTCTCCCGGCAAAACTCTTTGAGAAAGGAGGTCACGAGGAGCGGGATATCACTGCGGCGCTCCCGGATGGGCGGGACATGGATGTGGACGACCTTGAGACGGTAGTACAAATCCTCGCGAAAAGTCCCTTCCTGGACCATCCGGTAGAGATCCCGGTTGGTCGCGGTCACCAGACGGACATCGACCGAGATGGTCTCCTCCCCGCCAACACGCTCAAACTTTTTTTCCTGGAGCACCCTCAGGAGTTTGACCTGGATGGCTGCGTCGATTTCGCCGATCTCATCCAGAAACAGGGTCCCCTGATTGGCCAGCTCGAACCGTCCACGATGCAGGCGGTTGGCTCCGGTAAAAGCCCCCTTTTCGTGTCCGAACAACTCGCTCTCAAGCAAACCGGGCGCAAGGGCTGAACAATGGACCTTGACAAAGGGATGTCGCGCCCGCTCGGAAAGAAGGTGGACCGCGTTGGCGATCAATTCCTTGCCCGTTCCGGATTCGCCGGTAATCAGAACATTGGCCTTGGTCGGTGCGACGGTCCGGACCTGATCAAAAACCCGCTCCATCTCCGGACTATGCCCGACGATATTGGTCAGACCGAATCGGTCCTGGAGCTGAATATGGAGATTCTCGTTTTCTTTTTCGAGGGCACGCACCGAGAGGGCGCGCTGGACGAGAAGGGCCAGTTCCTTGAGATCGACCGGCTTGGTCCGATATTCGTAGGCCCCCTTGCGCATGCATTCGACGGCATTTTCAACCGACCCATGGGCGGTCAGGACGATAATGGGCATGCCGGCGTTGATCCTGAGGGCCTCTTCAATCAGAGTCTCACCGCTCATACCGGGCATACGAAGATCCGTGATGACGACATCGATATCACCACCCCGGACCGAGTTCAACCCCTGATTTCCGTCTTCAGCCAATGAAACCGCATAGCCCTCCCCCCGAAAGAACTCCCCGATCCCCTCGCGGATATGCTGTTCATCGTCCACAACCAGGATTCGTGGCGGCATACGATTTTCCTCAAAAAAAATGCTTTTCTCTCAATTTTGACTTGTGTCATTTTAACACAACGCCCAGGACCTGACAAGACAGTTTGACACAGTTTTTGGATTTTTTGAGGAACACCCTCGCACCCGGACTGGGTCATTTCGTCCGGAAGATGACGACCGCCCGTCAGCGGATCAAGACGGGCCCCGGAGATCCCCGTCCCGCTCCGTGGAGAGACCACTTGCTTCGGGAGCCGTCAACAAGCCTGGAGGCCTCTTTCCCGCCGGGAGGAGGACCGTAAAACACGAGCCTTCTCCGTGGAGGCTATCGACATGGATCTCCCCGCCATGTTCGCGAACGATCCGCCAGACAATGGTCAACCCCAGCCCGGTGCCGAACTCCTTGCTGGTGTGATACGGCTCAAATATCGCCCCGAGCCGGTCCTTCTCGATCCCGCTCCCGGTATCCTCGACGGCAATCGCGACCATCTCGTCTTCACGACGGACCGAGATGGTGATCCTCCCGCCGGGTTTGGTCGCCTCTTGGGCGTTTTTGACAAGATTGAGCAATGCCTGCCTGAGCAATCCGGTATCTGCCAGAATCTTGGGCAAGCCGGGCGTACTCCGGATCTCGAGCGCGATCCCTGCCTCGTCCAACGCCGGCCCCACAAACTCGGCCAGTCCGTTGACAAGGTCGGCGGGGACGACCAACTCGGGCTTGAGCCTGATCGGCCGGACCGCGCTCAAAAAATCGACAACGATGGTATTCAGCCGGGCAACCTCATCGCGGAGAATCGAGAGATAGCGGCGCCCATCACGCTCCAGCCGCTCGGAGCGTCCATCCTCGAGAACCTGCTGCAGGAGCTGGAGGTGAATATCGATCGCGCCGAGCGGATTCTTGATCTCGTGGGCCACACCGGCCGTCAGTGAAGAGAGGGCCGACATGCTCTCGGCCTGCCGCAAGCGCTGCTGCTCCTTCTTTTCCCGGGTGATGTCCATGAAAATGATGACATGCCCCTGGATACTCCCGCTCCTGCGCAAAGGATGGATGTTGACATTGAGGATCCGGTCCGAGGGAATGTAGAGGCTGACCTCGCGGTTTCTGATGCGTTCGTTGGCATAGACCGCATTCTGGACCAGATTGTAAAAATCAATGCTGTCAATGCAATCGAGCACGGGCCTGCCGTCCATACTCTCGGGACGCTTGCCGAGGAGCATGCAGGCTGTCGTGTTGGAGTATTGCACCAGCCCCGCCTGATCGGTTATCAGCACACCCTCGTTCATGCTGTCAAAGATGATCTGGAAGAAATCCCGCTCCTCGGCAAGACTGCGGACAAACTCCCGGAGCGTCTCATGGTCCAGGCGGTCTATCTTGCCGGCAACCTTTCTGATGAACGAAGGCGAGAGCATCAGCGTGGACCCTGTTCCTCCAGCCAAAAGGCCAAAATGAGGGCAACAATCCCCTGGGATGCGGAGAAATTATTGCGCGTCATGCCTTCAGCCAGCGTGTTGATCTCGCGAAAAATCCGCCGTAAAAAAACCGGGCGAAAATGGGAGAGTGTCATGGCCTGTACCCGCTCCCGGCCATGGCCTGTTTCGGCCGCCACCAGCCCTGCGGCGACAAGATCGGCGAGAGTCTGCAAAAAAACCTGGGCCGCTTCGCGTTTTTCAAGATCCTTGGCAAATTCAAACATCTTCGGATCGCGATCCGCACTCCGCACCAGATCCATAAACCGGACAAGGTCCCCGTGAACCGCCCGGGCCTCCTCACCCTGGGACTCGAGGTATTCCCAGAGATCACCATAGCCCTCGGCATCTCCGGGCTGGTTGCACCCGAAGCGCTCCCGGGCAATCGCAGCCATCAAGGCAGAACCGGGCCGTTTGAATGGAAGAATCGCGGCCCGGGAACGGATCGTCGGAAGAACGGCATCCAGACCGGTACACGTCATGAGAATCAGGGTCCCGGCCGGTGGCTCTTCGAGGGTTTTTAAAAAGGCATTCACACCCTCAACACGGAAAGTCTGGATCCCCTCGATCAGGACCACGCGCCTCTCGCCAAGGAGGGGTTTTCTGGAAAGGGCCCGGATGATCTCCTGGATGCCTGCCATTGGCAACATGGCATGCGCCACCATCTCGTCAATCTCGAGAATCTCTTCAAGCACACCCTGGATCGCGTTGACAGCAGCCACGGCATCGTTTTCGGGAATCTCGTTGAGTTTCCTTTCAAGACCTGCAATCCGGACCTGATCATCATCCTCTTTTTTCCCGGCGGACCCCGTGGCTTCTTTGGGCTTGAAATACCCGCCGTTGACCCGATTGACGACCCGATAAAACAACCGGCGCACAGCCTGGATCAGCCTGTCACGCCCCGCAGGTGTCTGGACCGCGCGGGAAGCGAGCGCCGTCAGGGCGCGTGCCTCGGGAACAATATCCCGTGAAGAAAACAGGATCAGATCGGGGTAGCGCAGGGTGAGCGTCTCCCGACAGGCAATGCAGGTCCCGCAAGGCCGGGCTCCCGGGTCCGGGGTGTGACAAAGAAAGCGGCGGGCCATCTCGAGAGCCAGTGTCAGTTTTCCGGAACCCGGCGCGCCGGCCAGGAGAATCCCGTGAGGAATCCGCCCACTGGCAAAGACCCGGGCAACCCACTCCCGATGTTTTTCGAGGGAACCTGGCTGCGTTCCGTCTGCCATCTCTTGCCACCTCCGGCGAGTCACTCTTGACTGATACCCACAATCTACCGATAAACACTACGGACTGGCCCTTCTTGCGGGGCTTCTGTCACTATCGTATCATGGAGAGGGAGACACCATGCCGGCCGTCATCCTGAAGCAACGCCCAACCACACCCGAGCCGACACGGAGGGACCGTCCTGCCATGGAAGCACGTACAGTCAACCCCTTCATCATTGCTGCTGTCCAGATCGTCCGTGAAAACACAGGCCTCTCGGTCGCAAAGGATACCGTCTCGGTTCAACAGGGAAAGTTCACGCCAGCCGGCACCGGAATGAGTCTCGATATCAGCGGCCAGATCCACGGGAAGATCGTCTACGAGTTTTCAAAAGGTGTCGCGGCCAGGCTCTCCCAACGCATGGTGGAAAAACAGCTCGACCTCTCGATGCTGGAAGCCGGCGATTTCCGCAAGCTCCTGCATTCAGCGCTGTTGGAGCTTGGAAACCAGATCACCGCCAGGGCCATCACCCTCCTGGAACAAAACGGGATCAACTGCACCATCTCCCCGCCAAAATTCTACCTCGGCCAGGATCTGCAGCTGATCCATCCCCATCTGCGCACCATAGTGCTCGCTCTCAAGACGGAATTCGGGCCCTTTACGATCAACATCGCCCTCTACGCTTGAGAAGGGCGGGCTTGACCCACTACATTGGCCGTAATCTGCGCACCATGGTGCTCACCCTCAAGACGGAATTCGGGCCCCTGCGCGATCAACATCGCCCTCTACGCTTGAGAAGGGCGGGCTTGACCCTCTCCATTGGCCGTAATCTGCGCACCATGGTGCTCGTTGAGGGCCTGCGGGTATGTTGTCCGCCATCCTGTGCGGTGAGAACCGTAGCACTTGGGGCGATTTGTAGCGGAATGCAGGAATTTTCTGCACCATGGTGTCGAAAAACATCAACCGCTCTGCCCGGTTTCCACTTATAAACCGGTTTGATATGGCCGACCTGGGGCTTACACGCCAGTCAAGAATTGAATTGGACACTATGGTGTCGGCGTGGTCAGCCGTAACCGATTGGTCCAACCCGATTCGTGGCTCTATCTCCTGTTTGCGGTCACCGTAGACGGTCACAGCCCTCGGATCAGGCCAAACGTATGACCCCAACCTCTGCCTTCATTGGGATACAGAATGGCGCACAAATTTAAAAAGCCACCCCTGAGGGTGGCTTTCGGAGATCCGAAGATCGCAAGAATTACTTGCCAGCCTTCTCGTCCTTCTTGACTTCGGTCTTGGCGTTGGTGTCAGCCTTGACATCAACCTTCTCAACCTTGGTCTCGACATTGGTGGCCGGGGCCTGGGCATCGCCCTTCTTGCAAGCAACAACGACGAGGCTCATGACAGCGACGAGAGCGATAGCGAAGATCTTCTTCATAGGATAATTCCTCCAATTGGATATAAGGCTTATTAAGCCGGAGAAAACATAGGCAAATTTGAACCGTGCGTCAAGAATATTTCAAAAAAATTTGTGCCGTCCACCCGGGAGCGATAAGCCGGATTCTGTCGAGGGGGATCATCTGTCTGCGCGGCGGGTCTCCCCGCTCGCTGGGTGCATTCTACCCGCAGGCCATTCGGGAACGCGGCCTGCTGCTTGAACTTGCTCCATACGGGGCTTGCCGTGCCGACCCTGTTGCCAGAGCCGCGGTGGGCTCTTACCCCACCCTTTCACCCTTACCCCTGGTCGTACGACCCTGGGCGGTTTGCTTTCTGTTGCGCTTTCCGTCACCATGCACCCTCCCTTGCGGAAGAGCACAGAATGCCCGGGCGTTACCCGGCGTATTTTTGTTCCCTGGAGTCCGGACTTTCCTCGGCACCGGCGCAAGAAGCGACGTGGCCGCGATCCCCTGCCCCGGAGGAACGGCACACGATCAAAGTACAACCCTCCGGGCCGTGCGGCAAGTGCCGGGAACACGAACGCTCAGGACATCCGTTCCTCGCCAGGCGTTGATGGCCCATTGCGTGTATAGAGACTGTTCACCAAAAGACCGGCCAAACCAAGCCCGCCCAATAAAAAGGCCAGGGCCAGGCGTGTATTGTCCAAAAAAATCCAGCCAAGGATGCAGAGCAAAACGCCGCTCGCATAGACCACCCGCAAGACGGATATCCGCCCGCGCTCAGGGGTCTCGGACCGTTCCATGCAGGGCCTGTCCCAGCCACGCTCCTTGAGGGTAGCCAAAAAGCGATCGTACTCGGTGGCATCCAAGGGGAGAACATCCCCGGAAAAAACGTGCTGCTCGGGAAGCCGGCTGCGCACCGCTGTCTCGATATCGGCCTCAACAACACTCTGACAGATCCTGACAGCCCGGCAAATCCGGTACTGTTTTCCAAAACCGGCCGACCGGGCGATGCTCCCGTGTCCCGCACAAACCTCGCTGGCAGGATGGAACTGCTCCCGCCCAGAAATGCTCGCCAGGAGGCCATCGTCATCAATCAGGATTACGCTGGACTTGAGCCGCCTGGCCTGACGTACCTGCCAGCAGCCGACTCCCAAAAACCAGAGTGCGACCATGGTGAACACAAAAAACCCGGACCCGATGCTCTCAAGCCCGAGGACGGCCAAAAGGGCAAACACCAGTGATGCGGCGAAGGAAAACCGGTACATTCCCCGCGCTGAAGCCAAAGGCCGAACCGATGCGGTGAAACAGACTTCCATGGTGTGTACTCCAGACTCCGGAATCATTCGAATCCGGCATCAATAATTGGTCTTGAGAAGAACGCTCCAACACGCTACTATTGTACTGTCGGCTGCAAGGGATTGCAAACACCCGGCATAGAGGGAGGACATCGTGACACGGATATCCACGCTTGTTTCCATTTTCGTTTTTGCCTTCAGCGGAGTGTTGGCCGGCCAGGCCATCATCAGCGACTCTCCTGAACATGCCTTGATCTCTTCTGAAAATCACGACATCCTTGCCCCAGGATCGTCCCGTGATTTCCGCCATCCCCTGATTACATACCGTCACCGGCATCCCGCTCCGGTCATTACCCGGATTGCAATGCATCAGTCCGGAGATACCATCCCATGGAATGCCGGTCGGGAGATTCCCCTGATCGAGGACGAACTGCCTGGTTCGCTCTATTCCTTGAGTTCCAATGCAAACGGCTGGACACTCAAGATCCGTGAACAACCCCTGCTTTCCTCCGTTGTCATCCTTGGGCCGACAATTGTTACCGCTCAAGGGCGCATCACCTGGGCGCTCCGCTCCATCACCCCTGTCGGCAATACGAACAAGCCAGAAATCCTCTGGTGTGGAACTCTCCTCGGTCCCGCCAATGGGCTCTACTTCCTGGCCACGTCATTGCCGGTGGACGATCCCGGGATGGGGCGTGTCTTCCGTATCGAGATCCCGAAACAGGTTGTCTATGGATACTGGGAAACCGGAATCCGGGGCCTGAACATCACACCTGGCTCCTTCCTCCGCGTTCGACTGTATGGCTTGGGACACGGCTACCAAGGCGCGCAGGCAAGAACGTATCGCATTCCGATTCACTGATCCGGACTGGTTGTCCCGGGATTCAATCAATAAAGGGTAACGAGTGCTGCCGAAACTGCGCAAGAGTCTCCTGGTCCAGACAGCGGTGATTGCGCTGTTTTCTCTGGCTGGATTCCTGATTCTCTTTTATGTCGTCCTCCAGGCAGTAGCCGATGCCAGAGTCCTCAAGAGGATGTTCGGTTTTGACAGTTTTGCCGGATTCCTTCTCACGAGCGGTGGGGGGATTCTGGCTGTCATCCTTTTGGCCGGCCTGCTCTTCGGTCTGGTCCGACGCATCTTTTTTTCACGGACCATCAAGGGCGAAGCGGATGCCCTCCACAGGATTCTCACCCGTTTCGAAAGCGGTGACTTGAGCCTGGATCCCGATGAACTGGCGTCACTTCCTCTTGTCATCCGCAATGATGTCTCTGCCCTGCGCGAATCCCTCGTGGCGCGTTTCGTCAACATCCGTCAATCCCTGAACGAACTGGGAGAGGTTGCACGAAACCTGCAACAAATGTCCGTCGACAGCAGTCTGCGGATTTCCTTTCTCAATTCCCAGCTCGATACCATGAACACCACCCTCAGCACGCTTCAGGAAACACTCAAGGAGGTCCAGATCCCCGCCACCAACCGACTTCAGACCGTCTTGGTCGCGGGCGACGGCGCCCCAGCATCCTCCCTGATCACAGCCCTCGCAGACTGCGGGTCATGCGGAACAATCTTTCACACCGTTTCATCCGGCCAGACGGATCCACAGGCCACACCCCTCCCCGCAGCGAAGCTGCCCGATTTCACGTCACTCCTCCAGAATCTGTCCGACTCTCTTGTATTTCTCACATCCCCACTCGCGCTCGATGACGAAACGACCAATCGCCTGATCGCACACGCTGTCCCTGTCTTCGGATACGGAAACAGGGTATCCACCCTGGATCACGAGTCTTTGCTGGCATTGTTGGCCCGCTACCGTATTCCCCTCCTTCCATGGATGGAAATATCCTCTGTTGATCAAGGTGTCCAGTTTGCATCGACACACAAGGGTCCATGGCGGATTGAAGCCCGGCGACTCCAGGCGGATCTGAATCCGGTTTTCAACGAAATCCCCGCTCTTTCCGATTTTCTCTCCGCCCATCCGGGGATATTCAATGATGTCATTCCGGTCAAGATTCTCTGCGGTGAAATGGCCCGGGAGTATTCCGTCATCGCCCTCTGCGACCGGACCACGCTCTTTTTGCTGGGATGTGCAGAGCTCGATATTGCCGCCGAGGATAACGACACCGGACTCGCCACATCGGGTTCTGGAGCTTTTACTCCGGCCTTTTCCGATAATGACCCGATCCTGCGTCGGATCCGCACCCTGATTCTGGGCCGACTTCACTGGGCCTTGCGTCGTGAAGGGATTATCTGGCGCGGTTTTGTCACGCTCAGGCTCCACATTTCCTCTGACGGACACCCTTTCCTGCAGAATATCTTTTTCGGTCTCCTCTCCCCGGAGAGCGATGCCATCCTGATCGCTACCAAGGAATACCTGATCCCGGCCTGCCTGGCAGCGCTCCGTGATGAACTGGAGGTCTTTGAGCCACCAGTCAAATCACACAACGCCATCGCCATCGTTTTTTCCGGTGAAGGCAGTCTTCCTGATGCACCGGCCGGGACCTTCATCATTCCATCCGCTTCGGACTCTTCCCTCAAATTCTCCCTCGTCTCTTCACGACGGACTCTGGATGAAACCATCTACTCGGCTTACCTTTCGGCGCTTCCCGTGATTCGAACCGGCACCTACTCCTGCAGACAGGATATCGGAGGCCGCACGCTCCTGGCGCACAAAACACGAAAACAAAAACATCTGCGTATCCCTGGCAGTTCCAGAATCCGCAGTTTGTATGAATTTCTGCTCGGTACATGGAGTGGCAGGAGGATGGAACGATGATCATCGTGACCGGAGGAGCCGGCTGCATCGGCAGTGCCACAGTCTGGGCCCTCAATACACGCGGAAGACAGGACATCCTGATTGTCGACCGGCTCGGGAAAGGCGAGAAATGGAAGAACCTCGTCTCGTTGCAGTATCGTGATTTTATCCAGCCGGACGACTTTCTCCGCGGAATCACATCCGGGACATTCACTCCAGCCGGGATTGAAGCCGTGGTCCATCTGGGAGCCTGCAGTTCGACCACAGAAACCGACGCGGACTATCTCATGTCCAACAACTACGCATGGAGCGTTTCGCTGGCAGAGTGGTGTCTCAAACATGACATTCGCCTGGTCTATGCGTCCAGTGCGGCGACCTATGGCGACGGCGGGACGGGGTATCATGACGACCCAGAGTCCGCTCGGTCTCTCAAACCCCTCAATATGTACGGGTATTCCAAACATGCCTTTGATCTCCACGCCATCAACCGGGGCTGGCTCCATAAAATGGCCGGCCTGAAGTTCTTCAACGTTTTCGGGCCGAACGAATACCACAAGGGCGACATGCGCAGTGTCGTCCTCAAAGCCTGGTCCGCACTGAACTCCGGCTCGGAATATCCGCTCTTCCGCTCACATCGCGAAGGCTATGCCGACGGAGAACAACGCCGCGATTTTGTCTGGCTCAAGGATGTCACCAAGGTTATCCTCTTTTTCTTGGACCACCCCGATATCAACGGGATTTTCAATGTCGGGAGCGGGACGGCATCCAGTTTCAACCAGCTCCTCACTGCTGTCTTTGACGCCATGGGAAAGCCCCCATCCATCACGTATATCGACATGCCCCTCCACCTCCGGGACCGCTACCAATACTACACCTGCGCCGATATATCCCGACTCCGCTCTGTCGGATATGACTCGCCCTGTACGCCTCTTGAAGAGGCTGTTCGTGAATATGTCCAAGAGTATCTGGCACAGGGGAAACATCTCTCCTGACGCCCTGATGCAATCCGGTCCTTCCCGGAAATACATCGCAAAAACATACAACCGTCAGGGGTATCCGGGACACCACTGACGGTTGTGCGTTTATGGGAATGACAGCAGCACTCATCCTTTGATGACGATATTCACCAGTTTTCCGGGAACGGTGATCACCTTGAGGATCTCCTTGCCTTCAAGCCAGGGCTGGATCTTGTCACTGGAACGCGCACGGCTTTCCATCTCCGGCCCGGAGACCGATGCGTGAACCTGAACCTTGTCGCGAACCTTCCCGTTGATCTGGAAAACTATCTCGATGGTATCATCCTGTGTCTTGTCCGAATCGAAAACAGGCCAGGGTTCATAGGCGATCGTCTGTCCATGTCCGAGCCGCTCCCAAAGTTCCTCGCCAAGGTGGGGCGCAAAGGGGGCCAAGAGAAGTGCCAAGGTCTCGCCGTCAATCCGGGAAAGGCTTTCCAGTTTTCCGAGTTCAGTGACATACACCATCAGGGCGGAGATGGCCGTGTTGAATGCCATCGCATCAAGATCCTCCGTCACTTTCCGGATTGTCTTGTGCCTGAGTCGTTCAATCTCGCCTGAGGAACCACCGGAGACGATTTCTTTTTCGAAGAGACGCCAAGCCCTCTCGAGAAAACGCCGGATTCCGAGGATCCCGTTGGTATTCCATGGCTTGGACATCTCCAGCGGTCCCATGAACATCTCGTAGAGCCGCATCGCATCCGCACCATGTTCCGCGATCACATCATCCGGATTGATCACATTTCCCAACGACTTCGACATCTTCTGCCCGTCCTCACCGAGAATCAGGCCCTGATTGACCAACCGTGTAAAAGGCTCCGGCCCCGGCAAGAACCCCTGATCGTACAAAAACTTGTGCCAAAATCGGGAATAGAGCAGGTGCAGCACAGCGTGCTCGGCTCCTCCGACATAGAGATCAACGGGAAGCCAGTACTTGATCGCCTCGGGCGAGGCAAAGGCCTCCGTATTCTTCGGGTCAAGAAACCGGATGTAATACCAGCAGGAACCGGCCCACTGGGGCATCGTATCCGTCTCTCGCCATGCACGTCCGCCGCAGGCCGGACACGTTGTTTGCACCCAGTCCTCCATAGCCGCAAGCGGGGATTCCCCGGTTCCAGTCGGCTGATAGGACGTGACTTCGGGGAGTGTCAGAGGAAGGGCCGATTCCGGCAGAGGAACCACTCCGCATTTCTGGCAATGCACAACCGGGATCGGCTCACCCCAGTAGCGCTGCCTCGAGAAAACCCAATCCCTGAGTTTGTACTGAACCGATTCTTTCCCCTTGCCTTCGTCAGAGAGCCAGGCCGTGATCTTTTGTTTGACCTCGGGGGTCTTCATGCCCGTAAACGCACCGGAATTGATGGCAATACCGTCAACCGTCAACGCTTCCGTCAACTCACCGTGCGCCTTCCCGTCGACGCTGACAACCTCGATAATGGGGAGCCCGAATTTTTTCGCAAACGCGAAATCTCTCTCGTCATGTGCGGGAACCGCCATGATGGCGCCTGTTCCATAGGAAATCAGAACATAATCGGCAATCCATACCGGAATCTTCTCACCATTGACCGGATTGATCGCATGCGAACCTGAAAAAACACCGGTTTTGTCCTTCGCGAGATCAGTCCGCTCAAGATCGCTCTTGTTCTTTGCCGAACTGACGTAGTTCCTGACAGCCTCCCGCTGCGCTTCGGTGGTCAATTCGGCAACGAGCGGGTGTTCGGGCGCGATACACATATAGGTTGCTCCGAACAGGGTATCCGGCCTGGTCGTGAACACACGCAGACTTTTTGAGGAGCCTTCAATCGCAAAGTCGACCTCGGCCCCCGTAGACTTCCCGATCCAGTTTCGCTGCATGAGTTTGATCGGCTCCGGCCAGTCCAAAAGATCCAGATCGGAGAGCAGGCGGTCTGCGTAGGCCGTAATCCTGAGCATCCACTGCTTCATGTCCTTCCGTTCAACGAGACTTTGGCAGCGATCACACTTGCCGTCCTTGACTTCTTCGTTGGCCAGACCGGTCCGGCATGAAGGGCAGAAGTTGATCGGAACAACGGCCTGATAGGCCAACCCTGCCTTGAAGAGTTGCAGGAAAATCCATTGCGTCCAACGAAAATAGTCTTCATTGCAGGTACTGATTTCCCGATCCCAGTCATACGAGAAACCAAGTGCCTTGATCTGGCGCCTGAAATTGTCAATATTCCGGTTTGTCGATGTCCGGGGATGCGTCCCCGTCTTGATCGCATAGTTTTCGGCCGGCAACCCGAAGGCATCCCATCCCATGGGATGCAAAACCGCATAGCCACGCATCCGTTTGTAGCGGCAGATGATGTCTGTCGCCGTATACCCTTCGGGATGACCGACATGGAGACCGGCTCCCGACGGATAGGGAAACATGTCCAGGCAATAAAACCGCTTTTCCTCGGGAACCGAAGGGTCCTCGGTTACTTTGAATGTCTTCTGCTCATCCCAACAGGTCTGCCACTTCTTCTCGATGGCGGTGAATTTGTAGTCTCTTTCGGCCATGGCCCGGGTCTCCAGTCTTCCGTAAACAGTGTACATGCTGTCTCTTGATAATAGTCAGGACGCACCGCGTACAGCAACACTTCACCCGGAGACAAAGGCCGGACCGAGAGATCAGCGTTTGGACGGTTCCCGCAACGAGACACTGATCGAAAATTCGCCGAGCTCGGAAGTGAAGGGGATCATGATCACGGGCACGCCTGTCGGCCAGTTCAGTCTGTGTGAATGGCCTGTCACAACCGAGGGGAGTGAAATGTTCAACTTGAAGTCTGTCAGATCTTTTTTGGCATTCCCGGCGATGATATTGATCAACTCGCCGATGGCATCGACAACGGTCTGGTCAAAGATCTTGATCTCCATCCCTGAAAACGCGGAAACCGACTTGAGGGCACAGAGTTTGGTGAACGAAAGGACAACGGCACCGGTCGTCTCGCCGGAAAGACCGATAATCCCCGAAATATCATAGGCATGGCTTCCAGTGACAGGATCGAACAGGAAGGGCTTGCCCGCCACTGCTTCAACATTCATCATCGCCCGAAACACACTCTGTGTGGCCACCACAAATGGATTGATGTATTCAACCTTCATTTCCCGTCTCCCGACTCACGCTCTTGAAATTGCATTCTACCCTGAACTCACTGGCTTTTCAAGTCTGATCTTCTCTCGGCGAGGTACCAGAGCTTCGTGTTCTCACTGCACCAACCGCATCCGACAGGAAAACGAGCACCACCCGAAAAATTGCGTGAGACATGTGAATACTTGACGAATGGCGCTCCGGCTGGGTAGATTCTATTTTGTCGCCGGAGTGGTGAAATTGGTAGACGCACTGGACTCAAAATCCAGCGGGGGCGACCCCGTGCCGGTTCGATTCCGGCCTCCGGCATACGCAAGTCACGCAAACACACGCGTGACTTTTTTGTTTTTCCACACGACATCGGGCACAAACGCGTCTCGGGACAAGCCGGCTCACCAAGTCGGTCTGTTTCAGCATAGCTTGAAATCGCACAACGCATGGAACGGCGTCCTGGAGATATCCAAAAATCAATGCATCGCGCCTCTCGGAGTGAACGCACAGCCATCTCAGGTACTATCAAGAAATTTTTTGATCCGGAACCGGGCCAACCGCAGCCGGAAAACTGCTTCTGCTGAAGGCCGGGATCGAACCGGCACGAACCTTACGGTTCCCGGGATTTTAAGTCCCGTGCGTCTGCCAATTCCGCCACTCCAGCTGATCGCGCATCCCGGTCGGGAAGAAGACTTGAGGCGGCAATCGGATTCGAACCGATGTATAACGGTTTTGCAAACCGCTGCCTTACCACTTGGCTATGCCGCCGTGTCCTTACAAGGTACAAACTGGCCCGTGTCCCGGCAATCCTTTTTTACCACCCGTCCCCGCCTCCGGAGTATTATTTCAAAAACTGTCTACGGAATCGTACAAGGAGCAGAAAGAATGGAAAAATCCATCCCCGCATGGAAAGACAAAATACTTTTTACCCCGGGTCCTCTGACGACCAGTCCCACAGTCAAACAGGCCATGTTGCGGGATCTTGGGTCTCGCGATTATGCCTTTATCGGTGTTGTCCGCGATATTCGCAACCGTTTGCTCGATTTGGCCCAGACAAAAAAGGGTGAATACGAATGCATCATCATGCAGGGCAGTGGCACTTTCAGCGTCGAAGCAGTCATTTCATCATCCATCCCCAAAGACGGGAAACTCCTTGTCCTTGTCAATGGAGCCTACGGCAGGCGCATCATGACCATCGCCAAGGTTCATTCCATAGCAGTCGACTCGATCGATTTTGGCGAGGACACGCTTGTGGATCCGGCCCGGGTCGAGGAGGCTCTCAAGAAAGACCCCTCGATCACCCATGTGGCCATTGTCCATTGTGAAACAACGACCGGCATCATCAATGATATCAATGCCATCGGGCGCGTCGTCACCCGGGCCGGAAAACGGTATTTCGTTGATTCGATGTCGGCCTTTGGTGGCGTCGAGCTCGATGTCCCTTCCGGAAATATCGACTTCATCGTCTCCTCATCCAACAAATGCGTCGAAGGCGTCCCGGGATTTGCCTTCATCATCGCCAAGAAATCGGCCCTCGACGAATGCCGTGGCCGGGCACGAACCCTGACCCTGGATCTGTATGCACAATGGGAAGGCCTTGAAAAAGACGGCCAGTTCCGGTTCACCCCCCCGACCCACTCCCTGCTCGCCTTCCATCAGGCCCTGCTTGAGCTCGAGGCCGAGGGAGGCATCCCTGCCAGAGCAGCCCGGTATCGGGACAATCATGATTTCATGATTCAAGGCATGCGGGACCTCGGCTTCAAACCGTTTCTGCCCGACTCGCTCCAGGGCAATATCATCACCTCTTTTTACTATCCTGCTGATCCAAAATTCGATTTTGCAACATTCTACGGCAAACTGAATGACCGGGGATATGTGATCTACCCGGGAAAGGTCAGCAACGCCGAGTGCTTCCGCATCGGCCATATCGGACGGATGAATACCAACGACGGTCGAGATCTTCTTGCTGCGATCCGGGATGTCGTCAAGGAGATGGGGCTCACGCTCTGAGACAAGACCTTTTTTGTGAATCGCCCTCAGCCAGATACTCGGCGCTGGGGGCTTTTTATTTTCTTGCCCACCAACGCAGACCGGGACGGGGAAGCCTTAAAACCATTTCCGGTGTTTGAACCAGCCAAGCATCCCGAGAGCGACACTCAGCATGACACCCCAGATGGCCCAGTATCCATATTCCCATCCCGAGCCGGGAAGGGTCTTGAAGTTCATCCCGTACACCCCTGTGATGAATGTCAGGGGGATAAATATCGTCGAAATGATTGTCAACACACGCATGATCTCGTTCAGCCGCATGCTCAGACTGGACATGTAGAGATTCGCCAGCCCGTTCAACATTTCCCTGAAAAGCTCCAGGTTGTCGATGATCTGGATGGCATGGTCCAGCAGGTCCCTGAAATAGGCTTCCGTCGACTCCGAGACCAGCGCGGTTTTCATGCGCAGGACCTCCCTGATGATGTCCCGCAGTGGCCAAACGGATTTCCTGAGATAGAGGAGCTCACGCTTGAGATCATGGATCTCGCCCATCATGTCCTTCGACTCATTCCGGAAGAACCTGTCCTCGATTTCGTCGATCCGCTCCCCGATTCTCTCCAGACAGACAAAATAATTGTCCACGATGGCGTCCATCAGGGAATACAAAAAATAGTCCGGTTGCTGGCAGCGGATATTCCCGCGATTGGATCGCAGCCTGTCCCGCAAGGGACCAAAGACATCTCCCGGACGTTCCTCCTGAAACGAGAGAATCGTGTTTTTCGCCAGGACGAGTGTAACATGCTCGCTTTCAACCCTGTTTGCCTGTGTGTCATACGACAACATCTTGAGCATGACCGATATATGATCATCAAAATCCTCGATCTTCGGACGCTGCTCCGTATTGACGATGTCTTCGAGTTCGAGAGGATGGAGGGAAAACCGGGAACCAATCGCTCCGATTTTTTCAACATCATGCAACCCGTCCACATTGACCCAGAGAATCCCGTTCCGTTCTGCCAGTCCGGCCAGAGTCTCGCTTTCAGGAATTCCAGCTTCCTCCCGGCATTGCTCCTTCGTCCATAAAAAAGAATGGACCCTGACGGGAAGTTTCTCATACTTCCCGATATGGACCATTGTCCCAGGAGCCAGACCTGTCTTGTGACGTTTTTTGATAGCGAGCATTTACTCCGCCTTTGAGGAGAGTGTCTTGACAACTGCGATTTCACCGCAGTTCGGAAAATGCTTGCACTGAAAACAGTCCCGCCAGATTTTTTGCGGCAGAGTCTCCTTGGGAATGCGGGTGAATTCCAGTCTCTCGAAAAACTCCGGGACATAGGTCAGGGCAAAAACCCGGGAAATTCCGTTGCGACGGGCATCGTCCTCACAAGCCGTGATCAGTCTCCGCCCGGCCCCATGTTTTTTGTATTCCTCGCGGACAGCCAAAGAACGGATCTCCGCCAGAGCCGTATCATAAATCCGCAGGGCAGCGCATCCGATGACTTCATCTGCTCCATCCACCAGAACAGAAAAATCCCGGATACTCTCCAGGATTTCCTCGACCGGACGTGGCAAAAGCAGGCCTCGTTCGGCGTATCCCCCAAGCAACGCGCTGATCGCGCCGGCATCCCTCGGAAGGGCGGCACGCACTGACATGTGTTCCATTTGACCTGCTCCAGAAGAAAGGCTATTCTCTTCATACCACACTTTGTGGACATCATACAAGAGGATGCGCTCATGTCACCACAGCAGCAGAAAAACATGCAGGAGATCAAGATCGAACTGGAAGGAAAAATCGGGGAGGGTGCCTACTCCAACCTCGTCATCATCGCCCACTCCGACAGCGAGTTCATCCTCGACTTTGCCACCTTCCTGCCGGGCAATCCCAGCGCCCGCGTTCACTCCAGGATCATCATGACTCCCAAACACGCAAAACTCCTCCTGCATTCCCTCAAGCAGAACATCGGGCAATTCGAGGAGCAATTCGGGGAAATCCGCATCCCTCCGCAGGAAAGCTTCATCGGCGGCGACGGTCGCCCTGTAGCCAATTGAGACACACCAAGGCTGAACATCTCTCGCACCGCTCTTTAGTTGTAAAAATTGATCTTTTCGTCGACGACAAGTGAAAACCAGCTGATCTCCCGCTCGAGCAGAAACAACCGCTTTGTCTTCACATCCGGCTTGGGCAGGATATTCACCAGTCGTGTCATCTCGTCCGGGAATGCCGTACCGATCGAGGTCTTGCTGACAAGCCTGCCGGTCTTTGATGCGGCACTGATCCAGTCGGCGATTTTGACCAGATCCTGCCTGGCTTCCCGGTTCGTCACGGCAAGTGCTGCCGCAATCGAAAAGACCCGACCCGGATCTTCGATGGACCGAGTCTCCGGAAGCAGTACCCGGATGGTTGTCAAGGCCCCCTGTAACGCCGGATCGGCACTCATTCTGACGCGCAGATTCCCGGCGGCATTTCCGGCCTTGTCCGTTACGAGCAATTCTCTTTCTCCCGGATTCATGACGCTGTACACGACCGCAAACGGCTTGACAACGGAGTCCAGCGCGTACTCCCGCGCAATATCGTCGTCCCTGACCGGATCAAGGACCGGGGCGGTCTGTTTGCGGTACAGGTCTTCCAGTCCGCTCTCCAGGGCAAACCTGGCTTCGAGGCTCCTCGCCAAATCGGCAAAGCGCCTCTCGTTGAAAGCTGTTACCTCGGGATCAGCAAGCATTGCGATAAAACGGAAGAGTCTGGCCCGGGCACGCATGCTCCCATGGTAAAAGCGGAGAACGGATTCAACATCAAAAAAACCGATATTCTCTTCCTGGATGACATCACGATAGCGCCGCTCCAGCTCCTTGTTTTCCGAAAGTCTCTTCCGGAGACTTTCGGCAGCCAGCGAATACTTGCCTGAATCCAACAAAGTTTTTTCGGACGGCTCCAACAGCACTTCAATACGCTGGACACGTTCTTCCAGACGTGCCTCGGGCTCACTGAAACATCCCGCCAAGGGAACCATCATCAGAACCAATACTCCTGCAAACACATGTTTCTTCATGGTTACTCTCCGGTCCGTGCCATCAATCGCACTCGGTATCGTTTATCAATCTCCTTGAGTGTGCCTTCAAACATGAAAACACACTGTCCGCTTGCCTTGCCGACAGCATCCCGCAACTTGAGATGGCCTGCCTCAAGCGCCTGCAATGGTCCATCAAACAGAATTGTCGAATATCTGCCCCCGGAGACCCGACCGATTTCCGGCTTGACCGGAGACTCCGGCCTGTCAGCATATTCCCTTGCGCCCTCTCCGGGTGCCAGCGGAAACAATATCCGGCCAGTCAATTTTTTTGCGGTCCAGTCCGGTTCCACCGTGCATTCCAGTCTGAGCGGGCCACCAAAAAAGCGTCCAAGCCTGCGCATTTCAATATACAGGCGCTCGGCAGCAACAGGAATATCTTCAGGGCCTCCGGAAAAAGGCATACTGATGGCATCCTGTGCGGGAACGATCAACGTCTCGGCCTCATTCCCCACGACAACCTTGTACTCCGAAAATTTGTCGTCCTTTCCGCAAGCGACCAGTACTATCAGGCCTCCCAGAAAGGACAGCAGTGTCAGTCTCATATTATGCCCCTTGTTCATTCCATCATCCTTACAAGATACCATCCCGGCCTGTTCCCAAGCAAACCATCATCACGGTTTCCATGAGTCCAGAATCTGCTCCGCAAGGATCCGGATACCCGGCAATCCATCCCTCGAGAGGTCGACCAGGATCATTCGCGTTTCCGGAACCCTGAGTGATGCCAGTACCTGCATCCAGAGAGGCACCAATTCATCTTCGGGATTGGCACGGATTTTTCCGGCAAGAAGACCGGCAGAGTCCCGGACGACCCCCTCCTGGAGATGGCGGGCTATCACATCGGCTTCGCGGAGAGTGATCGCTCTGTCACTCTTCAGAATGTCGAGAAAGACTTTTTTTGAAAATACAGGGGGATGGCCTGCCAAAATTTTCAGGATGGCACTGCGATCGCGGTTCCTTTCGAGTCTCTTGACCAGCCACTCCGTCGGAAATAACAATTCACGGCCGTCTCCCAGACCGGAAAATTCCGCCGCCTTCTCGATACAATCGTGTTCAACATCCTCGGTCAGTTCCATCGTCAAAGCACGCGGAAGTACATCACGCGCCACCTCGATCCTTGTCCGTCCTGCTGACCGGATGACAGCATCAAGAACCGGCCCCGGAGCATTTTGATCCAGGATGGAACGGTAGATCCTTCCAGTCTCTTCTTGGCCGGCCCTGGAGAGTGCGTAGAGGATATTTGTCCTGAGGGAAAGCAATTCTTCAGACTGGAGCTTTCTGGTCCCCAGCGTGTCCCAGCGGTCAGCGAGAAGCCGGCCCACCCTGTGCGGGTTCTCCAGTTTTTCCCCGATCCTGCCCATGGTCGTGATGATCGCCATTTCCTCGGCAAAGGGAAGATAATTCCTGTTTTGCAGTCTTGAATCACATGCCGACAGGACCGAATCCATGGTCCCCGGCAATCCCAATTCTCCCAGCGCCTTGATCAGCCGCAACCGCATGGGGAGACTTTCCGAATCGACCAATCGCCGGGCAAATTCTTCCGAGATCGCCGGATCACCGCTCTTCCCCAATGCTGTCACCGCTTCACCGGCAATATTCGGATTGACATTGGAAAGCCAGGCATGAATGAACCGGAAATCCCGGTCGCGGGTCCAGACCACCCGCTGCATCCATTCCCCCATCAGATCGATCCGCCCATGCCTGTACATCCTGGAGACCGCATCCCTGCAAAAAGAAGAACGGGCCTGATCCGCCCCGAAAGCCCGGACCAGAAACCCGTTCATCCTGTTTTCCGCTCGAACCGCCTCGTCAGTCTTCCCTGATTTCTTGAGGGCGAGGACTTCTGCTTCCACGCTGTCGGCCAGACCGGTAAAATAGGTGGCGCTCGGTGCAGGAAAAAGAAACTCCTGCACCGAACTCCAGACGCTACTGCTTATTTCCCGCTGTTTTTTTTTCCATCATCCGGCTTGTTCCCGTTTTTCGGGTTGGCTTGCTGCGGATTGTTCTGTTTGGGCGGCTCAGGCTTGATCACCTCGAACCTGTTTTCGTGGATCTTTGCCTGATAGCGAGTGAACAGTTCGTTCTTCCAGTTATGGAATGAATCATTGATCTTTTTATTCCTCAGCTCGTTCCGGATCTGCTCTTTCGCTTCATCGAGTGACAGTTGTTCGGTTGCCCCCCCGGGAAGCCGCTTGACATAGCTGGCTTTGGCCCTGTCATACTGTGCCGATATCTCTTCGTCAGTAACTGTAGCCGACTCCCTCCTCTTGTCCGAAAGCATGCTGGCGAGAACGGAGTACGAAGAATCCCGGAGCTTGGCCTGGAAGGCATCCGATTCAACAATCCCGTTCAGCCAGGCTGCCAGTTTCAAAATCGGAAAAGACATCTCCCATTCGAAGAAATTCCACATCTCGTCAGCCGAGTATCCAGCCGGATCGGCCATCCCGTCCAGGACCCCAAACATGGACCGTCTCGGCGGAGGGACATTTCCCATTTTTCTCAGAAGATCCCCGCGGGTTATCTTCATCTGCACCTTGGGATGTTTGACCTCAAAGACCAGTGCATTGCTGTCTTTGGAGACAAGATTCTCACGATAAACAAAGACCGATTTTCCCTTCTGGTCTTCGATGGTCTTGTCGATCAAAGACCAGACCGAAGCGAACCAGGCCTCGTTCTTGGCAAAATTCTTTTTGCCTTCATCGGTATAGTACTCACCAAGATTCACTTCGGTCACAGTCGCAATCTCATCGACCTTGACAATCACAAAGCCTTCATGCGTGTTGATCACTCCGGATATTTCGCCGACTTTCAGCTTGGCAATGGCCGCCATGACCTGGGGTGAGTGTGACCGGCTGCGGGGAAGAACGTACCCGACCTGCCCACCTTCGGAAGCGGATGGATGATCGGAATTCTGTTTGGCAATATCGGCGAAATCTGCGCCCGGCTTTTTCACCATCGCCAGAACGGACTGTGCCTTTGCCTGGATATTGGTCTCGTGCGCTGCCATCTCGGCATCGGTTTTTTTGACGTCCTTTGTAATGGTTGCCTTTTCAAGACGCTCCATCTCCTGCTTGAGCCTGGCCTGGTTGGTAATCGTCTTCTGGATATCCGCCATCCTCTTGAAGCGGTTCGGATCCGGTTCACTGATATGGTTGAACCCGTCCCTCTTGACAAGGATCATGCGTACCTTGCGGGCCTCCAGAGAAAACTCAAGACTCTCCCGTGGAAACAATGTCTGGAGCAGTTCGGGAATGAGCATGTTGTTCGTCATATGCTCATTGGTCCGTTTGACATACCCGGGATCGAGATTGAGCTTGTTGTCGATGGCTTCCATCGCCTGAAGGCGCTGGAAGAGCATATTGTCCAAATGGTTCTTCTGGTAGGCCTTGTCCTGGAGCATACGATCCTTCATCTGACCCATGCTCATATATGCCTCGGCCCGTGTTATCGAGTACTCCGTACCATCCTTGCCAATCCAGGTTGCAAGGGCATCATCAGCGGTATTGAAAAGCCTTGCAAACGCGAGCACCCCGAGCACGACACAAACCGGGACAGCGATGACCAATGCCTTGGTCATCGGTTTCAAAGCACATACACGTTCCAAAATCTTCATCCTATTCTCCTGTTGTTGATCTCCACAACTCTACCTTGCATAAAAAACCCCCGCCTCTGCCGTGGCCGAAGCCCTGGATGGGCCTCTCTTGTTACGTGGGTTTCCTCAAACGATGCTCTATCTTTCCCGCGAGGGAATACATATCACATCGCAGATCTTGGAATCCCGTTCGTATTGACTTGTGGCTCACGAGGTGCATAGGCTCACGAACAGCGCAGGGAGTATTATCGGGTTTGCCCTCCAAGATATGCATTAATCCGTCCTGCATACTCCAGCATCCGGACCGATGAATCCTCGTCAACAACTGGATCAATTGCAACGGATGAGAGTCTTTCCTGTAATTGAATATAATCATCTGCGAGATTCAGTGCAGCGAGTACAGCGACCTCCTTGGTCGTCAAACTGACATAGCGTGCTGCAACGTCCTTCATCTTCCGGTCAACAAGCTCGGCGACAATCTCGAGCCGCTCCCGTCCGCTCTCCGTGTTGATCCGCAGTTCATATTCCTGACCAAAGACATGCATCGTCACGATCTCACCCATACGCGCCCCTGCTTCCTGCATCAAAAGAGTCTGTCGCGGATACAACCAGAAGATTCAATCACCACCGGATCGGGGGTTGAATCTTCGGCTTCGATGACGGATTCGACCGGCTCTGGAAGAACGCCTCCAGCCTGTCGCACGATCCGTTCAAAATTTCCGATATTGAGCGGCTTGATCACACGCTCCGCCACTGCCAGACCGGATTGCTGCGTGACCTCTTCCTGAACCGGTGCTCCGGATTCCTGGATTGCTTCGGCATCCTGAACAACAACCTCGGCACTCTGGTGCATCAAGTCCTGTACCGGGGTCAGAGGAATCCCGGTGCCTAGAGAGGAAACCATACGTTCGAGACGCTCGACGGCGACAGCACACGCATTTTCCAGCGCATTATGGTGCTCCTGAAGCTCTCTATGGGCCTGATTGAGCCGCTCATGCTCGGCCCGGAGATTGACAAACTCCTCTTGGACCCGGGACAATGCCCGGGCCAAATCGGTCCGATCCCGGTCAAGGGACTGGCAATGCCCGATCAGCCGCTCAATGGCATTCCCGAGAACATCGGCCGGCAGCAATTCCACAGACTTTCCTCCGCTCATCGCAGGCGGGCGCCATGTCGCGCACCGGCTTCCTTGATGACGTTTTGGACAATGGATTCGATCTCGTCATCGGCAAGAGTCTTTTCACGGCAGACAAACTCCAGCGAGAAAGCCAGGCTCTTGTTTCCGATCCCGATCTGTTCACCACGCCAGACACTGACCAGGCGCAGCATCTCCAGATGACGCGCAGCTTTCCGGATGGTACTCATGAGAGCGCCGCTCTGCACATCTTCCGGAACGACAAAGGCCAGATCTCTCAAGAGGCTCGGAAAACGGGAAGGTTCCACAACGGTTCCCCCTTCGCCACGACCGTGCATCCTGCCCACAGTGTCAATCTCCATCATAACGACACGCTGATGGATGTCAAGGACCTTGCACCGGGCAGGATGGAGCTCACCAATCCTCCCGATTGGAGTCCCTTCATTCTTTATCATGGCTGAGCGCCCGGGATGCCAGGCGGACCCGGAATTTCTCTCCCAGGAAAGATCCGTCATCCCGAGTCTGGCCAACACAGCCTCGGCCATGCCTTTGATGTCAAAAAAATCGTATTCTCTTCCGCCTGGTTCAATCCAGTTCGAAGAAACCGCCTTCCCGGAGAGAATGATCCCCAGAGAAAGCCGTTCCTCCGGGGCCGAATCCCCGTGGACAAAGGTCTTTCCGATCTCGAAGAGCGCAATATCGCGGACACCTCTCCCAAGATTTGTCCGGACATTGGCTATCAGGTTGGGAAGAAGACCCGGCCGGAGATACTTCTGGTCCGCACTCATCGGATTGCTGACCGTCACACAGGATTGCGGATCGATCTGCATCGCGGCCAGATCCGATTCGAGGACAAAATTGAAATTCAGCGCTTCGGTCAAGCCCATCGAAACCAGGGCATCCTGGAGCATCCGCTTTGTCATGTCGCTGGCGGCAAAAAGCTCGTCATTGACCCGGATCGGGAAGAGACGGGCCGGCATCCGGTCGTACCCATAGTGACGGGCGACTTCCTCCACGATATCCGCCGCAAGGCGGACATCCGAACGCCAGGTCGGAACAGTCAAGGAAAGCTGGTTGCCATTCCCCGCAACAATGAACCCGAGGTTGGCGAGAATCTTGCGGGCATCCCCGATCGGCGGTGCAAACCCGAGCCGCTCCTCGACAAAGCTATAGTCAAGGCTGATCTCTACCGGCTCGACAGGCCTGGCCTGGACATCCGTCACAGGACCCGGCTTCCCGCCCGCAGTCTTCACTATCAGCTCGACGGCCCTGTCAAGGGCATCAAGACAGCCACCATAGTCCGCCGTACGTTCGAACCGATACGAAGCTTCCGTCGAAAGACCGGTCTTTTTCGAAGTCCGCCGGATTGAGACCGGATCAAACCAGGCGCTTTCCAGGAGAATATCGGTGGTCCCATCCGACACCTCACTGTTGGCACCACCCATCACACCCGCCAGCGCCACTGGCCGAAGCGTGTCTGCAATCACCAACATGGTCGCATCCAGTTTCCGCTCCTGTCCGTCCAGAGTCTGGAGAACCTCGCCATCGAGCGCGCGCCGGACGATGATCTGTCCACCTTCAAGTTTTGCCAGGTCAAAGGCATGCAGGGGGTGTCCGTATTCCAACAGGACGTAATTGGTCACATCGACAATATTGTTGATGCTCCGCATCCCGCATGCCTCGAGCCGGCTCACCATCCAGTCCGGGCTGGGTCCGATCTTCACACCGCGAACCAGCCGGGAGGAATACCGGCCGCAAAGTTCCGGAGCATCAATCCGGATCGCGGGTGCGGAAACATCGGCTTTCTCGGCAAGAACCGGGCGGGACGGACAATACTTCTTGCCCGCTGCAGCGGCAGCCTCACGTGCCAGACCATTGATGGAAAGACAGTCCGACCGGTTCGATGTCACAGCCAGCGCCATCAACCAGTCCTCTTCACCAAGGATCTCGGGACCGGCGGGACCGGTCTTGGTATCATCCGGAAGGATCCAGATGCCTTTGCTTTTCTCTTCAAGGCCGAGTTCCTCTTTGGAACAGATCATTCCCCGGGATTCGACACCCCGGATCTTGGCCTTTTTGATCTTGAAATCCCCTGGAAGGGTTGTTCCGATCGTGGCGACAACCACCTTGATCTTGGCCCGGACATTCTCGGCACCACAGACTATCGTGTTTTCCTCGCCCCCAACCAGGACACGGCAGACATGGAGATGGTCCGAATCGGGGTGATCCTCACAGGTCAGGACCTCGCCGACCATCAGACCTTCGATTACGCCTCCACGCTTGTGGCACTCCTCCACTTCCATCCCGAGCATGGTCAGACGCTCCGAGAGCATCCCGGCATCCATCCCGCTCTGTGCTTTTTCTTCGATCCATCGATACAATGCTTTCATCCGAGTGCCCCTTTTTCAATGAAACTGTGAAAGAAACCGCATGTCGTTTTCGTAAAACATGCGAATGTCGGGTACACCGTACTTTTTCATGACAATACGTTCGATACCCATCCCGAAGGCAAATCCTGACCATTCCTGATAGTCATATCCGACTGACTTGAACACGGCCGGATGGATCATGCCCGCACCACCAATCTCGATCCAGCCCGTCTGCTTGCAGGTCCGGCATCCCTTGCCGCCGCAGGCAAAACAACTGATGGCAACCTCGGCCCCCGGTTCCACAAAGGGGAAGAAATCCGGTCTGAACCGGATCCGGGTTTCGGATCCGAACATCCTGTGGGCGAAGGTGGTCAGCACACCCTTGAGATCCGCCATCGAGACACCCTTGTCGACGAGAAACCCTTCAACCTGATGGAAGGTGTGGAGATGGGTCGCATCCACGGCATCCCGCCGGAAACACTTTCCCGGGGAGATCGCCGCCAACGGCGGAGCAAAGCGTTCAAACGTCCGGATCTGCATCGGGGAGGTCTGTGTCCTGAGGAGTCGCCCCTCGCCGACATAAAAGGAATCCTGGTCCTCACGGGCAGGGTGATGGACCGGAATGTTCAATGCATCAAAATTGTAATATTCTTCTTCGAGTTCCGGGCCATCCAGAACGGTAAATCCCATGCTCTCGAAAATCCTGAAAATCTGGCGTGAAACATCCGAAACGGGGTGGAGCCCGCCTTCACGCTGCTCACGACCGGGAAGCGAAATGTCAATCGACTCCGCCGCGAGTTTCACGTTGAGAGACTGTTCCTCAAGATCGGCATTCTTCGTATCGAGTACCTCACCCAAGCGGGCTCTGGCATCATTCATCCGTGCGCCAAAGGCCGGACGTTCCTCAACCGGGAGCGAACCCAGTGTCTTCTGCAATTCGGCAAGGCTCCCTTTTTTCCCGAAAAACTGGACCCGCAGGGTTTCTACGTCACGCAGACTGCCTGCTTTTTGGATCTCTTCAATTCCCCGGGCGACAAGGGCATCTATTTCATGCTGCATCTTTTCCTCCTGAACCAGCTCCAAGGCTAACGAAAGACTGCCGAGACACTGAAAAAATACTCTTGTTTGAGATACCTGGGCGACTCCAGTGCAACCGGAAGATTGAGTCCGCCCGTCACCCTGAACATCTGACCGATCCTCATCCAGAAGCCGATCGTGTTCTCCAGACGCGACGGCACGGGAGAAGTCTCATCCCAGGCCAGACGCGCTTCCATCTCATAAAACGGCCGAACGGCGAAATCCGGGGTGATCTCGAAGGTATATTCGACTGACCCGCCGATCTCGATGGCATCGTCGCGAAACACAAATTCCAGGGGATCACCGCTTTTTCCGGTCTCACTCCGCCAGGTGAAATTGAGATGGCACGCCATACCTGAAACGGGAAAGGAGTATCCAGCGCCGAGCCAGAATGAACTCCGCCCGGTCGCCCACGGTGTGTAGGTCTGGACGAGACCCGTCTCGGGATTGGGCTTGCCCTCACCGCTCTCGACCCCCAATCCGGCCCGCCATCCGAACAGGAGCCAGACCGTCGAGAACATTGTGGCACCATCGGCCTGCCACTGTGCCAACCTGGCCTGGACCTGAAAATCGATGTCGCCCAGAATCGTGGAATCCTCGATCCCGCCAAGCGAGACCAGCGGCACGCCGAGCAAAAAATTTATTTCATCCGATATTCCATAGACGACCTCCTGCAGCCAGAGATCATATTCCCCGGCGGAGGTCAGGCTGGCCGTCACTCCACTCCGCAGGGCAACGGCGTTCAACTCCAGCATGTCACCGGTATGGACGTGATGCATCCGCGCAGCCTGCAGGGTCGGGACCAGCACAACCTGAAGGAGCACGGCCATGGAGAGAATACACCTGCGCATTTCCTGCTGCCTCCTTTTTCTGGTGAACAACCTCATGCCTGTCATGGGTGTGAACGAGAAAGGAGCGGCATTCCTGCCGCTCCTTTCTCGTTGTTCCCGGCAGACGTCCGGCTCAGCGGACGCCGGCCTGCTCATAGATGGCTTTGAACGTGTCAATATCGGTGGCCGCAATGTGTGCCAAGACCTTGCGGTCGAGGACGATATTGCTTTTTTTGAGCGCGCCGATAAAGCGGCTATAGCTCCCGCCGCAGATCCTGCAGGCGGCATTGATGCGGACAATCCAGAGAGAGCGCATCTCGCGCTTGCGTGCCCGGCGGTCGCGGTAGGCGAACCTGAGAGCGCGCATCATCGATGTGCGGGCCTTCTTGAACCCGCGGCTGGCGGTCCCGAAGAAACCCTTTGTCAGTTGCCGCAGATGCTTTTTTCTGCGGGTACGTGCGGAATGAGGTATGGAACGAGGCATGAATCTGCTCCTTGTGCGTTTTCGTTACAGTCGATCAGAGATAGGGGATCATGGCGCGGACTTTGGCATAATCCCCGTCCGTCACGTAGCATCCATGGCGCAAATCACGCTTGCGCTTTGTCGACTTCTTCGTAAGAATGTGATTTTTGTAAGCCTTCTTGCGCTTGATCTTGCCACCGGCAGTGACCTTGAAACGCTTGGCTGCCCCGCGTTTTGTCTTCATCTTGGGCATGGTACAACCTCCACTCGTATATTGGACTGAAACTCAGTCCTCGTCCTCATCATCGGACTCCGATTCCGTATCCTCCTCGATCACTTCGATGACGTCCTCTTCTTCGTCATCGTCCGTGTCGCCGGATGCGGGCCGCTTCGCGGTCTTCTTCACCGGGGCCATAATCATGATGAGATTTCGACCTTCAAACGCTGCCTTCTTTTCTTCGATGACAGCGATATTCTGCTGCACAATCTCGCGGACCTTGTCAATCACACGGAAACCAAGATCCTCGTGCGCCATCTCGCGACCACGAAAACGCACCGTAAACTTGACCTTGTCGCCACGTTCGAGAAACTTGACGCCGTTTTTGACCTTGTACTCGAAATCATGCTCGTCCGTAATCGGACGGAATTTAATCTCTTTGATCTTGATGATTTTCTGCCGCTTCCGAGAATCTTTCATCCGTTTTTCTTCTTCAAAACGGAACTTCCCGTAATCCATGATCTTGCACACCGGCGGTTTGGCCGTTGGCGAGATCTCGACCAGATCCAGTCCGGCCTCCTGTGCCTGCTGCAGGGCCGCCTGTACAGGCACTACCCCGAGCTGGTCCCCCTCCGGGCCGATCAAACGGACCTCGGGAACCCTGATCATGGTGTTAATTCTTCTTTCTTGCGCGCGATCGTTAACCATCCAGGTACTTCATTACCCCCCAAGTATCTTTGGCAGTTCCGGAGAACGCCCGCGTACCGCTTCGGCAAGAGCGGCAACGACCCTGTCAACAGGGACCCCGCCACCATTCTCGTCGTGATACGTCTTCCAGGAGACAGTCGCGGTTTCCCGCTCCTTGTCGCCAATTATGAAAATATAGGGAATCCGGCGGTTGCGTGCAAGCCTGATCTTGTTCCCCAGACTGTCGTTGGAATCGTCCAGTTCGACCCGCATTCCGGCATTCTTGAGTGTTCCGGTGACCGAGGCGGCCCAGTCACGTGCTGCTTCATTGATCGAAAGTACAATCGCCTGGACAGGTGCGATCCAAAGCGGGAACTTCCCTGTAAAATGCTCGGTGATGATGCCGATAAAACGCTCCAGTGATCCGAAAATCGCCCGATGCAACATGACTGGTGTGTGATCCTTGCCATCACTGCCGCGATAACTGATGCCGAACCGCGCCGGCATCGAAAAATCGACCTGGATCGTCCCGCACTGCCAGTTTCTGCCGAGACTGTCCTTGATATTGAACTCGATTTTCGGGCCGTAAAACGCACCCTCACCTTTTTTGATCTTGTACTCCATCCCGACATCCGCCATCGCCCCTGTCAAGGCTTCGGTTGCCAGATTCCAATCCTCGTCGGAGCCGATGGATTTTTCGGGTCTGGTCGCGATAAAGATCGCGATCTCCTCGAACCCGAAGTCTCGGTACACCTCTGTTGTATAGCGGATGGTGTCGAGAACCTGCTCGCGGATCTGTTCGGGTGTACAGAAAATATGGGCATCATCCTGGGTAAAACTCCGCACCCTGAACAAGCCATGCAAGACCCCGGAGAGTTCGTGGCGGTGCACAAGTCCCAGCTCGGCATTCTTGAGCGGCAATTCACGATAGGAATGCAGCGAACTCTTGAAAATCAGGAGACCACCGGGACAGTTCATCGGCTTGACCGCAAAGCCCAGCCCGTCAATCTCGGTGAAATACATGTTCTCGTGGAAATTGTCCCAATGGCCGCTGGTATGCCAGAGCGACTCATTGAGAATCGGAGGAGTCCGTACTTCACCGTACCCCCGGGCCGTATTCTTTTCCCGGATATAGTCCACCAGCTCATTGAAGACAATCGTTCCGTTGGGATGCCAGAAGGGAAACCCCGGACCTTCATCCTGGAACGAAAAGAGATCCATCTCCCGGCCAATCTTCCGGTGGTCACGCTTTTTTGCCTCTTCAAACCGAAGAACCCATTCGTCGAGGAGTTTTTTTGCGGGAAACGAGATGCCATAGATCCGTTGCAGCATCCGGTTTTTCTGGTCACCGCGCCAATAGGCTCCAGCCAGAGAAAGAAGCTTTGTCGCCTTGACATATCCTGTATTGGGAACATGGGGCCCGCGGCAGAGATCGATAAAATCGCCCTGCTCGTAGAGCGAAATCACGGAACCCTCGGGCAATTCACTGATGATCTCTGTTTTGTACTCGTTTCCGAGTTTCTTGAAAACCGCGACAGCCTCGTCTCTCGGAAGTTCCCGGCGCACAAAGGCGATCTTTTCTGTCGCTATCTTCGCCATCTCCGCTTCAATGGCCGCCAGATCTTCAGGTGTAAACACATGTTCACTGTCGAAATCGTAATAAAACCCGTTTTCGATAGACGGCCCGATCGTGTACTTTGTTCCCGGAAAAAGTCTGCAGACAGCCTGCGCCATGACATGGGAGGAGGAATGCCAGAAGAGGTCATGCCCAACGTCACTCTCGAACGTGATAAACCGCAGACTGGCCGGTGCAGTCAAGGGGGTTCCAAGGTCACGGAGGACCCCGTCCAATTCCACTGCCAAGGTATCCTCGGCCAACTTCCGTCCGATGGATTTGGCAAAATCCAGACAGGTTGTGCCCGATTCGACCTGACGGACACTCCCGTCAGGCAAGGTCATCTCAATGGTGCTCATATCGCTGCCTCACTTCTGCGACTACCTGATTGAAGTGCGAAAAACCCCGCTCTTCCGGGCCATATACAACGGCCTCTCGTGGAAGGGGCGGGGTCGTTCCCGGTAGTTTTCGCGCTCTCGTACGACTGTGGGCGATACTGGATTTGAACCAGTGACCCCTTGCATGTCAAGCAAGTACTCTAACCAACTGAGCTAATCGCCCGTACGTT
>ERZ795056.1104-NODE-1104-length-31902-cov-8.483374_pt1 | contig 31902 bp, 28 predicted proteins | sample MGYA00375140_ERZ795056 | MGnify/ENA primary metagenome ERZ795056 (study PRJEB30185, sample SAMN05720227) | activated sludge metagenome | isolation source: Anaerobic digester | place: USA | collected 2015-03-09 ... | reverse complement strand
TTTGGGAAAACAGAAGTGGCCATCCGGGCTGCATTCAAAGCGGTGAACGACAGCAAACAGGTGGCCGTTTTGGTGCCGACCACCATTTTGGCCATGCAGCATTACAAAACGTTCCGGGAACGATTGTCTAAACTGCCCTGCAATGTGGAGTACATCAACCGGTTTAAATCCACGGCCGATGTGAACAAAACCCTTGAGCGGGTGAAGAAAGGCGAGATCGATATTCTCATTGGAACCCATATGTTGTTGGGTAAAAAGGTGGAATTCAAGGATCTGGGTCTGATGATTGTGGATGAAGAACAAAAGTTTGGCGTGAAGGCAAAAGAGAAACTGAAGGAGATCAAAGTGAATGTGGACAACCTCACGTTGACCGCCACTCCGATTCCAAGGACACTCCAATATTCGCTCATGGGCAGCCGTGATCTAAGCATTATTGCCACACCGCCGCCCAACCGACAACCTGTAACGACGGAAGTTCACACTTTTTCGGAAACCATCCTTCGCGATGCCGTCCGGTATGAGTTGCAAAGGGGAGGGCAGGTATTTTTCATTCACAACCGGATTGGTGATCTGGATACGATTGCCAACACCATTCTGAAACTGGTACCCGATGCGAAAGTGGCTGTGGCGCACGGTCAGATGGAAGGCAGCAAGCTGGAAGATGTGATGCTCCGCTTTATCGATGGCGATTACGATGTGCTGGTGTCGACCAACATTGTGGAAAGTGGTCTCGATATTCCGAATGCCAATACGATGATTATCAATCAGGCGCACATGTTCGGACTTTCGGATGTCCACCAGATGCGGGGTCGTGTGGGTCGCAGCAACCGGAAAGCGTATTGTTATTTGTTTACACCGCCGATGAGCTTGCTCACTGCCGATGCACGGAAACGGTTGAACACGCTGGAGGAATTTTCCGATCTGGGTGACGGTTTCAAAGTGGCCATGCGGGATCTCGATATCCGGGGTGCCGGCGATTTGCTGGGTTCAGAGCAAAGTGGTTTCATTACCGATCTCGGCTTTGAAGCCTATCACAAGATACTGGATGAAGCCATTCAGGAACTGAAGGAGACGGAATTCAAAGCGCTGTTTGCCAACGAGATTGCGATTAAACCGGTGCTGGAAGATTGCGTCATCGAAACCGATCTGGAGTTGCTCATTCCGGAGACCTATATTGGGAACATCACCGAGCGTCTGGGGTTGTATACCCAACTCGACGATTTCAAAACCACGGCTCAGCTGGTGGAATTCGAAAAGAATCTGGTGGATCGGTTTGGGCCGCTTCCCAAGCCAGTTCGCCAATTGATGTTGTCGGTGCACCTTCGGTGGGTTGCCGTCGAACTGGGCTTTGAAAAGCTGATTCTGAAGGACAACAACCTGCGTGGCTATTTCATTTCCAATCAGCAGTCAGCCTTTTTTCAATCGGAGGCATTCGGCAAAGTGCTCGACTATGTGCAGATCAATCAGGGGCAGTGCGTGTTGAAGGAAGTGGGGCAGAAGCTCATGCTCAAATTCGAAGGTGTCAAAAGCATCGAAAAGGCAATTGAGTTGCTGAACGGGGTGAGGCAGTAAGAAGGGTTAGTGGTTTGTGGTTAGTGGTTAGTGGTTTGTCAATGCCTATGTGGAGGGAATGGCAACTCTTGTAGTATTCATGTTGCCATAACAGGAAGCTCAGGCTTCTCATCACAAATTCTGTCATTTTTTCCCGTTCCGGATTTCCTTTTCTATTTTTGCCACGATCCGTTTCTGATCTATTCACATCATTTTATATTCTGATCGTCTTTTTTAACTTTCAGAATATTTAAGAAGGTCTTGAATTTCCCGGATCCGGCCGATTCAGGACTTCTGGATTCAATGATTGACCTACTATTGAGGTTGCTCTGATTCCAGGGTTCTTACCATAAAAGAATGCTCTTTAATTCGATTCAATTTGCTTTGTTTTTACCGGTTGTGTACATCCTATATTGGTATGCAACAGCTGGTAAAGTCAAAATCCAGAATATTCTACTCCTGATTGCCAGCTATTATTTTTATGCCTGCTGGGATTACAGGTTTTTATTCCTTTTGATCTTTTCCACATTTCTGGATTACTACACTGGCCTTAAAATGGCGAATGCCGTTTCCGGAGGTATACGCAAATTCTGGTTCTGGTTAAGTGTCGGAATCAATCTGGGCTTTCTGGGAACATTCAAATACTATAATTTTTTCGCCAGTTCCTTTGCTGAAGCCGTATCCGGAATCGGTTTTGACGTTCACCCCTCCAGTTTACAGGTAATCCTGCCTGTCGGAATTTCCTTTTATACTTTCCACGGACTCTCGTATGTAATCGATATTTACAAAGGACGGATACCTCCTGAAAAGAGTTTTGTAGACTATGCTGTTTTTGTTTCGTTTTTCCCTCTGCTTGTGGCAGGTCCGATTGAACGGGCAACCCATTTATTGCCACAGATAAAGTCTGAACGGGTTTTTAACTACAACAAATCAGTAGATGGTCTCCGCCAGATTTTGTGGGGTTTATTTAAAAAGATTGTCATTGCAGATAATTGTGCTGCCTTTGCGAATGCTGCTTTTGCAGAGCCAGGTTCCAGCTCTTCAGCGGTCCTTACAATGGGCGCCATATTTTTTGCTTTTCAGATTTATGGTGATTTTTCTGGCTACTCCGATATCGCTTTGGGAACTGCCCGGTTGTTTGGAGTGGAATTGCTCCGGAATTTTGCCTTCCCTTATTTTTCCCGTGACATAGCCGAATTCTGGAGGCGGTGGCATATTTCTCTTTCTTCCTGGTTCCGGGATTACCTCTACATCCCCCTTGGTGGCAGTAAGGGTGGAAACTGGTCACGAGTGCGGAATACATTTATTATTTTCATTGTCAGTGGCTTCTGGCATGGAGCCAACTGGACATTTATCATGTGGGGTTTCCTCAATGCCTTGTTCATAATGCCCTCCATTTTGTTCCAGACCAACCGGGCAAATCTGGACATCGTGGCGGCCGGACGTTTGTTCCCGACTTTCAAAGAAGCGTTTTCGGTGGTGTTGACTTTTTCACTTACCGTATTTGCCTGGATATTTTTCAGAGCCGATTCGGTGTCAGATGCTCTTGCTTACATTTCCGGGATGCTTGCACATCCGGGTTCGTTCCTTGTCCTTTCCCAATTTGAGCCATACTTTACCATCATTCCCATTCTACTGATATTTCTGGTAGTTGAATGGCTGGGAAGAGAAAATCAGTTTGCCATTTCCCGAATGGGACTCCAGTGGAAAAAGCCCTTCCGGTATGCGTTTTATTATTCCATAGTCTTTGCCATTTTCTGGTTTGGAGGTAAGGAACAACAGTTTATCTATTTCCAGTTTTGATGTTGCGTTTACTCTGGCGAAACCTGATCCTATTTTTGTTGCCGCTGTTTTTGGTGGTGATTCTGGTGCTCGGTGTTCAGCCGGAAACTGAGCCCAATCCGAATGGTTTTATGGGAGGTTTGCCAGATAAGCACGCCCGGCTGCAATCAATCAAAGGACCGCGTGTCATTTTGGGCGGAGGTTCGAATCTGGCGTTTGGTGTGAACAGTGCCCGTTTGGAAAAGGAGTTTGGAATTCCGGTTGTGAATCTGGGATTGCATGGTGGCATGGGACTGGAGTTTATGCTAGGTGAACTTCGCCATTCAATCCGTAAAGGTGACATTGTTCTGTTATCAATTGAGCATCAGCTGGATATGGAAGGGCAACCGGATTTGAAACGGTATGTAGGCGATTTGTTTCCCGAATCAAGGGACTATTGCAATCCATCTTTTCCAGAAAGAATCAGCCTTTTAATCGGCGAAACCAAAGAAGGAATTGAAAAGATATTTTCGGGTGGGCTTGGCAGGACCGATTCAATACAGGTAGAGAACAATCCCATTTATAAGCGCTCGGCTTTTAACAAGTATGGTGATGTTGTCGCCCACATTGGGTTGCGATCTTTTTATGATCCAAGGTTGGTGAAACCTTTCCGGTACGAACCATGGAAAGGAATCGATGCCATCAACTCATTTTATGATTTTGCGAAGGAATCAGATGTAAAGGTGTACTATTTGTTCCCTTGTTATCCCCAATCGAATTTCAATTCAAATCAGGCAGCCCTTCGTAAAATTACGGCGGATGTGAAGAAGGGCATTCATGTGCCGATTCTGAATTCTGAATCTGATTTTGTCTATGCCGATACCTTGTTCTATGACACAAAATACCACTTAACAGGAGTGGGACGGGAGTTGAGAACTGACAGAATGATTGACATCCTCAAAATCAAAGGTGTTCTGAATCACCCATCGAACTAAATAGTGGGGGCAATATAAAGCAGCCTAAAGCAGAAGATTGATAGATAAAAAAACTGGATTCACTTTTCCTGCTTCGATTCCCTCGTTTCAGTGAACTCATATTGGCCAGGGTTTTGATACTCAGGATTCCAGTAATAAAAAACCGGCCCTTTGAGGCCGGTCTTTCAGTTCGTCAAGTAGTTTAATTATAGCCCAATGGCAAAGTAATAGTTGCCGGGAAGGTCCTCGTAAACCCCTTCGATCATTACTCCTCCCGATTTCTTTTCCAGTAAAGCAGCCAGTTCTTTAGCTGAACCAACTGTTTGCTTGTCCACTTTGGTGATGATGAATCCATCTTTCATGTCCGTCTGTGTCCGGATTTTTCCTCCTGAGAAAATCTTGTTCACTTTCACTCCGGATTCCACCTTGGCTGCTTTTTTTTCTTTGACGGTGAGGTCAGTAAACTCGGCACCCAGTACTTCAAATATCTCTTTGCGCTCCGATTTCACAACCTCGGATTTGCCTTCTTTGTTTTTCAGGACAGTTGTCACCACCATCTCTTTTCCTTCCCGGTTCAGTGTGAGGGACACTTTGTCTCCCGGCCGGTGCCGAGCGATCTGTTCCTGTAATTCTGCAACCGAATTCACATCCTTGCCACCCACTTTTACAATCACGTCACCTTTCAGAACACCAGCATCTTTGGCGGCACTTTCCTTATTCACGCTGTCAACCAAAACACCTTCGGAGATGTTGAGGTCTTTTTTCTTAGCCAGCGTTCCGTCCAGATCCCGGATCACGATTCCCAGAAATCCCCTTTGCACCGATCCGAATTTGATGATGTCTTCTACCACTTTGGTCACCAGATTTACCGGAACGGCAAATCCATAACCACTGTACGATCCGGTTGGTGAGGCAATGGCAGTGTTGATTCCGATCAGATCACCGTTCAGATTTACCAACGCACCGCCCGAATTGCCTGGGTTGATGGCAGCATCCGTCTGAATAAACGATTCCACCGCCACATTAGATTTCTCCCGTAAGATGGAAATGTTTCGGGCCTTAGCCGAAATAACCCCTGCAGTTACCGTTGATGTTAAATTAAAGGGACTCCCCACTGCCAGTACCCAGGACCCAACTTTGGCTGCATCGGAATTTCCAAATGCCAGCACCGGCAGATTGTTTTCTTTGATCTGAATCACAGCCAGATCTGTTGACGGGTCTGTGCCGATCACCTTTGCCTTATACGTTCGTTTGTCGCTGAGCGAAACCTCAAGTTCGGTTGCATCGGCAACCACATGGTTGTTGGTCACAATGTAGCCGTCCTTTGAAATAATGACACCAGATCCGGTAGCGGAACTTTCCCGTTCCTGTGGCTGGCCCTGTGGTTGCTGAAAAAATGGAGACCCTCCGAAAAAGTCGCGGAACATATCGTTCTGCGGCATGGAGGCTACCATTTGTTTGGCTTTGATGTTTACCACAGCTGGTGTCACTTTTTCAGCCTGAACCGAAAAATCAAGTTCAGCAGCCGTTGGAATGGAAGATGCCAGCTGGTATGCTGTCTCGTCCGATGCCTTCTGGAAGACCACCTCTTTGTGGTCCATATCAAGGCCTTTGTAGGTTCCGAGCGTGATCAGGCTTCCTGCCAGTCCCGCTCCCAATAGTGAAGCAAATTTTCTCATTGTCCTTTTGAAATTTGAGCTTAAAACAGTTTTCGATTGCAAGTATTGCGTCTGGACAAACAAAATGCCAGTGCCTTACAGTGAAAAACTGGCAGTGAGAAAATGACAAAATGACCCGCATCCATTACGAGTGGATGTATCCATTTATCATGTTCCCGATCTGCTCTTTCAACGGAGTGAACTCCCGCGGGAGGAGGGACTGAAAATTTTTCTTTCTTTAGAATTGTTAACAAATTCACCGGATTCCCTCCATTTTTGCCGTATCAATGGATACAATTCTGCAATGGGATTCTGACCTCACCTTGGTCATCAACCAGCTTCATGCCAAATGGCTGGATCCGGTTATGATTGTGTGGTCGCAGAAATGGATTTGGTTGCCATTTTATGGTGCCCTTATCCTTCTTCTTTTTTCTCATTTGCGACGACCCGATTTTTACCGGTCACTGGTTATGATTGCGGCATTGATTGCACTTTCGGATCAGACTGCCTCTGCTGTTCTAAAGCCAATGTTTGAGAGACTCCGTCCTTGCCATGATCCTTTGCTCCAGCCTGTTCTTCATTTGCCGGATGGTTGTGGCGGTCAGTTTGGATTTGCTTCCTCCCACGCTGCCAACAGTTTTGCCCTGGCAACATTTGTTTTTCTACTACTTGGTCAGAAAATTCCGGCCATCGGAGGTCTTTTTGTTTGGGCATTCATCACAGGATGGAGCCGGATTTACCTGGGTGCCCATTTTGTTGGAGATATAGTAGTTGGGTATTTGATCGGAGGTTTATGGGCATCGGGTGCCGCTTTCATTTGGAGAAAATGGTGCAATACCCAAAGCCAGAATCTGTGACGGAATTCAGCTCAAGTTTCCTTTCCTTTGCTGCCTGTTTCCAGCCCTATGTTTTTTCTGCTTTCCAAAACCTTACTGCATCTTCTTCTTCCGGTGGTCTGGGTTCTGGGATTGCTTATCTGGGCATTTCTGACCCAAAGCCAAACCCGAAGGAAAAAGCTGCTGGGTTTTTCAATTGGTTTGTTTTTGTTGTTTAGCAATGACTGGCTGGCCACCCGAGCCTACCGTTTGTGGGAATATCCGGTGATACCGATAAATAAGGTTACGCAAAAGTATGCGGTGGCAGTAGTGCTGGGAGGTTTCACCGATCTTTCCAAACAACCTCGTGACCGGGTTTACCTCAGTCAGGGATCGGACCGGTTGATGCATGCACTGCTGTTGTACCGGTTGGGAATTGTGAAAACGATTCTGGCCTCAGGCGGATCCGGAATCCCCAATTTTATTGACGCTTCAGAAGCAGAGCGAATACGTGATGTCCTGAAGACCTGCAATGTTGATACAAACGACATCCTTCTTGAGCCCAAAGCCCGGAACACGCATGAAAATGCTGTATTTTCTGCCGCGATAATCCGCAAACATTTTCCAGGTGGAAAGGTTTTAGTGTTTACGTCCGCTTTTCATTGCCGCCGGGCTCATGCCTGTTTCCGGAAACAAGGATTGGATGTGGATATGTTTCCTGTTGATTTCCGTTTTACAGATCCCAGCTTTAACAAAGAAAAAGCCTTCATTCCAAGCGATGGTGCCTGGGACAAATGGGGGCTTCTCATCCACGAAATTGCAGGATACTTAATTTATAAAATGGCGGGATATGCCTGATATTCAATACACTGTATAACTACTTTGAGTAACTCAAAACTTTCTCCCAAAGAGATTCGTCTGCTTCTTTCTCTTGCTGCAATCAACTTCACCCACATCATGGATTTTATGATCATGATGCCAATGGGAGATCAGTTGATGAAAAAATTGTCCATCAATCCCCAGCAATTCAGCCTTTTAGTGGCTTCCTATACAATTGCGGCAGGAGTGGCCAGTTTTACCGGCACTTTTTTCGTTGATCGGTTCGATCGAAAAAAGGTTCTGCTTACCTGTTATTCCGGTTTTATTCTGGGAACGGCTGTTTGTGGACTGGCTCCCGATTACCATTTTCTTCTGGCAGCCCGCATTATGACGGGACTTTTGGGTGGAATCATCGGGTCGCAGGTCCTAAGCATAGTAGGTGATCTGATTTCACCTGAGAACAGGGGTAAAGCAACCGGTTTCGTGATGACGGGTTTCTCTGCCGCTTCTGTTCTGGGAGTTCCGGTTGGACTTTGGTCTGCTTCTCAATATGGCTGGGAATCACCTTTTTTTGGGATTGCTGTGATGGGTTTTCTTGTTTTCTGGACCGCCTTTTATGAATTGCCTCCGGTTCGCAAACACCTGGACTCTCCCGAAAATCATAGCCGAAGCCTTCATTTTCTGGTAGAATTGCTGTCAATCAAAAAGCATAGAATTGCCCTTCTGTTTACAATACTGGTGGGATTCTCTCACTTTACAATGATTCCCTTTCTTTCCCCGTATATGATTGCCAATGTAGGGTTTAAAGAGTCTCAGCTAAGTTACATTTACATGATTGGTGGGGCTCTTACTTTGTTTACGGGCCCTTACATCGGAAAAATGGCGGATCAATACGGAACGGTCAAAGTATTTTCGTTTCTGGTGGTACTGGCTTTCATACCTCAAATTGCCATTACAAACCTTCCGCCGGTTCCGGTTTGGGTGGCTCTTTTCTTTACTTCTTTGTTTTTTATTTTCTCAGGTGGGCGGTTTGTACCTTCTCAGTCTCTTACCATCGGATCGGTTCAAAGTCAGTATAGAGGAGGATTTATGAGCCTCAACTCTTCTGTGATGCAACTTGCCAGTGGTTTAGCCGCTTTTCTTGCCGGAATGGTAGTAGACAAAAATGCCGACGGACAACTGGTTCACTACGAGTATCTGGGATATTCGACCGTGATATTCAGTGTATTGACCATTTTTGCAGCAAGGCGAATCCGTAATTAATCCATTAAATCAACGGGTTTCATTACTTCACCTGAATCCCGGTCAGATTGATTTGATTTTGAGTGAGATAACCATTTGTATTGTTATCCTGCTATAACCATATCCAATTTGATTCCACTTCTATTATACATACCTTTCTTTCAGGACAACTCGGCCGGGATTCTGGCTTCGGTTATATCCATGATTTGCTTTGGGTTTGCCGATAGTTTGTGGAGAGGTCCCACACAGGTTTTTGGTGCTGCCCGTACAATATTGTTCCGGAATTTCTTTGTCCTTCTGGTTGTTCTCCCTTATTATCTTTTCACTGATAGGCGGTCATTTATATCAACCGATGCCGTACTGGCTACATTTGGCATTTCCATTTTAAGCTATCTCGGACTTTATTTCTTTGCCAAAGCCACCAAAGAAGGTCTCACCTCAGTTGTGGTGCCGGTTTCATCCACCAATACACTGTTTACCCTATTGCTCCACATCATCATTCTGGACAATGCCCTCATCAATGGCATCGCTGGTTTTGGGATCGGGCTAACTGTTCTGGGACTTATTATGTTAAAGGTGAACTGGCGTAATGGTAAGCTGGATCTGGTCCTTCTGAAAGAAAGTGGATTCCGGTATGCATTGCTGGCCGCATTATTCTGGGGTGTGAGTTTTGGATACAGCTGGTTTGCTGTGACCTTCGTTGGTCCCGCCTTGTTTTCGCTTATTCAGGAAGGAATTATTCTGGTGCTGGCTGCCGGGCATAGCCTGATTCTGCTTTACATGCATTCTTCTTCCGAAAATCGTTTCAAGAGGCAATTGGGGATTTTTGAAGATGAACATGAAGATGAAACGCATTTGCCGAAGGACGATACCACGGCAACACCAGGATCGAAATGGAAACTGTCCCGTCAATGGAAGCAATATTCATTTGTAATAGGACTGATTGGATTTCTGGGGGCTATTGGTTCATTGTTCAATACCATTGCATTGGATAAGGCCAGCATAAATACCGTCACCGGGATTGTCGTGATTGCTCCGGTGATTTCAATTTTCTTTGGACAGTTGTATTATGGTGAGCGCCTTTCGCTTCAACAGAAGATTGCCATTTTCTTCATTATCTCCGGGGTTTTTGTGATTTCCTATTTCCGGTATTACTAGCGGAATAGCAACGTTTTCTGCTTTTTCTGCACCACTCAGCCTGATCACCTTCGTTTAATTCCGAAACAAACCACCGGATAATGGTGTTCAGATTCTATTTTTGCGCCCCCGTTCAGGAACCGATCGGGGAAGAACATTTTTATGGATCACCAATTTTATTCGCTCCGGGTTGCTGAAGTAAGGCAGGAAAGTCCTGATAGCGTGAGTCTCGTGTTTGAGAATCATCCCCGGTTTGCCGATTATTTATCAGGCCAGTTCTTAACGATCAAAGCCAGTATTCAAGGCGAATCCATCAGAAGAGCGTACAGTCTTTGCTCTTCACCTGTAGCTGGCGAACCATTGGCGGTTACCATAAAAAAGGTTCCGGAAGGTAAAATGAGTACCTGGATTTTTGAACAGGTCAAAGCTGGATCTGTTCTTGAAGTTATGCCACCAATGGGCAATTTTGTTTTCCGGCCACACTCCTCTAAAAAACGCTGGTTTATGTTGTATGCAGCCGGAAGTGGAATCACACCCGTGTATTCAATGCTGAAAACCATCCTTATGTCAGAGCCTCAGAGTTATGTATCCCTCATGTTTGGAAACAGAACCCGTCCGGATATCATTTACAAGGATTCCATTCAGGCCCTTTGCGACAAGTATCCATCCCGTTTTAAAGTGGTTCATTGTCTGAGCCAGCCCGATGATCAATGGTTTGGTGAACGAGGCAGAATCGACGAAGAACTGATTATGCATACGTTGGAATATCTCAAGCCAGTTAGCCCGTTCGAAGAAACCCAGGTTTTTATGTGTGGACCTGTGGGAATGATGGATGTTGCCTCGGCAGTTGCTTCCCAACAGGGAGTAAAAAAGGAAAATATTCATCGCGAAAGCTTTACATCCTCCATTGATGAAGCTGCCAAAGAAGCGGCAGTAGTGGAAATGGAAATTCGCGATCGTTCCATTGAGATTCAGCTGGATGGAAAATCGTATCAGGTGATCATTCCGAAAGGAAAAACCATTCTGGATGCTGCTCTGGATAAAGACGTTGATATGCCATATAGCTGCCAGAGTGGCCTTTGTACCGCTTGTCGGGGCAGGTGCCTGAGTGGCAAGGTTCACATGGACGAAAGGGAAGGCCTTTCGGATGAGGAAATAGAAGAAGGTTACGTACTCACTTGTGTGGGGCATCCCCTCACAGACGGTGTCGTAATAGAAATGGGCTAATCATAAGTTTCCAGGGATGAAAGTTCCATTGTACTTTTCATAAAACTTCCGGTCCCGAAGGCCAGTTCTTTTTTACGTTCATCAAACAACCGGGCTTCCGCGACAAAGAGATTTTTTGATTTCTGCCGGATCCGTCCGATGGCAGTTATCCGGGTTGTTGTGACAGGCCTCACAAAATGAATCTGAAACGAAGCTGTCAGTAAGAAAAACTGCATCTCAAGCATCTGGCATGAAAAATATGCGGCGTCGTCCAACAACTTAAATGCAACAGCGCCATGCACTGATCCCCCTGCATGGTGATGGCTGGGGTTTGTTTCACAGGAAATTTCGACGTGGTCAGTTTCAAATAGAATCCGGGTTCCTTTGAAGTGGATCTGGTTGACTGGAGCTGATTCGTACATTGCTTTCAGCTTTTGCGTATGCGATTCTCGTGTTTCCATTTGGTGTTCGGATGCGTAAAGATAGGGCCTGGTGCTCAGCATGGAAATCTGGCAGAGCTGGAAGATCAAAAAAAAAGCCTGACCACTGAAGGCCAGACTTTTATCTGATAGAGAAGGATAAGGGTTTGATATTAGCTCAAATTGTTTGAATGTCATCAGGAAGAGGAGCACTTAAAAGGATGGGTCTGTTAAAGGACCTATCCCTTTAAATGCGTTTCCTCAATAGTTTATGAATACTGTGTACGGCAGTTGGTTCTCTGAAAAACAAATACGGCTTCACAATACTCAATTCATTTAGTTATGGAAGAAGAGAACACACAGGCAAATACAATTTCCAACCTGACTTGCTGCAGAACCTCTTTTGATCCATGTGTCAAATATGAAAAACGAAATTTAGATTAGGTGTTCAGATTTAACGGTTGGTAGATTTTATTATCCAGCCGCTATTTTTTGATCAAAATGACGTGATTTTCCTGTTGGGTGAATGAGTTTTTGGGAGTTCAGATGGCCTCAGTCAACTGCAAAATTTGAATTTGTGCCGACTTTGTTTTTCCGGCTCAGGCCTGAATTGGGCAGTTTTCACAATTTTACTGAAGGGTGAAGAGATTCATAAATACTGAGGCAATTGCCGGTATTCTTCTGAATTGAATCATGCATTGGTTTTCTTTGGTAGAGTGGCAGGAAATAATCAGGATTTTTTTGATCTTTGTATTCAGATACACGGATACTGATCCATGTATGACAATACACTCCAATCATTACAATGGCTATAAATCACTACCATTCAGCTTATTTCCATAGTCCAAAATCTTCCCATCCATTGAAATCAGAGCAAAAGTGTGGGTTACCCCAAATGATTTTTTTTCAAGCCTGCAATTGTATTTTTGTCATTCCCCAAGCTTTTTGAATCTCATATGGCATTAAAATGCATCATAGTTGACGATGAAGAAGGAGCGAGATTTTCAATCCGTTGCCTGCTTGAAAATTTCACAGACCTTGTACAGGTGGTGGGAGAAGCAGAGGGTATTGAGGAGGCTGTTACATTACTGAAAAAACGGAAACCAAGACTGGTTTTTCTGGATCTGGAAATGGTCAATTCAAATGGGTTTGATATTTTCAAGTCTGCCGAAAAGCATGACTTTGAAGTTATTGTGACCTCATCCTACCCCAACCTGGCACTGGATGCTTTTAAATACGGTGTGGCAGACTATTTGGTTAAACCTTTGACCTCTCCAATGCTGGCACGTGCGATTGGACGCGTCAGGCAAATTCTTGCTCCATACGATACAGCACAAATGGTTGCGCTTCAAACCACAGATGGCACAAGAGTTTTACCTTCACAAAAAATTTTCAGGCTTGAATCCGATAGGAACTACACCTGGGTGTATGGAGATTTTGGAGAAAGAATCCTATCCAGTAAACATCTGGGGCATTTTGAAAGTCAGTTGGAGTATTGCGGATTTGTCAGGATTCATCACTCGCATCTCGTTTCTATATACCAGATTGTGAGGCTGGATAAAACAGAATTTGTGGTAGAATTGAAAAACGGAGATATTCTTCCGATTTCACGAGAAAAGAAGAAATTGCTTGTTGAAAAGCTTCGAATACTCACCGGAGAAGAATAGAAAAGCTCTTACCATTTCGGGCGATCTTTGTCTGATCCACCTTTCTGACTTTTGTACCGCCTTTGCTGAAGATATTTTACTTCATTTTGCCTCATGGCCTGAAGGAGATTTCGTGCCTGCATCTCACTTAACCCAGCTTCCTGGAGCTTTTTTCGGTCCATTCGTTGTGCTTCCGGATCATCCATATTGGTTTCCTTGTCTTTTTTGGCCCCATCGTCTTCACCTTTTTCATCCGGCTTTTTTTCCTGTCCTTTTTCCTGCCTGGCGTCACTTTCTGAAGTTTTTTCTCCTGGCTGCTGTTGACCGGGTTTGTTTTCTGGTTGTTTACTTCCTGTTTGAGGGCCTTTTTGTTTTTCTTCCTTTCCAGGTTGTTTTTCTTCTGATTTTGGTTGTTGCTTTTCTTCCTTCGATTCTCCGGATTTTGGTTTCTTTTCATCCCGGGGATTTTGCTTATCCTTTTCTGGAGAAGGGTTTTGATCTGGATTCTTCCTTTTCTCCTCCTCTTCCTTTTGCTTGTTTAGTTTATAGGCAAGTTCATAATTGAATCGTGCACTGGTGTTAGATGGGTTTGTTTTAAGGCTTTTTTTGTACCAGTCCATTGCCTCTTTGTAGTTCTTGTTTCCAAAGAAAATGTTTCCAACCTGCTGGAAAGCAATTGATTTCATTGAGGGAGAAGGTATATTAGCAGCTGCTGTCAGATAATTTTTCTGAGCCTTTTTTTCATTTTTTACCTCAAAATAGGCGTGGCCGAGGTTCATGTAAATCTGTCCGGGAAGTTCCGGATTTTCGGCCAACGCTTTTTCATAGGAATCGATCGCCGTTTTGAAATCCCGGGACTTCATTGCAGATTCTGCCTTCGAAATAAGTTTGTTCGTTTTTGCAATTGAAGTGATCCCATCTGCGTTGATGGTTGCACTGACCAAAACCAAAAGAATTGTAAGACCTGTCCGAATGAAATTCATCACAGAAATGAAGCAGAAAAGCAACTGCAAAACTGACATATTTCCTGATATTTACGACCTTTCTTCCTCTTCTGGTCAGGAATTGAACACACTATCTATTTGAACTCGGTAAAATGAGCCTATTTTTGGGCCCGATTATTCTAACATCAACAGATCAATTGAAAACAGGCAGACGCCCGGATCACCTGAACGCCCTGGATTCTCAGAAATCCTTGTTCCGCTTCTTCAGAAGGCTGAACAATCGGGCGATTTCGTCTGCCAGAATGTTGATTTTGTTGGTGGTCGTTTTCTTTTCTCATTCCTGTTCGGTCGAAAAAAAGACATGGACTTCTCTCGCATGGCATAATACACTGGCTCATTACAACGGCTATTTTATTGCAAGAGAGAAAATGAAAGAGTTTGAAGATACCCAGCTTTCTTCTTACAAGGACAATTACAACCGGGTTCTCGATGTGTTTCCGTTTCCACCTTTAGGCTCTGCGGCTTCTGCAAATGCCTCCATGGAAGAGATTATCAAAAAAGCGTCCATCCCGATTCAACGACATAAAAATTCAAAGTGGGTAGACGATTGTTACCTGTTGATTGGTAAGGCCCGGTTTTACAAGGAGGATTGGGAGAATGCCATACAGACATTCAAATTCATCAATACCAAATTCACAGACCAGGATGTGAAGCACAATGCTGTCATCTGGCTTTTAATCACCTATACCCGGATGGGTGATATATCCAATGCCAAATCGGTGATTGCCTACCTCAAAAAGGAAACGCTTAGCAAAGAAAATCTTCGGCAGGGAGCACTTGCATTTGCATATTATTATCACAAGAAAAAGGACTACCAAAAGATGCTGGATTACATGTCTATGGGAGTTCAGTTAAGTTCCAGAAGCAGGGAGAAAGGAAGATTGAGTTTTGTTCTGGGGCAACTTAACCAGAAATTCAAGCATGATGATGAATCATACAAGTCCTACAAAACTGTCCTTCGTTGCTGGCCTAGTTTTGAACTTGAGTTTTATACCCGGTTGAATATGGCTCAGGTAGTGGCCGTTTCCGATGAAAAACAACTTCGGAAAATTCGCAAGAACTTCAAACGAATGACCACCGACCTGAAGTTCGAAGACTATCTGGATCGTGTATATTATGAAATGGGGCTTTTTGAAATTAAGCAGAATAATATGCCTCAGGGACTTGCGCACTTGCGTACAAGTCTGAAGAAAAGCAAGACACCTACAGGCCAGAAGCCTTATACCTATTTGAAACTTGCTGAATTGCATTACAATCCATTGAAGAGTTTTGATTGGGCCAAAAAGTACTACGACAGTACAATGCTGGGGCTCGATTCAGCTGACGACAACTACAAATTCGTTGCACGCCGCCAAAAGATCCTGACGGAATTTGTAACCCATTACTATACCATCCAGAAAGAAGACAGTTTGCAGAAACTGGCAAAAATGGATACCGTCCGGTTGTATTCGTTGATTGATAAAAAGATTCGGGACGAAAAGGAAAAGCTTGAGAAAGCCGACCGGCTGGCTAAAAAGCAGGCCGCTGACATGGCAAACGGCAATGATCCGGCAGATAATTCGGCATTCGACAACCTGGCTGGAGGGAAAACCGGGAGCAGCCCAGGTCCGGTGGCAGGTGGTGAATGGTATTTCTCAAATCTGGTAGCTGTAGCCAATGGTCGAATGGATTTCAAGAAAAAGTGGGGCAACCGTAAGCTTGAAGACAACTGGCGAAGAAGTAATAAGCAAAGCGAATTTGATGATAGTGATCCTGTGGCTTCGGGTGATTCAGCGAAGAAAAAAGATGAAACGGCTGGATCTGATCCGTTGAAAAATGCAGAGAAGGATGGAAAGGGAGATAAAAAAGAGGTGAAACTCACTCTCGCACAGGAGCGTCAGCCATATCTGAAAGACATCCCGTTTAGTGATGACCAGCTCATGGCATCCAATGCGAAACTGGAAGTGGCATTGTTTGAAATCGGAAGAATTTATGACCAGAAACTGGAAGAACCAGGTCTTGCCATTGCCTCACTTGAACGGGATGTGACCGATTTTCCCCGGTATGAGAAGGTGCCGGAGGCCCTTTACAATCTTTGCATGTTGTATAAGAAGTCTTCCCGCCAGGCTGATTATGACCGGTGCAAGGACTTGCTTCTGAAAAATCATCCGGAATCTGTTTTCGCAAAATTGATTCTGAATCCGAATTATCTGATTGAAAATAAGCAGAGAAATGAAATCATTTCAGGATTGTACAAGACGGTCTTTGATCAGTATAAATCGAATATGTATATTGAAGCGAGCAACGGAATCAACAACATCCGGACCCGTTTCCCGAAGTCAGATTTCGAAGACAAACTCGCCATTCTGGAAGCGCTGATTACAGCAAAGACTGTTGATATTCCATCCTACAAAGTGGCTTTGAATCGTTTTCTGGTTGATTTCCCCAAATCCGATCTGGTTGAATTTGCGAATCTTTGTTTGAAAAACGCCGAAAAAGGCAATGCACCAGCCGCTCCTGTGGACAGTAATCTGACAGCATCGGCTTCAAAGCCAAACAAAGTACCTGAGTTCAAGGAAGATGTCATGAAGAAGCAGTATTTTCTTGCCTTGATTCCAACAATGGATATTCCGGAGGCGCAGATTCTGGCAGCATTTTCGGATTTTAACATGAAATTTTACCCTGGTGAAAACCTTCAGGTAACATCACTTCCATTTGGTGACAACAAGCACGTGATGATCAAAATTCAGGAGCTTCCATCCAAAATTCAATCGATGTATTATCTGAAAAAGGTGCAGGAGGCTGGTCCGTTTAAAAAGGACTTCAAGCAGTTTAAACCAACACTATTGCTTGTGACTCAGGAGAATCTTCAGTTGTTGTATAAGTCGAAGGCGATAAATGAATACGCCGTTTTTTATGCGAAACACTACGATCTGAAAAAAGAACTGGATGACGATGTACCATCCTTTGGAAAGTAACTTGTACTAAAAATGTTGCCAGCCCTGGGCGGTAATATCCACCGATTGCCCACTGTTTAATACCAGTTTTTTCCCCGCGGAGGCTTCCCTTATCACTCCAATGATACTCACATCTTCCAGTTTCAACACCTTGTCGTAGTCTTCCTGCCGAACAGTGAACAGCAATTCATAATCCTCTCCGCCGTTCATTGCGCAGGTCACGGGTGATAATCCAAAATCGCTGGCAGCCAGGCGTGTAACATTTTCAATAGGGAGTTTGTCCTGAAAAATATGGACGCCAGCATTGCTCTGTTTGCAGATGTGAAGGAGTTCTGAAGCCAGACCATCCGACACATCCATCATGGCAGTCGGGATAATTCCTTTCTCCGCAAATTCATAGACCAGATCGGTTCGGGCTTCTGCTTTTAGTTGCCTTTGAATCAGATAAGTATGGTCTTCATTCAACTCCGGTTGCATATCCGGGTCCACTTCAAAAACCTTTTTCTCCCGGCTGAGAATTTGTAAACCCAGGTAGGCAGCACCCAGATCTCCGGTCACACAAACCAGATCCCCGTTTTTTGCTCCTGACCGCTTTACAATCCTGTCAGGTTTCTGGGTTCCTACAGCTGTTATTGATAATACCAGTCCTGATCGCGAAGAAGTTGTGTCTCCTCCGATCAGGTCTACATTGTATTCTTTGCAGGCCTGCTTAATTCCTTCATATAGAGCGTCGACTGCTTCAAGAGAAAAACGGTTACTGAGTGCAATTGATACAAGAATCTGTCTGGGAATGGCGTTCATCGCTGCAATATCCGAGAGATTCACTGCCACTGCTTTGTACCCAAGTAAATGCAACGGTGTGAAGGACAGATCAAAATGGATACCTTCTGCCAGAAGATCGGTTGAAATCACCAGTTGTTCTCCGGACGGTACCGAAATAATAGCAGCATCGTCCCCGATTCCCAGTTTGGTTCCGGGCTGGGTGTTTTCAAATTTCTCTGCAATGCGCTCAATCAGTCCAAATTCGCCCAGGTTCGATAGTTCCGTTCTTTTCTCAGTCATTCGTAATGTGTTAGTAAGCAAGCAGGCTTTGAAGTTTTTGAGCGATTTTCGTTTGTGGCAGGAACCCCTTTTCCAATGTCGGTGCAAATGGAACAGCTGTATCCATAGACCCCAGGCGAACAACAGGAGCATCCAGATAATGGAACAGATCTTCTGAAATCCAGGCGGCAATTTCAGCGCCGATACCACCGGTAATGCAATCCTCATGAAGAACCATCACCCGGTTTGTCTTTTTCACAGAATCGGAAATAGAGTCTTTGTCATATGGGAGCAAGGTCCGCAAATCGAGGATTTCAACATCCAATCCTAGTTTTTCAACTTCAGCAGCAGCCCAATGCACAGCAGCACCGTATGTTACGATGGTGGCTTTTGTTCCGCTTTTGACGATCCTGGCTTTTCCAAATGGAATGGTGTAAAATTCGGAAGGTACCCGCGAACTCACAGAGCGATACATGGCTTTGTGTTCAAAGAAGATCACCGGATTGGGATCTTCAAACGACATATTCAAAAGGCCTTTCGCATCGAAAGGGGTGGATGGATACGCGATTTTAAGGCCGGGCGTGTGGAAAAACCAGGCCTCATTGCTTTGTGAATGGAATGGTCCGGCAGCAACTCCGGCGCCGGTTGGCATCCGAACAACCACATCGGCGTTCTGCGCCCAGCGGTAATGACTTTTCGCGAGGTTGTTCACAATCTGGTTGAATCCGCAGGTAACAAAATCTGCAAACTGCATTTCAACCATTGATTTAATTCCTTTGATGGAGAGTCCGAGTCCGGTCCCAACAATAGCAGATTCACACAAAGGTGTATTTCGAACGCGGTCTTTTCCAAACCGGGCTACAAAACCTTCCGTTACTTTGAACACGCCGCCGTAATCTGCAATATCCTGACCCATCAGAACAAGGTTCGGATGGCGTTCCATACTTTGGCCCAAACCTTCCTGAATGGCATCCACCAATCTTTTTTCGTCTCCGGAGTTTCGGTCTGGTTCGGACGTATTTGGTTCGAACGCCATGTACATATCCTCCAGTTCTTCCTCTGTTTTCTGTTCTGGCAACGGTTCAGCAAAGGCTTCTTCCAGGCCTGATTCAATTTCTTTCTTTATGGATGCCCGGATTTTCTTTTGTTTATCTTCGGTAAGAATGCCAAGCTCCAGAAGCCAGGTTTCGAAGTTTTCAACCGGATCTTTCGGTTTCCATTCATCAAACAGATGCTGCGGAACATACTTTGTCCCGGAGGCTTCTTCGTGACCTCTCATCCGGAACGTAATGGCTTCCAGTAACAATGGCCTTGGGTTTTTCCGGATATCAGCAGCCCATTTTTTGACGGTATGATACACTTCCAGAAGGTTGTTGCCATCTATTTTCACAGATTCAATTCCATAACCCGGACCTTTATCGACAAAGTTTTTGAAACGGAACTGTTCATCGGATGGAGTACTCAGGCCATATCCATTGTTTTCCACCACAAAAATCACGGGTAGTTGCCATACAGCTGCCACATTGATGGATTCATGAAAATCGCCTTCTGATGACCCGCCATCGCCTGAAAAAACGACGGTTACTTTCTTTTCTTTTTTCAGTTTATGTGCCAGTGCGATTCCGTCTGCCACTCCCATTTGCGGCCCGAGGTGTGAAATCATTCCAACGATGTGATGCTCATTGGTTCCAAAGTGAAAAGAGCGATCCCGTCCTTTGGTAAAGCCGCCTTTTTTCCCTTCCCATTGTTTGAACAGCTTTGCCAACGGAATATCTCTTCCAGTGAAAATGCCGAGATTCCGGTGCATAGGAAGAATGTATTCGTCTTTTTCCAGTGCCTGAACCACACCGACGGAGATGGCCTCCTGGCCGATTCCGGAAAACCACTTGCTTATCCTGTTTTGACGTAGTAGGATCAACATTTTTTCCTCAATCATTCGCGGTTTGAGGATGGATTCGTATAACGAAATCAGCTCTTCATCTGAGAGTTTCTTTCTTTCAAAAGTCATGTGTGTGGCGGTGCTTGTCATACAGTAGTCAAAACCAAAGGTTGGTAGTTAGGCTTACGAATTTGTAAGCTGGTGTATCCTGTGAAAACGGCTGCAAATCTGCAAAAACGTAACCGGAGGGCAAAGGGAAATGGTGAGAAACCTGATAGGGATCGGTCATTCCACAAACGACATCACCACTTTCTTCTTCAGAAACCGGACGGACCAGAGTCCCAGCGTGTCGCCTTGTGAAGCTTTCAATAGTGGGTTTTCCTGGTTCTGATGGCAGGAAACGCATTGTTTCTGGTTCAAAACCAGAGCTTTGGTGAAAAAAAACTCCTTGTCTCCGTCCTTCTGGTAGTTGGGTGATATAGCCAGGTGGTTTTCCCTGTTGTAAAGATATGCATCCATGATTTCTCTTTCCTTTTTTGAGGTAATGGCTGCAATCCGGGATTGGTCGAAAGGCATCCTGAAAATGGTTCCATCAAATTCTTTGCTCACAATTTCTTTCGTTTTCTGAAAAGCAGGATTGCAACTCTGGTAATTACCAGATGAGAGTTCGTTCATCAAAATTGTTTCTGATCGTGCAATGAGTGAGTCGCCGATTTCAAAGGCCCTTTCTGAAATCTGTGCGTCAGTCAGATGGATCACTTCACGTTGCCTCATTTCTTCTTTGATTGCTTTTGAATCCTGAGTTTTGGTTTCACGGCAGCCACTTAAGAGGGTGATAAAAAAGACTTGAAATACGATGAGTATGCGCATGGATCTCTAAAATCAGAAAATTGATCGTGTAAAGGTAATCCAGCAAACAGGAGGATTTGTGTGCAAAATTCTGTGATTTTTTTTTGTTGCGTGTAAGTATTTGAGCCGTAGATATTTAGGTGGTGTTTTTAGAGAATAATCTATTTTGATGTTCCCCGTGTTTTCACCAGAAATTCAGCAAATATTTGGTCACCACTTTTTATGAAGCATACCTTTGGAAACAAGAATTGGAGATCGAAACACTATGAAAAACAGTCAGGCTACATTGGGATATCTTATGTGTGTCATTTTGGGAGTTTTTACTGTTACTGGTTGCGGAGGAGGAGGAGGTTCCAGTACTTCGTTGTCTTCTGCCAGAGCGTCTGTGGAAGGAACCGCTGATAAATTATTTCCAGTTGCAGGTCAGCATATTGACTCTGCTCTTGCTAATAAATACATACGTCAGTACAGCCAGACACTGAACTCAAAAAACGAGTTGACAAAATATGTCGTTTTTCGTACCGACAGCCTTATCAAAGCGTTGGAAGGGTATTACCGAAACGAAGGGGAATACGTCCGGGTATATTTTGGAGTTGACAGTGTTGGATTTGAATTTGAAGGAAATCGCTTTAACCGTTTAAACGTTTTTTTTCAGCCTGCAATGGAAAACAGCCAAAAAGAGTTGGTTGATCTTCCCTATTCCCCAGGAACAAAGGATACCAAACCATTTAACTTAGGATTAATATGCCCTCCGCCAAAATGTGTAGGTCGGTCTAATTATTATCAAAGCCTTTAAGACAAAAAGCCATGCTGCTCGGAAAGTATTTGTTTGATGTTGTTTTTATTTTCGAGTGGCTGGCTTTTCTTTTATCCCTTTTCAACCTAAAAAGTAATACTCCAAAGCCAATGAGGATTTTTCCGTTGGTTTTGGGGTTTATTATTTTAGGTGAGACTGCCGCATTGCTTTTGTCTTCTCGTACTCATTTCACAGGAATTGCTTATAATGTTTTATTATTTTTCTGGCTTCCTGGTTTTATGTTAATATTTTATGGGATGCTGGATTCGGTTCTTTTAAAGAAATGGGTTCTGGGCTTTATTGCAGTATTTATTATTTGCGGTGTAGTCAATTTCTTTTTTGCTGATCATACAGTTTGGATTACGAACCGGATTTTTATTTTGGGAGGCGTTTTCGTGGCTGTCTGCTCCGTGTTCAGCCTATGGGAAATTTCAAACTTTCCCGATCAGTTGATTCTCAAGAGCCACCCCATGTTCTGGATTTCTTTTTCCATGCTGGTTTATTTTTTTCCGGTTTCCATCCTGATGGTTGGCTTTGAGTACTTTAAATTTCAGGACACGGTGATTGCCAATGCCTATGGAAACACATTTCGAAGTGCTCAGGTATTGCTGAATATTATTCATTATAGCCTTTTGTCGTATGGATTTGTATGCGGTGCTATTTTCCCGGCCAAAGCTAAAAACCTGAAATTCGCCTGATTCTTCCTGGCGCAGATTTCCCCTGTTTTCATTTAAACGATTTTTATTCTATTTATAACTGAATTCTTGACAATATCTTCGGAATATGTATAAATCGCTACCACTTTGGTAGAGTGGCTTTTTTGGACATTCCGCCGATGCTTTGCTACCGGAATTTGTCAATGGAATTTTCAGGCTTTCTTTTTGTCCTTGTCCTTGTTGCTTTTCTTTCTCTGATCCCGATTGGGTTGGCTATTTTCTTTGTCGTCCTGAACCGAAAGAATTACAATAAGTTCCTGTATGAAAGTGAAATCCTCCGGCAACAGGTGCAAAATCAGCTGCTCATGTCCAAAGTTGAAATTCAGGAGAGTACCTTCCGTTTCATCAGCCGTGAGATTCATGACAACATTGGACAGGTTCTCAGTATTTTGAAAATGAACGTCAAAATAGCGTCTTCACGATATGAAGACAGTATTCTAAAAGATGCTGAGATGCAATTGGGGAAAGTAATTGGTGATCTCAGAAATTTGAACAAGTCCTTCGATCCGGCTCATGTACTGAAGGATGGTTTTGTAAAAGCAATTGAAAATGAGGTAACTCAGATTGAAAAAACAGGAGCTCTCCATGCCCGCTTTGAATGCATCGGTTCGGGCGAACTGGACAAAGGAGAAAATGAAGTCATACTATTCCGGATGATCCAGGAGTGTATTCACAATGTCATCAAACATTCCAGTGCTGAATCGCTTTTGGTGAGCATTCTTTTTGAGCCGGAAAAAGTTCGATTTTGCATTACAGACGATGGGGTGGGTTTTGATCCGGATACAATAGAAAAGAAAGGTATGGGTTTGGTCAGTCTCAGCGAAAGAGCCCGGTTGCTGAATGCAGGTCTTGATATCCAATCAGCGAAAGGCAAAGGTACCACTGTAACCATTTCAGTTCAGAATGAATAAGATACGGGTTTTGATGGCAGATGATCATCAGCTTTTCAGGAAAGGTCTCAGTATCATCCTGAATCAAACTTCAAGCATAATTGTAGTTGGAGAAGCATCCGATGGCCAGGAACTACTTGACCAGCTCGATTCCGGAATTGCTTGTGATGTGATTTTGCTCGACGTTAATATGCCAAGGTTCAATGGTATTCAAACCATGATGCGTCTGAACAGACGAGGAAACCAGATACCGGTTCTGGTACTAAGTATGGAAGAAGATGAACTCACCATTATCCAGCTCATCAAGTTGGGTATACGGGGATATATCCTGAAAGATTCTGATCCCGACGAACTTATTAATTCCATTCGGTTGGTGGTGCAGAAGAAGTTTTTTCTGAATGGAACCTTGAGTGATAAACTGGCGAATGCTCTGGAAAACAAGAAGAAAGATTTTGATGGCCTTTTGGAGAATATTCCGGAAAGGGAGCTTGAATTTCTGCGTTACACACCCAGTGACTTAACATACAAAGAAATTGCCCTGGAGATGGGTGTCGGCATCCGTACCGTTGATTATTATCGTGATAGTTTGTTTCACCGGCTTCAGGTGAAAACCAGAGTAGGTCTCGCACTTTTCGCCATTAAAATCGGAATGGTCAAAGTCTGATGTCAATAGTCAGATTTTTATCCCGGAATCTCAATTTCATTCTCCTTCATTTACCACTCCGGTAATTCCTGTAAATTTGCCACATGCAGAAATTGATTCTGGCGACCCGTTCCAGTCCTCTGGCTTTATGGCAGGCAAATGATGTTACCCGGATGTTGGAAAATGCGGGTTTCACAACGGAACTTAAGGCCATTGAGACCATTGGTGATAAAAAGCTCAACGTCACACTTTCTAAGATTGGAGACAAAGGGGTTTTTACAAAGGAACTGGAGCAAATGCTCATCGATGGTGAAGCGCATCTTGCCGTACATTCTGCAAAAGATATGCCCTCATCACTTCCTGACAATCTGGAAATTGTCGCGTTCACTGAACGAGAGGTTCCTTGTGACGTTCTGGTAAGCCATAAGGCGGATTTCAAATTAGAAAACCGGCCGGTTGTGATCGGGACCTCTTCGACAAGACGAATTGCCACTTTGAAACGGTACTTTCCGGAGGTGCAGACGGTGCCGGTTCGGGGAAATCTGCAGACCCGCATCCGGAAAATGGAAGAAGGTCAGTGTGACGCTTTGCTACTTGCATACGCAGGTGTACACCGGATGGGATATTCCAATCTGATTCGTGAGCAACTTGATTTGTCTGTGTTTACTCCGGCAGTAGGTCAGGGATCGTTGGCAATTGAAGTGTCTTCGGAACTACCCAATGAGCTAAAAACCAGGATTCGTTCCTGCCTTGAACATCTTCCAACTGCCATTTGCCTGGAAGCCGAAAGGGCTTTTTTGAGGAAAATGGATGGAGGTTGCAGTGTTCCGGTATTTGGATTTGCCCGGTTTGAAAACGAAAAACTCATTATGTCGGGAGGTATTGTGTCGTTGGACGGACTGGAGGAAGTACGGAAAGAGTTCACCATTTCCAATCCTGATCGCATTACTGCCAAACAAGCCGGAACAGACCTTGCAAATCAAATTCTATCCTCTAACGGGAATTCTATTCTTCAAAAAATTAAACAAGCTTTGCATTCTTGATTCACATTTCGCATGAAAAACAATTTTCAGTATTTCACTTTACTTGTCCTCACGCTTTCCATTTTCTCTTCCTGTAGTGTTTTCAAAGGATCATCCGGTGATTCCGGAAACCGGGCAGATAAAGACACCATCGCGGTGGTTGGAACTTCTTTTGGAGAAATGACACTTGTTCTTTATTCTGAGACACCTGAGCACAGGAAAAATTTCCTGAAACTAGCCAGAGAGCATTTTTATGACTCTACTACATTCCATCGGATTATCAAAGGATTTATGATCCAGGGAGGCGATCCGAACAGTAAAGACACCAATCCGTCAAATGACGGTCAGGGAGGACCTGGCTACACCATACCAGGTGAGTTCATTCCTGCTTTGACGCATGTGCATGGGGCAGTAGCAGCAGCCCGTATGGGCGATCAGGTGAATCCGGAAAAGAGATCAAGCGGTTCTCAGTTTTATTTGGTTGAAAATCCAGACGGTACACATTTTCTTGACAGGAATTACTCGGTATTTGGCCTCACGGTCAAAGGCCTCGATGTAATTCAGAAAATAGCGGAACAACCTAAGGGGGGTGCAGACAGGCCTTATAAAGATATCAGGATGTGGGTAAAGCTTGTTGTGATGAAAAAAGCGAAGGTAACCGAAACCTTTGGATACGACTATGTGAGCCATTCCATCAAACCGGAACTTATAAAGAAGTAATCACCTTCTAAAAAATAGGTCAAAAAAAAGCCCCTTCCGTAAGAAAGGGGCTTTTTTTGATTTTACTTTTAGTTGACGTGAGGTTGGAGCTTTTTTACAAGGTCGGCTTTTCCCACCACTCCAATTTGTTTGTCCACCAGTTCTCCATTGTTGAAAAACAACAGAGTCGGGATTGAACGAATTCCGAATTTTGCCGACACATTCGGATTGTAATCCACATTTAGTTTGCCGATTACGGCTTTTCCTTCGAAGTCTCCGGCAATTTCTTCGACTACAGGTCCGATCATTTTACAGGGGCCACACCATTCAGCCCAAAAGTCAACCAGAACTGGTTTTCCGGAAGCCAGAATTTCATCGAAATTGCTGTCTGTAATCTCTATTGTTTTTCCCATTTTGTTCGTAATTAATGTTGTTTATGATGCATCAATTTTAATGCTTGTCAGGCAAATCTCCTAGTGATTGACTGGAATTGGTAAATTTGTCAGTTCCTTTTTACGGATAATGGTCAGACCATCGCGGATTGGTAAAATTGTCACGTCAGCATCGGGTTTCCAATGTGGTAATATCCGGTTCATTTCAGACACTTTCTTCTCAAATCCTTTCTGTTCACTCTCTGGTTTCAGAATTGCCCCCCTTGCGAAAATGTTATCTATCAGAACGATACCGTCTGTTTTAAGGTTGGGCCAAATCAATTCGAGATAGTTGAGATTGTTGTTTTTATCAGCATCAATGTAAACCAGGTCCCATGTTTCCTGAATACCTGGAAGTATATCGAGTGCATTTCCCATCCGGAGATCGATGACGGTAGCGTATGGGCTCAGCCGGAAGTATTTCTTAGCCAGCCAGGCGTTTTCTTCCGATGACTCAAGGGTGATCAGTTTTCCGGTCGAAGTAAGACCTTCTGCCAGGCAAAGGCTACCATACCCTGTAAAAGTCCCGATTTCCAGAATCCGGGTTGGTCGCATCATTTTTGATAAAAGTGATAGAAACCGTCCCTGGCTAAAACCGGTAAGCATCTGTGGTTTTGGGATTTTCAGATGGGTTTCCCTTTCCAGATCCAGCAGATAGGAGGGAGCCGGCGAACTGATCTGCCAGAGATATGATTCCGGAATTAGTAACGATTCAGTCATAAAAAAAGGCCGGACAAATGTCGGCCTTCTCTTTTTGTTCAGGAAGTCTTATTTCAAAATACTTCTGGCGATTACCAGTTTCTGAATTTCTGATGTGCCCTCACCAATGGTACAGAGTTTAACATCACGGTAGAATTTTTCGACAGGGAAGTCTTTAATGAATCCATATCCTCCGAAAATCTGAACCGCTTCATTGGCCACACGAACAGCCACTTCGGATGCATACAGTTTGGCCATTGCTGATTCACGGTTAACAGGCAATCCTTCGTTTTTCAGATAGGATGCACGGTCAATCAAAAGACGGGAAGCCTCGATTTCAGTTGCCATATCAGCCAGTTTAAATGAAATGGCCTGGAAAGAAGCAATTGGCTGGTTGAACTGATGACGTTCTTTGCTGTATTGAAGGGCTGCTTCATAGGCTCCCAGGGCAATACCAAGGCTCAGAGCAGCAATTGAAATTCGTCCACCATCGAGGATTTTCAGGGATTGTACAAATCCATCTCCCAGTTTTCCCAGAATCTGTGACTCATGAACACGGCAATCATTGAAAATGAGTTCAGCAGTTTCGGATGCACGCATTCCCATTTTGTTTTCTTTTTTACCTGATGAAAACCCAGGAGTTCCTTTTTCAATGATAAAGGCTGTCATACCATGAGAATCCCCTGTTTCTCCTGTCCGTACAATCACAGTAGCAACCTGTCCGGATTTTCCATTGGTGATGAAGTTTTTAGCTCCATTGATCACCCAGTATTCACCATCTTTCACTGCCGTAGTTTTCATATTTCCGGCATCGGATCCAGTATTCGGTTCGGTCAGACCCCAGGCTCCAGCCCATTCACCGGAAGCTAGCCGGGGTATATATTTTCTTTTTTGTTCTTCAGTTCCAAAGGTCAGAATATGATTGGTGCACAATGAGTTGTGAGCTGCCATAGATAATCCTACAGACGGATCCACTTTTGTGAGTTCTACAATGGCGGCTACATATTCATAATAACCCAGGCCTGATCCGCCGTACTCTTCAGGTACCAGCATGCCCATGAGCCCGAGTTCTCCCATTTTCTGAAACAACTCAAAAGGGAACCATTGCTGCTCGTCCCATTCACTTACAAAAGGAAGGATTTCTTTTTTCGCAAAATTGCTGACTGTTTCTGCGACCATTCGCACGCTTTCGGAAGTGCTGAAATCAAGAGTACGATCGGTAGTATCGATTTGCATAAAAAATGTATGGTGTATTTATCCGCAAAATACCAACTATTCTCTCAGATTATCAACCAATCAGAATGGTAGACTTTGTACTTTTTATGTACAGAGGTTGCTGGTCCGGGGCAATTTGTTTGTATTTCACTATTAATTAACAGTTTTCCAGTCTGTTTCGGAGTTCAGATGGATTTGAAACCGGAATGATATTGGGGGGTAAATTCAGGGTTTGGGAAAAAATCTGATATCCGGTTATCCAGATGGTGGCTTCTGGTAATAAATGGCTCATTCTTTCCAAATAGGGTTCCACATCATCCAGGCATGGCGTGGAGGTAATGATGGTGAAAATGAAATCCGCTTTATGAACAGCCTGCACCTCCGCCAGATCACTGAGAGGCAGACTCTGACCAAGATATATGCATTTGTGGCCTGACAATTTCACCAGATAGCAGGCAAATAGCAGGCTGAGTTCATGCAATTCACCTTCCGGTAAACAGAGTATGAATTTTTTGTATCCTGGTTTGGTTGGAACGGAACCGATTTCATCAATTGCCACCACCAGTTTTTGCCTTATGAGGTAGGTAATAAAATGTTCCTGCGCCGGATTGATGGTGTTGGTTTGCCATAGTATTCCAATGTGCTGGAGGAATGGATACACAATCTGAGTGATTGTCTCTTCCATCCCGAACATTTTTATATTGTTTGTCAATTGCTGGTCAAAACGAACTTCGTCCAGTTCCAACATGGCAATCACGAGCCCCTGGATGTGGGAAATGTGGCCAGCCTCTGAAGTGGTGGCTTTGATTACCTCCGAAGTCAGAAGTTCATTAGTCAGTTTTGCTATCTGACTGATTTTGAAACCATTCTCGTATAGGATTGCAACATTAAGGAGGTATTTGAGCTCATCCTGGTTATAACGACGGATATTGGAATCTGACCGCTGGGGCTTCAGAATGCCATATCGCTGTTCCCAAATTCGTAAAGTGTGGGGCTTTATTCTTGTTAGCTGAGCAAGGTCCTTAATAGAAAATGTAGAGACCATACTTTATAACAGGATTGAAAATGATGCTTGGACTTTTGATTTCTTTTGGTGATGGTTCAATGAACTCACACTTTCCATTGATGGGGTGCAGTGGTTGGGTAAAGTGTAGATTGTCATTTTCATTGTTTCCATCGGTTTTGCCCGGCCGGTTTGTGCATAAACTCAAATGCTGGTTTTTGGTTTTAAAATTGACCACAATCATTCAGTGGGGTACCAATTTTACAAAATGTTCTGAGCCAGAAAAAAGAAAAACTGTATTCCCCAGACCCCAGCAGCCACCCGGTTCTTTTTGGGGAAGTTTTGGTAATAATAAAGAAACATAAAGAAAGCACCAGAGGCAGCCCAGCCAATGTAGTTCTGAACCGGTATATTATTGTTTTCCCAGGTCCAGAAATCGTTTTTCATAGCAACGGGTTCCATAAAATAGTCCAGACACAAAAGGAGACCAACGGACAAAGCCCACTTTACAAAATTTTTCACAGGCAGGTATTCCAGTAAAGCACCGCTGCAGTAGCACAGTAATAGCCAGTTCATTCCGATGAGAACAGGCGTATTCCAGATTTGATAACCCAGAACTTCACCGTACGTGTACATGCCAAAAATCCAGCCATAGTTCACACCAATCATCTCAATGAGTATTCCCAGAATGAAAACAAGAAGGCCAAACCGAAAAAAACCGGGTGTATATTCAGACTGATATTTGAATGTAATGAGTGCTGTAAATATCAGATTGATGGGCACCAGATCCAGCGTAACCTGGTATAGTCCGCCTTTAGAAAACTGTAGGATGGCTGCGCCAGTAAGATGAAATAAGGCAATGATTCCAAGAGCAATTTTCTCCTCCAGAGAATCCTTTTTCTGAGAGCGTTTTTGTTTGGTCAAATTTTACTTAGGTAAAGAGAGGTGCAAAACAAGGAATAGTTGGTGTTCTGCCAAAGATCGGGTTATGGCATCTGACTTGTTTGGTCACTGTTTAGAATTGTTCTAAATAAATTCAGAAATTATTCCGGCTATCCCCATAATCACTCGGTTAAATGTCACATTTACAGATAGATGAATAAAATAAATGATAATTGTCAGATGAATAAATATTTCACAGAAGGTTTGTTCCTTATCTCTTCGCATTTACTTTTGCGGCGGTAAAATGGAGTTTCCATTTAATGATCACAAAGTGATATGAATCAACGACTTACAAGTCAAATAGTAAAATTTTCCTTCTCATTCCTGTTTTGTCTGGGTCTGTTGACCCCGAGATTTTCACATGCTGACAGCACTGCTGTAGCTGCTGCGGGGGCTCCTGCACCAGCCGCCGCGGCCGCCGGAGGGGGCGATGCAGTTGGTGGAGAAGCGGTGTTTAAAGCCAATTGTAAACAGTGTCACGCCATCAATGATGTGGTTGTCGGGCCTGCTTTGAAGGATGCCCATAAACGCTGGCCCAGCAAAGAAAAGTTGGCAGGGTTCATTAAGTACCCACAAAAAGTGATTGAAGGTGGAAATGCCTATGCAAAGGGTTTGTATGATAAATACAAGCAATTCATGCCCAATCACGATTTCCTTTCAGACAAGGATATCGACAATGTGATCGCCTACGTTGTAAAGGAAAGTGAGAATCCAACAGTCGCTAAAGATGACAAAAAAATTGGTCCGGATACTCCTGAGAAAGGAGGTGATGAAGGTTCTGGTTTGTTGGCTCCAGTCATCGCCATTCTATTAGTGACCCTCCTGGTTGTAATTATTCTTTTGCTTGTTGTTATCAACCTGGTTTCTAAAATTCTGAGCCAGAAAAAAGAAGAACTCAATCCGGACGATATCGACCAGATGGATGGTTCAATCAACTGGGGTACCATGTTTGGTCATCCGCTTTTCAAGGGAGTGGTTGCCTTTATCTTCGTTGTGATGATTGGTAAGGTTGTTTTCGATCAGTTCTATGCCATCGGAATTCAGCAGGGCTACGCACCCGACCAACCCATCGCTTTCTCTCATAAACTGCACGCTGGTATGTATGAAATAGACTGTAACTATTGCCACACTGGAGTTAACAAAGGAAAGTCAGCCACCATCCCGGCAGCTAATATTTGTATGAACTGCCACAATGTGATCAAGACAGAATCACCTCAGATTAAAAAAATCTGGAACGCAGTGGAGAACAATCAACCTATTAAATGGGTGCGTATCCACAACCTTCCTGATCTAGCCTACTTTAACCATGCTCAGCACGTGAAAGTAGGGGGAATCGAATGTGAGAAATGTCACGGTCCGATTAAAGAGATGGAAGTTGTTCAGCAACATTCCCCTCTTACAATGGGATGGTGTATCAATTGCCACCGTGAGACTGTGGTTAAAACAGAAGGCAATGCGTATTATGATAAAATGGTTGAAATACACCAGGCCAATCATGGAACCAATAAGCTAAAGGTAGAGGACATCGGCGGTTTGGAGTGTTCCAAGTGTCATTATTAATCAATCAGAAAAAGGCAACAAGTATTTGCGATGAGCAATAATAATCAAACGATTTATTGGAGAGGCTACGAAGAACTAACCAATGACCTCGAGTTCGTAAAGAATTCGGATCAGGAGTTCAACTTGCCGTCGGATGAAGAAAAATCTACTTTTTCCGATAGAAGAGATTTTCTGAAAGTCCTGGGATTTGGGGTCGCTGCGGTTTCACTCGCTGCTTGTGAAGCACCGGTTAAACATGCCATCCCGTTCCTGAACAAACCCGAAGAATATGATCCAGGTGTAGCCAATTACTACGCTTCCTCATTTTTCGACGGTGGTGACTATGCCTCAATTCTGGTGAAAACCCGTG
>ERZ795056.1100-NODE-1100-length-31987-cov-6.114744_pt1 | contig 31987 bp, 27 predicted proteins | sample MGYA00375140_ERZ795056 | MGnify/ENA primary metagenome ERZ795056 (study PRJEB30185, sample SAMN05720227) | activated sludge metagenome | isolation source: Anaerobic digester | place: USA | collected 2015-03-09 ... | reverse complement strand
AAAGGCCGCCGCGGAAAGGCTCGCGATACCGTTCCTCAAGCACGATGCGCGGGAGCTTCCCTTCGCGAATGAGTTCGCCCTCGCCGTCATGCTGTGCGAGGGCGCGTTCCCCCTCATGGAAACCGACGAGATGAACTACCAGATCCTGGCAGGGGCGGCGCGGAGCCTGAAGTCGCCGGGAAAATTTATCTTTACGACCCTGAACGGGCTGTTTCCCCTGTTCCATTCGGTGAAGGACTTTCTCGCCGCCGCTGTGGCGGAAGGAAACGCGACATATGAGGGCGGCACCTTTGACCTGATGACCTTCCGCGAGCACAGCACCACGGTCTTCGAGGACGATGACGGGAACAAAAAGAAGCTGGCGTGCAATGAGCGGTACTACGTTCCTCCTGAGATAACCTGGCTGTTAAAACAGCTCGGCTTTAAATCAGTGGATATATTCGGGGCAAAGCTCGGCGCCTTCAGCCGAACAGACCGCCTGACCCCGGACGATTTCGAGATGCTGGTCATCGCGGAGAAATAAGGGGCGGCGGAAGGAAGCGGCGCATGAACGGAGAATACCGGGAAAAACTGGCCCGCTCGTTCCCCCTGCCGGGGAAGGACGGCGACGCGCTGTTCGACTCCTTCTCCTTCAGGGAGGTCTCCCGCGGCAAGCCCATCCTTTCAGCGGGCGAGACCGCGACCGAGCTCCACGTTGTGCTCCGCGGCTGCCTCAGGACCTACTTCCTCAAGGAAGACGGCACGGAGATCACATCGCAGTTTTTTCTTGAAGGACAGATGGTCGCCTCCTTTGAAAGCGCAATGACCGGCACTCCCAGCAACCAGTACATCGAGGCGATAGAAGACTCGGTTATCGCCAGCATCCGCATTACCGCACTGGCCGACGTCATACGATCCCACGAGGCGGTGCGGAACTATTTCAATATATTCCTCATGAAGCGGCTCATCTATTACATGAACCACTATTCCTCATATATTCTCGACAACCCGGAAAAGCGCTACACGAAGCTCCTCGAAGCGCAGCCGGAGCTCGCCTCGCGCGTGCCGCAGCAGTACATTGCTTCATACCTCGGTATCACGCCCGTTTCTCTCAGTCGAATTAAATCCCGTTTGAAAAAATCCGGTTAACATTTGTTAATTACGCCAGCGCGTTTTCCCTGTATATTATTTTAAACGGGCCGGCATGGAGAACATCATGACACATCACGTTTCCGAAAAAGCGCGCACACACTTCTACGTCAACCTGGCGTCCCTGCTCCCGATCCTTGCGGTTATAACATCCGGCCTCATAATCCAGGTTGAGTATCACATGCACGGCCGTGCCGACACGGTAACCGTGCTCGGCATGGACAGGCAGGGATGGCTGACCCTGCACAAAGCGTCCGCCGTTGTTTCACTGGCCTGCCTGGCGCACCATTGCGCCAACCACTGGAGCTTCATTGTCACGATGACTAAGAAAAAATTGTATATGAAAAAAATGTCATCGTCTGTCGCATCATATTATCTCTTCATCCTGTTTGTTCCCACCGTCCTGACCGCCCTGGCGTCATGGATATTCCTGCAGGACCACGCGCGGTTCATGCTCATAGAAATACACGACAAGCTCGCGCTTTTGGTGGTCCTCATATTCGCGGTGCACCTTGCTTCACGCACGGGCAGAATGGTGAGAACCTATCGCGCGCTCGCATCGGAAAGGGCGGCAAGGAAGCAGCAGTTATGAAAAAAATCAACAATGACTATGACACCAACGCCCATCTCTGGTGGTCGGAGGACGAAGGTACATTTTCGAGCATCCGGTACTTCGTGCACCCGGTGCGCGTTGCCTACTTCCGCGAGGTCATGGCACGGATGCGCCCAGACGGGTACGCCGGCCTGACGGCGCTCGACGTCGGGTGCGGCGGCGGGTTTCTCTCCGAAGATCTTGCGGAAACGGGACTGCGCGTGACCGGCATTGACCCGTCGGAAGGGTCCCTCGGGGCCGCCGCGGCCCACGCGAAGGGGAGCGGACTGCGGATCGAGTACCGCGCGGGCACCGGAGAAAACCTGCCGTTCGGGGACGGTTCGTTCGACATGGTCTTCTGCTGCGACGTGCTGGAGCACGTGGAAGACGTGAGCGCCGTGATCGCAGAGATCGCGAGAGTGCTGAAGCCGGGGGGACTGTTCTTTTTCGACACGATAAACCGGACGATTGAAAGCCGTATCGCGGTGATATTTATCCTTCAAGAATGCCCCATCACGGCGTTCGGGAGTCCGGATCGGCACGTGTGAAGCATGTTCATCAGGCCGGGCGAGCTCAGGACCATCCTCGGGCGACATGGCATATCGTGCGAGGGGCTGAAAGGGATCATGCCGAAGAACATGGGACCGTCGTCGCTCGTCGGGCTGTACCGGGCGTCACGGAACCGCATTACATACAGGGAGCTCGGAAGCATCATGCGGTTCGCCGCGGGCGAGGACCTGGACTGCTCCTACATGGGATACGGGATCAGGGCGGGGGATTGATCGCGGTCTACAGCCTCCGCGACAGCGCGTCATCGATCACGGCATCCAGGCTTTCATCCAGCTCGGCATCGACAAGCAACGCCTCGCCCGATCCGGTCGCGTCGGCCCGGGAATACACGTTCTGCCAGGTCCCCTCCACCTGGGCGTTGACAAAGCTGTTGAGCGCCGCGCCCTCGGGAGACCCGGTAATGGTCGCGGTCGTAAGCGTGAACACCAGGGATGCCGCGGCCGCGAGCGACGCGACGGAAGCGACGGCCGACAGGACGACCTTCCTGCGGCGCTTTTTCAGAACGCCCCGGGCGATCCCGAGGTCCCATGCGCTGTCTTCCAGGCGGGACCTTACGGCCGCGTCAAAAGCCCGGTTGTGGTCGGTTGTTTTCATCATTGCACCTCCCCGGATAGTTTCTGCAGTAATTCCTTGCCCCGGGAAAATCGGGACTTCACGGTACCGGTATTGATTTTCAGACGTTCGGCGATCTCCTGCTCTGTATAGCCCTCGGACTTCAGGGTCACGACTTCCCGGTACTTGGCCGGCAGCCGTTCAAGGAGAAGGCCCAGGCTGATCACTTCGTCGGATGAGGCCCGCTCCGTCTCGAGGGACATCCACCGGTCCGCTTCCTTCACGGCCTTCGCTTCCTCCCGCGCAAGCCGGTTGTTCATGCGCAGCGACTCGTTCCGGGCGATGGCGTAGAGCCACGTCTCGAGCGACGACTCGTTCCTGAACTTCCCGCCCGCGAGGTGGCGGTAACCGCGCAGGTACGTCTCCTGCACCACGTCGTCAATCGCGTGGAAAAACCGTGCCGCCAGGTGCTTCCGCACGGCTGACAGCACGGTCTTCTTGGTCCTGCCGACTATGGCAGTGAATTCAATCTCGGTCATGCGAGCCGGTCCGCGCTTCCCGCGCTAATCGCGATCCGGAGGTCCCGCGGGGCCGCGCCTATCAGGGCCGTGGCCTTTCTTTCCCATCATGTGCTTCCGGTGCTGTTTCATTTTCGCCTTCTGCTCCACGGTCAGCACTTTCTCAATATCCAGGCGGTGCTGGATCCTGAGCATCTGTATCTCGACCTTCAGGTCGGAGATCTCCCTGAGAAGCGATCTCACCTTTGCCAGGTCAACGGCATCTTCAAGGAGCAGCCGCTCAAGCTGGATCTCCCGGGGAGCAATTTTTTCCCTGAACTCGAGCATCTTTTTCTTATGCTCATTGTTGATACCGGCGATCTTCTTCACCTGCTCATCGGTCAGCCCGAGGTCTTTTTTCATACGCTCCGGGTCGCCGAACATCGGTCCGCCGGGGCCCATCCGGTCCCCGTGCTTCATCATGCACTCCTGGCCGGATGCCTTTTTGTTCCCATGCATTTTCCCGCCCTCCTTCGCGTAGACCGAAGTCTGGGCGATCAGCATCGCAGCCGCTGCGACGATTGCGCCTAATACGATACGTCTCATAGTTCCTCCTTTTACGAATGCCTGCTGCATCCGTTTAACCAGTAAGACCCCCCGCCGGGGAAAAAGGTTCCATGCGGTTCCACGCCGGCAGCGAATTTTTCGCCCCGGACAGGCCCTACCGGCCCTTGAAATCGGCCTCCCGCCGCTCCAGGAAGGCCTTCAGTCCCTCTGCCGCGTCCTCGCTTTTCATGATCGGCAGCAGGTCGGTGATGAGCCGGGCCATGGCGACCCGGTCCCCGTCGATGCGCGCCGTTCGTGCAGAAGCAAGGGACGCCCTGACTCCCAGCGGCGCCTGTTTCGTGACCCGCTCCGCCAGCTCCAGGGCGCGGTCGAACTGCCGGCCCGGCTCGACCACTTCCTGGACCAAACCCATGCGCAGGGCCTCCGGCGCGGTGATCTCGTCCCCGGTGAGAAGGTAGCGCATGGCATTGCCCCAGCCGATCTCGTTCATCAGCCTGACCGTGGCGCCGCCGACAGGGAAGATGCCCCGCTTGATCTCGATCTGCGCGAAGCGGGCGTCCGAGGCTGCAACGCGGATGTCGCAGGCCAGCATGAGCTCAAGGCCCACGGTGTAGCAGATCCCCTGCGCGGCCATGACCACCGGCTTGCCCAGCCGCCGGTCTTCGTTCCATCCGAACGGCTCGACGGAGCCGTCAGGCAGCTGCGGTGGCTCGCCCTTCGCGAATATGGCGGCCCACTTCGCCAGGTCGAGACCGCTGGTGGAGTGCGGTCCGACCGAGTACACCAGGCCGCAGCGCAGGTCCGGGTCCGCCTGCAGCCTTCCGAATGCTTCGGCAAGGATGAAGTACATGTCCACATCGAACGCGTTGCGCTTCTCCGGCCGGTTGAAGCCGATCAGCAGCACAGCGCCCCTTTTTTCAACAATCATCTTTTCCTGGCTCATATAGATCCTCCGCGTGGTTCAGAATTCCGTTATCTCCGCGGCCACGTGTATTGAAATGCCGTAGAGCTCGTTTTTCGGGTTTGCGTTGAAGTGGGCGAGCAGGCCCTCCCCGTCCTTGATGTAGAGCTGCGTCTTGTAATAGTGGACGTCGACCTCGTCCGGGTGGTTGAGGCGGAGCCCCTTCGTCCACACCTCGTACACGCACTCCTTGCCGGCGATGAGGGAGAGGAGCAGGTCGATGTCGCGCGGCTCCTCCTTGTCCGTGATGTAGCTGCCGAAGACCAGGACCCGCACGATGGAGCACTGGCTCCTGATGAGCTCCAGCTCTTCCAGGAGAAGGTCGCAGAGGTGTCTCCGCCGCTCGTTGTATGCGAAGCGCTCGCGGAATTCGCCGGCCGTGTACGATGTAATCATGGCTGCGCCACCCGTCGTGTCCCCGGCACGATCACCCCTGCCTTCTGAAGGCGGTCAGGCGGAAATCCTCGATGATTCCTGCCGCATAATCACGGACTTTCATGACGGCGCCGTAGCCGGTCAGTCCGGTGAAGAGGTCGGTCACCCTGTTTTTCCGCCGATCTTCGAGGAAGAGCTTGTTCATCCTGAGGGGGTTTTCCCATTCCGGGTTCCGGGCGTCGATCATGCCGTCGCAAAAGTCAATGATATCGTGGAGCAGGAAGGCGGACTCCTTGAGATACTCGTTCTTGTCCCGCTCCAGGTCGATCTCCTGGACGTTGGGGAGGCGGAGCTTCATCAGGTGGTCCTCGATCCTCCGGGAGGGGAGCGAGCCGCGGGGGACGGCCAGCACGCCGAGCCGGTCCTGGAACGAGAGGAGCCTGTCTTTCAGTTCCTTGTCCTCCACGACCGCGAACAGCACGGAGAAGTAATTCAGCGCAAACCCGGACAACGCGCCGTACAGGTGCGCGATCTCCATGCCGGCCCGTGGATGGAACCGGAGCTCCGGGTACTTTTTAATTCGCGCCGTCTGCTCGTCGATGATACGGTCGACCTGATCGGAGAAAGACGTTTCGTTCTTTTTCTTCTCGTACTTTTCCCTGACCTTTTCGAAATTCGCAATCTCGGCGAGGATGAAGGCTTCGCGGTTCATCCTGTTCCTGACGGCCACGAGGAGCCGGTCCCGGAATGCGTCATAATTGAACCAGGTGGGGTTCTTCGCGGAATACTCCTGGTACTTCTGCTTCAACTTCCCGATTAAGCGGTCGATTTCATCATCGGACATTGCCATCGGTCGGCGCGCCTCCTCAGATAAAACGCTTGATATACTCCCGGACGGCGTCCCTCAGGAGCTCCTTGAAGAGCGGGTCCCTCTCCACCGTGTACAGGTCAAAGATGCCCATCAGGGAGCTCTTGTCGTTGATCCGCCTCACGGAATTGAGCGCGGCAGTTTTTATGTAGAAATTGTTCTCGGCGGCAAGGATTTCGAACAGGCTCGCCAGGGCCTGGCGGTTCCGGTAATACCCGAGCGAATTGCATACCTCGGCGCGAACGCGGTAATCTTTATCGCGGAGCCCCTGCTGGAGAGCGGCCTGTCCCTGCAGGCTCCCGGAAAAGGAGAGGACGTGGCCGGCCTTGATCCTCAGTGAAAGATTGTCGTCGGTCGTCAGTATCTTCTCCAGGCCGCGCACGTCGCCGACGCGCCTCAGCACGGAAAGGGTCTCGAGCATGATGTCCTTGATCTCGTTGTCGTCCTCCGGCAGCAGCCGGTACGACAGGGGGTTCACCGACGCCAGCGAGCCTATCAGGCGAATCGAGCGCGCGCTTTCGCAGCGGACGTCGCGGTTCCTGTCGTTCAGCGTCACGTGCAGAACGCTCAGGCCGTTGCCGTCGCGCAGCGAGCCTATGGCCTCGATCGCCGCGATTCGGACCTCGTCGTTCCTGTCGCTCAGGGCGCTCCCCCGGATAACGCCCAGGGACTCGGCGATCCTGTTCTCTTTCATGCAGTTTATGACATAGATCCTGATCGACTTGTTTTCGTCCCGCATGAGCCCGGCCAGGAGCGGGTAGAACCGCTGGTCGTAGAGGTAATTCATCGCCTCGATGAAATAGATCCGGTGCACGGGAGTTTCGCTGCTGACCATCTTCAGGATCACCGGGTAAAGACGGTCGTCCCCGATCTTTTTCAGACTGCGGGCCGCCGCCTTCCTGAGGGCCTGGTGAGGATTGACGAGGTAGTTTGCAAGGGGAAGGACGAACCGTTTGTCCGCGTATTCGGACATCTCGTCGATAATCCTGACTTTCTCCGCGGTGCGGTACGTGCCGTCAAGGCGGTTAAGCCAGTACTCGGCCACCTCGTTTGCAGGCATGGTGCGCAGCTTTTTAAAATACTCCTGCTTTTTCCCTTTATCCGTCTCGTCCATGACGCCGTCGACAAGGCCGGACATGCTCCTGGTGGAGCCGTTTTCTTCGGCGCGGAGTACGGCCGGCATGAACAGCGCGTGCGCCAGCAGCGCCGGGGCCGAGAGCATCACGGCGGCCCGGGACAGGAGTGCTTGTTTTCGGGATTTCATCATGGCAGGTAATGAACTGTAGCTTTTCCTAATTTTGTCAAACAATAAAACCCGGTTGTACCGGGTTTTGCATTGCGCTGTCAGGCAGGCCGGTACCGCATGGCCCCGGCCCGGCCGCAGGCATGGTTATTTTAAAACCCCGTGAAGGTAATTCTTCGCAATGCTCGTCATCAGGCCCGGATCAAGCACATTTTTCTTCATGCGATCGTGCTCTGAAACCACCAGCATGACGCCGCCGACGATCATCATGGCGGTAATCGAGGGATTAAGGGAATTTCTATAAACCCCGCGTGCCATCAGGTCCTCCACTTCACGGGCAACATATTTCTGGATGCCCGCTATGGCCTGTCCCACGCGCTCATTCACGTCCTCGTCTACGCCGACTATCTCCTTGAAGATAAGCTTAATGACGATCGGCTCGCTTAGCATGACCGATATGCATGACGAAAGCCTCTTGTTTATAAAATCAAGGACCGCATCGTTCGACGGATTGCCCTTGAAAAATTCGTTGAAGTCGTCCTGGTCGAAAATGTCGCCGATCTTTTCAAGCACGTCTTCCAGTATGGCGTACAGGATCTCTTTCTTATTTCTAAAGTACTGGTACACGGTACCGCGCGCTATATCGAGTTTCTCGCACACCTGGCCTATGTGGGTGCTCTGAAAGCCGTTTTCAATAAACATCTGCTTGGCAGTATTGACGATCTGGGTTTTTCTTCTTTCACCTTTTGGCGGCATATCCGGTTCCTCGCACTTACTTTAGCGTCCTCGTGTTTTTTTCTTCCTGATTTTTTCTCATTCTGCTGATTTCTTCTTTAATCGGGACAAGCGACTCGCGCAATTCCCTCATGATACGGTCAGCTTTGTCCTGTAATTCCCTGCTCATGCTATAACAATTCCTGGTTCGGGTTTAACGGCCCTTTCCAGCGCCGGCATTAAGCTGTATCATTTCCCTGGCGGATGCCGGTGCTGTCTTCGGGTTTCTTCTCATATTATTTTATCGAACCAATGCAACCAGCCCTTAAATACAAACAATATTAAAAAAACTAATATAAAAGTATAATAATTATTCAGGAATATCGAAATAAATATAAAATTTAATATATGTCATAAAATGGGATAATGTGTATGAAACAACAAGGTATTGCCAGTGGTCAACAATTTTTCATAAATATCCAGTTTTTTTATTATAAGTCGGTGGGAGGGCTTTCTGAATAAGGAAATAATCGCAGCAACCCCTGAAAAATAATCAAATATTGCCAGGGGTTGCTTTCAGATACTGTTTAATATCATAGGGCTCCTTGCCTGTCATGACGTTAAGCGGCCGTATTTATGGATGATCCGGTCGAATGGTTGCCAGATTCAATCCTGATCTTGGATCCGATCAGCATATAGAGAAAATTCTGTACTTCCTCCAGGTTCATCATCACCTGCTCACGGACCTTTTCACCTATGCTGTCCTTTTTCTCGAACATTAAAGGAGCTTCAGGTTTTTGCGCTGAAACGGCTTTTCCCATGAAGCTTTCTCCGGAATCGACAGATCGCGGTATTGAATATGGTATGCTGTTTGCGAGATTGACATCCATTTCATCTACCTCCTTCCGTGGATTATATCTGTTTCTATATTCGGAAGAATATAAAAAATTAATATAAAAAAATGTCGCTCCTGATTTTAAATCAAAAAATAAATGAATATTTATGCGCATTTTGTCCATTATGTATCTACATTTAAGACATAAAACGGCCATCAGGACAGGTCCTCAAATCTCTGCTTCACCCTGCGCTTTCTTCCATTAAATGCATATATACATTCCAATATAACGCCTGCAAATTCAACTGGCACCTTGGGGTAAAAACTCCCGGCTCCGGCGCGCAGGAAAAAGACCGGCATGATACGGATGATCCGCAAGCTATCGGGAATGACTGCCAGACCTGTCGCGGCAGTATAAAAACTGACACTATGTTCAATTACTTTATGCCGGATTTATTACTTGACAATACAATCTCGCTGCTATCATTCACACTCCAGATTAAGATCCCGGATGGTAGACCCGCTGCGAGCTTGTTCTGCCGGCTAATACATATATATAAGCGGGCGACGCGAGGAATCCAATGAGAAACAACCCGGTGCTCCACAACCTGTACAAGGCATATAAATACCTGGTGTTCTTCCCGCTCCTGGGCATGTCCACCACGGCCCTGTTCGTCATCGTCCTGACCTTCCTGTTCGTGGCGAGCGAGCGGTTCGTGCAGTTTGCCGGCATAATCTGGGCACGGTTCAACAGCCTGGTTACCCCGATGTTCGTCAGGGTCATCGGGGAAAAGAACATCGACCGCAGCCGCTCCTATGTGGTGGTCGGGAACCACCAGAGCCAGTATGATATCTTCGTGGTGTACGGCTGGCTCCCCATCGACTTCCGGTGGGTCATGAAGGTTGAACTCCGGAAAGTGCCCATAATCGGCTACTACTGCTACAAGGCGGGCCATATCTTCATCGACCGCTCGAACAGCAAGTCGGCCATCGGGACGATCAACGCGGCGAAAAGCAAAATCAAGGACGGCACGTCCGTCTTCTTCTTCCCGGAGGGGACGCGCAGCGATACGGGCAAGCTCATCGAATTCAAGAAAGGCGCGTTCAAGTTCGCGGTTGACATGGGTCTCCCGGTCCTCCCCGTGACCATCATAGGCACCAGGGATATCCTGCCCGACAGGTCCGTTGACCTTGTGCCGGGGAACGCGACCCTGCTGATCCATCCCCCGATTGAGATCGACGGATACACAGAGAAGAACCTCGGAGATCTCGCCGAGCGGGCCAAGCAGGTGATACAGAAGGGCCTGGACGAACATGCCGGCGGCATGCGCCATGCATGATGCGGTCGACAGCATCCTCCCGTCCGCGCGCGCTCTCCTTTCTGCGGTGCGGTGCGAATACGCCGACATACGGTTGAGCGACAGCGACGGCACGACCATAACCCTTTCAGGCGAGCAGGTCGAGACCTTTTCCTCGGGTGCGACAATCGCCGGGTCAGTACGGGTCCTTTGCGGCGGCGTGTGGGGATTCGTCTCCTTCAACGACCCCGGCAGGCTCGAGCGGCACTTCAGCCGCGCGCTCGAGATCGCCGCAACGGTGGCGACCAGCGAAAAGACCCGCATCCGCGCCTGCGCACCGGTCCGCAAACAGGTCGTCACCCCGGCGGAGCGGGACTTCAGCCTGGTCCCGCTCGAGGAAAAATTCGCGCTCATCAGCTCCTACAACGGCATCCTCAGGTCATCGAAGCTGATTCAAACGACCCGCGCCACGTACCGGGACGTCCGCACCTACTGCGCCTACCTGAACTCCGAGGGTTCGGAGATAACCTATGACCGCGCTTACTGCGGAGTGGCCTTCTCGTCAATCGCGCGGGACGGCGCCATCATCCAGCTCTTTCACGAGTCCGTGTCCGGGTACGGCGGGTTCGAGCTGGCCCGCGGCCGCGAGGAGATGGCGGAGGGCGTCGCGCGGCGGGCGGTGGACCTCCTCGCAGCCGAACCGGTGCCGGGCGGCACCTACCGGGTCGTGGCCGACCAGAAGCTCGCCGGCGTTTTCATCCACGAGGCCTTCGGCCACCTGTCGGAGGCGGACTTCGTCCACGAGAACCCGCGCCTCCGCGAGGTGATGGTGCTGGGCCGGTGCTTCGGCCCCGAGGGGCTCACCGTCATCGACAACGGCGACATGCCGGGCCTCTCCGGGTACATCCCCGTCGACGACGAGGGGGTGCTCCCGGGCGGCACCCGGCTAATCACGAACGGATGCCTGAGCGGCCGGCTCCACTCCCGCGAGACAGCGGAGAAAATGGGCGAGGAGCCGGGCGGCAACGCCCGGGCCATCAGCGCCCTGAGCCAGCCGATCGTGCGCATGACAAACACCTACATAGAAAACGGGTCGGGCACGCGGGACGACCTGCTGCAGGCTGCCGGCGACGGCATCTACGCCGTCGGCTTCATCGGCGGCGAAACGAACCTTGAAATGTTCACCTTCACCTCCGGGTGCGGTTACGAGATAAAGAACGGGAAGCTCGGGAAAATGTACCGCGACATGGTGCTCTCCGGGAACGTGTTCACCACGCTTGGCAACATCGCTACCATCGGCGGCGACAGGATCATGTACGGCGGCCTGGGAGGCTGCGGCAAGGGCGGGCAGAGCCCCCTGCCGGTATCCTTCGGCGGGCCCCACCTGCTCATCACCGATGTGCTGGTAGGGGGCCGCCATGATTGACCGGGTGCGCGGCGTTCTGTCCGGCAGGGCGCGCTGGTATGACATCATCCATACATGGGGCGCGAGCACGCCCCTCTCCTTCGCGAACAACCGGTTCCATTCCATAACCGAGCGCCATAACAGCGGCTACGGCATCCGGGTCAACGTGGACGGGAAGACCGGCTTCTCCTACACCAACGATCCGTCGCGGCTTGCGGTGACGGCGGAGCGCGCGCTGGCGCTTGCCGCCTTCGGCGACGAGGAGGACTTCGAGCTTCCCGCGGCCGCCGGGAGCGGGTTCGAGCCGTGGGACGACGCGATCGAGTCGTTCGACACGGCGCGGGAGGCCGCCGGCGCGGAGGAGGACATCGCCGCGATCCTGGCGCGCTTCCCCGCCGCGACCGTTGACGCGGGAATAAGCCGCTATGCCGGCGGCATGCGTCTCGTCAACTCGCGGGGCCTGGACGCGACCTTCCGGAGCTGCCGGTACAGCGCCTCGCTTTCGGCCACGCTGATCATGGACGACGGGACGCGGATCGATGCGTCCGAGAGCATGTCCGCCCTCGCGCCGGCGGCCCACCCGGAGCTCCGGGAAACAATCATCCGCAACATCGGTAACGCCCTGTCCGTGGCCAGGCTGCCGAGCGGCACGGTGCCGGTGCTCCTCACGCCCCGCGCCTTCGCCCGCCTGGCCGGCATCGTGCTGTCCGGGCTTAACGCACGATCGGTGTGGAAGGGGATATCCCCTTTCGGCGAGAAGCGGGGCGAGAGGATATTCAACCCGTCCCTGACCGTGCGCGACAACCCTCTCGCAGCCGGCTTCCCTGACGGGTATCCCTTTGACGACGAGGGAGTAGCGGCCGCGGACAAGGTCATGATCGGCGCAGGAAGGATCGAGCGTTTCATCACGGACCTCAAGCACGCGCAGAAGCTCGGGATACCGGCCGAGGGGAACGGGGCACGGGGGTTTTCTTCGCTCCCCTATCCCTCCTACAGCAATATAATCATCGACCCGGGCATGGAACCCCGCGAGGCCATTCTCGCGGGCATGGGCCGCGGCATCCTGGTCGAGCAGTTCATCGGCCTGGGGCAGTCAAACACCATAACCGGGGACTTTTCAGGCAGCCTCGAACTGGCCTTCCTGGTCGAAAACGGGCGAATTGCCGGCCGCGTGAAAGACTGCATGATCTCGGACAATATCTTCCGGCTGCTGGCGGGGGATATCGTCATGAGCGCGGAGCGGGAGCGAATGGGGTCGGTACTGGCCCCGTCACTGTTCCTGCCTTCGGTAAACTGCACGGGATAAACAAAAAAATCATGGACATTCGCGCCTGACCCCGTACAATGAGCTCACTAAAAGCCACGGGACACCATACGACGATGCGAACGAAATATTTCATCACACTCTCGATCTCAGCAATCCTGGCAGCGCTTTTCCTTGCGGGACCGCACCTCACCGCCCAGGAGAAAAAGCTCAAACCCTTCACCTTCTCCAGGCGGCCCAAGATCGGCCTGGTGCTCTCCGGGGGCGGGGCGAAGGGACTGGCGCACGTCGGCATCCTGAAAATAATCGAGCAGTCCGGCCTTAAAGTCGATTACGTGACCGGCACCAGCATGGGCAGCATTGTCGGCGGCCTGTATGCCGCCGGGTACAAGGCGGACATGCTGGAACAGCTGGTACTGAACACGGACTGGGACGACCTGCTGGCGGACGAGATATCGCGCCGGAGCGTCGCCATCAACGAGAAAAGCGACCTTGACAAATACATCGGGTCCCTTGAGATCAGCAAGTCCGGCATAGAGCTGCCCCGGGGCTTCAAGAGGGGACAGAAGCTCACCTCACTCCTCGCGCGCCTCACGCTCCACGTCCAGAACATAGAGGACTTTGACCGCCTGCCGATCCCCTTCCGCTGCATCGCCACGGACATCGTCAGCGGCGAGGCCTACGTGCTAAAAAAGGGAAGCCTGTCGGAAGCGATGCGCGCCAGCATGGCCATTCCCTCCATCTTCACGCCGATCGAGATCGACGACCGGCTCCTGGTTGACGGCGGCGTCGTCCGGAACCTGCCGGTCGCCGACGCGCGCGAGATGGGGGCCGACATCATCATCGCGGTGGACGTGGGCGCGCCGCTCTACAAGAAGGACGAGCTGAAATCGATCGTGAACATCATGGACCAGTCCGTGAGCCTGCTCGGCGCCCGGTCGACGAAGGAGCAGCAGCTCCTGTCCGACATCCTTCTCGCGCCGGACATCAAGGGCTTCAGCTCATCTGATTTCAAGCGGGGCAAAGAGCTGATAGAGCAGGGCGAGAAGACCGCCCGGCTCGCGCTGCCGGAGCTGAAGGCCCTGGCTGAGATGCAGAAACAATACCCGGCGGAGAAGCGCGATCCGGTTGAAATAATACAGCCGGACCATCTGGAGATCTCGGCCATCGAGATCCGGGGGCTCAGGCGCGTATCCCAAAGCCTGGTAACGGGCAGGCTCCTGATAAAGCCGCCGAAAACGATGACGCCGTCGAAGCTCCAGGAGGCGGTCGACCGGCTTTATGCCAGCGGTTTTTTCGAGCGGGTCACCTACCGGATCGAGCCGGTCGGGGACGGGACCGTGAAGCTGGTGATATCCGTCATCGAGACCACCGGGGTGTTCCTGAAGCTCGGGTTCAGCTATGACCTGAACATGAACGCCGCGATCCTTGCGAACATCACGCTGCGAAACATGGCGGGCCAGGGATCAAAACTATCCTTTGACGCGCGCCTCAGCGAGAACCCCGGGGTCCAGGCCTCGTACTTTATCCACACGCCCCTCCAGAGGCCGGGGATCGGGTTCGGCTTCAAGGTACACTACGACAAGTACCTGTTCATGACCTACGACAAGGGCAGCGTGCAGTCGAGCTTCAACTACCACAACTACGGCGGCGATATCGTCGCCCAGGTGGTCATCATGCAGTACCTGGCCCTCGGTCTGGGCGTTCAGAAGGACCTGACCAACATCATTGCGCAGATCGCACCCAACGACCCGAAGAAGAGGGACATCGAGGGGATGAACTACTACGCGTATCTCCAGTTCGACAACCTGGACCGGACCTTTTACCCGCGGTCGGGCCTCCAGCTGTACGGCGAAGTGAAATACCTGACCGACGATCTCAAGTGGTTCAAAGACAACGATACATTCAAGTCGTTCTTCAAGTACACGGCGAGGATCAGGGGGAGCATCCCGCTTCATAAAATGCTGACCCTTCAGCTGGGCCTGACCGGCGGATTCATCGACGCCAGCGAGCCCTACTATTTCCACTACGACATACCCGGGGGATGGGAGCTCTATCGGCGAAATATTCCCTTCATCTACCAGAACTATATGGGCGGACTCAACACCTACACGAACGGGTGTTTTCCCTTCACGGGCCTGAACTTCATGCAGATATCCGGCAACCACATGCTGGTGCTGGATGCGGCCTTCCAGATCGAGCCGTTGAAGGACCTGTTCATCGTGCTCCGGGGGGGCGCCGGACGCGTGAAGGACACGTTCCGGGACCTGTTCAGGAAGCGGAACATCGTTATCGACCAGTACTACGGGTTATATATCATGAAATACCAGAACCTGAAAAACGACATCATTTACGGGTACGGGCTTACCCTGGGCTACAACAGCATTATCGGACCCATCGAGCTCACCTTCATGCGGGGAAGCGAATCAAACAAGTTCCTCTTTCACGCCAATATAGGGTACCGGATCTGAAGCAGCTGCCGCGGCTCACAGGTAACCCAGGACTATCATGACAATCGCCGCCGCCATGGCGAGGGCAACTCCCGGCGCCCACCGGCGGGTCCACTTCTCACCCCGCTTCACTCCTTCTATTACAATGAGCTGCGACAGGACAAAGGGCACGGTCAGGATAACGAAGTAGGTTACGGTCAGGCCGATCTCCTCCCACAGGGCGATCCCGTACGCGGGTACGAGCGCCAGGGCCAGGCCGATCATCGCGGCGTGGTACTTCGCCAGGCCGCCGGCCAGCGACGGGCCGGCCGGGCTTCCGCGCCTGAGACCGGCGTATCCGAAAGCGGCATCGGCCGCGCCGTCGATAAACACAAGTGCGGCAGCGGAGACGCCGATCAGCTGGCCGGGTCCCATGAACACCGTATCAAAAAGAAAATCGAGGTCCGGGAACAGGAGCACGATGGCGCCTGCCGTGGCGGCGGCCATGGCGCGCCAGCCCGCGGCGAACGCGTTGAACGAAGCGCTTCCCTCCCCGACCAGGAACGAGAGGACAAGGAGCAGGAGGAATATCCCGATCGCGGCAAGGTAGAGGACCGCAGACTCGCCCTGTATCAGGTCATAGCCGTAATAGGTACCGGTCGTTTTTGTGGTGCACCCTTTCGCGTCAACGTAGGGGAGCAGGAATGAGAATATAAAAAGGAAACAGAGCACCCGGCGCGACCAGGTACGCACGCGGCGGTAGGGTGTGGTGGTGGAATGTGAGGTTGTCATACTGGCCATCCTTCATGATGATGTGGTTCCCAAAAATGTCATTGCGGGGAGTCCCGATGAAATCGGGACGACGAAGCACCCTTCGACTGCGCTCAGGGACCGGTCGGTTGCCGAGCACAGCCGAGGCGCGCTTCGCTCCGCTCGCGATGACACACATCTCACATCCAGCCTCTTCTGCAACCATCGATATCATATCGCGTACAGCATGTCCGTAACCATGGTAAACAGCGGATTGGCGACCAGCTCGCGCCGGAGCCCGCCGCTCTTCAGCCTCTGGTCGACCGCGCTTACCATGGTGAACACGCGCCGGAGCCGCTCCCGGGGGAAGGACTCGGTGTAGCGCCAGAAGCTGTCCCGGTTCTTGCTGTAGACCCCGGCCTTGGTCATGGCCTCCTCGGGGGGCACGCCCCCGCCGGTAAGGGTATAGTACTGCTCGATCATCTCCGCCTGCCGGAGTATCTGGTAGACGACCCTCAGCTCGGGCGTACCCTCCTCATGCAGCTTCTTGAAGAGCCCGAGCGCGCGGGGCTCCCGCTTGAAGAGCGCGTCGATAAAGTCGAACACCGATACCTCCTTCACGTCCTCGATGAAGTTCCGTATCGCCGCCTCGTCGATCCTGCCGGATTCGCCCGAAAACCTGATCATGTCTATGGCATCATCGATCTTTTTGATGTCATTGCCGGTCCGCTCTATCAGGAGCTCGACCGCCCGCTCGTCCAGGGCCAGGCCCAGCTTCTGTATCCGCACGCGGACGTACGTATGGATGTCGTTGTCGAAATAGCGCCAGAACTGGACCACCTTGAACCGTTCCAGCAGCGGGTTCATGAACGCCGGGGGACGGATCTCACGCGTCGTCAGGATGAGTATCGCGGAATCCGGCAGCTCGTTCACCAGCTCCCTGAACCGCGCGGCCGCGGGAGCGCGGAGGGCATCGATATTGTACATGACGCAGACGCGTCGGGAGGAAAACATCGAAGGCGACAGGACGAAATCCGCAGCGGTCATGAACTCGTCGTTCTCCATGTGAAACCGGCACGAGGCGTGGGACCGCTCGAAGGGATCGTTGAAGGCCATGACCATGATCCGGTTGATGCATTTGTCCTTCTCCCCCTCCTCTTCGCCAAGGAAAAGATAGAGCCGCTCCAGACGGTCGCCGTCCAGCTCGCGTTTGAACTGCTTCGCGTTAGGATATTTTACCGGCATGCAGTCACCGCCTTATTTCTTTCTCTTCTCGATATCGGTCAAGAGGTCCGTGTACCAGCCGGTGACGGTCTTGGCCGTAATGCGCCCGGCCAGGTCGTCCAGGACATATTCCCTCGCCTGGCTCTCCGGCTCGATCGGCATGGCCAGGTCGGAGAACACGCGGAAGGCCTGGACTCCCGGCTCGTACAAGATCATCTTTCTCTTGCGGTCGAGTCGTACGCACTTCACGTCCGCGGTTATCCAGAGCCGCTTTTTAACGGCCCGGCCGATCTCGTCGAAGGCGATCCGCTCCACCAGGTATTTCGTAATCCGGATCTCAAGCCGAAGGTCGGCGTGGAGCTCTTCCGAATCGACCCCGAGCCTTCCGTCCAGGCTCAGGCCTTCCCGTACCTTGATCAGCAGCTTCTCCGCCAGGTCCTGCGAGCCGGTGGCATCTATGGGGGGGGCAATATAGATCCGGTTCGCGGCGCGGGGCACGACCGGCTCGCCGTCGAAGCTCTCGATGAACTTCCGGGCGGTGCTGTCCCCTTCCTTCCCGCCGGAAGCGCACCCGCCCGGTACCCAGATCGCGAGCATGATCGCAATCACGCGTGCCAGTACCGCCGCCCTGCCGTCAATTATGAAAGAACGAGCCACGCGCCCCCCCTGTATGACTGAACTGAGTATGCGAAAGCCCGCAATAATTTCTTTTTTTCCTGCACAAAAAACGCTAAACCCGGAGGCTTCACGTGCCGATACAGATATTAATCATTTTACACATGGTCTTCTTTGAAACCAAATGGGCGGTCAGAAGAAAGACCTTTCGCACGAAACGGGATAGCTAACGCTATCCCGTTTTTTATTTCTTCTCCGGTTCCCGGATGACCCTGATGGTTTCCGTGATGCCGTAAATTTTCTCCACGTACTCCCGCGCGGGCCTGTCCCAGTAATAGACCGACTTCTCCGCGTTCAGCCGCGCCCTGTATATCACCGTTTCATCGTTCTGCCTGAAGAACTGCGCCGCCCGCTCCAGCGCGTCGTAGAATGCCCAGGAGTTGTAGTCGGAAAAAAGGAAGCCGTTCCCCTCGATCTCGTCGCCCCGCACCCTGACGGGAAACACGGTGTCCCTGAGTCCCCCGGTAGCCCGGGCCACAACCAGGTTCCCCGCGGCAAAAGCCTCCAGCTGGGAGATGCCGCCGGGCTCGTGCATTGACGGCATCAGGAAGAGGTCGGACGACAGCAGCGGCACGGTTATGTCCTGGAACCCGATCGAGACGCTCACCATGTCCGGATAATACTGGCCCAGCAGGTAGAGCCCGTGTGCGATCTCTTCCCCGCGCTTGTCCCCGGAGGACACGGCGCCGCCGATTACCCCCTGCATCTTCAGCTTCTTGAACACGCCCTCGGAGGCCTCCAGGAGAAGCTGGTACCCCTTCTGCTCCGAGATGCGGTGGATGTAGGTGAAGAGCACTATGTCCGGGTCAACGAGAAGCCCCCGCGTATGCTGGAGGAGGAGCTTGTTCCTCATCCGGGCCACCATGCCGCGCCGGTTCCGGTCCCCTATCGCATCGATGGCCTTATGTCCCTCCAGTATCTCCGGGTAGCGCGACCCGACCTTCTTCATGAGGTCCGGCTCGGACTCGATGCGCTCGATGAGCTCCGGCAGGGACCGGGGCACGAACTGCGTCGCCTTGAAGTTTTTTTCCAGGTTGCTCTTTAAATCGCGCCCGATCGCGTTGCTGATCCCGATCACGTTCCGGAGAATGCGCTCCAGGCCGTCGCTCGCGTACTCGATCTGCTTCGCGTAGGACGGGCTCACGGTGATTGTCCGGTCTGCGAACCGGATGCCGGCGGCCATGCAGTTGATGCGGTCCGGGTACACCGGGTCGGTGAAGTTGTCGGCCGTCCACGAGGGAAGGTTGAACAGGTTGAACAGGTCAAAGCCGTTTTCCATACGGTGGTACGCGTCGAAGTACTGCCACCCGCCGTTATGCACGATGTGGAGGAAGGTGTTGCCCCGGAAGTTCGGGTTATTCATGTAGAACTGGTCGCACTTGACAATGCCGTTGAAGATGCCGGCGTACGCGTCGTTGGTGAAGGTATAGCTCGGGTTCAGGTTGAAGACGGCGATCACCTCGGCGCAGGCGCGGGAAAAGGCGACCCGCCGCCGGATCTTCTCCGCGGCGGTCACCCCCCAGTAGAGCCCGTCGAAAAACTCGTGGTGGTCGAGAAGGTAATAATGGATGCCCTCGACATCCGCGTGGTGGACGCCCACCTCGTACTCGTCGCCCATGATCCTGAAGCGGACGCTCGTGCCCGTGAAAGCGAGCCCGTACTTCTCCGCCGCGTCCCTGAGCTTGCGCATGCTCTTCTCGTCCCCGTGCTTGTAATAGCCGGAGATGACGTATACCGTTTCCCCGAGCCGCACCAGTTCCCGGGGCAGCTCGTAGACCACGTTCGCCAGGCCGCCGCTCTTGGAGAAGGGCTCCGCCTCGGCGGACATGAACACCAGGGATCCGGGCCGGTTATGCTCGATGATGGTCGAACCCAGCGCGGAAAGCACCGGATCGCTCTCGTGCGCCAGCCGCCTGGTGTATTCGATCACGTCCGGGCCCGTCATGGCGCCGTTTTTCACCAGGTAAAAGGCGGCACGCTTCAGCCCCAGCTCCATGGTCGGCCGCTGCTCCCTGCCGAACACAGGGACCAGGTGCTCCCGGATGAAGCCGCTCATCTCCTCGTAGGAGCCGCAATGCTTCTCGATCTCGGCATAGGAGAAATTGTCCCGGATGCGGTCGACATTGGACATTTCGCAGAGCCGGTAGAAGGAATCGCGTATGAACTCGTCGTAGTGCTCGGCCGGGTCCGCCGGCTCGAGCTTCAGGAGCTTGACCCGCTCCGTGAATGAAACCACGGTGTTGACGCGGGATATCCTGAGCTCCCGGCCGGTGTAATAGTTATAGTGCCCCGTCAGGTTCGAATAGAGGGGATCGGAGAGCCGGTAGCTCCCGTCGGGCCGTATCGGCAGGACCGGGCTGTCGAACTGGAGCGAGGCGTTCTGGTTGGAGTCGGCGAAATTGAACACGCCGAGCCACACGCACGATTCGGTGAACTTGGCCGCGGCCGTCACCATGGTGTTATTGGCCCAGACCAGGTAGCCTTTCCCCTTCTGCTCGCGGTGGAACTTGTACCACTTCGCGTAGAAGGGCTGGAGGCTTCGGTGGGCGGCATACTCGAACTGGTTCCAGTTCACATAGATGTTGTCCAGGTATACCTTCCACCCCTCGCCCTCGGCGCTCCCCTCGTAGTCCATGATGGCGTTGCTCATGAAGCAGGTGAGCCCGACCGCGGCCCGCAGGCCGCGGAGGCCGAACGTGTTAAGGGCGCGCCGCTCGTCATGGTTGCCCAGGATCCCGAGCATCTCGGTTCCCTCGGGGAGCGAGGACGGGAAATAGGTGTCGTAGACATGGTAGATCTCGCGGACATCCGTCTTCCCGTGGATGATGTTCTCGCAGATCTTGAAGAGCGAGGAGTTGTAGGGTATCAGGCCCGTCCTGGCAAGAAAGCGCTCGTGGCCCCAGTAGCACTCGGAGACGTTCAGGAAGAAGTTCTTCTTCAGCTTCCGGAGCGCGCGCTCCACGTTCAGCATGAGGTAGTAATGCAGCGGCACCGCGATGATGTCCCGGCAGGCCGAGTCGTAGTAGCCGGTGGTGATGAAATGCCCGTCCTCCCGCTCGTTGACGATGATGTTTCCCTCCACCATGTCCGCGACGTCGCGCTTGTGCTCGTACACGTAGGGGAAGTTGTTCTTCTTCATCATGATCGGCACGGCATGGGCCGAGTCGAAGCGGATGCCGTCGATGTCGAACCTCTCGACCAGGGTCGTGATCGAGCCTGCCAGCCATTCCCAGATCTCGAACTTCCGGTAGTTCAGGAGCCTGCCGTCGTTCCATGAGCCGTAACGGCCGTCCGTGGAGGCGCGCACCACCAGGCTCCCGCCGTCATCGTAGGTTTTGACCGAGTACTCGTCCGGCAGGCTGTCGCTCGAGCGGTTGATGTGGGGAATGATGTCGACGATGACACGGATGTCCATCGCGTGGGCGCGGTCGATCAGCTCCCTGAGCTCTTCCTCGCCGCCCAGCTGCGGCTCGATCTCCACCAGGTCCATGGGCGAGAAGGGAGAGGGCGAGGTCGCGTTCTCCGCCCAGTCATCCCTGTTCCGCCCGCGCTTCTGCACGCCCAGGAGGTAGATCGTGGTAACGCTGTAGCTCTTCTTTATGTCCTCCAGGTGCGCCGTGATGTCCGAGAACCGCCCGAGCCGGATCACCTCGCCGTGCTCGTTGTAGACCAGGCCGGGGTGGCCGGTCCCGTCGGTCCAGTAGGCGCGGGTGTGGCCGTGGATGTCGGTGAAGATCTCCAGCACGATCTCGCCCCGTATGTCCGGGATGACATTCACCCGTCCGGAGAGGCCCGGCAGGGTTATCCATGACGAGTACTTCCGTTTTTTCACGAACACGACGAAGTCGTAGTGCCCGTATTCGTCGAAGAGATGCCCGGCGGAATAGGTCTCGCCGCCATCGTGCTCGAGGGGAATATCAGAGTAATCGATGTCAGGCTCGCAAAACAGCCGTCCCTGCGCGCTGTTGCGGTATATCCTCAGGTGGTAGTCCGCCGGCGCGCCCGGGATCTCCAACGAGAAGCGGTACCGGGTCCCGACCTTCACGTTGATGAAGCGGGTCGCGAGCGGGGCGTCAAACTCCTTGGGCGCCAGGATCCGCTCCAGCGTGATGTTCGCCAGGTTGCGGACCTCGTGCAGGTCGTGTCCCGAGGCCGCAACCAGCAGGCGCACTATCTCCCGGAGCGATTCCGCGTCGCCGGCCGCCTTGTAGCGCCGCGCCAGCCGCTCGAGCGACTTGACCGCCTCCAGGTTGCGCTGGTAATGAAAGTTCAGCTCGTCGCCGCGGACGCGGGCGTCCAGCTCGCGCAGGTACTTGTGCCGGCTCGTCTCGCTGAACTTGCGGACCCGCTTCTCCGCGACGGCCTCCGGGATCTCCTCGATTTCGAACTGCTGCGCGTTCCGGATCACCTCGTCGACCAGGAAATTCATCGCCCGGGACACCCCGGGCGGATAGACCGCCGTGTGGTTGTAGCCCGTCTGGATCGCGCGCTCCTCGATCATCAGGAGCGTCTTGAACGCGTCGAAGAGCTCCGCGCCGCCCTTCTTCTGCTCGGCCGTAAGCGCGTCGAAGGTTTTAAGGCCCAGGTAGATGGAAGGTATTTCAGCCCAGGGAGGCCCCTGCCCCACGTGGGAGATGGCCGTGGTGTCGTTGCTCACATGAAAGATCGTGGGCATGTCCGGCAGCTCTTTCACGATGATGAAGCGCCGGCCCAGGATGCTGTCAAAATCGCCGGCAGCCACCGCGCGGTGGACGAACACGATCGCCGCGATGAGCCGGGACGAGAGCCGGATGTCGCTCGCAAGCCTGCCCCTGACGGTCTGGTCCCCGCGCGCTATCGCGTCTATGGCGCTGTTTCGCATGTCGAAAAAGCGCTCGCGGTACAGCTCGGGCGGGTCCCCGCCGCGCAGGCTCCGCACCACGTCCCCGTCCAGGTAGAACTCGAACGCGCGGTTCTCGCCGAAAGCGCGGGCCAGGCCCTCTTTCACGAGGCGGTCGGATATCAGGTGCTCGTCCGTGATCCGGAAGCGGCAGAGGCTGCTGGATATGACTGGTTCCACTGGAATTATACCTCTATTTAACTATAAACTCGGTTGATTGAGCGTCAATCGAAAAATATGGATTAATCCACCTGCCCCACTCCCCGCAACCCCGGGATGGGTGAATAAATAATTAACCACGAATAAACAATAATACGGACACATCATGCTGCCTCGTGAAATTCTACAATTCTGAATCAACTGGACGAAAGATTATCATTTCGTCATTCCTTCATATATGTTCAATTCGACTGTCCGGTATTTTTGTTCTTGATATATGCTATGAATTCCTTTCTACTTGACGCCGATAGGATCAACGATCCACCTGTACCGTTTCTGATTTGATCCATTTTCTAATATATTGATCGTACGCCATGGAGGACGAATGATGAAACTGATTCTGACGTTGACTCTCGCAATCGGCATTGCCGCCTTCCCGGCCGAGTCGTATGCCCAGTGTAAAAGCGGCAACTGCATGGATGGCAGGGGCGAGATGCTCTTCAGCACGGGTGACGCATACAATGGCCAGTTCAGGAAGGGCACCATGAACGGCACCGGGGAGATGATCTTCAAGACCGGAGACAGGTATAAGGGCGGATGGAGGGACGGCAAGATGAACGGGCTTGGCTCAATGTTGTTCGCCACCGGAGACACGTATAAGGGGATGTGGAAGGCAGGCCTTATGGATGGTCATGGAGTCATGGTGTGGAAAAGCGGCGAAAAGTACGAAGGCGGCTGGAAGAACGGCACAATGCACGGTCAGGGTGTCCTGACGGTGAAGGAAGGCACCAGGACGAGGGGCAGATGGGAGAACGGAGCGCCCGTGTCTGCACCCGCAAAGGGAGGCGGGGTGAAAATGACCGGCGTGTGGAAGTTCTTCTGCCAGGATAGCCCCTTTGATGCCACGAAAAAGCCCCTGGGCACCATGACCTTCGGCGCCGACAATAAAGGCGTCTGGCGGTATAAACATCATAGCTCGGAGACGGGGGACGTCAAAAACGTATCCGAGCCCTTTACCTGGATCCTGAGCGGCAGTGAGCTTCTGCTGACCTTCCCCAACAGGGCCACGGCAGAAAAGGGTCCGAATGAGCCTGACAAGTATCTCTACGATGCAAAAACCCGTGTTTTCAACAAGGCGAAGGAGGAGTTCGGGCCGGCCGGGCTCGTTTCGCGCTTTCAGCTGCGAAAGTAAGTACGGGCACCACGGCCCTGCGTATAGTGCGAAAATACGGCATTCCCGGGGGAGAAGACATGCGCGGGATCAAGATGCGCCGTAAAAACGGCTTTGGCTTTCACATGCGTTTCAAGCCTGTTCCGGGCAGCGATAACGACAAATAGTCCCCGCCGCCAGTTAAAGCGCGGTTGGGTGCTTCAACAACAGCACAGGGCGGGATACCTGACGAGGATTCCCTGGCGGCGTTTCAACCCTTATCCCTGGATACCTGTATTGTTTTCTCTGGGTTATTGTACAGGTGTTTCCGGATCGCGTTACGCTGGACAGCCAGGGCCAGATGGTCGGGTTTATCATCACTGGAAACCGCTTCAGCAAGAGCGACAGCCACTTCAACCTCGCCGGCGGCCACCACGGAAGCGCCCGCCCTGCGGAGAGCATCCACATCACGCAGGTGCGCACATCGCGCGAGAATGCGCAATTCCCGGTTGAGAACACGAGCCTGCCGTATGATCTCCGCGGCGTTCTCCACGTCGGCGCTCAAAACAAGGCTTCCCGCGTTTCCTATACCGGCCTGTTCAAGTATTCCCTGGCGCAAAACGTCTCCATACAGGGCGTCGCATCCGTTTTTTTTCAAATGGCGCACGGTGTTCAGGTTTAATTCGATCACGGTAATTGATGCCCCCCGGTCGGCGAGGAGCCGATGGACCGTCCTGCCGACGGGGCCATAACCCACGAGGATGCATCTGTTTGGATCGATCACAGGATGCTCTGCTGCAGCGGGAGCGATATTCGATTTTTTCAAGGAAATACGGCGCGCCAATCGATATATTCCCGGATTAAGAGCGATAGATATTATCGATGCCGCCACCATGGCATCCCATCCGGCGCTCGTGATCAGTCCCAGCTCGCGGGCCACGGTAGCAAGAATAAAGCTGAACTCCCCAATTTGAGAAAGGGCCGCGCCGACCGGAATGGCGGTGGAAAGCGGCCTGCCCAATAACCGCACGGTCACAAGAGTGGAGAGCGGCTTCCCGATCAATACCACTGACAGCACCACTCCTATCAAAAGCGGCTCATTCACGATGCTGAGAGGATTGAAGAGCATGCCGACAGATACAAAGAAGAGTACCGCGAAAGCATCACGCATGGGAAGCGCGTCTCCGCCGGCACGGGCCGCAAACTCGGTACGGCCGACCGCCAGTCCGGCCAGGAACGCGCCAAGCGCCATGGATACGCCGAATATCTTTGATGACCCGACGGCGATTCCGAGAGCAAGGACCAGAACTGCCAGGGTGAACAACTCGCGTGAACGGGTTATCGCGATACGCTCCAATGCCCAGGGGATCACCCATCGGCCCAGTACCACAACCGAGATTACCAGGCCGATTATCTTGAGTCCGGCCAGAGCAAGTGTCAGCCCGGTCCCGCCGCTCACCTCCCCATTCTGACCGAAAACCAGAGGAAGAAGAAGCATGTAGGTGACCGTGAGTATATCCTCCACCACGGTCCAGCCGAGCGCAATGTGTCCGATAGGCGCATGAAGATCATGCTGATCGGCCAGTACGACCGCCATGACGACCGTGCTCGCAACCGAGACAGCCAGCCCAAGGACAATTCCGGAACTCCAGGTCCAGCCAAAAGCATGAAGGAGGAGGGCAAGCATCGCGGTGGAAAACATGCTTTGTATTAATGATCCGGGCACAGCGATGCGCCATACGGCAATAAGTTCATTCAAATGGAAACGAAGGCCTATGCCAAAAAGCAGAAGAATAACGCCGATTTCGGCAAATTGCTCGGCTATTGCCTGGTGTGCCGTGTAACCGGGCGTAAAGGGGCCAACGACAATTCCCGCCAGGAGATACCCTACGATGGGGGAAAGCTTCAACCGCTGTGCGATATATCCGAAGATTAAAGCTGTTGACAAACCACCGGTAAAGGTCAACAAAACATTGAGTTCACTCATAATCACTCCTGCAGGATAATAATGATCTATAATTTCGTGAACAATGCATCAATACTTTCGCCGCATGGGATAACTGGCGGCGGTTAACCCTCAAGCATGAGAGCGCACTATCAACACATCGCATGTCAGTGATGATACGATTCGTTTCACCGGGGGCCCAAAAATGTAATGTGACACAATGCCTTTCGGCCGGGAACCTATAACAACAAGATCCACATTGTATAATTGGGCAACCTTTTTTAAAAGGGCGGTTTCGCTGCCAAATTCGATAATCATGATAATCCGTTTACGCTGATCAATATTCAAAGCAATTGTATCCAGGAAAGATGAAAGGTCCCGATGCGCAACTGATCGCATCTGCTCGATATAACTTTCCATATTATCAACGGCGGATATTTTGGGCGCCGTATAGGGATACAAGACAAGAAGTGTTTCATCCGGAAATAACGCCGCCGCTGTTTTGATCGCGTTTTTTGATGCTTCTGACAAGTCGGCAATAACAGCTATTTTTTTATAAGGGGTCTTTGCTTTTTCAGTGACGATCAGGAGCGATTTACCCGACTTTCCGAGTAGCCTGTCAACCGTTTTGCCAAGCGTGAAACGGCCGAGGCTCTCATTGCGCGCCGTTCCCAGTATGATAAGATCGCAATCTTTTTCCTCTGAAATGCGCATGATGACTCTATAAGGTTCGCCTTCTTCAATCAACACGGAAGCACGTACGTTATAATCTTTCATATCCTCCATCAACCGATATCTAACCTTCTGTAAAGCCTGTTGGTTTAGATCATAAAATGGCAGAAAGGGGACCCGTTTCACACTATTATTAACGTTTAAGGATTCAAGGACATGAAGAACTATCAGCTCTGAATCATACTGGCGGATAAAAGAAACAGCACGATCCTGCGCGCGATCGCTTCGGGCACCGAGGTCTGTCGCCAGAAGGATTTTAGATGGGCGTTTCATGATGAACTGACACTCATTAATTATAATCTGAATAATTATATTATATATTTATATATAAATACATCAAGTTCGCACTGTCAATTATAATACTAAATAATGCCCCACGTAACACATACTTTGAAAGAAAACCGGAGTGATTCAAGAAAAAAAATATTGACTTGATTTATTGAAGCAATCATGTACAGTGATAACATATATAATGATAATCTACGAAGACAGTATCGAAATCAACAACAGCAATGAAATTTTTATTATTTAGAATATCAATCATCCTCCTGGCGGTTATCAGTGTATTGCCCGGCTTTTTCTTTAATAAATCAAATCCAACATTAAAATCAAAGAAAAACATAATCGCTATAAAATTAAGCAATTCATATTCCACCAAGCCTCCAATAAAGCAGCAGATTGATAAGATATGTGCCATAAAAAACCTCCCGCAGAATCTACTGGATAATGCAAATCAGCATTCGTCCTGCCGGACATTATCCTCATCATGTAAATATGACGTATGGTCCAAAGGTTCCTTTCTCTAACCTCCCTTCATTCAACATTTCTAATATTTCATTCTGAATCAAGATACGCCAAATACTGTTGATGATACAACGGTTTGTTTCGAATGATTTGTTGATTAATAATTTATCAAAATCATGGAGTTCCATAAATTATTAATCAAAAGCAATACACATATGACACGACAAATGCACTTTAAAAAAAGGATACGCAAGATGAAACGCAATATATGGAATTGCATCAATAGTCCTCGCAGCACCGTTTATATTATCGGCATATTTTTGCTGGTCTCTATCATCTTCTCTCTGATCTATTATGCAGTACTGCCGGTATTTGATGGCGTAGCTTCACTAAGATACATGACAGGTGAACCCTCGTCATCTCATGTCTCGAGATATATCGATCACCTGTATTACAGCATTACATCTCAAACGAAAGTAGGTTACGGTGACATTGTACCGGCTACCCGGAGCGGCATGATCGCAACAATGATCCAGGTAACATACGGCTATTTTTATATTGCCCTGGTGATAGCATTTTTTATTTGTAAATTTCTGGTGAAATCAGATACCTTTAAATCTTATTTCTTACCGGAAAACAATAAATTCAATACACATTAATATTCAATCATGACAACAAGAAAGAAACCGTTACAAATCATAGCAATAATCGGGATTATCATTCTCCCGGCAATGGAACTGGCCGCGGGTGAGGCTGAAAGCGTGTCGGTGATCGGCGGGGTTGGCATAGCGATACTGGCCGCAACCGTTATGGCCTACCTGGGCCATTTATTCAAGCAACCACTGCTTCTGGCCTACTTGGCAGCAGGAATTATCATCGGTCCTGCAATGGGATTGGGATTAATAAAGAACGCGGAAGATATCGAGACAATATCCCATTTCGGGCTGATACTGTTGTTATTTCTGATTGGACTTGAAATTGACATAAAAAAATTAAAAGAATCCGGAAAATCTCTTATCATCAGCGGCCTTGCACAATTTCCACTATCATTATTTATTGGTATAGGATTTTTCATGATTCTTGGGTACTCATTGGCTGGCGGTAAATACGATCTGATATATCTAGCCGCGTGCTGCGGCCTCAGCAGTACCGCAATTGTCGTCAAACTTCTCTACGGTAAATTCGAACTTGATACACTGGCTGGAAGGCTTACACTTGGCATACTTGTATTCCAGGATATATGGGCAATATTTCTTCTGGGAATACAGCCCAACCTGGCAAACCCGGACATCATTCAAATCCTGATATCATTCGGGAAAGGCTTCGTGCTCGTAGCGGTCAGCATGGTCATCAGCAAATACATTCTGCCACGATTGTTCAAATCAGTGGCAAAAGTTCCGGAGCTCGTTCTTATATCCTCGTTGGGCTGGTGTTTCCTGGTATGCGGCGCGGCGCATTATTTAAATCTTTCACTTGAGATGGGAGCTTTAATAGCCGGGGTGGCAATCTCAACCTTTCCGTATAACCTGGATGTAATTGCAAAGGTGGTAAATATACGGGACTTTTTCGTTACGCTTTTTTTTGTTTCACTGGGAATGCAAATCCCGAATCCTCTTGATAATACTTCGATAATAACGACCGCGGCGGTCGTTTCATTATTCCTGGCCGGATCAAGGTTCCTGGCCATATTTCCCGTTCTGTACCCGCTTAAAAACGGACTGCGAGTAAGCCTTCTGACCCCGATCAATTTATCCCAGATCAGCGAGTTTTCGCTTGTCATCGCAGCTCTGGGCGTGACTGCCGGCCATATTTCGCGGGACACCCTGTCGATAATAATTTTTGTTTTTGTCATAACCTCGGTCACTTCGACATACATGATTAAGTATAATAATATCATACAAAAAGCGGCTTCGTCCCTTCTAAAAAAGATCGGCTTGAAAGAAATTGAAACAGCAGGCCAGGAGGAAGAATCGGTTGCCGGAAAGGAAATAGCCATTCTTGGATTCTTTCGCACCGCAAGCTCACTGCTTCATGAAATAATCGAAAGCAAAACCAGCATCGACGGTATTGAACTCAAGGACAACATAATAATTGTGGATTTTAATCCCACCATACACGAATCACTACAGAGCCTGGGCGTCACAGTCGTCTATGGCGACATCAGCCATCCTGACACACTTCACCATGCCGGCATTCACGATGCAAAAATCGTTATTTCGACCATACCGGATACGATCCTGGTAGGGACCGATAACCTGAGAATCATAAGACATATTAAAGAAATTTCTCCCCACGCGAAAATCATCGTCACCGCGGAAAGTATAGAGCGGGCATTGAAAATGTACGCGGAAGGCGCGGATTATGTTTTTATACCAAGAATTTTGTCCGCGAAAAACATCCTGCAGATAATATCCCTTATGCGCGGTGATAATCAGGAAGAGATGCGGGAGATCATATCCGGGGAAATCGAGTCCCTGCAGGCCAGAAATGAGGTTATACGCTGAAAAATGAATCTGCCGGTCCCTTGCGGCAGCAGTATGAAAATGATGAATTCCATGGAGCCTCGTTCAAATGAATCATGAACGAGGCTGACAGGTATCAGGGCGGATTTTTCCTTAACTGTTCACTTAAAACTGTTCATTGTATTTTCACTTGCTTTCCTTCCACAACCGCAGCGAGTGGCGGTAATAGTCAAACGGCGGGGCTGTGGGCTCGATCTTCTTGACGAGGACGTTCCGGGCCCAGCGCCGCTCGGTGAACTCGCAGATGTCCTTGACGGTACGGCCGGACATGCCGTCACTCCGCTCTCCCAGGTGCGCGCACTCGTCCTCCGAAAGCTGTCGCGCGTAATTGCCGAAGATGGCGGCGCGCTCCGCCGGGTTGGGCAGGGGGAAGAAAATCGTCTGGTCGAAGCGGCTGATCAGGGCGTGGTCCAGGTCCCCCTTCCGGTTCGTCGCGCCTATGGTTACGGTCGAGGCCGCGGCGTCGATGCCGTCCAGCCGCCGGAGGAGCACGGAGAGCACCTGGCGCGTGGCCTCGAACATGTTCTGGTCCCGCGACCCGGCAAGGGAGTCGATCTCGTCCAGGAAGATGATGGCGCCGCCCATGTCCTCGCACGCGTCGAAGATCTGCGACAGGTTCTGCGACGACTGGCCGTACCATTTCGACATGATCGATTCGACCGGGACATACACGAGCGGGGTATCGGTTTCCCCGGCGATGATGCGCGCCGCGGTCGTCTTGCCCACGCCGGGGGCGCCGTCGAAAAGGATGGCGCGCGGCCGGTTGGACTCGAACACCTTCCGGGTCAGCTTCGCGATCGAGTCGTACATCGCCGGGTTGGTCAGCGGAAGGACGATCGACTCCCGTATCTTCCGCTTCACCTCCTCATACCCGGCGATATAGTCCCAGCCCAGGTCTTTGTCCGGTTCCACGATCGACGCGCCCAGGAGGCGCAGCCGGTGCTCCGGGTCGTCCCTGACGGCGGAGCGGGCGTGCTGGAAGAGCTCGATGACAAGGTTGACCTCCTCCTGCGTGAGGCTCCCCTTCTTGGAAATCTCGACCCGCGAGGAGGCGGACAGCACGAAAAACTCCACCTTGAAGTTGTCGAGGATGTTCTCGGTCTTGAAGATGTTCTTGTTCAGGGCCTGGAACGCGTAGTACCCGCTGTCGAACGAGTGGACGCGTATGTGCACCAGGTACTTCTTGATGACCAGGAGGAAGTCGACGAGCAGCGCCGCGGTGATGGCCGGGGTGCGGAACGCGATGAGAGTGCTTCCCTTTTCGAAGGAGATCTGCGGCGGGGCGGCTTCGTCCGCGCCGTTCTTGTCGTAAAAGGCGAGGACCTCGCGGTCGATCTGCTCCTTCATCCGGTCGTACGGGATGAGGTGCTGCTCCGTGGATGCCGGAACAGCCGTCTTCTCTTTATCCTTCGTGATCCGTGTAATCCGTTCCCGTTCCATTAAGCCGTATACTCCATCATTCAGGCCAATACCGGCCCTTAATCAAGACCTCCCTGTCCCCTTCGACAGGCTCAGGGCATCGCCCCTGAGGGGGGGGGTACGGTTCATTCGCACTATAATTACCAGCATATGTTTACATGATCCAGGCTTTCAAGTCTCTTGCAAAGAAACGCATAGAATATTAATACAATCACCATGATAATGCAAGTATTATTTCCATCTATTAAAAATACTCCCTGCATCAAGCTCTCTTTCCTCCGGAGGGAGCCCGGTACATTAAACATTTTTAATGCTATATAACTCTGGAAAGGGAAAGACCGGCAGTCCTTTGCCGAATAAGTACTAATGATCATTATAATTGCAAGACTCGCGTAACAAGCTTTTTTATTCATTTTCGCAGGATTTCTCATTTTTTCGGCGCGCGCGACCCTTCGACAAGCTCAGGGCAAGAATTTTAAGCCCCCTGTCC
>ERZ795056.1099-NODE-1099-length-32008-cov-7.041467_pt1 | contig 32008 bp, 31 predicted proteins | sample MGYA00375140_ERZ795056 | MGnify/ENA primary metagenome ERZ795056 (study PRJEB30185, sample SAMN05720227) | activated sludge metagenome | isolation source: Anaerobic digester | place: USA | collected 2015-03-09 ... | reverse complement strand
GACTGGTTGCAGTACCTGAAGGACAGCTGCCACCATAAATGGTGGCCCACATGATTGTACCAGTAAATGAATCTCCCTTTTTAAACAGGATAAAATCGCCTGCACGGATGGTTCCGTTGTTACCGGCAGATTGTACCTTGCTTAGCGTTTGCCATGGTGTTGAGGGGGATGTGCCGTTGTTGCTATTGCTTCCGGAGTTGGAAACGTAGTAGGTGGTGGCATTTGCGATTCCAGCAATGAGCATCATCGCTGCACACAAAATGGATTTCATGAATACTGATAATTTCATGGTTTTTCGGTTTTAGGTTATTGGCGTCGATAGTGGATATTAAGGGGGATTTAAGCCCTTATTTAATTCAATACATCATTTACTGACATACATTTTTAATGGTGACTAATTGATAACGATAAATTGAATGGGAAATTATTCCTGGCGGGAGAGTCTTTGGTTCGTTCATTGATATTGGATTTAAACAGCCTGTTCCGGTATTCAAAATATTGGTATTTTAAAAATTCTTCGTAAATGTTTGCAATTTCTATGCCATTTTCAAAAACTTTGTTAAAAACTCTTTTTCACTTATCAACATTTTGTAACCATTTTGTTCTTTATCTCATCTTTTCAAACCTCCCCGATCTAATGGCACTATTTTAACACAGCTCAGCAAATATCGATGTTTGCAAACTTTATTCATGTCATTTGTTTTGTCCTTTTCTTGTAATATAAATACGACAAAAAAAAAACGAAAAAAAGTAGAAAAAAAAATTAAGGATGGCCGAAAATGGCTGCTATCAAGCCTATACAAGACTTCGGAAAAGGAGTTTTAGAAAAATTAATGGAAATTAAAAAGAGATTTTGCAGAAGGGAGCAATTTATAAAAACGCAGATCATTCAAACTTATTGCTTTTGACTTACCATTTATTTTTTGACTTTATTTTTAGCAATCGAATTCAAAACGTTCGCTTAATTTGTAACCCGTGGATCGATCTTTTTATACAACAGATCTGCCATCATATTGATGCCAATAAAAATACAGGCACTGAATAAAATAGCACCGGAAACTACCGGAAAATCCAGTTTTTCAAGGGCATCAACCGTTATCTTTCCAATGCCTTTCCAACCAAAAATATATTCTATAAAAAAGGCCCCGGCCAGTAGTTCGGCGAACCAACCGGTTACCGCAGTGATCACAGGGTTCAGGGCATTTCGTAAAGCATGTTTAAATATGACCGCATTTTTGCTGAGACCTTTGGCATAAGCTGTCCGGATATAATCCTGCCCCAATACATCCAGCATCGAACTCCGGGTGAGCTGGGTGATGATGGCCAGTGGACGAATGCCCAGAGTGATCGCAGGCAATACCAGGTTCCTGAGATCAAGGTACCTTTCGCCCGTGATCTCGTCTATAGCATAAAGGCTACCGGTTGGATGCAAGCCTGTATAATCGTGCAACACAATGCCAAAAATATAAGCGATGATAATGGCCATAAAAAACGATGGGGCCGAGATGCCGGCAATGCTGCCGATTATGGCACTATGATCGAACCAGCTTCCTTTTTTTACAGCTGCCAACACCCCCAATGTAATGCCAATGACACAGGCAAAGAGCATGGCTGCCATTGCCAGAACAATGGTACCGGGCAAGGCATCGAGTAACACATCCTCTACTTCTTTTTTGGTTTGATAACTTCGTCCGAGGTATGGAATTTTGAGCCCAACCTTTGTGTCTCCGCCAATAAAGAATCCTTTTAAATTCTTTCGTTCAATTTCATTTTTGGAATGTATGGCCAGTGGCGAAATGTCATTGAAGTAATACCCAAACCTTTTCCAGGCCGGCTGATCGAGGTAAAGATCCTTGCGGATATTATCCATCGTTTTCTTATCACCACTTTGCCCGGTGATGAGCCTGGCGGGATCACCAAATACCTGCAGCATGAAAAAAACGAGCATCATCACTCCAGCTAGTACCAGTGACGCATAGACGATTTTTTTCAGGAAGTATCTCATATTTTATTTCAGTTCATCCAGGTCGGCCCAGCTCAATTTTTGCTGTACTACAGGCCCCTTCATACGATAAAGCGTAGGATTGGCCCTGGCAGCCGTTTTAATGGCTGTGGCATCGCAGGTTAGCACGCCGGTTACTGTAATCTTGTTCTTTGCCAGGAACCCGGTAACCACATCTCTTTGGGCTGTAACCACGTAACATTTACGCAGGCTTACAACAGAACCATCGGTGATCTTTTTAAAGTCATCGAGCCATTCATCCGTATTGCCTGGTAATTCTTTCAGGAAAAACAAATCATACCCGGCAGGATCGCCCAACACCGTTTCCGTAGCATCCGTACCATCTTCAGCCGTCAGCGAAAAATCGTTGATCAATGGAATATTATTTTTCCCCTTGGCAACCAGTGTTTGTTTGCGTTCCACAAAAGTCCAGCTGCTATCGGGCAAGGCTGTTACCGGGAATTCTTTTTTCTCACCAGCCTTTTCATACACAAACTGGTATTCAAATTTATCCTGTACAGCATCGTCAGGCATTTGCCTGAGTTTTAAAATATCATTTCCTTTTTTATAAGGAAGGCAATCCACTACAGGTAAATGTTTAAGGACATAAAATTGTAAGGACAATACCCCGATCGTTGCCAGCAAAACGTAACTGGTTGCTATCATTGGTTTTGCCAGGGGTTGTATATATTTCAGGTTGAAGATGAGGAATAATGCAATCAACAGAAGCACAATATCTTTTGTAAAAGTCTGTATCGGCGTCAACGGTATACAATCGCCAAAACAGCCGCAGGCCCTGATCTTGCCGGAAAAAAGCACATAACTCGTAAGGAAAGTAAAGAACAGCATCAACCCTAATAAAAGCCAGGTAGTTAGTTTTTTCTGCCATCCAATGATAAGCGCCACGCCTACCATTACTTCAAGAGTTATCATGATGATGGAAAAACCAAGGGCATAATCATTGAGTGCATCCATGAGTTTTTTAAGAAATCCATCACTGGCCCAGGCTTCAAAAAACTCCATCATTTTGTAGGCCAGTCCGCGTGGATCAATGGCTTTTACAAGTCCTGAAAAAATAAACAATAATCCCGTAAAAATGCGGGCAATGGTAACCGTTGCTTTCATATTCTGTTAATTTGATTGTTTCCCCTCTTCAATCAGTATAAGGGCAAAAACTGCATAATTCAGTATATCGAAATAGTTGGCATCAATTCCTTCACTCACCATGGTCACGCCCTCATTGGCAATGATCTGTTTAATGCGTAATAATTTGGCGAGGATCAGATCGGTAAAACTTTCCTGGCTCATGTCACGCCAGGCTTCTCCATAATCATGATTCTTATCCAGCATCAGCGATTTAGCGGCCGCAATCTTTTCATCATAACTTTTTTCAACTTCTTCAACCGGCAATTGTTCACGCTCATCATTTCCCAAACTCAACTGAATAAGGCCGATGACCGCATAATTCAGAATACCTTCAAATTCACTCCGGATGCCATCTCCTATTTTTTGTTGCTTTTTCTCCTGTATGGTGCGTATTCTTTTCGCCTTGATATAGATCTGGTCTGTAATGGAAATGGTTCTGTAAACCCTCCAAGATGTACCATAATCTGCGGTCTTTTTAAGGAATGTATTGCGGCAGCCACTTACTACCCTGTCGTACTGTTCGCTGGTGGTCATTTGTTTTGTCATTTGCTCATGAATAATCTGCACATTTGTGTATCGGTTCAAAAATACAATTACTCTATCAATGTTTACACTTAACTGCAAAGGAAAATTGGTTACTGCCGAAAGGCCGATGCTGATGGGCATCCTCAATATAACGCCCGATTCATTTTACGACGGACATTTACACAATTCCGAAACGGAAATCCTAAACCTCGCCGGAAAGATGATCGCTGATGGTGCGGATATCCTGGATATTGGCGGGCAAAGCAGCCGACCCGGCAGTTTGCGCATACCCGTTGAGGAAGAGCTGAACCGGGTAATACCGGCCATCAGGGCATTGCATAAACGCTTCCCGGAGACGCTGTTGTCAATTGATACTTATCAAAGTGAAGTTGCAAAGGCTGCTGTAGCTGAAGGGGTACATATTGTAAACGACATCAGTGCCGGGGAAATGGATGCAGCCATGATCAATGTGGTTTCAAAATTGGGCGTACCATATATCTGCATGCACATGAAAGGAAGGCCCGAAAATATGCATGAGTCACCGGCTTATGATGATGTGACCCGTGAAGTGCTCGATTATTTTATCGCTAAGGTTGAAGTCTGCAAAACGGCCGGCATCCAGGATATCATCATCGATCCGGGTTTTGGTTTTGGAAAGACGATCTCTCATAATTTTCGCCTGTTGAAAGACCTGGCCAGTTTTAAAATGCTTGGTTATCCAATCCTGGCCGGACTTTCACGTAAAAGCACCATCTATAAAACCCTGAAGGTAACAGCGGCAGAGGCTTTGAATGGCACTACGGTATTGAATACACTGGCCCTTCAAAACGGTGCCGATATCGTTAGGGTTCATGATGTGAAAGAAGCCCGGGAAGCCATCCTACTGATGGAAGCTTATAAAAAAAGCGCCCCTTAATCAGGAGCGCCTTATAATATATATGCGTTTGTTATTTATTATTTACGTTGGGCAGTATCGAGTTTCTTTGCTTTGTTGATGCTGTCCATGAATTTTTCTTGTTTGATCCTGCTGGCCGCGATCTGTGCTGCACGATCTGCTACTGCCTGTTGGCGGTTCATTACATCAAGGATTTCAATATCGAAAAACAAGATTGAGTTAGGACCGAGTTCTGGTCCGCCGGCTTTGCTGCCATAAGCCAATGGAGATGGAATGTAAAATTTCGCTTTAGCTCCTTTGTTCAGCATTTTCAAACAGTCCTGCCATCCCCTGATCACGGTAATACCCAATGATGGGTCATTGGTAAGATTCACTACAAGTGGTTCAACTGGTCCTTTGGTAGAATCGGTATTGCTGTCGAATATAATGCCTTTCATATTTCTTCCTGTGTAAAAAGTTTTAACTACCGAAGATGTATCGATCATGTTACCGGTTCCTGGCTGAATGATCTCTACATAAGCACCCAATGGCGTTTTTACCGCATTGATCTTATTCTTTGCAAAATATTCGGTTAGGGTCTTATCGTCTTTCTGCATGGTAGCAATACTATTCACAGAATCCCTTTTAACGGCAATGGCCATTTCTGCAGTACGGGCACTGTCTGCTTCCTGGCGGGTAGTGAAGATGTTCAACACTTTTACCGTGGTGGTGAGATAATGTCCTTTTTTGAAGAAAGGAGGCATGCTCTCGATTTGTTTTGCAAAAGCCGAATCGGTCAGGATCCTCAACACCAGGCTATCCCCTTTTCTCAATTGGCTCAAAACTTCAAAGTAAGCCTCTGGCATAGACGAAGAATCCATTAATTCAATTGAAGGTCCGGTGGTAGTACGTGAATCATTCATCACAGAATCTATTTTACCGGTATTGTAACTTTGTTGTACATGAATCTGCATAAAATCACCTGTCTTGATCTTGCGGCTTTTGCCATCTGAAATGATCTTGTATTCCAAACCATTCTTTCCTTTTTTAAACGACGGGGTATTACAGGCCGAAAAGGCTGCAAGGGTCATTAACAATACATAAGAAATCTTTCGCATTTTTTTTATTTTTTTAAAATTTATAGGTGCTTAATTTGTCCCTGTTTTCCATCATGGCTTTCTTAAAGTCTTCCACAACTTTTTCAAGGGGTTCTTTGCTTTGTCCGCCGGCCGCATTAAAATGCCCGCCTCCTCCAAAATATGTTCGGGCAAATGTGTTTACGTCAAAATCGCCTTTGCTGCGGAAAGAACATTTACGTTCTTCACCCCTGTCGATGATGATGGCTGCCAGTTTGATGCCTTCAATGCTGAGTGGGTAATTCACCAGGCCTTCGGTATCGCCGGTTTTAATATCGTATTTAATAAGATCCTGTTGTGGAACGGCGATCAACGCAGTGTTGTATTCATAAAATACTTCCATCCGGTTCATCAGTACATTGCCAATAAAACGGAAGCGGTTTTCAGAAAAATTATCAAACAAAGCTTCGTGTACGTTGCTGTGATTGAGACCCCGTTCTTTCAATGTGGCGATCATGCGATGCACACTGGCCGTGGTAGACGGGAACCTGAATGATCCTGTATCGGTCATTACTCCTGCATAAAGACATTCAGCAACAAATGCATTGATCTTATCTTCATGACCGGATTCCATAATAAAATCATACACCATTTCTGCGGTAGAACTTTTCTTTGTATTGCTTACACCGTAAGCAAATACCTCTACCTGCGGTTGCTGGTGGTGATCGATGAGTATCCTTTCAGCACCGGCATTGGCCAGGCGTTCTTCCATTCGTTTTGTGCGGCTGAGTACATTAAAGTCGAGACAGAATATCCAATCGGCCTGGTCTATTAATATATTTGCCTTGTCGGTATCCCGCTCATAATCCACAACTTCCTTACAGCCCGGCATCCAGTTTAAAAAGGAAGCCCAGTTGGTGGGTGAAATAACCGTGGCGCTATGCCCGAATTGTACCAGGAAATGATAAAGCCCCAGGGTAGATCCCATTGCATCCGCATCAGGCTTCTGATGCATGGTAATGACGATCTTTTTTGGGGTAGATAATTGGGGATATAACGTTTCTATTGTTTGCATAAAGCGGCGCAAAAGTAGGTGGAAATTGCCAATTGACCAATTAGCGTTGAAGTTGTTATGTTAATAATATGCAATAGGAACTGCGTTAAATCGATGTTTTGATACCTGAAAAGGATTTAGAGAAGCTGTCATTGCCTATCTTTGCGGCAAAAATTGAAAATAATGACCAACAGAACATTTACCATGATCAAACCCGATGCTACTGAAAAAGGAAGCACTGGTGGAATTTTAGAGATGATCAATGCCGCTGGCTTCAGGATCGTAGCCATGAAGATGACCCACCTGAGCAAGGAAAAAGCCGGCCAGTTTTACGAAGTACATAAAGAACGACCATTTTATGGTGAACTGGTAGAATTTATGAGCCGTGGCCCGATCACCGCCGCCATCCTGGAAAAAGAAAATGCCGTGGAAGAATTCCGTAACCTCATTGGCGCAACCAACCCGGCCAATGCTGCAGAAGGAACCATTCGCAAAAAATATGCAAGTTCTATCGGTGAAAATGCCGTTCATGGAAGCGACAGTGATGAAAATGCTGCCATTGAAGGTGCCTTTTTCTTCAGCAAACTGGAGCAATTTTAATTGACTGCACTATGTTATATAAGTATACAGCTTTAATATAAGCTGTATACTTTTCCCCTTCTCATTTTTTATTGATGTTGCTCCGGCCTATCTTGCAGGCGATTTATGCAGGCATCTTTAACGATCATACGCTATCACCCGGTTTTTATTCCCTTTGCTTTTTTGGCCATGGCCATTCATCGGTTACCGCTATGGCTTAATGGATCCATTTCTTTTTACAAACTGATGGGTTGCGGCCGGAATGGTACATTTGACAAACAACCCGATTGGCGGCAATGGGCCATCCTGTCGGTACGAAAAGAGCTGCTGGATAAGGATTTACCGGAAAAAATGCTGTTAAGGAAGCTGTACGGCAGGTTCATTGCCGGATGGTTACATTTTTTTAAGTGCGAAACCTTTACGATCTTGTTGAAGCCAATTGAAGGACATGGTTGCTGGGATGGGAAACAGGTTATGGGCGATCTGCCAGCGAAGTCATCTTATGAAGGCCCGATTGCAATACTGACCCGGGCTACCATCCGCCTGAATAAACTGAAATATTTCTGGAAACATGTTGCCCCCGTGGCTGCCAGGATGCAAACAGCAGAGGGATTCATCACATCGGTTGGCATCGGTGAAATTCCATGGATCAAGCAGGCTACATTCAGTGTATGGGAAAGTAAAGAACTTATGAAAGCATTTGCCTATGGCATGAAGGAACATGCTGAAGTGATCAAAATGACCCGGCAGCAACAATGGTACAGTGAAGACATGTTTGTGCGTTTCATCATTACCGGTAGCTTTGGCAGCATCCGGGGCGAAAACCCATTGCGAGATTTAAAAACAACTGATTCTTATAATTGATCTACATATGATTCTGACCGGTGCTGAAAAACCGGCTTAACCAAAAATCATCAAATGAAAAATATTAAACTGATTGAAGTACCTTCTGAGATAGGTGCCGGAACACGTGGCGCCAGCCTGGGCGTTGATGCCATAAAGATCGCTGCGCTCGATTTCATGAGTAATTTCTTTGTACACTTTCCATCCGAAAAAATTGAAGTGGAAAACAACCTGTTGTTCGAACCCATTCAATCACCCTATGCCAAAAGAATTCAAGGTGTGGTGAATATGTATGAACGCATCAGCAAAGCGGTTTCGGATAGTATTAAGAATAATTTTTTCCCGGTGATCCTCAGCGGCGATCATAGCAATGCAGGCGGCAGCATTGCCGGCATTAAAATGGCCAAGCCAAAAAGTAAACTGGGGGTGATATGGATCGATGCGCATGCCGACCTGCATACCCCCTACACCACTCCATCCGGAAATATGCATGGAATGCCATTGGCAACGGCTATTGCAGAAGACAATGAAGAAAGTAAAGTGCATGAGCTGGATGAAAAAACGACGAAACAATGGAATATGCTGAAAACGATCGGGAAGATCAACCAGAAAGTACTTCCCGAAGACATCGTATTTATATCGCTGCGTGATTTTGAAAAAGAGGAAAAATTCCTGATAGAAAAATATGGTATGAAGGTGATCACTACGAGCGACGTGAGGCGAAACGGTGCCGAAAATGTAAGCCGAAAAGTACTTCGCTATTTAAGTGATTGTACCGACATCTATGTAAGCTTTGATGTAGACAGCCTGGATTCTGCCATTTCCAAGGGAACCGGCACACCAGTGAGCAATGGCTTACGGGAACGGGAAGCCGAAGATCTGATCAGTAAGTTCATGCAGAACCGTAAAGTGTGTTGTTTCGAGATCACGGAAGTGAATCCAACGCTCGACAAAGAAAACCTGATGGCAGAGATCGCATTTAATATTCTTCAACGTAGCGTGAATGTGCTGATGATGAATTAATCCTTGTAAAATGTAGTGCTATGAAGCGAAGGTACTTTTTACTACTGTTCACGTTGATTGTGTTTTGCCATGATACGCATGCTCAAAAGAATGGATACATTGATAGTTTAACAAAGTTTCAGAAGGCTTATGCTGATTCTCATGAAATCGTAAAGCCCGCCGATAAAAAATATTTTAAGTTTTACCCGGTCAACAGTTCTTACCAGGTTCTTGCCCGTTTTGAAAAGATCACTGACAGTGCAGGTTTCATCATGAAAACTTCCGGCAGTAAACTACCTACCTACTTCCGGTATGGCAATGTCTTTTTCCAAATCGGCAAAATTGATCTGAAACTCACGGTATACCAGAGCCGCGACCTGATGAACAATCCCCAATACAAGGATTATCTCTTCATTCCTTTTACGGATCTTACCAGTGGCGAAACTTCCTATGCCGGCGGCCGGTACCTCGATCTGCTGATCAGCGACATCAGCAACAACAGCCTGCTTATCGATTTCAACAAAGCGTATAACCCTTACTGTGCGTATGCTACCGGTTTCAATTGTCCCATTCCTCCCAGGGAAAATAATTTATCCATTGACATCAAAGCCGGGGAAATGAATTTTGGTAAAACCCACTGATCATGCAAACCACTTCCCAGCTACTCATGATCCAACCGGTTCAGTTCGGCTATAACCCGCAAACAGCGGTGAACAATGCCTTTCAGCTGAAATCAGAAGGAAATTTACAAAATGAGGCACTTGATGCATTCCGGAATTTTGTTGAAATACTGCGAAAGAATCATCTACACGTAACTGTTATTGAAGATACATTGGAGCCTGCTACGCCGGATTCCATTTTTCCAAACAACTGGATCTCCTTTCATGAGGATAATTCCATCATCCTGTACCCGATGTTTGCACCTAACCGGCAACAGGAAAGAAAACAACATGTGCTCGATATCATTCAGCAGCAATTCAAGGTCAGCCAGGTTCATGATCTTACCCATTTTGAAAAAGCAGGACTTTACCTTGAAGGAACCGGCAGCATGGTATTAGACAGGATTAACCAAATCGCTTATGCGTGCTTATCACCCCGAACAAGCAAAGAAGTACTGGAGGCTTTTGAAAAGATAACAGGATACCAGGTACAAATTTTTAATGCTGAAGATGAAAAAGGACAGCCTATATATCATACCAACGTACTTATGTGCATGCTGGAAAATGAAGTAGTGTTATGCCTGGATGCCATTACAAATCCTATTGAGCGTGTATGCATAACCGATATGTTCACAAAAACAGGTAAAGAGATCATCCCCATCAGCCAGGAACAAATGAACCATTTTGCAGGAAACATGCTGCAGGTTCAGAATGAATTGGGAGAGAAATTACTGATCATGTCTACACAGGCATATGATTCCCTTCATCCATCACAACTTGAGTCGCTGCAAAAAAATAACCGGTTGATCCATGCCCCGCTTTCCGTTATTGAATCGGCTGGCGGTGGCAGTGCCCGTTGCATGATCGCGGAAGTGTTCAATTCACCTAAATAAAAAAACGGGAGCGTTACCTCCCGTCTTTGTCCTGTAAAAATCAACCGTAAAGGTTTACAATCTATAAACCACTTATTTCCTTTTTCTTTCTTAAGCCGTCGAGCGATGGATCCATCAGGATCGCCTTGTCGCACATCTGTTGTCCACGGTCTTTGTCGCCCTTTTTTTGAAAACACAGTCCGGCCTGGTATAGTGCCTTGCCGTCTTTTGTATCTATCTCCAGTAATTTCTGGCAATAGTCGAGCGACTTATCATATTGTTTCTGCTGGTATAATATTTCTGCCATGTCGCGAAGTATTGTTTTATTACCAGGTTTTTTATTCAATACAGTCAGTAACAGTTTTTCTCCTTTTTCATATTCACCACTATACAGTGACGCATACCCTAAGTTTTCATTGAAGTCATTCGATTGTACATAACCCGCCTGGGCTGCACTGTTAAATGCATTCATGGCATTTTTATAATCATCTAAATTGTAATACAACAGACCTTGTTCATAGATCCATGCATTTTTGGTGGGATCCAGTTTTACAGCCTGTTCATACACCGGCACTGCTTTTTTATACTCCTCCATATCCAGGTAGGTACGGGCAAGTGTATACGTAGCTTCCGCATCTGCAGGATCCTGCTTCAATGCAGCCTGTAAAGCCGTTACAGCAGAAGGATAATCTTCCTGTTGGTACATACTCATTCCGATAATTCGCTGGGCATTATCGCAATCGGCGCATTTCCTTGCAAACTCAATGGCTTTGGCATATTGCCGGTAATTGAAATAAAGCGATGTCAGTTCACGGATGGCCTTTTTGTTTCCCGGATCCAAAGCCAGTGCCTTCTGGAAGCAGTTTATGGCCTGGTCGGTTTTACGCATTTCCAGGTTTGCCAATCCATTCTCCAGCCATGCGTCGATGTTGGAAGCATTGTACTTGACCGATTTCTCAAATGATTGGGAGGCAACCAGGTAACGTTTGGTGTTTTTTTCGTCGAGGCCCTTTTTAAAAAAGAACATCGAACTATCCACCTGTTGTGCGTATACGCTGGGGCATACCCACAAGGGGATGATGGCGAGGAGGTGTTTCATATTCAGGTTTCAGAGGTTGCGTATCCCGGTTAACGGAATATCAAAGCACTTAACGCTGGAATATCAATTATTATTTCATAAAGTTTTCTTTTTTTATCGACCGGATTGATGTGGATATTTTCGTTGGTATACTCCCCTGTACCCCAGTATTCTATGAGGTTGCTGTTGAATATCTCTTTCCAGGCCGATTTGCCCTTCACCGTCATTTTCCATTGACTGTGGTTCCTATTCGACAGATTTAACACTACCAGTATGTCATCCTCGCGATGTTTTCCTTTTCTTTTATAGGCTACTACCCCTTCGTTCCGACTGTTGAGTTCTGTCCACTCAAAGCCTTTTTGATCGAACTGGTGTTCATACAATGCAGGGTTATTTTTATAGATATGATTTAAATCGCGTACACAATCCTGCATTTTGTTGTGTGAATCATGTTGAAGCAGGTGCCAATCAAGTTCTGAAGAATGGTTCCATTCTGTAGTCTGTGCAAATTCATTGCCCATGAATAACAGCTTTGCACCCGGGTGCGTATACATATAAGCGTAGAGCAAGCGAAGGTTTGCAAATTTTTCCGATTCAAAACCAGGCATCTTATAGATCATCGGGCTTTTTCCGTGTACAACCTCATCGTGGCTTAGTGGAAGCATGAATTTTTCATCATAAAAATACATGATGCTGAACGTGAATTTATCCTGTGCATCGGGCCGGAGATCATGTGCCAGTTTGAAATACCGGAATGTATCATGCATCCATCCCATCATCCATTTCATTCCAAAACCAAAGCCATTCTTTTTGGTTGAACGGGTAATGCCTTCCCAATCCGATGCTTCCTCTGCGATGGTTTGCACATCCGGGAAATCGCGGTAGATAATATCATTCATTTCCTGTAAAAAAGAAATGGCTTCATAGTTTTCGTTGGTGCCGTTTTCATTGGGCTCCCACTCTCCTTCTTTACGGGAAAAATCGAGGCGGATGATCGAATTCACTGCATCTACACGTAACCCATCGATATGAAATTTATTGAGCCAGAAATGGGCGCTGCTGATGAGAAAAGACCTTACTTCGGCTCTTTTGTAATTAAAAATATAACTGTTCCAGTCGGGATGAAAACCCTTACGCATATCCGCATATTCATAAGTGTGGGTTCCATCAAATTTATACAAACCATGCGCATCATTCGGAAAATGCGATGGTACCCAATCGAGGATCACGCCAATGCCGTTTTGGTGGAGCGATTCTACCAGGTGCATAAATTCTTCGGGTACGCCAAAGCGTGATGTTGGTGCAAAATATCCCGCACCCTGGTAACCCCAGCTTCCGTCATAAGGGAACTCCATCACCGGCATGAATTCTACATGAGTGAATCCCATGGCTTTTACATAGGGCACCAGTCGTTCTGCTATCTGAACGTACGTATTGAAACGGTTTTCATCGTTTTTATCGGGGCGCATCCAGCTTCCCAGGTGAACTTCGTAAACACTCCACGGGGCATTCAAAGCATTGTGCTTTTTGCGGGTTGTCATCCAGTCGTGATCATTCCATTGCTTTTCGAAATACCATGTAACCGATGCTGTTCCCGGGCGTAATTCTGCATAATTAGCAAAAGGATCGGCTTTCTCTGCTTCAATCCCATCGAAACCCGTAATATGATATTTATACAGCACGCCTTTTGCAAGCCTAGGAATAAATCCTTCCCAAATACCAGAATTATCGAGCCTGACAAATAATGGATGCAATTGCTTTTTCCAGCCATTGAATGCCCCTATCACCGAAACTGCAGTTGCATTCGGCGCCCATACTGCAAAATAGAAACCATCGGTATCGAGCACACGAAGATGATGGTTACCAAATTTTTCATATCCATTGTACATGAATCCTTCCTGGAACAGGCGGATGTCTTCGTCGGTAAAAAAGGAATAATTCCATACAAGTTTGTTGCTGTCGATGAAATGTTCGTCTTCGTATGCCATTGTAAATGAATTGTTACCGTTTATATAAAAGCTGAATTAACGTAAATTTATGAATAGTTAATTTGCGCAAGCGATAATTAATTAGATTTTTACCTGCCTTTCAGCACCACACCAAATATAACTGTATGCATAAGAAACTAGCCCTGGTTTTCCTGTTAACAATGATGAGTACCATACTATTTGCACAAACCGCAACGGTACAAGGCTCAATTAAAGATACAACAGCGGCGCTTCCTGTTAAGAATGCAGTTGTATTGCTGCTTTCTCCCAAAGATTCGGTTTTAAGAGGATTTACACGAACCAAAGCAGATGGATCTTTTTCAATTGAGAAGATCCAACCAGGTTCATATATTTTGATGGTGATGCACCCCTTATTTGCTGATTTTGTAGATGATGTGCAGGTAAAGGCTGCCGATAATAATTTGCCTGTTATCCCCATCACTTCAAAGAGTAAGCTGCTGCAGGCGGTCATTTTAAAAAGCGGAAGCCCGATAAAGATCAAAGGTGATACCACTATTTACACTGCAGATAGTTTTAAGGTAAGTGCTAACGCAAACGTAGAGGAGCTATTGAAAAAACTTCCAGGCATACAGGTAGATAAGAATGGAGAGATCAAGGCCATGGGTGAAAAAGTAGAAAAGGTATTGGTTGACGGGGAAGAGTTTTTTGGGGATGATCCTGGTATGGCGGTAAAGAACCTTCGTGCAGATGCAGTGAAAGAAGTACAGGTATTCGACAAGAAAAGTGAACAGGCAGAATTTACAGGTATCGATGACGGTAAAACGCAGAAGACAATCAACCTGAAATTAAAAGAAGATAAGAAGACCGGGTATTTTGGTAAAGTAGATCTTGCCGGCGGATTGTTGAAAGACATTGACGACCGCTATAATAATAATCTCATGTTCAGTACTTTTAAAGGCAAGCGAAAACTGTCAACCTTTTTACTTACCGGTAACACCGGACAGGATGGACTTAGCTGGCAGGATAATGAAAAATACGGTGGCGAATCGGATAATTATTCGATGGGCATGGATGATGATGGAGGGTACATGTATATGTGGCGTGGAGGATCATCGGATGATGAACCTTATGTGAACACTGAGAATGGATTTATCCGCAACATCAATGCAGGACTGCAATACAGCAACAAATGGAATGACAAGCAAACATTTAACCTGTCGCCGAAGTACAATAGCCAGGTGTATGATAATACACAGCAGAATTTTTCACAAACCTTCCTTCCCGGTAATACCAGTTTAGTGGATTCTTCGAATAAGGATACGCATATCAACCGGTATAACTTCAAACTCAGCAGCATTTACGATGTGAAGATCGATTCTGCCAATACACTGAAACTAACGGTGAAGGCTAATTTCTATCATACCGAAAGCGAAGAAGATTACCAGCTTAGGAGAACCGACCAGGATAAAAACCTGTTTAATGTAACAGACAGATTTACCAAGCTGAACAGCGACAAACAATCCTACACAGCCAATGCGATCTTCAAACATAAATTCCGTAAACTGCGCAGGACTTTATCTCTTACAGCAGACTGGAACCTGCTGCAAACCGACGGAACCAGTTTTTTACAATCATACAACGAGGATTTCCTGAAGGGTTCAGTGGTAAATGTTGACCAGAAAAAAGAAACAGAAAAATCGAGTCAGAAATTTTCATCAAAGATCGTTTACACCGAACCGTTGAGTAAGAAGTATTCACTTGAGATTGGTCATGAAATATCATACACCCTGGGCAATAATGATCAAACTACCTATAGCTATAATTCAGGATCCGGCAAATATGATACCGGCGTAGATTCGCTCACGAATGACTTCAACCAGAAGATCATGATCAACAGGCCCTCTGCCAGGATCAGTTATTCCGGTAAAAAAATAAAATTCAATTTTGGTGCGGGCGTTGGCTTTACTCATTTCGATTTTATAGATAAAACAGAAAACAAGGATTACATTCGTAATTACACGAATTTCTTTCCCGCGGCTAACTTTACCTACACTTATAAGGCAAATCACAGCCTGCGTTTCAACTACAACGGAAATACAACGCAGCCAACCCTCAACCAGTTGCAGCCGCTCACGAATAACAACGATCAATACAACCAGTACATTGGTAATCCTGATCTGAAACAATCTTTCAGCAATACATTTAATCTATCCCATAATGGTTACAATTTCCTTAAAGACCGTTGGATGTATCAATCGTTGAACGTAAGTGTTACCAGCAATTCCATCACCAACAGCCGCATTTACGATGGTGGTAATATCATCACCCAACCGGTAAATACGAATGGCAATATCAATGCAAGTTTGTGGGCTGGTATAGGATTTAAATTGAAAAAACTGGATATGCGTTTGAACGTACAGCCTAACCTGAACTACACCAAATTTGCGGATGTGATCAATGGTATTACGAATTTTTCTAAAAACCTCAATACAGGACTTGGTTTATACCTTTCCAAATCGAAGGATAAAAAATATGATCTCTCTGTTGGCAATAACTTCGGCTATACCAGCAACAGGGTATCACAAAACAACAGTAACAGCTATTTCACAACCAATACTTTGTCGTTGGATGCAACGATCTATTATAAAAAAGTATGGTCGATCAGTTCAGATTTCCAATATTATTACCGCGGCAAAACGTCTGATTTTGACCAGGCCCAGAACAACAATCTCTGGAATGCCAGGCTGCAGCGCACTTTTAAAAACAATGAATTTACAGTGTATGTAAAAGTGAGGGATATCCTGAACCAGAACATCGGCATCGATCGTAATTATTATGGAAACACTTATACAGAAACCAGGAACGACCGGTTGAAAAGGTATTTCTTACTCGGCTTTGCATGGGATTTCAAAAACAAGGCTGCTAAAACAAAATAGTGTATCCATTCATGACAACAAAAAAATTTCAAATGAAACGCATCATCAACTTCATCATCATATTTTTATTTTCTGCCGGTAGCGTGTATGCCCAACAGTTTGTAGAAAAAGCCGTTATTGAATACGAAGTGAAAACCAATATCAAGAAAACCCTGGGCAATAATTCCTGGGCTGAAATGATGAAAGAAAATATGCCGCAATTCAAAACCGGGTATTATCAATTTACTTTTGCTGATAACAAAAGTGTATACAAATTCGATCATTGGGATGAGGGAGCCAAGATTCCCGAATTTTTACGCAAGAGTGATGAAGAAAATGTTTGGTATTTCGATCATGCCAATGGAAAGTTCAACATGCAAAAAGATGTATTTGGATCGAAGTTTAATGTAGAAGATTCAATTCCAACCATTGAATGGAGGCTCACTAATGAGAACCGGCTTATCGCAGGGTACAACTGCCGCAAAGCCGTTGGAAAGATCCTTGACAGTGTGTATGTTTTTGCCTTTTATACAGACGAGATCACCATTTCAGGCGGACCTTGCTCTATCACGGGGCTACCGGGCATGATCCTTGGTTTAACGATTCCCAGGATGTATTCTTCCTGGATCGCTACAAAAGTAAACATAGAAATGGCAGATGTCAATAAGATAAAGCCGGTTACGGCCAAGAAATATTACACCCGCAAATCACTACAGGTCATGCTGAAAGACCGCACCAAGGAATGGTTCAGCGAAGATGATGAAGATTCCAGGAAATGGATCGAACAATTCTACTGGAGTACTTTGCTGTAAGTTTCCTGTTATTTTAATTCAAATCCATCCGGAATAATGGCCCCTTTTTTGATCACCACGATACCATCTTTGATGGCAAGCAATGAATGATCGGAATCTTCGAGGTGATTACCTCCTTTAATCGTAACGTTGTCGCCTATCCGACAATCTTTATCAACGATCACATTGGTTAGGTTACAGTTGTCGCCTATGCCGAGTTTAGGTATACCCCTCAACAGGTTATGTGCAATTTCTTCGATGGTTTCATAAAAGTCATTTCCCATGATATAGCAGCTCTGGATGTTACTACCCGATCCAATACGGCTCCTGATGCCTATAACGGAGTTGGTTATGCGCTGGGCATGAATGATGGCACCTTCAGCTAAAATGGTTTGTTCCAATGTGGTACCACTGATCTTTGATGGAGGCAACATCCTGGCCCTGCTGTACACCATCTTCTGGTTATCGAACAGGTTGAATGGCGGTATATCAAGTGTAAGGGCAAGGTTGGCTTCAAAAAATGAATAGATATTTCCAATATCGGTCCAGTATCCATCATACTGGTAACTTACCACCTTGTATTTATTGATGGCATCGGGAATGATTTCCTTTCCAAAATCGGTTGCATCCTTCTTTTCATTTTCCAGCAGGCTGAATAATAATTTTCTATTGAAGATATAGATCCCCATTGAAGCCAGGTAATGCCTGCCCTGCTGCTGCATTTCATCACCGGTATTGCTTGTCCATAGCGGAAGCAATTCCTTTGCAGGCTTTTCGATAAAGGAAGTAATACAATTCTCATTGTCTGATTTCAATATTCCGAATTCAGGTGCTTCCCTTTCTCCGACCGGAATAGAGGCAATGGAAATATCGGCTCCGCATTTGATGTGGTTTTTAATCATATCACCAAAATCCATCTGGTATAATTGATCGCCACTTAAAATGAGCACGTATTCAAAGTCGTTCTTATCTATGTGTTTCAGCGATTGCCGTACTGCATCAGCGGTTCCCTGGAACCAGCCCAGGCTATCGGGTGTTTGTTCTGCGGCCAGAATATCCACGAACCCACTGCTGAATCCACTGAACTGGTAGGTATTCTTTATGTGCTTATTCAGGGATGCCGAATTGTATTGTGTGAGCACGAACATCCTGTTGATATTACTATTGATGCAATTGGAAATGGGAATGTCTACGAGCCTGTATTTCCCTGCAATGGGAACTGCTGGTTTGCTTCGTGAAGCCGTTAACGGATATAACCTGCTTCCGGCACCGCCTCCCAATATCATGGCTACCACTTGTTTACTTATCATATGCAATCGTTTTATTTATAGATGGAATCGTAAAGTTCAATGTATTTACCTGCGCTGGTTTCCCAACTGTTGTTGATATTCATCATTCGTTGACGGATCTCATCAAGTTTTGTTTTGTCTTTATATAATTCAACGGCACGGGTAATTGAATATACAATGTCTTCAACACTGGCTTTTTCGAAACAAATACCATAGCCATTCTCTTCACCAAAGTCGATCACGGTATCTTTTAATCCGCCCGTTCTGCGTACAACCGGCACCGTTCCATACCGCATGGCATACATCTGGTTAAGCCCGCATGGTTCTACCCTGCTTGGCATCAGGATGAAATCGGCCCCTGCATACATCTGGTGGCTGAGCTTTTCGTTGTACTCGATTTGTGAATGATAGTAGCCGATAAAATCATTCTGAATTCTCTGCAACCCATTTTCAACTTCCTTTTCCCCGCTGCCCAGGATCATACAGCTGAATGCATGGCCCGTTTGCTCAAAAGCCTTGCTGATGGCTTCTGCCAGCAGGTCGGCTGCTTTTTCATGTACAAGTCGGCCGATAAAAATGATCAACGGATACTGCATATCAAATCCCAGGTCATCACAAAGTTTTTTCTTGTTGAGTCCCTTGCCGTGTTTAAGGTCTTTCACGGTAAAATTGTCCAGTATATAAGTATCTGTTGCGGGATCCCAAACACTGTAATCAATTCCATTCAGAATGCCGGTACATTTACCGGATTCAAAATTGAAAAGTGATTCCAGTCCATTCGCTTCCCTTTTTAATTCTTCCATATAACCGGGGCTAACGGTATTCACTTTATCGGCACATTTAATACCACATGCCAAAGGATTCACGGTATTACTCCAATCGAGCAGCCCCCATCGCCAGGTATCCCATGCCGGGAGATATGTAGCTTTATCCCATCCCATCCATCCCTGGTATTGTGCATTGTGAATAGTGAGTACGGTGGGAATGCGGGATAAATGTCGATAGCCGAAACAATACTGCATCATGAAAGGGATCAATGCCGTGTGATGATCATGCACGTGCACAACGTTTGGATGATGTTCCCATTTGCTTAACCATTCGGTAACGGCTATCTGAAAAGCGGTGAAGCGTTCTGTATCATCGTCATAACTGTAAATGCGTTCCCGATCGAGCAATCCATAAATATCCACACAATACAGGTCGAAGCCCAGTTTATTGGTTTTCTCTTTGATGATGGTGAAATCCAGATACATCTCTCCCATTCGGAAAGAACCTTTGTGCACTACCTCCCACTCATTGTTGTATAAGAATTTTGTACGGTGCATTGGCATCACCACTTTGGCAGTATGACCAAGCGATTGTTGGTATTTGGGTAATGCGCCCACCACGTCTGCCAATCCACCTGCCTTTGCAACCGGGTAACATTCTGCACTCACATGTAAAATTTCCATCTGGTTTCTGATAAAATTTTAATGAATGTAAGAAGGATATTGCGAATAAAAAACATCGATTTTAATTAATCGCAGGCTCTGTAATTCAAAACTATTTTTTATACTCAGTGAAATTCTTATTATTTTCAGCAATCAAACCAACTACTATGGCCACAGAGCAAAAAAATAATTTATCCAATACAGAAAACACCTCTATGATCCCCACCAATTATGGTGCATTGGGCACATTGGTTACCGTGTTCTTTTTCTGGGGTTTTATTGCGGCGGGCAACAGCGTTTTCATCCCTTTTTGCAAACATTATTTTAACCTCGACCAGTTCCAGAGCCAGTTGATCGATTTCGCATTTTATACTGCTTATTATATTGGTGCCCTTGCATTGTTTGCCTATGGCTCTTTTGGCGGTAAGGACCTGGTAGGTAAATGGGGTTATAAGCGCAGTATTGTATATGGTTTATTGTTCTCTGCTCTTGGTGCTGCCGCCATGATCATTGCTGTAAATGCCAACACTTTTGCCGGCATGCTGGTAGGATTGTTTATCGTTGCACTCGGATTTTCACTTCAGCAAACTGCGGCACAACCATTTGCTATTTCACTCGGTGATCCCGCTACCGGAACAAGCCGGGTAAACCTGGGAGGTGGTATCAATTCATTTGGTACAACGATCGGCCCCATCGTGGTGGCGTTTGCGTTATTTGGTACAACTGCTGCCATTACTGATGAACAGATTGCGGCACTAAGCCTCAGTAAAGTGATCATTTTATATAGTTGCGTTGGCGCTTTGTTTATCGGCGCAGCGGCCATGTTCTATTTCTCGAAAAAGGTTCCGGCAGGTATCCTGCTCGAAAAAACTGAAAAGGCGAATAAAGCGTTGTATACCTTACTCATCATGACCGGTTTATTGATCATCATGTTTGTTCCGGTATTCAATAGTTATAAAACAGACATGAGCCAGGCCAGCGAAGCGGAAAATCATGCGATGAATTCGTACAGGATGAAATGGCTGCTGGGGGCTTTGGCCGTTGTAGTGGTTGGTTTACTTGCATCGAATATGAGTGCTAAGAAGAATGCAGATGGATGGGGCGCCATGAAATATCCACAGTTGGTATTGGGTATGTTGGCCATATTCGTTTATGTTGGTGTGGAAGTAGCCATTGGCAGTAACCTGAGTGAATTGATGAAGCTTGAAAGTTTTGGAGGTTTGCAATCTTCGGAAGCAGCACCTTATATTTCTATGTATTGGGGAAGCCTGATGATCGGAAGATGGGCGGGAGCCGTATCAGCTTTCAATTTGTCGAAAAATACCAAATTGATTTTGCAGGTTATTGTTCCACTCGTTGCCTTTGGGGTGATCGTTGGGGTGAATACGATTGCCAAATATGATATGGAACCACTTTTATATTATATCGTTTGCGTGATCATACAGATCGTTGCGTTTTTCATCAGCAATAATAAACCAGCCAGGACACTAATGATCTTTGGATTCCTGGGTATCCTTGCCATGGTTATTGGCACACAAACCACCGGAACAATTGCTACGTATGCCTTTCTCAGCGGCGGTTTGTTTTGTTCTATCATGTGGCCATGTATCTTCACACTTTCGATTGCAGGTCTCGGAAAATATACTACACAAGGTTCTGCCTTTTTGATCATGATGATCCTGGGAGGAGGCATCATTCCACCGATCCAGGGCAAACTGGCCGATGTAATCGGTATTCACCAATCTTATTGGATACCGGTTATCTGCTTCGCTTACCTGACTTTCTTTGCGATTGCCGTGAAAAGCATATTGAAAAACCAGGGAATCGATTACGACAACGCAGCGGCTACCGGCGGACATTAATCAAATAAAAAATTCAGTAAATAATGGCTCAGAAATACGCAGTAGGGATCGATATCGGTGGCACCACCACGAAGTTTGGCACTGTTGACAATAATGGACATATCCTGGAACAGGACCGGATCCCCAGCAATGAACACGAAGTGGTGGAGGATTTCATTGATGACCTGCACAGCAAACTGATGCCCATGATAGAAAGAGCAGGTGGTGTAAAGAACTTTGTAGGTATCGGAATGGGAGCTCCTAACGGTAACCTATACACGGGAACGATTGAATATGCGCCCAACCTGAAATGGAAGGGCATCATACCCATTGCTTCGCTGATGCAGAAAAAGTTCGGGCTGGATACAAAACTCACCAACGATGCCAATGCAGCCGCGATGGGTGAAATGATGTATGGCGCCTGCAAAAACATGAAACATTTTATCACCATCACACTTGGAACCGGTGTAGGCAGTGGCATTGTTATAGATGGAAAGATTGTTGTTGGACATGATGGATTTGCAGGGGAACTGGGCCATACCATCATCAGGCCCGGCGGAAGGATGCACAAAAGCACCGGTATGCGGGGCAGCCTGGAAGCTTATGCCTCGGCTACGGGTGTACGTGAGACCGCCATTGAAATGCTCACCATGCACCCCGAAGAGCCAAGCCTGTTACGCAACTATACCATCAACGAACTTACCAGCGAAACGGTGTATGAATGCGCCATGCAAGGCGATAATATTGCCAATGATATCTTTGAATTCACCGGGCAGATACTAGGTGAATCGTTGGCCAATTTCATTATGTTTTCTTCACCTGCAGCCATTGTACTGTTTGGCGGATTAACCAAGGCAGGTAACCTCCTATTGAACCCTACCCGCAAACACATGGAAGAAAACCTGCTTCCTATTTTTAAAAATAAAGTAGAACTGATCTTCAGCCAGCTGAAAGAATCTGATGCAGCCATTTTGGGTGCGAGTGCGCTGGTGTGGGAGATGGAATAAATAAGGAATAATTAATAAGAAATAAGAAAGTAAAAGCCCCTCAGTATTGAAGGGCTTTTTACTTTTTATAGGTATTTTTATTTCCTTTAGAAACTTATTAAATTCAGAATTCTTCAACTTCCTTATTTTTCATTCCTTATTTATTATTTATTATTCCCTAAGCTTTCTCTTCCATCCACTTATTCCTTCCCCAACCATCGATCACGTGTTTTTCACTGTGGTAAGATGAACGAACCAATGGCCCGCTTTCTACATAATCGAAACCAAGCTGGTAACCGATCTCACGATATTCTGCAAATTCATCAGGATGAATGAACCGATCAACCGGCAGGTGATTCTTCGTAGGTTGCAGGTATTGCCCTATGGTAACTACGTCTACCCCGCTATTGTAAAGATCTTTCAGCGTTTGAACCACTTCATCTTTTGCTTCGCCCAGGCCAAGCATGATGCCACTCTTGGTGCGCATACCGCCGGCCTTTAATATTTTAAGGGTTTCCATGCTCTGCCAGTATTTGGCCTGTATACGTACCTGGCGTGTAAGCCTTTCCGTTGTTTCAATGTTATGACTCACCACTTCGGGTGCGGCATCAATGATGCGCTGAATATTTTCTTCCTGCGATTTAAAATCGGGTATCAGTGTTTCAAGAGTTGTATCCGGGTTCAATGCTTTTACAGCTTTGATGGTATTCTGCCAGATAATGCTTCCTCCATCTTTTAGTTCATCCCGGTCAACAGAAGTGATCACCGCGTGTTTCACTTTCATCAGGTGAATGGCTTCGGCTACGCGTTGGGGTTCGTCCCAGTCAACATCATCCGGGCGACCGGTAGCTACTGCACAGAAACCGCAGCTCCTTGTACAGATATTACCCAGGATCATGAATGTTGCCGTTCCGGCTCCCCAGCATTCACCCATATTGGGGCAGTTACCGCTTTCACAGATCGTATGTAATTTATGTGTATCAACCAGGTTGCGCACATGACGATACTCCTCGCCAATGGGAAGTTTTACCCTGAGCCAATTTGGTTTTTTAATGGGAGAAGTTTGTTCCGCCGTTCCTGTACCGCATGCCATAGATGAAAATTATTTTGCGTTGCAAAGATATGACCGGGCTGGCTAACAGCCCGCCTGACCAATATTATTTTCGTTTTCCGAAAATGAGGGCGATATAAGCCGAAAAGAAAAATTGTTTTGGTGTCTGGTAAATCATCTGGGGAATTTTTTTACTATAAAATTCACCACTGATGCCAACTTCCAGTGCACTTACCATTTCGTTGTATTTGCCATAATCGAAACGAACAGAAGATTTAAGATAACCACCCGGCGTTACTTTCAATTCATTCCAGCCGGTACCGAAATTTGGCCCTCCAATGGGACCCTGAAGAAATAAAAGACTGTCTTCCGATTCATATCCTGCAAATGCCTGTTCCCCATTTTTTATTACCTCAACTTTATAAGGCCTTAATAGCCCTACAATAAGTCCTCCACCCGCGTTGGCCGTAATGCTGACCCCGTTCTTATTGCCCTTGTTGCCCAATAGAAATTGCTGTTGTACCCCCAGTTTTACAGGGTAAAAGAAATTAATTTTTCCGTAGATAAACGGAGTGGCGGCATTATAAAGCCCCTGGATCTTTTCTTCTTTGGGATGTTTTCTTTCTGCGATATCAAGTTGAAATAACAATGCTTTTTTTACAGACTGGGCCCGGGCTACTTCTACAAAGCCTCCATATCCATCCGTAGTAAGTTTTAGGCCAAAAGCCAGGTGCTTCCTGTATTTGATAACACCTTCTTCCTCCTGCTTTACTATGGCATTGATCCGTTGCTTCCGTTCTTCTCTTTTATTTTTCTTCTTTTCCTTCTTATCATCCTGGGCCATCACTGGTGACAAAAGGATGATCGATATACACATTAAAAATATTTTCTTCATGGATGCTGTTTACTTAAGTAAATTTATACAAAAATACTGTGTTGCAGTGTAAGTTAGGTTCAAATATGATACATTCTGCTGCATAGGTATTGTTAATATATAAAAAAGAATACTATGACCGCAAGTATTGTATATAAAGGCGAATTGCGTTGCGAATGCACCCACCTGCAAAGTGGAACTGTTATTGAAACAGATGCCCCTACCGATAACCGGGGCAAGGGAGAGCGTTTCAGCCCCACAGATACCGTTTGTGTGGCATTAGGCACCTGCATCATTACAACGATGGGTATACGGGCTGCAGATATGCAGATCAACCTGGCAGGCACTAAACTTGCTGTTACGAAATTTATGCTCAGTGAACCAAGACGAATCGGTAAAATAACTGTTTCCCTGGAGTTGCCTGGTTCGGGAATTGATGAAAAAAACAGGTTTATTTTACAAAAGATCGGTGATAACTGCCCTGTAATGAAAAGCCTGCATCCCGACCTGGAAGTTATCATTGCTTATTCCTGGCTTGATTAATAATGGAACATTTATAGAACCGCGATTATTTTCCTGATACCGTATTTTTTAAAATGCTGTTTCCAATTACGCAGTGCAGGCAGCGCTTCTGATCGCAATACTCCTGTTTTAACTGGATGAATGCCTGTGAGTCAAATGCTGAAGCGATAGTAGCGCCCAAACCTTCAAATCCTTTTGTTATGGTATTGCCTTCTGCAGAAACCTGTTCCATCCAACGAAGGGCTTTGTCGGTAATTTTCTCTGACCGGTTGAAATGGCCATATGCATAGATCATGGGAATGATGCTGTTGATGAAAAGATTGGCCTTCATTTGCCGGCCTAAGTTTTTATAAGAGAAAGCCGAGGTTTCATCAAACATATAATGATAATGCCAGTAATCATTGGCTCTTACAGATAGCATCGCCATGGCTTCTTTGAAGTCGTTTATTTCGAGCATATTCGTAAATAACCGGTGACTATTGCAGATCAATGCGGCTAACTGCGCCAGCCTTACGGTGGGAAATGCGGCAGGACGCATTCTTAAAAAACAGATCGGTTCGTGAATGGGCCTGAGACCATATTTTTTCTGCAGGAACCGATATTCTTTCTGCAGCATCACCGGGTATGATTCTTCAAAAACTTTTTCGAGCAAACCCGCTTGTCCTAATAACAATGCTTCTACCTGTATCAATTGATTTTTATGCCTGGTCAACAGGTTCAATGGTAAGCTGATGGCTATCTTTTCAAAAGCATCGGCGTTGAGGGATATCCCGAAATTGCGGGCAAGCAGTATCCAGAAACATTCTTCCCAGTGACGGCTATTTTTCTCCAGTAATGACAGTATCCGATCTGTTCGATGTAACAATCTTTCTATCAGCAATCTTTCTTTCCATTTAAGAAAAACCGTTTCATCCAACCCGGGCCAATGTTGTTCGCAGGGTATAAAATTCCTGCGATCCAACATCAGGGTTTCGTATTGCTTCAGCAACAATTTTGACACCAGTGGTTGTAATTCGAGGCAGGGAAATGGCAACGGCAACTCTTTATCATTTTGCCAAACGACATGCAGGATGATATTCTGGTAATGTTCGTCATCTGTGTGACCGTGTAAATTCCAGTCGGTTGTACGGATGTGCAGTTCCACATGACCGGCCCACTCTGTATCATCTACTCTTATTCTGCCATGGAGGAAATCGGGGCCCTGGTTGGTATTCAGCCTGCCAACCTGCAATATTTCCAAAGGCTGACCTTGAGTTGTAAGCAGCCCGCTTCTTTTAAAATACTGGTATTGCCAGATGTATTGCAGTAAACGTTCCGTCATGGTAAAAGCGTTTATCAGGAACCGTTATTAGCATACCGGTACCCATACACAAATTACAATGAGGATAAAAAAAGAAAAAGGGAAATCAAACAGGATTTGAAGGTTTTTTAACCGGAAGATGTTGCACAATTTTTAATTTTTAATTAATAATTATTAATTAAAAATTACCAAGCGCTTTTACTACCCTGCTCACCGGCAATCCCATCACATTATAAAAATCGCCCTGGATAGATTTGATACCAATGACGCCGATCCATTCCTGTATAGCATACGCACCGGCTTTGTCGTAAGGTTTATACTTATCTACATAAAAATCGATCTGTTCCGGGTCAAGAGTATGAAAGGTTACGGTAGTGGTATCAGCAAAGCTCGTTTCCCCGGTACCGTTGATAATGACAACTCCTGTAATCACTTCGTGTACATTGCCCGATAGTTCATTGAGAATGCGGATTGCATCGGCCCGGTCGACTGGTTTACCAATGATCTTTCCATTACATATCACGATGGTATCTGCTGCGAGTATGGGTAAGGGTTGTGATATTTTTGAAGCTACTGCCAATGCTTTCTGGCGGGCAATGTAAATAGCCGTTTCTGCAAAATCCATTCCCCCGGGAAAACGCTCATCAGTATCACTCACGATCACTTCAAAATCTATTTCAGCCCATTCAAGCAGTTGTTTACGTCTCGGCGATTGGGAAGCCAGGATTATTTTTTTCGACTTCATTTATACTAAAAATTTAAAAAACAACATAGAAAGGATGCCTGCCAGCATCACCCATTTGATAAGGTTGCTGATATGCCGATAATCTGCCGGTTGAGAAGCCAATTGTAATTTTCGCAGGATCAACAACAGTGGCCCAATAACGAGTAAAATACAATATAATACAATCGGCCACCATCCCGATTGCCAGGCATAGAACTGTACAATGGCCAGGGCTGCAGCAGCTACAACGATCCAAACGGCCGAAAAAACCTTGCTGGCAGGTACGCCCCAGGCAATGGGCATGGTATTACAATTATACTGGGCATCGCCCTGCATATCTTCAAGGTCTTTCACCACTTCCCTAACAACAGATAATATAAATGCAAAGCCGGCATATAAAATGGTGAATTTGAACAGGCGACGGATGTCAAAATCATGGTGATTATTATACCAGCCCGAGGTTGCAGATGCATATAAACCGCCACTGAAATAAAAATAAAAAACGAGGATAACCCACGCCGTTAGTGCCGAAATGATGATGTTGCCAATAAGTAATTTTTTTTTGAACGTAGTCGAATAAAACCAAAGCAGGATCACACAGAAAATATTACCAGCCAGGATAAGCCAGGTGCCCGATCTCCAGCTGATGAAGGCGCTGATGAATAATCCTGCCATGGAAAACAACATATGCCAGAAGATAGCCCAACGACGTTTCACATGTTTATCAACCACAACTTTATCGGGCTTGTTTACCGAATCGATATGCATATCAAAGTAATCGTTGATGATATATCCACCGGCAGCAATTAAAATGGATGCTGCCATGAGCAGCCATACCGGCAAAAGTGGGTATTGTGTTTCTACCGGGTTATGAATCACTGCTTCAAACACACAGCTGAAATACAACCATTGCGTGAGCCCGATGAATACGAGGTTGGGCCAACGTACCAGGCGTAAAAAAGCAGACAATAATTTCATGAAGTGTATTCAGGATTATGATAGAGCCATAATATCAGGTGCTAAAGATAACTGATATCGGGATTACCTGGATGCTATGCCGGCACCCGTATCCCAATCGCCATTCAGTTTCATCACTTTTTCGATGATGTCACGCACACAACCGGCACCGCCATTAATGGGAGAAATATAATGTGAAATGCTTTTGATCTCGGGTACTGCATCGGCAGGGCAACAGGGCAAACCTGCAATCTGCATCGCCTGCAGGTCGGGAATATCATCTCCCATGAATAAAACCTGTTCCCAGGTAAGAGTTTGCTTATTTACATATTCGGCTAAAAGAGTCTTCTTGTCGGCCACTTTCATATGCACATCCATAACACCCAGTTTTTGCAACCTGGTCTTAACAGCATCATCATCCCCCCCCGAAATCACCAATACATGGTATCCTTTCTTAATGGCTAACTGCAAGGCGTAGCCGTCTTTTATATTCATGCTACGGGCCATTTGTCCATCGTTGAGTAACAATACCCTTCCATCAGTTAATACTCCGTCAACATCCAGTACAAAGGCCTTGATCTTTTTAAAGTTTGTGAGGACGTTCATGATGGGATTATTTGAAGATGGTTCAATTTGAAGATGATTCTATTTGAAGATTTGAAGATGAAGCGATTTGAAGATGGGTTAATTTGAAGATGAATCAATTTGAAGATTTGAAGATGAACCGATTTGAAGATTAATTGATTTGAAGATTCATTCTCTACAAATTCATTATACACTTCTAATTATCACATTTTCAAATCACCAAATTTTCAAATTATCAAATCACCAAATTTTCAAATCACCAAATCACCAAATCAATCACTTCTGGTTATCCCTCCACTCATACACCCAGGTACTCTGTATCATTTCCAGGTGACCTTCGTTGCTCTCTTCTGCCTTTCCCTTGAAGCTTGGTATTTCGAGTACCCATTTATGCAGGTCGGTGAACCGGATACGATATATCTGCGCTTCTCCAAAATCATTGCCGAACCGCTCATAAAGTTGAATGGCAATATCTTCATAATCGTTCCAGTAAATAGGTAATTCAAAAGACATGTAATGCTTGATTTTATGATAAATGAATTAGGTGTTTATTTACAGGGCAACCTTACCGGTTTTTATTCCCCTAAGAATTGCGACTGGTCTGGTAAGGTCACTACAAGTTCACCATCACCTTCCAGTAACACACATTGGCAACCCAAACGTGAATTCAGGCGGGGATTAATGGCCCGATCTATAAAATCCTCTTCCCTGTCGCTGAGTTCTTCTATAAGGGTTTCACCAGATTCTACATATAAATGACAGGTACTGCAGGCGCATACGCCACCGCAATTGTGATGAAGCTCAATATCATTCTTCAACGCAACTTCCAGGATCGACTGTTCCGGCTCTACCTGGCTGATGGTAACCGGCGCCAAACCCTTCTGTTCAAACTTAAACGTAATATTATACATACCTGCAAATTTCGGATTGCAAACCTACAGGAAATTACCAATTAAGGAAAATCTAAAACATATTGTTTACTTTGCCACGTTATTTAACCCCTGAATGATCTAATTCATCTGCTATGAACCAACAGAAAAAACTGAATCCTATTTTTTCAGGCCTGCTGTGCCTTGTCCTGCTATGTTCCTGCAATAGCGATTCCAAAGAAAAAAGCGATAAAGATACCGTAGCGTCGGTCATATTAAAGAAAGATAAGCCTACTCCCAGGAACGAACCTGCCAAAAACGCCCCGATCATCAATATTACCGATACCATTGCCATTCGCTATAATGTGATCTATGTGAAAGACAGCGCCCTCAACAGCGTAAGGCTTAGCCAGAAACTGGCGCAGATCTATGGAGTAAAAATGGCTGACGTGATCAAAAAGAATAAACTCAAAATTGCCGGTGCGCCCATGGCCTGGTATAAAAGCCAGAAAGCCCCTTTCTTTTTTGAGGCCGGCCTGCCGGTAGATAAGAAACCCGCTAAACTTCCTAAAAACATTTTATTTAAGAAACTGAATGGCGATAGTGCCCTGGTTGCCCACTACTATGGGCCTTATGAAGAAACCAGCCAGGCCTACGATGCCCTGAAAGACTGGTTAAAATCGGCCAAAAAGAAGTCTACTTCCCCACCCTATGAAATATATGTTGGCGACCCGATAGATAAGAATGGTAAACCGGTTGACCCGTATAGGGTTCAAACAGATATTGTATTTCCGCATAATTAAGGTTAGGGAGGTTTAAAGGTTTAAAGGTTGAAGGGTTGAAGGGTTTGAGGGTTTGAGGGTTGAAGGGTTTGAGGGTTTAAGGGTTGAAGGGTTGGGGGGTTAAAGGTTTGGAACAATTTGAACGTTCGGAACGTCTTAAACCTTTAAACTTTTAAACCCTTAAACGTTCCCCTAAGGATTCATAATGCTATCACTCAACCTCAAATAAGTAGTTCTTAATTTTGGATGATTCACGAGCAGGCGTAGATGTTTATCGAGTGTCTGGATGTCTTTGCGTACAGCCGGGCCCGTTTGTACATCGGCAGGTGAAGTACTTTTAATGCGCTGGGCTGTTTCCAGTATAAGTGGTTTGAGCATGTTAAAATCGATGTGCTCGGCTTTACAGAAATCTTCCGCGATGGCATATAAGTGATTGGTAAAATTGCTTACGATAACGGCTGCGGTATGTAGTTTAAGGCGCTCTTCATCGGTGGTGCGCTGCACATCATGTGATAAAGTGCGGGCGAATGCCTCAATATATTGTAATACGCCTTCATTATTTCCATCCACCAAAAAAGGCACGGGCGGTATCTCCTCCATTTCTTTTCTAAGGCTTTGCAAGGGGTATAAAACGCCATAATTGCTGGAAATCAGCTTTAATACATCTTTGTTAACTGAGCCGGCGGTATGCACGATCAGTTTATCGTTGATGTAAAAATGAGGCAAAGATTCCTGCAGGGCATAATCAGATACTGCAATGATGAAGAGGTCGGCCGACAGATCGGGTTGACCATTGAAATCGGTATGATCGGCCTGCAGTTCTTCGGCGAGTTTTTGGGCATGATCGATGTTTCGGTTGATCACCTGCACCACCGTATGGTTGTTTTTAAGCAACATTCTGCCTAAAACCGTGGCCACATTGCCCGCACCTATTAATGCAATCTTCATATGTATTAACTTTGAATTGATGAATGTACAAAAAAAGCTAGCATTTGGTTTTATCAGGGCCAAATTAAACACTTTGAGCATTATCAATAAGAAAAAGGCCGGTGAAGAAGCCTTCAAGTTATTTTCCACGCCCCTGCTCAAATCGGCTAAACAGAGCGATGTGTTTAGCCAGGCCGAGCCATTGCAGTTCCTTCTCAACGGTAAATCGGTAAAAGGATACCGGTTTAACCATCCCCGCGATCAAAAAATTCTCATCCTGCATGGCTTTTCTTCCAGTTGCCACAATTTTGACAAATATGTAACGCCTTTAATCAATAAAAATTATGAAGTGCTGGCATTTGATGCCCCGGCACATGGTGCCAGCGAAGGCACTACGGTGAATGCTGTAGAATATGCAGATATGATCAAAAGGATCATGGATTTATACGGGCCCATCACCGGTTTTATAGCTCATTCCTTTGGCGGACTGGCCGCTTGCCTGGCCC
>ERZ795056.1098-NODE-1098-length-32024-cov-24.352154_pt1 | contig 32024 bp, 14 predicted proteins | sample MGYA00375140_ERZ795056 | MGnify/ENA primary metagenome ERZ795056 (study PRJEB30185, sample SAMN05720227) | activated sludge metagenome | isolation source: Anaerobic digester | place: USA | collected 2015-03-09 ... | reverse complement strand
AGAAGACTGTCTATGACTTCGATGACGACACCGTTGAAGGCGACCTGGTTCGTCCAGACGGAGAGTTCGTTGATAGCCGTCGCGGTGCAAAGCACTCCTCGCTGATTAAAATTCGGGAGAACTTTATTCCAGAGATGCTTAAGTCCGTAGAGGCTATTTAGGCTCAGCCGGTGATGTCTACTCCTCGTCAAGTCGCGGCGGGGACCGCTTCGCCACGGAAGTTATTGCGGTAGGTAACTTGGGCGCTCGTTCAAGGCCAGCGGTCAGCTAAAACAAGCTGACTGCTGGCCTTTTTGTTTTGGGGAACGTCACTTCCTCGGTCTGTAGCTGCTGCTTCTGTCGCTGGGTCATCTTGCTGGGCTTTTTTCCGTCTCCAAACTAAACGCAGTTGGGCCTTCTCAGAGATTGCATTCGCATCGAAATCGCGGTAAACGGCTGTGGTGTTGCATAGCTACGCTCGCTGTCCCAAGGCTGTGGCAATCAGCCGAGTCTGCGCAAGCAGGTTTGGTTTGTCGTCGCAGCATTGGATAACGGGCTGCTTGTTGCCGGGGCGAATCACGAGTGACGGGAGATGGGATTTCACTCGTTTGCTTCGCCATCCACCAGTGGAGGAATTTCGATGCCAAGCGGTGTAAATGTTCCCCTTACATTTCAGGTGTACAAAGGGGAGCAACTCATCCAGACCACGACTTTGACTCAGGACATCATCAAGGTTGGAAAGCTGTCCTCGTCCCACCTGCGTATCGACGATGAGTCCGTAAGTCGGATGCATGCTGTCATTGAAGTCACTGGACCGAGTGAGATCTCGATCGTTGACCTGGGTTCCGAAGGTGGAACCTTGGTGAATGGGCAGAAGGTCAACAAGCAACAGCTGCAGTCAGGGGATGAGCTGGTTTTTGGCGATGTACGGGTGGTGGTTGCGATTGGCGAGCCACAACCCGTTGTTGACGCGACGCAACAGCTAGACCTAGCGCAGCTGGTGGGTAGCGATCAGACGTCGGCTTTCGTGCCGAGTCCTGTGGGCACTGCGGGACCACGCTCGGTTGAGGCGAGCGCTTTTGCTGCTTCCCGTGCGGGAGATGCGTTTGTTGGTGCTCCGGCGCCTTTTCTTGTAAACGCGCTTGAGCAGATCGAGGATCGCAGCGGCCCCCGCGCCGTCGAGGTTTCCTCGATGTTTGAGGACGCCGTCCTTGATGTGCAGCTATTCCAAAACCCCGCGATCGGCACTGTTTCTGGACAGACAAAGGGCCTGATTGGCGTGGGCATTCTCGGGTTGGTTGGCGCGCTGGTGATGTTTATCGTCGCCTTCGTGCAAGTCACTGAGATGCGCCACAAGCGTGATGAGTGGGAAGCTGCCGGGAAGGCTTATCACGATTTTAAGACCACGAAAGACAGTCCGGTGACGGATCCAGCAGCAGGCGCAGCACTGTTGGTTGGGGTTGCTTCCTTGATGTGGGGACTTGCGCGCCTGTTCGAGGAGCGAGGGGAGCGAGACTACACCATCGGTACTGATGCCAAGGCCTCCTTTCAGATCGGAGATGGGCTCGCTGTTCCGCTGCTGCCATTGCTGCACTCCACCGGAACTGAATACGAAGTCACGATCACCCAGCAGATGAGTGGTGATGTTCGTGAGGGCGATGTTGTTACTACCCTTGCTGAGGCGATAAGAAGTGGTAAAGCGCGGCCATCCGCCTCGACTGCTGGGGCCTACGCGCTGCCGATCGCTGCTAACTCACGGATTAATATCCGGCTCGGGGAAAACACCTTCAATGTCGTCGGCACGCCTCGCGCCAAGCGGATGCCTGTGCCGCTTGAAGTTGACTGGGGCGCACAAGCCTATACCGGCGCCGTTTTCGCCGCGGTGGGTGTGCTGCTGCTGATCATGTTTTCGGTGCCACCCGATCCAAAGTCGCTGGCGCTGGATGCATTCATGAACGATCAGCGGTTCGCCAAGTTCCTGATCAAGCCACCCGAGCAGAAGGATGAGGTCATCCCTGAGTGGCTGAAGAAGAAGAACGACGACGACGCTGGCGGCAAGGGCAAGCGGCACAAAGATGAAGAAGGCAAGATGGGCAAAAAAGAGTCCAAGAACAAAGCTGGCCTCTATGCTCTCAAGGGTCCCAAGGACAACACCGACGTGCATCTAGCAAAGCAGCTGGCTACCGAGGCAGCCAAGAATGCAGGTGTCCTTGGCATCTTGAAGACGTCCCAGGGCTCGATCTTGGCGTCTGCGTTTGGTCGCGACTCGGCGCTGGGTAGCGAAGCAGCAGATGTCCTCGGCGGTCTAGTTGGCACTGAAGTTGGTGAAGCATACGGAGTCGGTGGTCTTGGTCTGGTTGGTTCGGGCCGAGGCGGTGGTGGTACCGGTGAAGGTACGATCGGTCTGGGAAACCTAGGTACGATCGGCAAAGGTGGCGGTGGCGGGTCGGGCTCGGGTTACGGTCGAGGGGCAGGTGGTCTGGGTGGTCGTCGGGCACATGCACCCGAGGTTGTCCCCGGTACTGCCGAGGTGCGGGGCTCTCTGGACAAAGAGATCATTCGCCGCATCATCCGTCGTCACATTAACGAAGTGAAGTTCTGCTACGAGCGCGAGCTTGTGAAGACGCCGAACCTGATGGGACGCGTGATGGTTCAGTTTACGATCGCAGGCACAGGCGCAGTGATCGCATCGATGGTGCAGTCCTCGACGATGAACAATCCGACGGTGGAGCAGTGCATCGCCACGTCGGTACGCCGCTGGGAGTTCCCCAAGCCGCAAGGTGGCGGTATCGTCATGGTTACCTATCCGTTCGTCATGAAGGCAGCAGGTGATGAGTAATCGCTTGTTTTACCCGTAGCCCGCGGGGTTAAGCGATCTGCAGTACGCAACTACGAGTCATTTTATCAGCCGACGGGCGACGGGCGGTCCCTGACAAGACACAGGGGACCGCCCTTTTTGTATTGTTTTGGTGTTAGATAAAACCACTTACGCACACGCGCTGCGTTGCGACTGTGGATCTCAAAAAGAGGGTGTTTATGTACAACCTGAAGCGGTGGGCCCTATGTCTGCTTCTCGTCGGTTCCAGCCAGGGCTGCAACCAGGAGCGCAACAAGTCGATCGAAGCCATGAATCAAGGCGTCGAGGCTGGACGACAGAAGCTGTTTGAGCGGTCGATCAGTCACCTGCAGCAGGCGATCGCGCTCGATCCGACCAACGAGCAGGCTTATTACAACTTGGGCGTCGTCTACAAAGACCAGAAGAAGTGGCCAGAGGCGATCGGCGCGTTCGAAAACGCAGTGAAGAATGCTTCCGACAACGCCAGCTATCACTACGAGCTTGCGCTGGCGAACCAAGAAGCCAAGAAGTTCGATCAGGCCAAAGCCGAGTTTGAGACCACGATCAAGCTAGAGCCAAAGGCTTACAAGGCGCACTTTCGGTACGGCGTCGTCCTCGAGATGATGGAGAAGTTTAAAGAGGCAGACGCGGCCTTCCGCAAGGCGATCGAGGTGAACCCTCGCTTTATCCCAACGTACATTCGCTTGGGCAACCTGTACCTCGACTTTGAGTACGACAAAGAGGCGGCGCAGGTCTTTCAAAACGCGATCGTAGCGACGGACAATGACGCGGATGCCCACTACGGCCTTGGCGTGGCGCTGCAAAAGACCAAGCAGTACGAAGAAGCGATCAAGGAATACCGTCGGGCGCTCGAGCTAAACGGCGACATGTTCATGGCCGTCTATAACCTGGGCATGACCTACAAGGCGATGGACGACAAGAAGAATGCGATCGACTGGCTCAAGCGCTTCATCTCGTCGGCAAGCCGAGGCGGTCCCGAGATGAGCAAGGCTGCTTCCGACGCCCTCAATCAGCTCGAAGCGCCTTAAGTGTTGCGTGCGTGGGCGCAGGCCCGCAGCAGATCGGCAGCCGACGCACTCAACCTCTCCTGTATTTCTCTTTCTCCCCTTCACCTAGCTCTCAATACATTTCACCCATATCGCCCAAGCGATGAATTCCTCTCGGGGAAATCCGTTGCGGTGACGCCACACCGACGGTGTGGTGGTGACTTTCTGCGCGTGCAGGCTAGCGCAGCTATGGCAAGGGTCGCTGCGGTGGTTCGTGAATTGGGCAGCAAGCGAACAATCTGTTTTCTAGGTCGCAAAATTTTATGTACGGCAATCCTTCGGTGCTGTGCCTGTTTCCGATTGATCGTCCGTCGCCGCGCATGGTATAAAAGACGCGGATTTCAACCATCCATATCCCCTGGAAACTCTATAAGGGTGGCCTGCTCATGCAACTTCGGGAACAGGTAGCGAAGCGCCTTCGTGGTGCGCGGAATTGGGCCGGTCTGCTGGAAGATCTTGAGAAAGAGATCGAGCGGATCGAGGGCAAGGAAAACCGGGCAGCGGCCCTTTTCGAGCTAGGTGAGCTTTGCGAGGATTTTTTCCTGCGCAAAGACCGCGCCATGGCTCATTACCAGCAGGCGTTTAAACAAAACCCGCAGCAGAATCGTGCGCTGACGCGGGCTCGTCTGATCTATCGCGAGATGGGAAATCTCGAGATGGTGGCGACGTTGCTCGGCCTGGAAATCAAGGTCAGCACCGACCCTGAGCGCAAGCGAGAAGCGGAGCGCCTACTCGGCGAGACGCTGCTTGATGCGCGAGAGCGGGATCGGGCGGCTCCGCACCTGGACAATGCGACCAAGCATTGGCCCGGTGATAGCGAGCTGGCCGATGCGCTTGCAGCGTGTCGGTACGATCGCGAGGACTGGCTCAGTGAAGCGGAGCGGCTAACCGGTCAGGCCAAGCGCCTCAGCGGTACCGATCCGGTCACGGCTGCTCGCGTTTGGCTGCGGGCCGCGCGCATCTACCACATTGAGGCCAAGGCCGATCCCGGCTTTGAAGAGTGCCTCCGTGCGGCAGTGGCGCTGCAGCCTCAGCACGAGATGGTCAACTTCCTGCTGGAGAAGATCCTGGCCGAGCAGGGTCGCTTCGACGAAATCATCGCGCTACAAGACAAGCGCATCGATGGCGTCCAAGGCGATCAGGCCAAGATCGATTTAGCCAAGCGCATCGGCAACATGTGGCTGCTGCGCTGGAAGGACAAAGAGCGGGCCTCGCGTTTCTATGGCCGCGCTTTGACCATGACCTACCGGGGAGCTGTGGAGGCGCACAAAGCGTTCCCAGGTCACCTGGCGGCGTTCAGCTTGCTGCGGGACATGCTGGTGCCCAAGGGCGAGTTTGAGCAGCTGTTTAACTACGCGGAGCTTGGCTCCTTTGCGCCGATGCTCGATGAAGAGCGTGGGGCGCTGATGGTCCAGGCTGGCCGCGCGGCTTGGCGCGATGCAAGCGATCCGGCGCGGGCCAAGGCCTATTACGCCGAAGTTCAGCGCGTCTACCCCGAGCACGAAGAGCTCCAAGCCTTCATCGCTGAGCATGGCGATCCAAGCGCTGAAGCCGCGGCTCCAGAGGCCGCAACTCCAGTAGAAGAAGCGGTGGCTGCGCCGGTAGAAGAAGCGGTGGCTGCGCCGGTGGAAGAAGCAGTAGCTGAGGCTGCTCCGGAAGCAGTGGCTGAGCCTGTAGCTGAAGAGGCTCCTGTCGCCGAGGCTGCTCCAGCTGCTGAAGAAGTGGCTCCAGTAGAAGAAGCGCCAGTTGCCGATGCGGCTCCAGTCGAAGAAGCAGCGGCTCCGGTCGAGGAAGCGCCTGTTGCCGAAGCGACGCCAGAAGAGGTCGATCCAGAGCTTGTGGGCCTGGATGCTGGTACTCGGGCGGCGATGGATGCGGCTCGCGGCTTGGAAGGCAGCAGCGTCGACAAAGCGATTGATGCTTGGCGCAAGGTTGTGGCGGCAGCTCCGGCTCACCGCGCACCACGGCGTCAGCTGGCACGCGTACTGCGTCAGATCGAGCGCTGGAATGCGCTTGCCGACGCAATCAAGGACGAGATCGACAAAGTTGTCGAGCTTAGCCCCGAAGAAAAAGTCGAGCGCCTATTCGAGCTGGTCGAGCTTTACAAAGATCGGCTGCGCATCGACTCCCAGGTCGTAAATACCTTCAACGCGATCTTGGCGATCCAGCCCGGCAACATTCGGGCGCTGGATGCGATGGCCGCGCAGTACGAAGGAATGAAGCGCTGGCCGGATCTGATCTCGACGCTGCAGAAGAAGGCGGGCGCGCTCGAAGATGTACCCGAGCGGGTTGCGATTTACTGCCGCGTAGCGCGTCTGTTCCAAGAGCGCTTCAGCAATGTCGCCGAAGCGATCAAAGCCTACGAGCAAGCGCTGGCGCTGGATGACAGCAACGGCGAAGCGATCGCATACCTCAAGAGCAACTACGAGAAGCGCCGTGACTGGGAGAAGCTGATCTCGGTCAATCAGCGTGAAGTGGCGCGCATTGCCAATCCGACCGAGCGTGGACAGCGCTTTGTCGAGATCGCCAAGCTGGCCTCTGAGAAGCTGAAGAAGCCGGCCATCTCGATTGAGCTGTGGGAGCGAGTGCGCGAGGCCAATCCAGAGCACGGTGAAGCACTGGCCGAGCTGGAGAAGCTGTACGAGCGCGAGAAGATGTGGGACATGCTGGCCGACGTCAGTGAGACGCAGGCTCGCTTGTTTACCGATACGGCGAAGAAGGTGGCCATGCTGCAGAAGCTGGGCGTCCTCTTCACCGATCGCGTCAAGGATGCAGCCCGGGCGACTCACGCCTGGCGCGAGCTTCTGGCGGTGGACCCCGAAAACCGCCGTGCCCAAGACGCCATCAAGAAGCTGTTCGTCGAGCAGAAGAGCTGGGATGACCTCGAGTCGTTCTACGCTCGCCAGAACAAGTACGACGAGCTGATTCGAACCTTTGAGCGTCAGGTCGAGCTTGAGGACGATGACAACAAGGTCCTGCTAAACAACCGCATCGCCGTGCTGTACCGCGATCGCATGGCCAAGCCGGACCGCGCAATGCGCGCCTTTGAGAGTGTGCTCAAGCTCGACGCCAAGAACCTGGTCGCAGCAGAGGCACTGATTCCGCTGTACGAGGCGGCCAAGGACTCAAAGAAGCTGGCGGGCGTGCTGGAAATCCAGCTGACGCACACCGAAGACGTTGCCACCCGCGTCGAGCGGATGCAGCGCCTAGCTGAGCTGACCGAGACTTCGCTCAAAGACAAAGCGACAGCCTATAGCTGGTACCTCAAGGGCTTTGGCGTCGATCACACCGCGCAGTGGCTGCGTCCCGAGCTAGAGCGGCTGGCGGCGGAGATCAACGGCTTTGTGCAGCTGGTTCGCTGCTACGAAGAGGCGGCGCCGAAGTTTACCGATCGGGTGGAGGCTCTGCCGCTGCTGCTGGTGGTGGCCAAGGTCTACGAAGAGCAGATCGAAGACGCCGACAAGGCGATCGAGACCAACCGCCAGATCCTCGGCATCGACGAGAACAACGGGCTGGCCTTGGAAGCGATGGAGCGTCTGTATCTGAAGACGGCGCGCTACCCAGAGCTGCTTGGTATCTACCAGAAGAAGCTGGAGCTTGAAGGCAACCACGACCAGCAGAAGGCGATTCGTTACCAGATCGCTCAGCTGTACGAAAACGAGATCAAAGATCCGGCGCAGGCAGTTACTGCGTATCGGGCGATTCTCGACGGTGTCGGCGGTGAGAATGAGCTGCTGGCTTGGCAGGCGCTGGATCGCATTTACCAGGCGACCTCGCAGTGGACCGAGCTGCACGCCACCATCCCGCGCGAGCTGGAGCTGGTCGATGCCGCAGACGTCGCGTCGGTGGTCGAGCTGAAGTATCGCCTGGGTCAAATCCGCGAGCAGCACCTGGCGGATGTTCCCGGGGCCATCGAGTGCTATCGCGAGATCCTCGATCTGGCGGCGGCTCACGTCGGAGCGCGCGAGGCTTTGGAGCGCCGACTCGACGATGCGCAGTATCAGGTCGAAGCGGCCAACATCCTGCAGCCGATCTACGAGCAGCTGGCTGAGTGGCTTAAGCTCATCGGCGTACACGAGATTCAGCTCAAGCGCACCGACGAGGCTGAGACGCTGACGCGGGTTACGCTGCTGATGCGAATTGGCGAGCTGTGGGCGGGCCAGGTGGGCAACGGTGAGAAGGCGCTGGATGCCTATAGCCGCTGCTTCCGGGTCGATCCCTCCAACGAGCAGTGTCGGGCCGAGCTGACTCGGCTGGCGGCATCGCTGGGCGCGTGGACGCAGTATGTGGCGCTGTACGAAGAGGCTGTGAACAAAGGCGGTCTCGACTCGCTGCTGACCCGTGAGCTGCTGATGCATATCGCAGCCGCTTACGACGAGCAGCTAGACAACAGCGACAAGGCAGTTGAGTTCTTCAGCAAGGCGCAGGCCCTCGACCCCGAGGACATTACGACGCTGGAAGCGCTGGAGAAGCTGTATCTCCGTCGGCAGCAGTACAACGAGCTGTTGGCTGTCTACCGCCGCAAGGTGGAGCTGGCCGGTGAGCCCGACGTTCGCGAGCGCATGTTCTTCCAGATGGCGAAGCTCTGGGAGGAAGTCCTTGGCAACTACGAGCAAGCAATTGCGACGTACAAGGAAGTCCTCGGCCAAGACGACAGCAACTTGTCGGCGCTGGCCTCGCTGGATCGACTGTACGTCCAGCAGCAGATGTGGACCGATCTGTCCGACAACCTGCAGCGTCAGCTGGTCCTGACCCAGGACCAGAACGAGACCATCCTGCTCCTGGTTCGTTTGGCCGCTCTGCGCGAGACCAAGCTGGCCGAGATCGCCTCGGCGGTGGACACCTATCGCCAGGTCCTGGAGCTAGATCCGCTAAACGACGCAGCGACGGTTGCGCTTGAGAACCTGATCAAGCTGCCGGAGCACGAGCTGAACGTCGCGACCATCCTGGAGCCGATCTACAAGCATCGCTCCGACTGGGCCAAGCTGGTCTTTGTCTACGAGATCATGGTTCGGCACTCGCTGGACCCGATCCGCAAGATCGAGCTGCTGCACGAGATCGCTCGTCTGTACGAAGAGGGCGGCGAGAACGGCGGGCAGGCCTTTTTGACCCATGCTCGGGCGCTGCGGGAAGATCCGACGCGCGACGACTCGCAGAAGCAGCTGGAGCGTCTGGCTCGTCAGCTGGATCGCTGGCAGGACCTGGTAAACCTGTACGCCGAAGTGGTGGAGCAGGCGCAGCACGACATGGAGCTGCAGGTCCACCTGTTTACCCGCATTGCCCAGATTCAAGAGTCGAACCTGGCCAACAACGACCTGGCAGCGGCGGCATATCACCGCGTACTGGCGGTCGATGCGGCCAACCTCCCGGCGGCCAACGCGCTGGAGGCCTTGTACCTACGCACCGAGACGCACCAGAAGCTGGTCGAGGTCGTGCTGGCCAAGGTCGAGATGGTCAGCGACGTAAACGAGAAGAAGGAGCTGTATTTCAAAGCGGCTCGGCTGTACGTCGAGGTCCTTGAAAACCCCGACAAGGCCATCGAAGTCTATAAGGGCGTGCTGGAGCAGGACGGCAACGATACCGTCGCTATCCAGGCGCTAGAGCAGCTGTTTATCAACCTGAAGCGCTGGACCGATCTGAAGGACATCTACGCGCGGCAGGTGGAGCTGGCGCAGACCGCTGACGACAAGAAGCGGATCCTGTTCCAGATGGGTGAGGTCTACGACCGCGAGCTCAACGACATCGAGCACGCGATCGAGACTTACAACAACATCACCGACCTGGATCCCACCGATCGACGCGCAATTCAGTCGCTGGATCGGCTGTACGGCACGGCGCAGCGCTGGTACGACTTGCTGCAAATCCTCGAGCGTGAGGTTGAGCTGTCGGAGACCTCGGCTGAGACGGTGGTGTTCAAGCACCGCATCGGCAAGCTGTTCGAGACGCACCTAAAAGACATGGTGCGGTCGGTGGACTCGTATCGTGAGGCCTTGGAGCTAGAGAGCTCGCACGAGCCGACGCTGCGCGCGCTGGACGGTATCGTCCACGGCACAGAGGAGCCAGTGCTGGCCGCTCAGGTCCTGGAGCCGATCTTCGAGACTGCCGGTGAGTGGGAAAAGCTCATCGACGTGCTGGAAGTGATGGTGGCGCACGCCGAGGACGCGCTGCGCAAGGTCGAGCTGCTACATCGCATCGCCGGTTACTACGAGAGCCAGCTGGAGCGCGGTATGAATGCCTTTGAGGCCTTCTGCCGAGCCCTGCGTCTGGATCCACAGAACGAAGAGTCGCTCAAGCACCTGGAGCGCCTGGCCGACAGCACCAAGGCCTGGCCGTCGCTGGCTGAGCTGTACGAATCCGAAGTGGTCAAGATGCAGGACGTGCTGCAGCAGGTCGAGATGCTGCTGCGGGTCGCCCGCGTCTACGAAGAAGAGATGCAGACGGAGCCGAAGGCGATTGCGACCTTCCGTCGGGTGCTGGAAGTCGAGCCGGATAACTCCAGCGCGATTTTGGCCCTGGACCGACTGTACGAGCGTGGCCAGCACTGGGCCGAGCTAGCCGACATCCTGCGCCGCGAGATTCGTCTGGCGGTCAGCGATGCCGAGATCGTGGCGCTGCAGTTCCGACTCGGACAGCTGTTCGAGCAGGCGCTGCGCGACATCGACAGCGCCATCGAGGTCTATCGCGAAATCCTGACCAGCGATCCGGGTCACGGCCCGACGCTGCAGGCCTTGGAGATGCTGTTTGCCGAGGGTACGCGACCGATCGAGATTGCCGGCATCCTAGAGCCGCTGTATCGGGTGGCCGAGCAGTGGGAGAAGCTGGTCAAGATCCACGAAGTGCAGCTGGAGAAGCTGGCCGACGCTGCAGAGCGTCAGTCTCTGATTCAGCGCATCGCCGAGATCTGCGAGCACAAGCTGGTCGATCAAGTCACGGCGTTCCAGTGGTGGTGCCGCGCAGTTCGCGAAGCACCAACGTCGGAGCTGGCCGGTGAAGAAGTCGAGCGCTTGGCGAAGGTGGTTCGCTCGTGGGAAGAGCTGGTCGGCGTCTACAGCGACACGCTGCAAGACGAGCAGGCCCAGCGCGACCCGCAGATTCAGCGGCACCTGCTGCTCAAGATTGCCCGCGTGTTCGAGTTTGAGCTGCGCGACGTGCAGCGCGCTGAGGAAGCGCACATTCGGGTGCTCGCTATCGACCCGCGTGATGCCGAGGCACTGGCCTCGCTGGATCGCATCTACGACCAGACCTCGATGTGGCCGGAGCTGGCGGACATTCTGCGCCGTCGGATCCAGGTCATCAGTGACACCGACGAGATCGTTGAGCTGTACTTCCGACTGGGCCGCGTCTACACCGACGCTCTTGAGGATCCAAAGCACGCCATCGAGTGCTACCAGGCCATCCTCGAGAACGACACCCGCAACGGCAAAGCCCTGGAAGCCTTGGAGCGCATCTACTTCCGAGGCGAGCAGTGGCCAGAGCTGTTCGGCGTCTACGAGAAGATGGTCGACATCGCCAGCGGCGACGAGGGCATGTCCGACTGTTACGCTCGCATGGCGCGGATTGCCAGCGACGCCCTCAAGGATCGCGACAAGTCCATCGAGCTGTGGAACAAGGTCATCGACCTGCGCGGTGAAGACCCGATGGCGCTGTCGGCGCTGGCGGGCCTGTACGAAGGCGCGCAGATGTGGCGCGAGCTGGTCGATATCCTCGAGCGTACGGTGCGTATCACCGAGGTGCCCGAAGACCGAATCCCGCTGCACAAGCGCCTAGGCGCCATCTGGAGCCAGAAGCTAGAGCGTGAGCGTGAGTCGCTGGATGCGTGGCAGGAAGTCCTGCAGATCGACAGCCGCGACATCGATGCCTTGCGGGCGATTGCTCAGCTGTACCGTCAGCTGCAGCAGCCGGACGACCTGGTTGAGACCCTGCACCGCTTGATCGAAGCGGGTCAGCTCTCAAACATGAGCATCGACGAGATTCGCGAAGCCTACGCCGAGCTTGGCAAGCTGTACGCCGAGCAGCTGATGCGGCCAGAGGACGCGATTGCTTCGTGGCGCAAGGTCTTTGAGTACAACAAGAAAGACTTCCGGGCGCTGGCAGCTCTTGAGACGCTGTTCAATCAGGAAGCACGCTGGGAAGACGCGGTGGACGTTATCGAGAAGCGGGTCAAGCTGCTCGAGAAGTCCGACGAGAAGATCGCAGAGCTGATCAAGGTCGGTCGTATCTGGGAAGACCAGGTTGCCGACGCAGCGGCTGCGGCGGATGCGTACGAGCGCGTCCTTGGCATCGACAAGCACAACATGACGGCCTCGGTACAGCTGGAGAACATCTACCGAGGACGGGCGAACTGGTCGCAGCTGTCAGACCTGTTGCTGGCGCGCGTCGAGTTCCCGGCGAACACGCCGCACAACCGCATCGAGATCTACCAGAACATCGCGCGGATCTACGAAGACAACATGACGGATCGCGAGAGCGCATTCGTGGTGTTGCAGGCGGCCTTCCGCGAGGACTACTCGGTTGACTCGACGGCGCGTGAGCTGGAGCGACTGGCCAGCGTCACCGGCAAGTGGGGAGACCTGCTTGGCGAGTACACGCAGAGCGTCACGCAGATTGCTGACCTGAAGGCCCGCGCCGACCTGTGGGTCAAGATCGGTCGCTGGTACGCCGAGCACCTGGGCCGCATCGACTACGCCATTGCCTCGCAACAGCAGGCGCTGGCGCTGGATGCCAACCACAAAGAGGCGCTTACCAACCTCGTTGAGTGCTACCGCAAGACGCAGCAGTGGCAAGAGCTGGTGCACTACCTAGAGCACCACTCCAACATCGAGGAAGAGGCGGAGAAGAAGGTCGCGCTGCTGCTGGATCTGGCTGGGATGTACGAAAACCAGCTGCAGAACCCGAGCATGGCGATCTCGACTCACCGTCGGGCGATCACCGCAGACTCGACGTGCATGCCAGCGCTGGATGCACTGGAGCGGCTGTACACCGCCGGCGCTTCGTGGAGCGACCTGATCGAAATCCTGGGTCGCAAAGCGAAGAACATTGAGGACACCGACAAGGTGGTCGCCCTCAAGCGCCGCATCGGCGAGCTGTATGATCAGAAGCTCACCGACCCGCTCAAGGCCATCGTCAGCTACAAGGAAATCCTTGAGCTTGACTCGGTGAACCTGAAGGCGATGCGGTCCCTCGAGGAGCTGTACGCCAAGACGGCGCAGAACGACAACTATCTGGCCATCTTGGATGCGCAGCTGGATGTCGTCTCGTCCGACGAGGAGCGCATCAGCCTCTACGAGCGAATTGCAGCGGCGCACGAGAACCTGTTCCGCAAGCCCGAGAAGGCCGCCGAGGCGTTCGAGAAGATCCTGACCATCGACGAGCGGCATCAGCCGTCGTTGAAGCAGCTGGAGCGCCTGTACCGGGCCCAGCGGCAGTGGACCGAGCTGGTCGATACCTACCGTCGCCACATCATGGCGGTGGGCGAGTCGCCAGAGCGTCAGGGCCTGTACGCGCTGATGGGCGAAGTCTACGAGGTCGAGATCAAAGATCTGGACCGCGCGATTGAGTCCTACAGCGACATCCTGTCCGTCGATCCGAACCAGACTGCGGCCCTGATTGCCCTGGGTCGCTTGTATGAAAAGGTCGAGGACTGGAGCCGCGCCATCGACACCTTGTCGCACTTGGTGTCGCTGGTCTCCGAGCGCCGTCAGCGAGTCGAGCTGCACACGCGCATCGGTGCCCTGTACGAAGACCGCCTGCAGGATCAAGAGACGGCAGAAGGTCGCTTCCTTGAGGCGCTGAGCACCGACCCGAACTTTGTGCCGGCGATGCTCAAGCTCATCGCGCTGTACAAGGGTCGTGGCGACTGGTTCAAGGCTGTCCAGCTGATGATTCGGGCCGAGGAGCAGACGGCCAATCCGCTGGAGAAGGTCAAGATGCTCTACGAGATCGGTACGATCTATCGTGAGCGTCTGGACGACGAGCAGACCAGCGCTGGCTTCTTGGCGCGCGTCATCGTGCTCGACCCCGAGCATGTGGGCGCTGCCGAGCCGCTCTCGGATCTGTACTTCCGAGAGGGTCGCTGGAAAGAGCTGGAGCCGATTCTCGACATGCTGGTGCGCAAGGTCGATCGGCGCGACACCAAGGATCTGAACCAGCTGTACTACCGGCTGGCCAAGACTGCGGACTCGCTGTCGAACAAAGACAAGGCGCTCAAGTACTTCAAGCTGGCCTATGACCTGGATAGCACGTCGCTGCAGATTCTGCTGGGACGCGCTGACCTGCTGTACCGCCTCGAAGACTGGGAAGGTGCGTTTAAGCTGTATCAGACGGTCCTCGTGCATCACCGCGAGGCTCAGAAGGACAGCGAAGTCGTCGAGATCTTCTATCGCCTGGGCATCATCAAGCTGCGCCAAGGTGAGAAGAAGAAGGCCCTCAACATGTTTGAGAAGGCCCTGGAGATCGACGCCAACCACCGTCCGACGCTGCTAGCAGTGATCGATCTGCAGACCGGTCAAAACGACTGGGAAGCGGTCATCGCCGCCAAGCGGGCGCTGCTCCCGGTCGCCGAAACAGAGGAGAAGTTCAACCTCCACTGCGAGATGGCCGAGATGTACAGCAACAAGCTGCAGAACTACCAGAAAGCCATCACCAGCTTCCTGGATGCCGTCGAGCTCAAGCCCGACAGCTACGTGGTGCTGCACAAGGTCCTGGATCTGTACACCAAGACCGAAGCGTGGAAAAAAGCCATCGAGATCCTCGGACGGCTGGCTTCCATCGAGAAGGATTCACGTCGTCGCGGCAAGTTCTACTACACCGCGGGCGTCATCTACCGTGACGCACTGAAGTCCACCGACGAGGCGATTGAGCAGTTTAACCTCGCCCTGGACTCGTACTTCGAGAAGCCGGATCTCATCCCGGCGTCGGAGTTCCAGACGTACCTGAAGCCCTTTGAGGCCATCGACAAGATCTGCACGGGCCGCAAGGACTGGAAGGCGCAGGAGCGCAACTACCGCAAGATGATCAAGCGCATGCCCAAGGTTGGGCAGGAGCAGGTCACCATCGCGCTGTGGCACGCTCTCGGCGAGATTTACCGGTCGCGTCTGCGTGACATCAATGCCGCCATCCAGACCTTCGAGGTAGCTGTCTCGCTGGAGCCGGACAACCTGAAGCGGCATGAGATCCTGGCCGAGCTTTACAACATGGCGGGCCCGGACTTTATCGACAAGGCCGTCAAAGAGCAGATGTTCCTCATCGGGAAGGACGCGTTTAAGATCGAGTCCTACTCGGCGCTGTACGACATCTACTTCAAGTCGGGCCAGTACGATAAGGCGTGGTGCATGGCTTCTGCGCTGACGTATCTGCAGCGCGCCAACCCCGACCAGACCCAGTTCTACGAGCAGTACAAGAGCAAGGGCCTGGTCCGCGCCAAGTCGCGTCTGACCGACGAGATGTGGGCCAAGTACGTGTACCATCCAGACGAGGATCGCTTCGTCGGAGCCATCTACGCGGCGGTGTATCGCGCCGTCGGTATGATGAAGTCAGGTGAGCACAAGCAGTTCGGTCTGAAGCGCAAAGAGAAGCGTGACCTGGCCAGTGACCAGGCGCTATTCAGCAAGGTCTTCACCTACGTGATGCAGGTGCTGAATGTGCCCACCGACCTGGAAATCTTCTTCCGACCGGATCAGCCGGGCGAGCTACAGGTCGCCAACTGTCGCGAGAAGCTGCAGTTCATCCCGTCGATTGTCGTCGGGCAGGGCATGCTCGCGGGCCGCAGTGACAAGGACTTGGCCTTCCCCATCTCGTTGTTCCTGACGAAGATGAGGCCAGAGCACTACCTGCGCCAGGTCATCCAGACCAACACCGAGCTGTCGGTGGCCATCATGGCTGCCATCCGCCTGGTGTCGCCAAACTTCAACGTGCCGCCGGATAAGATCCAGCTCGTTGAGCAGTACATCGGGGCTCTGCGTCAGTACTTGCCGCAGGCCTCGGCAGAGCACCTGCAGATGGTGGTGCAGAAGTTCGTGCAGTCCAAGGCGCAGCTGGACATGGCCAAGTGGGCGCAGGCCGTGGACCTGACCGGACATCGTACGGGTCTTATCATCAGCAACGACCTGTCGCTGGCCGCCAAGTTCATCGGTAGTGAGCCGACCACCGTGGGCGGCATGATGCCGAAGGACAAGATCAAGGACCTGCTGATGTACGCCATCTCGCCGCAGTACTTCGAGCTGCGGCAGCTGCTGGGCATCGCCATCGGGTAAGTTCAGCAGAAGCTGCGGCCTGGGTAGCTCCTGGCTGCAGCAACCGTCTCCCGGCGGTGCAGGTGGTTATTGACAGAGTTGTAAATAAGCCAGACGCAACGGACGCCCCTTCTTGATTCCAGGAAGGGGCGTTTTTTTTTAGCCCACACGCCAGCACTAGCGGCGACGAGGTGCGCTAAAGTCCGCGCCATGCCCAGATCGCTCTTGCCGGTGCGGATTGCTGTCGATTTCGGAAGCTGCTTTACGTCGGTGCTAGTGCACGGAAGTAGGGGGCTTCTGGCGACGCGGCTGCCGGTGTCTTCGGTCAGCCTGCAGCACCGGGCCCAGCAGGCTGTGCAGGCGGCGCTGACGCTGCTTGGTCAGACTGCCGAAGTCGCTGGACCGCTAGAGCTGACCTATGTGCTGTCGGACCCGACGCGATCGCTGCTCGCTGGAGAGCCGCAGCCGGTGGCGCTGCTGACGACCGCAGGGTTTACGGACCTTTTGCAGATTGGTCGGCAAGAGCCCGCGCCGCCGTACACGCTGGTGCCGACGGGTCGTCCACAGCTTCTGACCCCCCAGAGCTGCCTGCCGGTCTTTGAGCGCATCGCCGCTGACGGGTCCATCGTCGAGCCGCTCATTGACGAGGCGCTGCAGTCGCTGCGTGCGCAGGTGCAGGCGCTGGGCGTAAAGTCCGTCGCGATCACCCTGCTGCACAGCTATCGCGAGCCCGTCCACGAGCAGACTCTTGCCGCCGCGCTGACCGAGCTTGGGCTGTGGGTGTCGCTGTCGTCGGAGGTGCTGCCGATCCCGCGCGAGTTCGAGCGGGCCAGCGCGACCGTTCTTGATGCTGCTGCCGCAACTTGCACGGTACCGATCGAAAAGGCGCTGCTGGCCGCGCTGCCTGCGGGCTCTCGGGTGCGTGCGGTGCAGAGCGACGGTGTGGCGCGCTCTGGTACGCGACCGCTGCGGACCCTGTTTAGCAGCCAGGCCGCGACGCTACTGGCCGCGCAGCGAGTCGCCGCCCTGCACGAGCAGCGGCACTGTCTATTTTTGGGCGTGGGCGCGCACCAGAGCTTCGTCGCTCACAACGAGCACTGCCCCGATTCAGAGCTAAAGCACCGAGCGCAGCTGGGTGGGTTGCCGCTAGGCGTGCCGTCGCTGATTAGCGAAGCCTGTGCAGTGGGCGACTTGACCCCATTTACCGTCGATACGCGCGGCCAGCTGCGACTTGGCCAGCACCAGCGGCAGGATTTGGAAGGTCAGCCAACTGCCTGTGGTCGCGATGCCGCGCTTTTGCTGGGCCGCTTCGTCTCGGACGAGCTTTTGGCTGCAGGCTTGGCCGTGGACCTGGCGCTGTCTCGTCAGCGTCTGCAGGCGCTCGGTGACAAGCTCACGCCACCATGCGCCGCCGAGGCCGTTGCGGTCGAGCTACTGACCCAGCTGCAGGCCTCACTTGAGGCGCTGCTGCGCCGAGTCTCCATCGAGAGCGGTCATGATCCCAGCCAGTACGTGCTGGTCTGCGCTGGGGGAGCTGCGCGCTTGTTTGCAGAGCCGCTTGCCCAAGCGCTGGCCATTCAGTCGGTCCTGCTGCCGCCGGTGCCGGGTCTGCTGGCCGCATATGGAGCGCTCTGCGCGCCGGTGGTGCGTGAGCGTCAGCAAGTGCTGCACACCGAAGCCTCTGGCGCCCAGCAAAAGGGGCTGCTGGCCGCGACGCTGCGCGCGCTGACCGAGGGCCTGCGAGGCGATCTAGCACGTGAGCAAAAGCCAGCCAGCGACCCGCTACCCGGCTTTATGTGGTCTGCCGATCTGCGCTACGCAGGCCAGTCGCATGCGCTGACCCTGCTGGGGATCGGTGATGGCGAGCCTGCCCAAGACGTCGCCTCAGACCTGGTGGTACGCTTTCATCAAGAGCACCACCGTCGCTACGGCTTCACGGTTGCCGAGCGCACCATCGAGCTAGTAAGCGTGCGGGTGTGGGCGCAGCTTGCGGTTGCGTCGCCGCCACTCGGCCAGCTTGCACCTGCAGGATGCAGCGGTGGTGCTACTCGCGCCGAGCAGCAAGCATCTGGCGATAAGCCTGGTCCTAAGCCTGGACAGTCCGGTGCTCTGTGGCTGCACCTGGCCTAACGAATTCATGCCCCGTGCCCGCGCAGAGTTTTGATAAGATGAACGCTAACTGGTTCGCGTCTTTGCGCGAGCCCCTGGGTCCTACTGTAAAGATCGTCAGCCTTGGGTCTTGCTGACTGCCAGAGCGACCGCGCTCTGTGCCCTGCTCGACCGACGACAGCCCTACACAGAGGCTCCTTTTTCATTAACTGGGTCGCAGAGAGCTTTGCGTAAGCCGCTGCGGCCCCTGCTTGCTTTTACCTCACACCGGAACTCGTATGGATACCGTCGTTGTTGGAGCCGGAAGCTGGGGCACGGCGCTGGCCTGTGTGCTCTGCCGAAACTCGCATCGGGTGACGCTCTGGGGGCGTGACGCCGATCAGCTGGCGCACATGGCCAAAGAGCGTCGCAACCAGCGCTATCTGCCGGGCCTGAAGCTGCCGGAGTCGCTGCAGTTCACCTCGGACTTGGCAGCGGCGATTGCGGCCTTGCCCAAGGATGCGCCGTCGCTAATCGTGACCGTGGTGCCGTCGCACACGACCCGTCAGGTGATGGGGCAGGTGGCGCACTTGATTCCGCCGCAGGCGATCCTGGTCACGGCCAGCAAAGGCATCGAGAACGAGACGCTGGCGACCATGGTCGAGGTGCTGGAGCAGGTCTTGCCCGCCGCGCTGCATGATCGCATCGCCGTTCTGTCAGGCCCCAGCTTTGCGGGCGAGACCATCGAGCAGCATCCGACCGCCGTAGTCGTGGCCGCCAAAGATCGCCAGATCGCCGAGGCCGTACAACGCGCGTTCCAGGTCGGCAGCTTCCGCGTCTACACCTCCGACGACGTAGTCGGAGTAGAGATCGGTGGCGCCGCCAAAAACGTCATCGCCCTGGCATGCGGTATGGCTGATGGCTTGGGCTTTGGTCACAACACCCGCGCTGCCGTGATCACGCGCGGCCTGGCGGAGATCACCCGGCTCGGCGTGCGCATGGGGGCCAATCCTCTGACGCTGGCCGGTCTTGCGGGCATGGGCGACTTGGTGCTGACCTGCAACGGTCCGCAGAGCCGCAATCGCACCGCTGGCTATCTGCTGGGTCAGGGCAAGACCTTGCCGCAGGTGCTGACCGAGATGAAGCAGGTCGCCGAAGGCATCAAGACCACGCGCTCGGTCCGCGATCTGGCGGCCCGCGTCGGGGTCGAGATGCCCATCAGTGCCGCGATTTATCGTGTCCTGTACGAAGACCACCCGGTCGGCCAGGTAATGACCGATCTGCTCGGGCGCCCACCGCGTCACGAGCTTGGTTAGTCTTAAGTAATTATTAAATACATATAAACGAACATTATCCGATATGCGTATATGAAATGCGCATATAGTGCGAGAGCAATCATGGCAAACGACGAACGCCGTAAAATGTCTTGGCGAGAGATTGATAAAAGTCGCGATGGGTCCAGCAGCCGCAGTGGCTCTGGCTCTAGTCGGGGGGGCGAGCGGGGCTCCTCGGGTCCGCGTACCGGCTTTGGCGGTGGGGCCGAGGAGCAGCGGCAGAAGCAGTATCGCGCGGCTCTGGAGCAGGCTTTTGCCAAAGGTGAGCTGGGCAAACTTGCCGACAAGCTAAACCTACTCGGGCGCGGCACACCCGCCGAGGAAGTGCGGCCCGCAGCCGTGTCGGCTCCCGCTTCTGGACCAGCACCCGTGGCGGCGGCTACCGGCGCTGCAACTGGCGAAGCTGAGGACGCAGGCAAGCGCACCACCAAGCGCAAGCCTGCCGACGAGAAACAGACGCTACAGCGCAAAGTTTTAGAGTCCGCCAGTCGTCACGAGACCAGCAAAGCCGCCGAGAAATACCTGGCGCGCTTCCCGCTGCCCGACGACCACGAGTTCTTAGAGCACCTCTTGGATCACGAGCAAGATGGTCGTATCAAGCAGGCGCTGACGCGGATCGTCGAGCTTATCGACAACCGTCATCCTCCCAAGCGGACGCGAGCCCTCATCGGCAAGCTGCGCTACCTGACGGAGACGACCTCCGACGGCGAGATTCGCGAGACCGCGCAGACCCTACTTTCCCGCCTGCAGTAACTCCGCTTCCAAAGACGGCAAAAGCTGACTCGCCGCTGCGCAATGCGTGGCGGTTCGATTTTTATTAATCAATAAAAGTCTGAAATTGCCAACGATCTCATCGAATGATGATCGGTTGGGTTTTGATTTTTGTGCGGTAATTGATGGTCGCGCTATGTGAGTGAAGAACTAGCGGCTTAATGCTTACGCTGGGCTACTCGTCGTCTTGCTGATCGCTGCGGTCGTCGTCTTCATCGTCGTTGCTGCCATCGACTTCGATATAGCGAATGTTGCCTTCCTGCGAGTAGACGCGACGTGGCGCACTGTCGGGAAAGTGCGACGGCCAAGGCGAAGTCAGAAAGCGCCGCCGGCGCTGCTGCTCTTGCGCGATGGTCAGTAGTCCTGGCTCGACGACCGGCACCGGCTCGCGCTTTTGGGCGGCTTTCGCTTCGGCGTAGGCGCGGCGCGCTCCGGGATCGCGATCGAGGTTGTGATAGGTCAGCTCGACTTGGGGTCGGTGAATGGGGCGATAGACATCGCGCAAGATCGACTGCGGTATCGCCTGCTTCAGATCTTGGCGCAGCTCGTACGAGATGTCGTACTCGTCGCGGACGCCGAGGTAGCCGCAGTTCCAGTCGGCCAGGCTGTCAAAGTGGGTCTTTTGCGGCTTGAGCGCCATCGGCAGCGGCTTGGGCGTCGGCAGCATGCGACCCTTCAGCCAGCGATCGGTGCGGCGTAGTACCAGCGGGTCAGCGTCGCGACGGATGCGGGCTTCTCGCTGCTCGGCTGCTTGGCGATCCTCAGCCGAGACGGGGCCGTCGCCACCTAGCTGAAAGCGCGCCACGCTAGTTCCAGATGATGTGCAGCAAGAAGCCCATGCTGATGCCGAGCAGCGCCCAGGCCACCCAGAACAGCGGCTTGGGCGGCGCTACCACCGGGGCTTTGCCGGCCAGGATCTGCTGACGCACGGCCAGTGCTTGCGGCGAGATGCCCATGCCTTGCGGCGGACCGGGCACATAGACGGTGCTGTGTAGACCGCCACCATCCATGGCTTGCGTACGACCGGCAGCAGGGCCTTGCGGACGACCGGCGGCGGGCTGCTGGGCAGGTGGCAGTACCGGCGCGGGCACGGCCATCATGGTGCGCTGCTCCGGCGCAGATGAGACGGGATTGCCGCTGCTGGGGGCGGACATCGCCATCGGCGGAGGACCGCTCATGCCCTGCCCTGACATCGGCGGTGCCATCGGGGGTGGAGCCATGGGCGGTGGCGCCATCGGGGGTGGAGCCATCGGCGGAGGCGCCAGCTGCGAAGTCGGAGGCTGGCTGGTCAGCTGCGTCGGTGGCACTGCATTTGGCACTGCAGAGATGCCAGTGCTCGGCGTCTGCTTGGGAAACAGTGAGTCTAAGCACTCGATGCACTCGCGGTGCATCTCCTCGGCGCTCTGTTGACGGCGATCGGGCGTCTTTTCCAGCGCCTTCATCACCAGCCGCGCCACCGAGTCCGGAAAGCCCACCAGCGGCGCCGGTTTTTGCCGCAGGTGCATCATCACCACTTCCATCGGCAGCGCAGCTTCAAACGGCGGCTTGCCGGTCAGCATCTCGTAGCCGACGATGCCGCAAGCGTAGATGTCCGACTGCGGGGCCAGCTTCACGCCGCGCGCTTGCTCCGGGCTCATGTACGCGGGCGTGCCAAAGACGGTGCCGGCGCGCGTCTGCTGCGCATCGGGCGTGTCCATCTTGGCCACCGAGAAGTCCAGCACCTTCACAAAGTCGCCCGCGCCCTTCATCTCGACGAGGAACACGTTGTCCGGCTTGATATCGCGGTGGATGATGCCCTGCGAGTGCGCTTCCTGCAGCGACTGACAGACCTGCGACAAGATGCGGAGCACGCGCTGCGGCGGCAGCTTGCCCAGACGGACGATCTCGTCGGCTAGCGAGCGGCCCTGCAAAAACTCCATGGCGATAAAGAGCAGGCCCTCTTTGGTCTCGCCGAAGTCGATGAGGCGCACGGTGTTGGGGTGATCCAGGCGTGCCGCCGCGCGCGCTTCATTGTGGAAGCGCTTGACCCACGACGGGTCCGACGAGACATGCGCGCCCAGCACCTTGATGGCGACGACGCGATCGACGGTGATCTGCTTGGCCCGATAAACTACGCCGGTGCCACCCTCGCCGATGCGGCTGAGGATCTCGAAGCGGTCCGCCAGGACTCTGCCGACCAGTGGATCTTGCTGTCCCGGTGCGCTCATGCGCGGGCCTCCGTGATGTGTGCGCTACGCACGCCGTTTTCGCTTACTTGAGGAACAGCACGACGCGGTTGTTCTTGCCAATCGAGCGGACCGTCGACTGCGCCTTGCTGCGCGAGTCATCCAGGACCTGCACGATCTTAAACGAGCCACCGTCGAGAGGCTGGCGACCCGACTTGCCTTCCAGGACCGTGCCTTCGGTGCCTTCGCGCACCCCGGCGGCAGCGCCCTTGTCGATAAACAGCATCATCTGCCCACCCTCGCGGAAGGACTGAACGACGCGGCCCTCGGTGCCTTTTTCGATCTTCTCTTCCAGCGTCTCGGCCTTGGCGACCTTGACCTCGGCAGGCTTGCCGGTGTGGCGTGGCTTTTTGATAACACCCACCGGCTCAGGGGCGAGCGGCTGCTCTTCCCAGGCGCAGATGACGCTAAAGTCCGACTCGTCCTTGGGCTGCGCGGCCTGCATGCGCACAAAGTAGGTGCCCAGCTCGTCGATCTGCACCGCCAGCTTCTTCAGCTTGTTCGGCACCGGCCCCGGCGAGAACCCAATCTGCGTGCCCAAGCTGTTGAAGATGTCGATGTTCAGGTCGATGGCGGCGTTGTCGATCCGCAGCTCGCACGAGAGCATGTTTTGCACGCCCGGCGTCGTGATGTCGATGCGCTTCCACTTGGTGCGCAGCAGCTTCGGCCAGCTTACCGAGTCGGTCTCGGGCTTGTTGATAAACATCAGCTTGGCGCCACCACGCTTGGCATCCGGGCCGCTGTTGGTATCGGGATCGGGCCCGCCCAGGCCGTCCTTTTTGGTGTCTTTTTTACACGCGCCAGCCGCCCCAAGCAGAAGGGCAGCAGCCAGGAACGTCCGCAGAAATTTCGCCTTGAGCGCCATGAATTCTCTTGCCTCGCGCCAGTCTCGGAAAATCAGTCAGTGAAGGTGCTGCGCTTGTCTACTCGTGCTGCTTTACAAGCGCGTTATTTCGGCTTGGCGATCATGAACCGGTTGTTCTTGCCCAAGGACTTGCCGTAGTTGGACGTGGCCACTGCCTGATTTTCGCCCAGCACCTTGGTCACTTGGAACGTCGCACCGTCGAGGGTTGTGCCGCCCTCGGAGCCCGACAAGATGTTGCCGGTCATGCCGATGCGCAGCTTGGCCTTGGTGCCCTGGTTTAGGTACATCGTCATGCGGCCATCGTCGCCGCGGAAGGACTGCACGATCTTGCCGGTAATGGCGCCTGCCGGGATGGTTCCGCTGGCGCTGCCTTCTGCGCCGCCCGCGCCACCTGCACCACCTGCACCACCTGCGCCACCCGCGCCACCTGCGCCGCCCTGCTGCATCCCTTGCGGCGCGCCAAAGCCGCCCGGCATGCCCGGAGCGCCGCCAAAGCCGCCCGGCATACCCGGAGCGCCGCCAAAGCCACCTTGCATGCCTGGATAAGCACCCGGCATGCCTGGATACCCAGGAGGCATTCCAGGAGGCATTCCAGGAGCGCCCGGCATACCCGGAGCAGCGCCCGGAGCCCCTGGAGCGCCCGGAGCCCCTGGAGCGCCCGGAGCCCCTGGAGCGCCCGCCGCCGGAGCCGCCGCCGCATCCTCACCGCCCTTTTTGCCCTTGATACTGGTGGGCTTGACCAGCGCCACACCTGGCCGGGTGCGTAGAAGGACGGTGTAGACGCTCTCCTTTTTCGGATAGTCGCCCACCATCGTTAGGCGCGCGTAGTACACGCCCGGGGTCTCGACCTTGAGCGGGATCTTCTTCTGCGCCGTGCCTGCGCGACCGGGCGACTGCACCACCTGCGCGCCGACCTGATCGTAGATATCGAGGAGGATCTCCGACTCGCGCTCGTCCCAGTTCAGCTCAAACTGCACCCAGGTGTGGGCCGGGATGCTCGACAGGTCATAGGCTTTCCAGTCCATGATGTCGTTTTTGGGCAGGCTCAGCTCGTCGTTGACCGGCTGGTTAAGAGCAGTCTTTTTGGCCTCTAGGCGCTTGCCGTCTTCGTCTTCTTTTTTGTCGTCTCCGGCGGCGCCGCCTTCGATCTTCTTGCCGGTGACCTTGTCGTAGCCGTCCTTGATGTCGCCGCCCAGCGCCTTGCCGGTATCAGCGGTGCTCTTGGTCGTGCTGACTGCCGTGCCAGCGGTGCTAAGGCCGCCCTGGGCCGCCGTGACCGCGGTGCAGCCCGTCGAGACGGCGGAAAGTGCGATCAGCGCACCCACCATGCCGGTCCAAACGCCAGCCCGAATCAGCGACGACTGACGTGAGGGCTTTTGCGCACTGCCAACAAACTGAGGAAACAATCGGGGCTGCTCTGTAAGACGCATCCGGGTTCTCTTTAGTGGTGGGCGCACCCCCAGGGCTAAGGCGCAAGAGGGTAGACACCAATACAATGGCTCACTATACCCCGCTTGCCAGCCCTTGGGCAAGCGTCAGCGCCAATTGTCTGGCTTCTTCCAAGGCCTTGCTTTTCGGCCTGCGCTTTGGCCCGCGCCATCGTGGAGAGTGTGGGGGTGGCGTGGCGACTAGGCGTGCATCCGGTGTAGGTGCGCCTGCGACGAGGGGCCGCGCAGCCAGGCCGAGCCCCAAAGCCGATTCCAATGGCCGATTCTAGTTATCGCAGGCGTAGCGCCCTGAGTTGCCTGCGGGCAGTTGGTCCTTACATGGCCATGCAGGACTGCTTCCAAGTCTGGCCAGCGATTGTGATACAGTACAAAGACGTGTTTTTGTGTCTACCGTGCCTGTAAAGCCTCCTACACCTGGAGTCGGTGCGCCTCCTGCGCCCGAGCCAAGCCCGCCGAGTGGCTCGCAAAATGGGCCAGGCACAGGGGCAAAGTCTGCCAAGCCTGTGGTGCCTGGGCCTGCTGCTACTTCGGCGGGTAGTGCGGGCGTAGCACCTGCGGCCTTGGTGGCATCGGTGCGCAGCAAGACCGCGGTCGGCGTCTCTGATGGTAAGCCTCGGCCTACAGCTGCACCGGCGGCAGGGTCTGCGGCGGCGTCGGCAGTACGAAGCGAATCACCGACCTTTAGCTCGCATCCTTCGCTGATCGGGATCGAGCGTCCGATGGCTCCCGAGCGCTACGGCAAGTACAACCTGCTAGAGCGCATCGGCGTCGGTGGCATGGCCGAAGTCTGGCGCGCCAAGACGCTGGGTGCCGAGGGCTTTACCAAAGACCTGGTCATCAAGCGCATCCTGCCCAAGTTTACCGGCGACGAAGAGTCGGTGCGGATGTTTATCGACGAGGCGCGTCTTGTCGCCAAGATGCACCACCCGAACATCGTGCAGATCTTCGACTTCGACAAGGAAGGGGATCGCTACTACCTGGCGATGGAGCTTGTCGAGGGACGCGACCTGCGGCTGGCTGAGAAAGCGGCGGCGAAGTCGGGCGTCTGGTTCCCCATTCCCGTCACGATCTACATGATTGCCGAGGCGCTAAAGGGTCTGCACTACGCCCACACGCGCCTGGATCACGGCAAGCAGCTTGAGATCGTTCATCGCGATGTCTCGCCGCACAACATCCTGATTAGCTTCTCGGGCGATGTGAAGATCAGTGACTTTGGTATCGCCAAGGTGGCTGAGCGCGCTTCGGCCCCGACGACGGGTACCGTCAAAGGCAAGCTGGCGTACATGAGCCCGGAGCAGATCACCGGTCAGCCGCTCGACGGTCGCACCGACATCTACTCGATGGGGATTGTCTTTTGGGAGCTGTTGACGCGGCATCGCCTGTTCTTTGGCCCCGACGAGCACGACGTGGTGCGTCGAGTGCGCGACGGTGTGGTGCCGCCGCCCCGTCAGTACAACCCAGAGATTCCTGAGGAGGTCGAAAAGATCGTCCTCAAGATGCTGGTGCCCAATCGCGCCAATCGCTACCAGTCTGCGGGTGAAGTGGCGCGAGTGCTGTGTGCGCTGCCGCAGTACGCGTACGAGGCGCAGGGCCTGGGCGAGTTTATGCAGACGCTGTTTCCGGAAAAGACGCGTAACTGGACCAAGGTGCTGCAGTCGATGCTGAGCGCGCCTCGGATGGACACGCTGCCGCCGGCAATCGAGCTGCCTAAAAAAGACAAGCCAGCTGCTGCGAAGCCGACCGCTGCTGGTCCGGTTCCGGCGGCCCCGATACTGGCTCCTGCGGCAGCCCCAGCTCCAGCATCAGAGCCCGAGCGCTCGGTCACAACGACGGGCTCGGCCCTGGATGTTGAGATCCTCTCTGAGGAGCCAGCTCCTTCGCCGTCACAGGCCCCGCAGCCAGCTCGCGCTGCGGAGGCTGCCGCGCCCGCGGTTTCCAGGTCGGCGCAGTCGACGCCACCACCTCCTCCGGCACCGCGCTCTGACCAGCGTCGCGTGACCACACCTCCGGCGTCGCCACTGACGCCCCCAGCTGCGATCCCACCCGCCGCAACCAGCCCTAGCGCGGGCTCTTCACCACCGCCAGCCCCTTTATCGGCAGCGGCACGGAGCAACATGGCAGGATCCGAACAGAAAACGCAGATCGCCACCGAGCTGCCACCCGAGGTGGCCGCAGCTCTGGGCGGCAATCGCACAGGCGCAATGTCGTCGGCCCCGGCAGCCGTTCCTTACAATCCCGCTCCGCAAGGGGCGCGGACGATGATCGCCGAGGCTCCCCAGCTCCCAAGTCCGCCCGCAGCAGCGGGTGCGGCCAGTGTGGTGCTGCCTGCCGGTTCGGCTCCGCCCATGTTGCCTCCGCCTGCGGCTCCGCCGTTTGCAGGTATGGCGACGCTGATGACGCCCTCTGGCGGGCCGCAGCTACCCCCACCGCAGCTGCCCCCGAATTATGGCGGCGGCGGGCAGCCTGTGATGTCGCAGAACATGGCCGCAGCCGCAGGCGCGCGCACCATGATTGCCGAGGCACCGCAGCTGCCGCCGGGTCCAAGTCAGGGTCTGCCGCATCAGCAGGCAACGATGTTTGCCATGCCTGCGCCGCAGCTACCGTCGGGCCCCTCTGGCAATCCAAATATGCAGCAGACGCTGCCGCCGGGGTCGATGCGAGGCATGCCAGGACCGATGGCGATGCGTCCAGCAGGAGTGGCGTTTCCGTTGGCGGTGGCCAATCCCGGGATCTCGCCGACGCTGCGCTGGGTGATTGGGCCTGCGATCGCGATTGCGCTGGCGCTGACGACCACCGCCATTGCGAACCGCATTTGGCCGCCGGGACCGGGGCAAGCGCCCTCGCGCGCTCCGATCTTTTTGGCTGCCAGTCGCAAGGTGCAGATCCTCATCGAGCCGCCTGGGGCAGAGGTGCAGGTCGACGGTGAAGTGATTGAAAAGAAGTCTTCCACCGAGGCTGAGCTCAAAGGCGAGATTGGCAAAGTGGCGAAGGTGCGCATCACGCTGCCGGGCTATGACGCCTACGAAGCGACGGTGCCGTTTACCGACAAGCAGCGTCCGCCTCTGCGTGTGAAGCTGGCCAAGGCCGGAAGCAAAGCTGGCAAGGGCGTGGACCCCTCGGTGTTTGACGAGCGCATCGGTGTCAAAGATCCCGACGGTGACGGCGACAAGAAGCCGCCCGAGAAGAAGCCCGATGACGGAGACAAGGTCACGGACAAGGCGCCAGAGAAGACGCCAGAAAAGACACCAGAGAAGACCCCCGACAAGGTAGCCAAGACCGACGAAGACGACGGCAAAAAGGGCAAGCGCAAGAAGGACAAAGAGGTCAAAAAGGCCGTTAAGCCGCTCTTGACGGTGACGGTGAGGCCGTGGGCGATTGTCTACCTCGACAACAAGAAGCTGCAGCAGACCCCGCTGCGGGACTATCCGGTCTCGCCTGGCAATCACACCCTGATGCTGGTAAACGACAGCAAGGGCAAGCGCGAGACCATCAAGCTCAAGGTCACCGCCGACGAGCCGATCAAGCCCATTAACCGGGTGTTCGAGTAGCCTTGCGGATGCGCCTCCACGGGTCAGCCTCTCGGGGCAGGCGCCTGGTTAACGCGCTGGCTGTGGGCTGTCTGGTCGCAGCTGCGGGCGCGGTCGTCCCGGGAGTGGGGCAGGCCGCTCGGGTGCCGCTGTGTGACCAGAGCGAAGTCTGCCGCGTCCACCGCGAGAATGGGTTTCAGCTCTACGAAGCCAAAAACTACGGCGATGCGCTAACCGAGTTTGAAGCTGCGTACGCGACGCGGGCTGAGCCGAGGCTGCTGCTCAATATCGGGCGGTCGCTGTTTCGCTTGGATCGTCCCGGCGAGGCGCTGCAGCGCTATCAGCAGTTTCGCGAGCAGTCGCCGGCCCTGGATGTGGCCACGCAAGAGTCGCTGGCCCGCTATATCACCGAGGCTGAAGCCGCCAAGGCTGCGCAGGATGAAAGTCACAAGCCGCTGCCCGCGCCGCCTCCGAAGCTGCCCTCGCTGGCTGCGCCTGGGGTGCTGCTGGGCCTTGGCGGGGCGCTGCTGGCGTCGAGCTTGGGCACCGGGCTTTATGCGCGACAGCTGCAGCAGGAGTTTTCCGACACCTCGCTGCAGACGATGATGTTTACGCCCGAGCTGCAGGACTTGCAGCAGCGCGGCCTCACGATGAACCAGGCGACCCTGGGGCTGGCGATTGGCGGCGGCGCGCTGGTCATTGCCGGTGCCACCTGGCTGGGCGTGGCTATCCATCAACGAAAAGTACTTCAATCCGCAAATACAAATCGTTGATTTTTTCAGCAAATTCATGCGGTTAAGATGAATAAATGAAAAATCTAGTAGTAGCTGCACTTTTTGTATCTGCTGGTTGCTTTAATCCTGATTTAAGCTCTTTTACATATCGCTGTAACGGTAATACATCGATATGTCCGTCTGGTTACTCATGTATTAGTGGTATTTGTCAGCTGGGTGCTGGGGATGTCAGCGATATGTCGATGGATGTTGTCGATCTTGCCAGCGCCACGGACCAGGCTGGCGCGTCGCCCCCGGACCTGAGCGGGCAGCCGCCAGGTGGCCCAAGCGCTGTCGCTGGCTGCGCCAATCCTGGCTACAAAGTGGGCCAGGCGTTTGCCTGTCCGGGGACCTTTGATGGCTCTAAAGCTGACGTCAATGCCGCGACTGCGCGCTGCGGGACGGGCTACCTGCCATGCACTACCTCGCTACTGGTGGACCAAGCGGCCTGTAACGCGTTACCGGGCTTCTTCGTCGCTGCTGTTCCAGGTAGTCGCTCTGCACTGGCGGCTCCAGAGTCGGCCAGCTGTGCCGCTCCCTCTGCGCAAGGCGAGCCTGGTCTATGGTTTGGCTGTGGCCAGCTGCGCGCGGCCCGGGCGGTCATCACGCTAAAGCCCTGCCTCGGCTTTCAGCGCGCCCTGGACTGCCTCAATGACCCCACCTGGGTTTGTGACACAAGAACTCTGCCAGGAGCCAAATACACCTTGGAATTTGCCGTCAACAGAAACGCCAATGACGGTATCTTGTGTTGCAGATAATGATGAACGTCAATTGCGCTTGCGAAGTAACGCATTAATGGGAAATTTGCTTCTCGATGTTGCATGCGTTGATTTTGCTGTGATTGCAATCGTTCCGCCCTTGCTTGATAATGTTCGACTGGAGAGTCGCTGTGGCCTATAGCAGCATTGGCCCTTATCAAATAACGCGACCGCTGGGACAAGGCGGTATGGGCGCAGTTTATGAAGCGATTTCGCCGGATCAAGGTCATCGCGTCGCGATCAAGGTCTTGCACGCGCGCCACACGCACTCTACCGAGGCTGTAGCGCGGTTTTTCAATGAGGCCAAAGCCGTAAACCTGATCGGCCACGAAGGGCTGGTCAAGATTACCGAGCACGGCCACCTTCCCGACGGCAGCGCCTACCTGGTCATGGAGTATCTGGCGGGTGACAACCTAGCCATCCATCTGCACCGTCATGGCCGCATGAGTGAGCGCGATGTCCTGCGTGTCGCGGGTCAGCTGGCCTCGGTGCTGGCGGCGACCCACGCAGCGGGCATTGTGCACCGCGACCTGAAGCCCGGGAACGTCATGCTGGTTCCCGATAACTCCGTCGCTGACGGCGAGCGAGTGAAGCTGCTCGACTTTGGGATTGCCAAGCTGTCGCTGCCGGTCGGCTCGGGCGCGGCGCCGATGACCCACGTCGGGGCGATGCTGGGCACGCCGCAGTACATGTCGCCGGAGCAGTGTCGCGGCTCGGCGCAGCTCGACGGTCGCTCGGATGTGTATTCGCTAGGCATCATGATGTTTCAGATGCTGGCGGGGCAGCTGCCATTTGAGACGCCCGGTAGTGAGATGGGTGTGGTGGCGCTGCACCTGCTGGCTCCAGTGCCGTCGCTGCTGCCGCTGGCTCCGCAGATCAGGCCAGCGCTGGCGCAACTGGTCGAGCGCATGCTGGCCAAGGCCAAAGAAGAGCGCCCGAGCATGGCCGAGGTGGTGGAGGCTCTGCGAGCGCTGGGGGCTGCGGTGCAGGTGCAGTCGGTGGCCCCGGCAGCCTCGGCGACGCTGGCGATTCCGGGCGTGCCGTCCCCACCGATTGAGCCGTCAACGATGATGGCGACCAATCCCAGCTCGCTGCGTTCGCTAAGCGGACAGCGACTGGAGCTGCCGGGTCGGAACCGGCGACCCTTGCTGATGGGCGGCGCGGCTGCCGTTGTGGCGCTGGCGGTGACTGGGGTGGTCTTGCTGCAGCGCGGTCAGCCCACTGCGCCGTCCTCGAAAGCGGTCCAGGTTAGCGCCGCTGCTCAGAGGCCAAGTCCAACTCTTGCAGCCACTACTCAGCTCGCAGCCGCGTCGGTTGAGCCAGCCACAGTCGCTGTGCGAGCGCCCGCAGCAACGACTCCAGTTGCGACGGCTACAGCAGCGACGCCCGCTAGCAAGAAGGCAATAGCGGTGAGCGCGCCTCGTCCGGCCAAGGCTGTTGCTGTTGCTGCGAGCATCGCTGGCACGCCGTTAAAGCCGCGCAAGAAGGCCGCTCCGTCCAAGCTGGTCGATTAAGCGCGCACGCTTAGCGACGGGGAAATGCGACCCAGACGTTGTGCCACTGCTTGCGCTCCTCGCGACGCAGCAGCAGGCGAATGAGCTGGCCGCTGGCGATGCTCTTCATGGCCTCTGCGTAGCCGAGCAGATCTCCCACTGGCTGATCGCCGATGCGCAGCAAGATATCGCCGCGCTCGACACCGGCTTGCTCGGCGGGACTGCCGGGCTCCAGGGTCATGATGACCAGGCCGCGACTTTGGTCGTAGCCAATTTTTTGCGCCATCGCGGGGGTTAGCTCGGCTACAGCGATGCCTAGCGCCGTCGGATGATGCGGGGTGACAGGCGGCTCGGGACGCGGTGGGTCGGGTTCGCCAAACTGCACCAGCGTCGACCGAGCAGCGCCGCCGCGCACAAAACCTACGGCGACCGAGCGCTTGTTGTTCTGGCCAAGTAGCCACATCAGGTCGTCGGAGCGTCGCACGGGCTTGCCGTCAAACTCCAGCACCACGTCGCCAAGCATCAGACCCGCAGCAGCCGCAGGCGAGTTGTCAAAGACCTCGGCGAGCAGAGCACCTTTGCGGTCGGGCAGCTTTAGCGACAGGCGCAGCGCTTCGGTGACCGGCTGCG
>ERZ795056.1094-NODE-1094-length-32126-cov-11.807365_pt1 | contig 32126 bp, 24 predicted proteins | sample MGYA00375140_ERZ795056 | MGnify/ENA primary metagenome ERZ795056 (study PRJEB30185, sample SAMN05720227) | activated sludge metagenome | isolation source: Anaerobic digester | place: USA | collected 2015-03-09 ... | reverse complement strand
CTGCGATTCCTGTTTGAGCAGCAATAACGGTATTCTCGCCAATTTCTACATTATGTCCAATCTGGATTTGATTGTCGAGTTTCACTCCTTTTCTAATAATAGTAGAACCCATTGTGGCTTTATCAATCGTTGTGTTGGCTCCAATATCAACATTATCTTCGATAACTACATTTCCTATTTGAGGAATTTTTGTGTAAGTTCCATCTTCATTTGGTGCAAAACCAAAACCATCGGCTCCAATGACTGCTCCAGAATAAATCACACAATTATTTCCTATTACTGTTTCCGAATGGATTTTTGCGCCGGCAAAAATAGTAACATTATTCCCAATTTTCACTCTTTCGCCAATAAAACAATTGGGATAAATTTTGACATCATCGCCTAAAACTACATTTTCGCCAATATAACTAAAGCTTCCCAAATATAAATTGATGCCATATTTGGCGCTTTCCGAAATAAATGAAGGTTGTTCAATACCGATTTTATTCCCTTTTGTAGCTTGATCGTAAAATTCCAATAATTTGGTAAAAGACATATAGGCATCTTCCACTTTTATCAAGGTAGTTTTTAATTCGCTCTCAGGAATGAAGGTATTATTTACTATCGTGATAGTCGCCTGAGTCGAATAAATATAAGGTAAGTATTTAGGGTTTGCCAAAAAACTAATAGATCCTTCGGAACCTTCTTCAATTTTTGACAATTTATAAACTTCGGCTTTTGGATTACCTACGACTTCTCCGCCCAAAACGCCTGCTATTTGTTCTGCTGTAAATTTCATCTTATCGGTATGTATTTTTTATAGGAATAAGATAAAACTCTCCGTTCGATGTCCTACTCAAATTCAATAAAAATGTTTCGCTATGTTTCATCTCGACAAAAATATAAAAAATAGATTTTAAATATAGGTTTTTAAACAAGTTGTTTTGGAAAGCAAAGATAATATTTGGTCACAAATTTAGATAATGACTTCAAATTCAACTGGTCAGATGCTTCGACAACATCCTCAATTGTTCGGTCTTTTTTCAAAATCCGAATGGGTTCTGCTTCTTTGCTATACGCTTGATTCTTTATTTTACCTTTAAAAATAAAATAATTGGTTTCGGCCAAAGTAATATTATTTTCTGCTGCAAACCGTTCTTTTAAATGATGCAAATCTTCAGCAGGCACTTTTTCCTCACTTAATTTAATTTTCAATAAATCCCTGTTGATAATCATTTTACTCAAGGAAGAAAGGATAAAATCGTCTTGTTTTTGCCAGCCTTTCAAAGCGCTAATAATATCAAAATCATCCAATTGAGAAAACAAATCCAAGGTTTCGCTGTCGAAAGTTTCCATCGTAATTTTGTTTTGCATAAAAAAGAGCAAAGGTTCGCTACACGGTAAAACCACTCCTTTTTCGGTCAATTCTTTAGCACGTTTTAGGACTTTCGTCAAAATTAACTCGGCTACCAAACTGGTTTTGTGCAAATACGCTTGCCAATACATCAATCGTCTGGACATCAGGAATTTTTCGACGGAATAAATGCCTTTTTCTTCAATAACCAATACATCATCGACTACATTCATCATCTGAATCAATCGTTCGGAATTGACATTTCCTTCGGCTACACCTGAGTAAAAACTGTCGCGTTTCAGGTAATCCATTCGATCCATATCGAGCTGACTTGAAATGAGTTGCAGCATAAACTTTCGATGGTAATCGCCTTTAAAAACCTTGATAGCTAGACTCAATTGGCCGTCAAACTCTACATTCAATTGCTGCATAAACAACAACGAAATGGCTTCGTGATGCACATCTTCTACAATGCTGCTTTCCATTGCGTGCGAAAAAGGTCCGTGACCAATGTCGTGCAATAAAATGGCAATATACAAAGCATTTTCCTCTTCTTTAGAAATAGAAACGGCTTTGAAACGGAGTGTTTCAACGGCTTTTTGCATAATGTGCATACAGCCCAAAGCGTGGTGAAAACGAGTGTGATTGGCTCCAGGATAGACCAAATAAGACAATCCCATTTGGGAAATCCGTCGCAATCGCTGGAAATAAGGATGCTGAATTAAATCGTAAATTAAGGCATTCGGGATGGTAATAAACCCATAAATGGGATCATTAAATATTTTTAGCTTGTTGATTTCGCTCACTGTACATTGGTTTGAAGTAACAAATATAGGGAAATCTAAAAGGGTATGAAAATTTAATTATTCGAATTTTTTAATAGGCAATAGGAGTTAAAACTATATGAATCTGTGTAGTTCTTTCACCCATTTTTCTCTTTGATACCAATCGTTATACACTAAATAATAATTATCCACTTTGAACTTTCCAAAATTGAAATCCCTGTATTTTTCTAGTATTGCCAAGAGTTTTTCTTTGTTGCTAAATGGTTTTCGGAATCGGACCACGGTGGAATGTGCGGTTTGGATGGAATACCGTTTGTCTATGCTTTGTTCGAGTCCTGAATCTTTGAATTGGGTTCTGAGGTTGTTTCTTAAATCGTTTAGGGAATTTGTATTGGTAAAACCTTGTAGCATTATTGCCGAAGGAGAAGCCGTTACTCCTTGAAAATTGATTTCTATATCACGAATGTTTACCAAGCTTTTTTCTATAATAGCCACATAATCTGGGATAGATATGGATGCTAAATCAAAGTTGTCATAGCACGAAATGATGGACATCACTGTGATATGAATATCTGAATTGGGGTAATAATACTGGTCGGGATCTATTGCTTTGAGTTCGTTTAAGAAGTGCTGAATGGTGTTTTTGGTTTGAAGATCTGGGCGGATTATTAGAGTCAACCCAAATCTATTGTCTGAAATAGAGTCGATTTGGGTGTCGATATGGTAGTTATCGACAACAATCTTTTCTATCGATTCTTTGTAAAGAGTATCGTAATGCTTTTTTAAATCCATTGGTATAATTGAGCTATGCCCTAAGAAGTAATTGGTAATGTTTTTTTTTATTATAATTCTGAATCGTCCTAAAATTTTCGCTCCGCAAAGTCTCCGACTTTGAGGTAGTGATTTTCGGTTTTCAACCGATTTTGTTTTAAATTATTTGATTTTTATATCAGTCGCAGACTGACGAACACATCCTCAAAGTCGGAGACTTTGTGGAGCGATGGTTATTTTTTTGAGAACGCTTCAGCTAGTTGGTATTTTTCTTTTATTATATTTGCCCCTTATATTTTGGATCAAAATCTACCATCCATTCGATACCAAATTTATCTCTAAACATTCCAAAATAGGAACCCCAAGGACTTTCGGCCAAAGGCATTTCAATATTTCCGCCTTCAGAAAGACCATTAAATAGTTTTTCAGCCTCTTCATGAGTTTATGCACTAATTGCTATTTTAGATCTGTTTTCGTTTTCGTTTACTTGTCCCATAATTTCGGGAACATCATTTCCCATTAAAATGTTTTTCCCAATTGGCAAAGCAATGTGCATTATTTTATGTTCTTCGGCTGAGGAAATTGGAAATCCAGGGTCTGATAAGTCTTTGAAACACATCACTTTTGCGAATTCTCCGCCAAAAACTGATTTGTAAAAGTTAAAAGCTTCTTCAGCATTTCCGTTGAAGTTGATGTAAGGATTGATAAGTGCCATAACTTTTATTGGTTTTTAAATTATTTTTCTTTTATCGAAAATCTTTTACTTTCTATTATGCTGATTCAAAGATAGAAAACAAACTTTAATATCCCGCTCCACAATTCAAATAACTATCAGAACCGACTTTGAGGTAGCGATTCTCGGTATTCAACCAATTTTGTTTTAAATAATACTATTTTTATTTCAGTCAGAGACTGATGAACACATACCTAAAGTCGGAGACTCTGCGGGGCTAGGGCAATTAAAATTATCCATTTTCATACTCTATTCATAACCCCTCATACACTATCCATACTTCAGCTATACAGTATCTATACTCTTGACCCGTCCTAAAATAACTATTGACCCGTCCTATGACCCGTCCTAAAATAACTATACAGATTATTGAATAAATCCTAGTTTAGCTATACAAATATAATTATTAATCCTAAACTTACTATACAGCTGCTTTTTCATAGTTAAAGGTTTTATTATAATTCTTCCATCTTTTCTTCAAGTTCTCGGCTTGTAGATGAGTTTGATTCGGGGTTAGGTAATCGCAACTGGAATGAGGTCTTATTTCATTATAGACTTTAATACTTCGCTTTATCTGATTATAGGTTTGTTCAAAACCTAATTGACTACTATGAAGATTGAACTCTGTTTTAATGATTCCGTTTACACGTTCCGCCAATGCATTTTCATATGGATCTCCATTTTCAGTCATACTAATCCCAATAGCGTTTTGATTTAACAGATTTACATACTGGTGTGAGCAATACTGTGAACCTCTATCTGAATGATGAATGATTGGTTCGTGGTAGATTCTGTTTTTCAAAGCCATTTGTAATGCTTCAATACATCCTTCTGCCATCAAATCATTACGAAAACAATATCCTATAAACTTTCGGGAATAAGCATCGGTGATTAAACTTAAATAACCCCACTGATTTGTTAGTCTAATGTAAGTTATGTCACTTACCCAAACCTGTTCAGGTCTTGTCACTGGCATATTCCGGATTAGATTACTACAAAAGGTGAAAACCGACCTCCACAAGCTCGAAAATGAGTTTTTAACTATCGAAGAGTTTTGTTTGTTTACAAGATTAAAATATGAACAAGTAGCGCATTTGATTTTTGGTTAAAATGCGAAGACAAATCTCCAATTTTTTACCCTATTTTATTCTTAAATCTTAATTTAACTAGTTCATTTTTTAGTCAATTTTCTGTAGAAATTGAATAATTATTCCTATTATTTGGGTATTGAATTTAGATTTAATTTGTTAGAATCACTTGAATCAAATGCTTTGTAAAGCCTTGTTATAGTGCTGATTACAAAAATAAAAAAAATCTTTCTCAACTTAATTAAAAAATAAACCACTGTAAATCAGTAAACTTAGGTTTTTTTAATTTCTACTTCTAGCCCACATTTAGCCTACATTCCTACTATACTGTATAAATTTATTTACAATAGCTGGTTTTAGCTTGTAAATTCCACTTCTGATACATTGGAAGCATTTCATAAAAAAACGTCGTTGTAAAAATTTAGTTCAAATAATATTTGGAAACCTAAAAACTGTTGTTATATTTGCAACCGCTTACCACAAATAAAGGTGGTTTTGGGGAGATACTCAAGCGGCCAACGAGGGCAGACTGTAAATCTGCTGTGTGAACTTCGCAGGTTCGAATCCTGCTCTCCCCACAAAAAAAGTCCTGAGAAATCAGGACTTTTTTTCGTTTACAGACTAAATTTTTAATCCAAAACAAAACTCACACTTACATTAGCAATAATTTCTATTTCGCCAATGGCCAAAGTTTCTCTTGGAGCTGATTCTGCTTTATCCATCGACATCGACTTCATTGCGTACATCCTAGGCTGCGGAATATAACTTTGTGAATTATCTGATATCACTATCGCTTTACCTACTTTTTGTCCCAAAACGGAAACAAAATCTTCGGCTTTTGCTTTTGCCTCTTTTATGGCTAATTTTCGGGCATCGGATTGCAGTTGGAGCATTTTAGAAGACTTGAATTCAACATTGTCTATTCTGTTGATTCCTTCATTAACCAAACCTTCCATTAGCGTATCGTATTTGGATAAATCTTTCAATAGAATTTGCACCGATTGAGTGGCTATATAATTGTATTTCTTTTTCTCATAATCATAATTTGGATTCAAAGAGATGCGTTGCGTTTGGAAATCCTCCGGAGCAATATTCGATTTCTTGATGAATTTCAATATGGCATCCATCTTTTTGTCATTTTCTCGCTTTACCTCTTCGGCTTTGGTTCCTTTTGTTTCAATAGAAATTGAAAATAACGCTTGGTCCGGGGCCACTTTTACTTTGCCTTCGCCAGAAACATTAATCATTGGAACTTGTTTGTGTTCTTGTGCAAAAGAATTTGCCATAAATACTAAGGCAAGAATTAAAATTACTTTTTTCATTTTTATAAAATTTTATATGTTTTACAATCAGTAGGCAAATCTTGTGCCAATTATAGTTTTCCCATCTTGGTAAGAATAAAAAGGATTACAATTGGGATGGCTAAAAGCAACACCATAAAAGTATTATCAACAAGCATTCCAGGCTCTTTTAGTATTGTTATCAAATACCCACCAATAGCACCTCCAAAATGAGCCGTATGGCCAATGTTGTCATTCTTGGCCTTCATTCCATAAATAGAATACAACAAATAGCCAATTCCAAAAAGATAAGCCGGAATTGGAATTACATAAAACAAGCCCAACATCATGTCGGGTTGTAATAAAATCGCAGAATAAATAATTCCAGTCACCGCTCCTGATGCGCCAATGGCTCTGTAATTATAATCGTTTTTGTGTATTACTAAAGTCAATAAGCTACCAAAAACAAGGCTAATCATGTAAATTAATATAAATGAAAACTCGCCAAAAAAATTAATCACAACAGGTGCAAACATATAAAGTGTGAACATATTGAAAAATAAATGCCCCAAATCGGCGTGTAAAAAGCCTGAAGAAATCATTCGGATTTGTTCTCCAGCACGAATACTGCCGATGTGAAATTCATATTTTCGAAAAAATAACAGGTCATTAAATCCTTTATAACTGAACAAAACAGTTAGGGCAATAATAAAAATTGTACTCATAAATAATTAGGATGTTTTTAAAAATGTAAATCTAATTAATATTTATGGTTATAAAATACATCAAGAGTTCTAAACTAATGACTGAACGATTTATTTGAATTATATTTGTTGAAAATATTTAGTAATGCGTTTCATTATTTACCTTCTTGTTTACCCTTTTTTATGGTGCATCTCGATGTTGCCTTTTCGATTATTATACATCCTTTCTGATTTTGTTTATCTAATTGTTTATTATGTAATAGGTTACCGAAAAAAAACGGTTCGCGAAAACCTAGCTTTGGCATTGCCTCATTTATCTGATGCGGAAAGATTAGTAATCGAAAAAAAATCGTTCCAACATTTATGCGATATGTTCCTCGAAATGATTAAAACAATGACCATTTCAACAAAGGAAATAAACAACCGTTTTGTATTTACGAATCTGGAAGTATATCAAAAACTAGAGGAGCAAAATAAAAGTATCTCTATGATGTTGGCACATTATGCCAGTTACGAATGGGTTATTTCGATGAATGCTTATGTAACTTATGGTGCTTTTGCCATTTACAAAAAAATTGCAAATCCCTATTTTGATAAACTAGTTCGTGATATTCGATCTCGATTTAAAGCCAATCTCATCACAACCAAAGAAACTGTGCCCTACATTATTAAAAATAAAAACAACAAACTTCTATCAATTTACGGATTTGCAAGCGACCAATCTCCAAAAATCTCCTCTGCTTTTCACTGGCAAAAATTTATGGGAATCGAAGTTCCTGTTCATACAGGAGCCGAAATGCTATCGAAAAAGTATGATATGAATGTTATTTTCCTGAAAGTAAAAAAAGTAAAACGTGGCCATTATGAAGCCAGTTTCGAAATCTTATCGGATAAAGTGCAAGAAGTTCCAAACTACGAAATCACTGATAAATTCCTGAAACTAGTAGAACAACAAATTTATGAAGCTCCAGAATATTATTTATGGACACACAAACGCTGGAAACACAGGAGATAGTATTAAGATTGGAGTATTAAGACAGACGGAAGTTGCAGAAACGCTTTCCTTTTATAATTTAAACCATTCTTCGACTAATTCTTTCTCGAATGGTTTTGCGTTTTTGTGAATAAATTCATTGGTGTTTTTATCATAAATATAGTCTTTCGCCCAATCCAGATGATTCTCTGCCAATGCTATAATGCTATTGCAAATATATTGAATCTCTTCGTTTGTAGTTGTTGGATGGATGGACATTCTAATCCAACCTGGTTTTCTCATCAAATCGCCTAATGTAATTTCGTCAATAAGTTGGTGCGAAGTTTCCTGATCCACGTGCAATAAAAAATGTCCATAGGTTCCCGCACAACTACAGCCACCACGGGTTTGAATTCCGAATTTATCATTCAATATTTTTACTCCTAAATTAAAATGCAATTCATCAATATAAAACGAAATCACTCCCAACCTTTGCTTATGTTGTGCTGCAAGAATTTTGATATTTGGAACATTCTCCAAGTTCGAAAAAATATAATCTACGAGTTTCTTTTCTCGTTTCAGCATATTTTCTACACCCATTTTTTCCTTTAACTGGATGGCCAAAGCTATTTTTATGACCTGCAAGAAACCCGGAGTTCCACCATCTTCCCTATCTTCTATATTGTCAATGTATTTGTGTTCGCCCCAAGGATTAGTCCAAGAAACGGTTCCGCCGCCGGGATTATCCGGAATCAGATTTTGATATAATTTTTTATTAAAAACCAATACGCCCGATGTTCCCGGTCCGCCAAGAAATTTGTGTGGCGAAAAGAAAATCGCATCTAAGAAACTTTCAGGATCTTCAGGATGCATATCGATGGTTACATAAGGTCCAGAACAAGCAAAATCTACAAAACAAAGTCCGTTATTTTGGTGCATTAATTTTGCTGCAGCGTGATAAGGTGTTTTAATACCCGTTACATTAGAACAGGAAGTAATTGAAGCAAATTTGAAATTTCTATGTTTGTATTTTTCTAATAATAGGGCTAAATTTTCAAGGCTGAACAACCCTTTATCACAACATGGAATCACCTCCACATCAGCGATAGTCTCTAGCCAAGAAGTTTGATTAGAATGGTGTTCCATATGCGAAATAAAAACGACTGGTTTCTTTTCGAATGGAATGTTGATAAAATCTTTGAGGTTTTCGGGGATTTTTAAACCCAAAATACGTTGAAATTTATTGACAACGCCAGTCATTCCGGTTCCATCAGTAATGAGAACATCATCTTTATTGGCATTTACGTGCTGTTTGATGGCATTTCTGGCTTTGTTATACGCCATTGTCATTGCTGTTCCCGAAACTGTGGTTTCCGTATGGGTATTGGCTACAAAAGGCCCAAATTCATTGCTGATTTTTTCCTCAATTGGACGATATAAACGACCACTCGCTGTCCAATCGGTATAAATTATTTTTTGTTTTCCAAAAGGCGAAACAAATTCTTGATCTATACCTATGATATTTTTCCTAAATTGTTGGAAATATTGTTCTAATTGGGTTGGTATTTGTTGGGTGGTCATTGTTATTTACATTAAAATCAAAAATTTCTTTCTATTGATATAATACGAAAACTTCTATAGTTCTATTAAAATAAAAATCTAAATCCCCGCCACTGCCTTTATTTCGTCAATAATTCTCAATGCAAGAGCATCGGCTTTTCCTTGCGAAGCTGCTTCTGTATAAATACGAATAATAGGTTCCGTATTCGATTTACGAAGGTGAACCCAATTTTCGGCAAAATCAATTTTCACACCATCAATAGTTGTAATTTCTTCGTTTTTGTATTTCTCGGTCATTGCCACAAGAATCGCATCCACATCAATTTGTGGGGTCAATTCGATTTTGTTTTTACTCATATAATATTCCGGATAGGAAGCTCGCAAAGCAGAAACACTCATCTTTTTGTTGGCCAAATGTGTCAAGAATAAAGCCACACCCACCAAACTATCGCGGCCGTAATGCAATTCAGGATAAATAATTCCGCCGTTGCCTTCGCCACCAATGATAGCATTATTTTTCTTCATCAATTCTACCACGTTTACCTCGCCCACTGCACTGGCTTCGTAATTTCCGTTGTGAGCATTCGTCACGTCACGCAAAGCACGAGAAGAAGACATATTCGAAACTGTATTTCCTGGCGTTTTACCCAAAACAAAATCGGCACAAGCCACTAAAGTATATTCTTCGCCAAACATTTCACCGTCTTCGCAAATGAAGGCCAAACGATCTACATCAGGATCAACCACAACACCCAAATCCGCTTTTTCTTCGACAACTAATTTTGAAATATCAGTCAAATGTTCTTTCAAAGGTTCTGGATTGTGAGGAAAATGTCCGTTGGGTTCGCAATATAATTTTACCACTTCAACGCCCATTAATTCTAATAATTTTGGAATAATAATTCCACCCGAAGAATTTACTCCATCAACAACTACCTTGAATTTAGCTGCTCTAACCGCTTCAATATCTACGAATGGCAAGTTCAACACTTCATCGATATGAATATCCATATAAGCATCATTCTCAAAGATTTCGCCCAAATCATCCACATCCGAAAAATCGAATGCTTCGGCTTCGGCAATTTGTAGAATTTTCTCTCCTTCGATACCATTCAAAAACTCTCCTTTTTCATTCAGCAATTTCAAAGCATTCCATTGTTTTGGATTGTGTGAAGCCGTTAGAATAATTCCACCATCAGCACTTTCCAATGGAACGGCCACTTCAACCGTTGGCGTTGTCGAAAGTCCCAAATCAACTACGTCAATTCCCAGGCCAATTAATGTATTCACCACCAAATTATGAATCATTGGTCCCGAAATACGGGCATCACGACCTACAACAACCTTGAATTTTTTATTGACATTGCCGTTTTTTAACCAAGTTCCATAAGCCGAAGCAAATTTTACGGCATCGACTGGTGTCAAATTATCTCCTACTTTTCCACCAATAGTTCCTCGAATTCCTGATATAGATTTTATTAAAGTCATTTTTTATTTACGATATTAGATTTTAGATTTACGAATGACAAATATAATAATTGGTCGTCTATAATAGTCATTAAAAATCCCTATTTTAGTCGAATGAATTTTCTAGCCCACATATATCTTTCAGGAGACAATGATTTGATGAAAATCGGCAATTTTATGGCGGATGGTATTCATGGAAAACATTTTGATAATTTTCCAATAGAAATTCAAAAAGGAATCATTTTGCATCGTGAAATTGATACTTTCACCGATGCTCATCCAATTTTTCGTCAAAGTACTAAACGTTTGCATCCCAATTATCATCATTATTCTGGCATTATTGTCGATATTTTTTACGATCATTTTTTGGCAAAAAACTGGAGCAATTATTCAGACGAAACCTTAGCCGATTTCACAGAACGTTTTTACCAATCGTTGAGAGATCATTATGATTCACTCACACCAAAAACCCAAAAAATGGTGCCGTACTTGATACAGCAAAACTGGTTAATGAGCTACCAAACCATTGAAGGCATTGAAATCATTTTAGAAAAAATGGATAACCGAATGAAACGCGATTCGATTATGCGTCTTTCTGTTGCAGAATTAAGAACCTATTATTCCGAATTTGAACAGGAATTCACTACCTTTTTTAAAGAATTAATAGAACATTCGAATTTGAAAATACAGACTTTATGAATAAAATCTATATAAAATGAAAAATGTATTTACACTTCTATTTTTGTTTTCAATAATTTCTTATTCCCAAACAGAAAAAACAAATTCTAAGAAAGATTTTAACGATAAAATAATTGACTTTGCACTAGATAATTGTGAAGATAAATTTATTGAACTGCCTGATTTATATGAGAAAACAACTGAAAAAATCTCTAATGATAAAAATGAAAAATTGATTTTAGCTGAAAAACTTAAAAAAAGAGGATTTGAAGTAATAAATTGGGGACGTGGAAATAATCCTCCTTTGGGACCAAGAATTATCGCTTTAACTTTAAAAAAAGGTGATTGTGAATGTGAAATAATAAAAATTTATTATTCAATTGCTGATGAATCACAATACAAAATGACAGAAAAAACAAAATGCAAAAAACTCAGTAACTAGCACTCAGTTCTGGCTCATAAAAAATATCCAATGAAAAAAACAATTATCCTATTTTTTGTCTTCTGTTTCGGATTCCAAACACAAAACAGTATTGCCCAAACAGGACTTGTCACCCAAAAAGCAATGGTCGTTTCAGCGCGGGAAGAAGCTTCGAAAATAGGAGTCGAAATTATGAAAAAAGGAGGCAATGCTTTTGATGCAATGGTTGCCACCGAATTGGCATTGGCGGTAGCTTATCCGGTTGCAGGGAATCTTGGCGGTGGCGGATTTATGGTGTACCGAAAAGCAAACGGTGAAATGGGTTCTTTGGATTATCGCGAAAAAGCGCCTTTAGCAGCTGAAAAAGGGATGTTTCTTGACGAAAAAGGCAATGTCATTAAAGGAAAAAGTCTCGAAACCGCTTTGGCAATCGGAGTTCCTGGAACTATTGCAGGTATTTTTGCCGTTCACAAAAAATTAGGTTCATTACCCATAGAAGAAATCTTAAAACCTGTAATTGCCTTGGCTGAAAGAGGCGTAATTGTCACCCAAAAACAAGAAGCCAGATTGCAAAATTATCACGAAGCCATCGTAAAAATAAATGGAACCACATCCTTGTTTTCCAAAACATTCAAAGAAAATGATACTATAAAATATCCAGCTTTAGCAGCAACCCTGAAACGAATTTCAAAAAATGGAAGAGACGAATTTTACAAAGGAGAAACTGCCAAAACTTTGGTTCATTATTTACAACAAAAAGGTGCCATTATCACATTAGAAGATTTGGCCAAATATGAAGCCAAATGGAGAATGCCAATCACTTTCAAATATAAGAATTTAAAAATCATTTCGATGCCTCCACCCAGCAGCGGAGGAATTTGTCTTGCCGAAATTCTAAAAATGATTGAACCTTATGACCTTGCCAAAATGAGTCATAATTCAATCGGAGCGATTCAGGTAATTGTTGAAGCCGAAAGAAGAGCTTATGCCGACAGAAGTGTTTATCTGGGGGATCCTGATTTTGTAAAAATTCCAGTCAAAGAACTGATTTCAGAGAAGTATTTAACACAAAGAATGTCGAATTTTAGTTTTGACAAAGCCAGTTTATCATCGGAAGTCAAGGAAGGAAAAATAAATTATAACGAAAGTACCGAAACCACACATTATTCAATTGTGGATCAATTTGGTAATGCCGTTGCAGCAACGACGACACTTAACGATGGATTTGGTTCGAAATATTATTGTGATGAATTGGGCTTTTTCTTAAACAATGAAATGGACGATTTTAGTTCAAAAGCGGGTGAACCCAATATGTTTGGGTTAGTTGGCAATGAGCGTAACAGCATAGCACCTGAAAAAAGAATGTTGAGTTCCATGACACCAACTATTTTAGAGAAAAATGGCAAATTATTTATGGTTGTGGGAAGCCCGGGTGGCTCCACGATAATCACTTCGGTTTTGCAAACTATATTGAACGTTTCTCAATTCAAAATGAGTATGCAGGAAGCTGTAAATGCGCCCCGTTTTCACCATCAATGGTTGCCTGATGTCATTACTTTTGAACCCAATACTTTCAATACCAAAACTTTTGAAAACTTGAAAGCTAAAGGTTATATCATCAACGAAAAAACAACTCCCATTATTGGAAAAGTAGATGCTATTTTGGTTTTGCCCAACGGAAAATTAGAAGGCGGGGCCGACAAAAGAGGCGATGATACTGCTGTGGGATTTTAGATTACAGATGGCAGATGGCAGATTGCAGGTTGCAGATTGCAGATTTTTAGATTTTTAGATTTGCCATTGCCATTGTAATTGATATTGAATTTTACTATATGGATTTTATAAACAAATTAGAAACCGCTTTTAAAGAAAAGAGCAATCCCGAAAATGCATTTGCAATGGCTAAATACATGCGAAATCATTTTTCGTTTTTTGGAATAAAAACAGAAGACAGAAGACAGATTTTTATAACCATTTGCAAAGAAAACCAGCTGGAAATTTCAGAAAACCCAAGAGCAATTGCTTTAGAACTTTACTCGAAAACCCAAAGAGAATTACACTATTGCGCTATTGAAATCCTGATAAAAAAAATCAAAAGTAATTATAAAATTAAAGACATTCAACTTATTGAAAAACTGATAATTACAAACTCTTGGTGGGATAGCGTTGACACGATTGCGAAAAATATTTTAGGCGAATATTTATTAGAATATCCTACGGAAATCGAGAAGGTTATTGAACGTTTTTCGAATTCTGAAAATATGTGGTTCAACCGAAGTGCCATTCTTTTTCAATTGGGCTACAAACAAAAAACCAATTTCGATTTACTAAAATCAGAATGCGAAAAACATAAAAATTCCAACGAGTTTTTTATTCAAAAAGCTATTGGATGGGCATTGAGAGAATATGCAAAAACAAATCCTCAAGCGGTAAAAAACTATGTGATTAACACTAATTTAAAACCTTTGAGCAAAAAAGAAGCATTAAAAAACATCCTTTGATTTCTAAATAGGTTAATTTTGTAATCTCTTAAAAAAATTAAATGCTCAAAAAATACATATATAAATTTGAAAACCTGATTGGTTGGGCGCAAGATAAAATCTCAAACAAACAGTTTATTTTCCTTTCAAGTGTTTTGGTTGGTATTTTAGCAGCTTTTGCAGTAATAGTTTTAAAGACTTTTGCCCATTGGGTGTTTTTATTTGCCACACATTTAACCAGTAATACCAGTGTTTTCAAATATGGATACATCAAGGTATTGTTGCCTATTATCGGTATTTTACTTACCGTTTTTGTCATCAAAAGGGTTTTGGGCGGATCTATCGAAAAAGGAACTTCACAAATTTTGCATGCTGTTGCCAAAAAAGCCAGTATTATTCCCAAAAAACAAATGTATGCCCAAATCATAACCAGCTCGCTTACAGTTGGATTAGGAGGTTCAGCGGGTTTAGAAAGTCCCATTGTGATTACAGGTGCAGCCTTTGGTTCCAACTATGCACAACGATTCAAATTAAGCTACAAAGACAGAACATTACTCATAGGTTGTGGTGTAGCCGCAGGAATTGGAGCTGCGTTTAATGCACCAATTGCCGGCGTTTTATTTGCTATCGAAGTATTATTGGTCGATGTGAGCATTTCTGCCTTCACTCCTATTATGATTGCAGCTGCAACAGGCGCTTTAGTTTCGGTAATTGTCTTGGATGAAACAGTTTTATTATCCTTCAAACAACAACAAGGCTTTGATTATCATAATATTCCGTATTATGTTTTACTTGGAATTTGCACAGGATTTATCGCTGTTTATTATTCAAGAAATTTTCAGAGAGTCGAACATTTTTTTGCCCGACTCCGATTCACACCTTACAAAAAAGCGCTGTTTGGCGCTTCGATTTTGGCCGTTATGATTTTTATTTTTCCAACATTATTTGGTGAAGGATACGAAAGTATAAAAACATTATCCGAAAGTGATCCGGGCAAATTACTTGAAAATACCTTATTCAGCAGTTTTAGAAACAATAGTTGGATGCTTCTACTATTTATTGGACTAACAATGATGCTTAAAGTATTTGCCACAGCGATCACATTAGGAAGCGGTGGAAATGGTGGCAACTTTGCTCCTTCCCTATTTTTAGGCTCCTATGTTGGCTTTTTCTTTTCTAAATTTTTAAACCTAATAGGACTTACTCACCTGCCTGTAAGCAATTTTACCTTGGTAGGAATGGCAGGAATACTTAGCGGATTATTTCACGCTCCATTGACTGCAATATTTCTAATTGCCGAAATAACAGGCGGTTACTCACTGATGATTCCGCTAATGATTGTGGCTTCGATAAGTTTTGCAATTTCCAAAAGGTTTGAAAAACATTCGCTGGATGCAAAAAGTTTAGTCAAAAAAGGTAACGCATTTACCAGCAACAAAGACACTAATATTCTTTCGACTTTAGATACGAATGTTATCATTCAAACGGATTATTTAACTGTTTTACCTAATGAAAATCTGGAAAAATTAGTGGATTTAATATCACATTCCAATCAGGTTATTTTTGCTGTTGTCGATGAAGAAAAAAAATTGCTTGGTGTAGTGCATTTCAATGATATTAGAGAAATCATTTTCAACCAATATCGGGTAAAATATACTTTGGTGAAAGAAATAATGGCAAAACCAATCGATATTATTTACCCAACCGATAGTATGGAAACGGTAATGAACAAATTCGAAAAAACAAAAGTTCACTTTTTGCCCGTTATTAAAAATGGAAAATATTTTGGATTTATTTCTAAATCAATTGCACTTGAAGCCTATAGAACTAAGCTAAAATCGATGACAATCGAATAATCAGGAATAATAATAATAATTACCAATCAATATGCTAGTATTAGAAACCGTTTTTTTTAAGCTTCAAAACATAAAAGTCATTGAGGACTCCATTCCCTATTCGCAATATATTACTTTAGATTTGTCAGTTTCAAATTCAGAATTGTCAGAAGTTGACTTGAAAAATCCAATTGCTTTTGAAACTTTTATCGAAAATCACCTTCATAAAAATCAAGCAAAAGTGGCTTATGGAGGCTACAACGAACTAAGAAATCTTTACAGCAATAAATCCCTATTCAACAATGAGCAAGACGATGAACGAAACATTCACATCGGGATGGATTTGTGGATAAAAGCCGGAACAGCAGTTTTAGCAGCCCTTGACGGAACCGTTTATGGTTTTGAAAATAATATTGGCAAAGGAAATTACGGCCCCACAATTATCTTGAAACACAGTCTTGAAAATCAAACTTTTTACACATTATATGGTCATTTATCGCTAGATAGTATCCAAAATATTGAAATAGGAACCGTTTTCTACAAAGGGGAAAAAATCGCAAGTTTGGGTGACTCAACGGTAAATGGAGGATATTCGCCTCATTTGCATTTTCAAATTATAAAAAATATTGGTGAAAATTTTAGTGATTATCCAGGGGTTTGCAGCAAAAAAGACTTGGATTATTATTTAGAAAATTGTCCAAATCCAAATTTGTTATTGAAAATTCAATAAAAATCTTCACAGCTCCAATTCAACACCTTTGTGTTATTCTTAAAATTCAATTAAATAAATATTTTATTACTAAAATTAGTAATAAAAGAATATGCTTTTGCTAAAATTCAAAAAATATTTATTAGTTTTACTTTATATTAGTTTTTAAAATGACCCCAAACGAAATTACTATACATAAATTTTACACCGCTTTTGCCAATGCAGATGTGGAAAAAATGTGCGAATGCTATCATCCAAACGTACAATTTCGTGATCCAGCTTTTGGACTGTTAAATGGTAAAGAAGTTTGTCTAATGTGGAAAATGCTCATCGAAAGAAGCAAGGGAAATTTAAAAATTGAATTCTCTCAAGTAAAAGCGAATGAACATCTGGGTTCAGCTTTTTGGATTGCAAAATATAATTTCAGCAAAACTAATCGCAAAATTGAAAATTCCATTTCGGCAAAATTCCATTTTCAGGAGGGTTTAATCATAAAACATACCGATGATTTTGACATTTGGAAATGGTCAAAACAAGCTTTTGGACTCAAAGGATTGCTTTTGGGTTGGACTGGTTTTATGCAGAATAAAATTCAAGAACAAGCACAAAGTGCTCTAAAGGCGTATTGCGAAAAAACAGCCATTTGAATCCAGAATTCAAATACTAAATTGCTTAACTCGAACGAGCAAAAAAAAACTATTCATATCCACTGTTATTTTTGATAAATTCAATTATTTAGACAAAAAATATCTTAAAAACCACTATAATTTCGGGAATTATTGCTTAAATTTGGGTAATTTAGACTATGTTTTTGTTGAATAAATTCAAATCAGAGTCCAATTACGTTACCGAAAAAAAATGTTAAAATATATTATTAAAAATAATCGATAATCGAATATTTTTAATTCTAAATAATATTTCAAAAATAGAATGGATTCATGAAAGATAAAGCTAACGCCCCATTAGATAGTCATCTTCGTCAAAAAGCCGAAGAATTTCTCCAGAAAAAATCAATAAATTCAGCTAAAAACTATTCTGATTTTGAAATTCTCAAACTTGTTCACGAACTAGAGGTACATCAGATTGAACTTGAAATGCAAAATGAAGAACTCAATTCAGCAAAAATTAAAGCTGAAACTGAAGCTGAAAAATATACTAATTTATACGATTTTGCTCCTTCTGGATATTTGACGCTTTCTAAAAACGGCGAAATTATAGAACTCAATTTTAGAGCAGCTACTCTTCTACATAAAGAACGTTCGTTACTACAAAATAAACGTTTTGCCCTTTTTGCTTCTGATGAAACCAGGCCAACATTTAATTTATTTCTAGAAGAAATATTTGAAAGTAAAACAAGACAAACTTGTGAAATAATGTTGTCCACTAATTCAGAAATTCCAACATTCGTAAATCTTATCGGAATTGTTGACGAAGATAACAAACAATGCGTGTTAACAATGCATGATGTTAGCCAACGCAAAAAAGCAGAAGAAGAAACAAAAATCGGCGAAGAAAAATACCGCACTCTTTTTGAAACCAATAGAGACAGCATCACTATATTTAGATTAGATAACGAGAATAAACCTGGCAATTTTATTGAAGTAAACCCAGCAACAACCTCTCTTTTTGGCTATTCAAAACAAGAACTTTTAGCAATGAATATCAGAGATATAGAAATAGTATCTGATAAAAAAAGAAAGTTAAGAATAGCCTCTCTGATCTCTAATGGAAGAATAGATTTTGAAACGATCATCAAAAACAAAAAGGGAAACCATAGACTTATTGAAATTGAAACTATAGTAATAAATTATCTGAATGCACCTGCGATAATGAATATTACCAGAGACATTACAGAGCGCAAACAAAATGAAGAAAACACCAAAAAAGCACAGGAAAATCTAGCCAGCATTCTCGAAGCCATACCTGATTTATTATTTGAAGTAGATCTTCAAGGTAAAATTCATTATTACCAAGGCAATCGAAATGATTTACTTTATGTTCCCGAAAGTGAATTTATTGATAAAAATTTCCGTGAAATTATTCCAATTGAAGCAACAAATGTTTGTTTTGAAGCCATGCAAGAAGCACTACATAAAGGTTGGTCATCGGGAAAACAATATTCACTAGACTTGCCACAGGGCAAATGCTGGTTTGAACTTTCGGTATCTCCCATAAAAGGAACAGAAAACCATAACCCACATTTTATTCTAATCTCAAGAGATATTACCGAACGGAATAAAGCCGAAGAAAAATTGAGAGTGGAACAAAAACGTATTAGCAAGATTCTTGAATTAGTGGGTAATCCCATATTTCTCAAAGATAATGAACATAGAATTACCTTTGCCAATACTGCCTTTTGCACTCTTTTTGGTCAAGATGAAAAAAATATAATTGGTAAGACCCTAGCCGAAAAAGTTCCAGAAAACGAGCAAGAACATTTTCTCAGAATAGACCGAAAAGTTCTTGACACAGGCGTTACAGACATTAGAGAAGAAACACTCACTGTACAAGGTGAAAAACACACTATCATTACTAGTAAAACCCGATTCCTAGATACAGCAGGAAACAAGTCGTTGATAGGTTCTATTTATGATATTACGGATCGCAAAAACGCGGAAGAAGCACTACAAAAAAGTCAGGAAAAACTCCAAGGCATTTTCAATGTGGCCAATTCAGGAATTGTATTAATCAACAAATCAGGCAAATTTTTATTATTTAACGATTGGTGTTGTAAATTATTGGGCTATACAAGAAGCGAATTCCAAGAATTGAATACCACACTTATTAGCCACCCTGATGATTTAGCGAATAGTAAGGCTTTGAACAAAAAAATAATAGAAGGTAAAATAGATACCTATCTAATAGAAAAACGGTATCTAAGAAAAGACAAATCCTTTGTTTGGTGCGAAATATCCGCATCGGCCATTAAGGACAACGATAATAATGTAGTCAATATCATAGGCATTATAAATGACATCACAGAACGAAAACGGGTAGAACTCGCATTTAAAAATGAAAAACAAAGATTAGATGTAATTCTAACAGGCACTGGCGCAGGAACTTGGGAATGGGATATTCAAACTGGAGCAACCATTTTCAATGAAAAATGGGCCGAATTACTGGGTTACACATTAAACGAACTAGCTCCCATATCTTTTGCTACTTGGCAAAAACTCATGCATCCTGATGATTCAAAATATACAGAAGAAATAGTAGAAAAACACATTCAAGGTAAACTGGATTATTATGAGTCCACCTATCGAATGAAGCACAAAAACGGAAATTGGATTTGGATTCTTGGCAGAGGTAAAATAAATAAATGGGATAGAGACGGAAAACCACTTTTAATGTCAGGAACGCATCTGGATGTTACTGAGCGAAAATTGGCAGAAGAAAAATTGATTGCCAGTGAAAGCTTATTGAAGCAAACACAAACTATTTCAAATATTGGTTCTTATTCTTTAGATTTAATCACAGGAGAATGGACAAGTACCGCGGTTCTTGATAAAATTTTTGGTATTGATAGCCATTTTGAAAAAACAAAAGAAGGATGGCAAAAAATTCTTCATCCAGATTGGAGGAAAATCATAAACGATTATATGATCGATGAGGTCATTGCCAAAAAGAGGAATTTTAACAAAGAATACAAAATCATTACATTCGACAGCCAAGAAGAACGCTGGGTGCACGGAATTGGTGAAATCAGTTTAAACAATGAAGGAGTACCCATTAGATTAATTGGATCTATTCAGGACATTACTGCTCGCAAAATTGCAGAAGATACCCTACGCGAAAGCGAAGAAAAATACCGTAGTCTTGTAGAAAACTCGCCAGATGGAGTTATTATTTATGTAGACGATAAAATTGCTTTTATAAACGAAGAAGGTGTTCGAATGTTAAGAGCAAAAGACAAGAACGAACTAATAGGAAAACCTGTTTTGCAATTTGTTCATCCTGATAGTCTTGAAGATCTCAGTAAAAGAATGAAAGAAATAGTAACAGATAACTATATATCAACAAGCGTCGAAGCAAAATTTATAAGAATAGATGGAATCCCTTTTGATGTTGAGGTTAAAGGAATTCCAACCCTTTATGAACGTAAAAATGCTGTTCAAATCATTGTCCATGATATTACTTTACGCAAGCAAAACACTTTAGAGTTAAATAAAATCAATAGGGTGTATGCTTTGATTAGCCAAATTAATAATTTGATTCTGAGAACTCATAATCGACAAGAATTATTTCAGGAAATATGCAATATTGCGGTCAATTTTGGAAAATTCCATATGAGTTGGATTGGGTTACTCAATGATAATGATAAAATTATTACTGCAGCATTTGCAGGACATGAAGATGGTTATTTTACAAAAAGTAATATAACTACTGTACTTGATGTTCCCGAAGGAAGAGGTCCCACAGGTAAAGCTTTGCGAGAAGGACGAACCGTAATTTGCAACGATATTGCCAATGATCCTATGATGAAACCTTGGCGCAAAGATGCCTTAGAACGAGGATATTCTTCTGTGATATCAATTCCTATTATTGTTCGCAATACTAAAATTGGAGCTTTTAACTTGTATTCACAAGAAACTAACTTTTTTTCGTCAGAAGAAGAAATTTCACTACTCGAAAAAATCATACTCAACATCGCTTTTGCACTCGAGTCTATTCTTGTAGAAGAAGATCGCAAACATACGGAGGAAAAAATTCGCCAACTTTCCCAAGCGGTAGAGCAAAGTCCTGTTACAATCGTAATTTCAAACACCAATGGTGATATTGAATATGTGAATTCAAAATTTATCGAAACTACTGGATATCAATTAGAGGAAGTAATTGGTAAAAATCCTCGAGTTTTAAAATCGGGATATACTTCGCCAAGAGAATACAAAGGTTTATGGCAAACTATTGCGGCTGGAAACGAATGGCATGGTGAATTTCATAACAAAAAAAAAGATGGAACACTTTTTTGGGAATCTGCCACGATTTCGCCCATTCTAAATGCAGAGGGCAAAATCACCCATTATATTGCTATCAAGGAAGACATTACCCACCGTAAAAGAGTAGAAAAAGAGTTAGTCAAATCAAAAGAACGTGCCGAAGAAAGTGACCGTTTAAAACTAGTTTTTCTAGCCAATATGAGCCACGAAATTCGGACCCCAATGAATGGTATTCTGGGCTTTACTGAACTACTAAAAGAACCCAAATTAACCGGTAAAGAACAGCAGGAATACATTAGCATTATTGAGAAAAGTGGAAAAAGAATGCTCAATATCATCAATGACATCATCAGCATATCAAAAGTAGAATCAGGGCAAATTGAAATTTCCCTGACTGAAACCAATGTAAATGAACAGCTTAAATACATACAAACCTTCTTTCAACCTGAGGCTAAACAAAAAGGAATTCAACTCACCATTTTGAAAAAGTTATCTTCAAAAGATAATTTGATAAAAACTGATCGTGAAAAAGTCTATGCCGTTCTTACGAATCTTGTCAAAAATGCCCTCAAATTCACAACTGAAGGTAGCATTGAATTTGGTTGTGAAAAAAAAGGAGGATATTTAGAATTTTTTGTGAAAGATACCGGTTTGGGCATTTCCAAAAGTCAGAAAAAAATTATTTTCGAAAGATTCAGGCAAGCCAATGAAACCATCAGCCGAACACATGAAGGATCGGGTTTAGGATTGGCCATTTCAAAAGCGTATGTAGAAATGCTGGATGGAAAAATATGGGTCGAAAGCCAAGAAAGAAAAGGAAGTGCTTTTTATTTTACCATTCCTTTCCATTCTCAAATTATTGATGAAGTGAATACTGCTCTTGAAAAAGCACCAACAATACCAAAAGAAGAAAACAAAGTAAAAGACCTGAAAGTATTGATTGTAGAAGACGATGCCATATCAAAATTACTGATTACCATCGCCGTAAAACCCTACAGCAAGGAAATTTTGAAAGTAAGTACTGGCATCGAAGCGATAGAAGCTTGCAAAAATAATCCAGATATAGATTTGGTAATGATGGATATTAATATGCCAGAAATGGATGGTTATGAAGCGACGAAAAATATACGAGAATTCAACAAAGACTTAATTATTATTGCGCAAACGGCAAACGGAATGCAAAGTGACCGTGACAATGCCATAGCGGCAGGATGTACAGATTATATTTCGAAACCAATAAATATCACAGATTTAGGAACTTTAATTCAAAAATATTTTAATTAATACGTGATTAAATAGATTCAAAATAATGATGCCTTTTTGGTGTTATTTATATAAATTTATCCATTTAATCCTTTTTTGAAACATTTTATTTATATCTATGTAGTAGAAATAATCAAAATAAAGAATTTTAATTTTTTATATGAAAACTAAAGAAAATACAAACGGAACTGTACCTGCTAACTACGATAAGTATCGTATCTTTTTCGATTCCAATAGAGATAGCATTACAATGTTCAGATTAGATTCTGAGGGAAATCCCGGAAAATTTATAGAAGCAAATCCGGCTACAACAGCACTTTTTGGTTATACCAAAAAAGAGTTGTTGTCATTGAGTATTTTAGATATTGAAAAAATACCTGAAAAAATAAGAGAAGCAAGAATCAAAGCTTTATTGACTGAAGGAAAAACAGATTTTGAAACCATCATCAAAGACAAAAAAGGCAATGAAAGATTTGTCGAAATTGAAACCATTATAATCAATTATGAGAATGAACCTGCTGTAATGAATATTACCAGAGACGTTACTGAGCGCAAACAAATTGAAGGGAACTCCAGAAAAGCACATGAAAATCTAACGACACTGCTCGAAGCCATTCCTGATTTACTATTCGAAGTGGGTATGGATAGCAAAATATATTACTACCAAGCACATCGCCAAGATTTATTAGCCGTAACTCCTGACCAGATAATTGGAAAATATTTCAAAGACATTATGCCTGCTGATGTTTCAGAAATTTGTTTCGCAGCTATGAAAGAAGCTGACGAACAGGGATGGTCCATTGGAAAACAATATTCACTCCAATTACAACATGGGAAACATTGGTTTGAACTTTCAGTATCACCCATCCACGACAAAAGTTTAGCGAACAAACGCTTTATTATCCTTGCAAGAGATATCAACGAGCGCAAACTAGCGGAAGAAAAATTACTGGCTAGTGAATCTTTATTAAATCAAACGCAAAACATTGCCCATCTTGGCTCCTATTTTCTTGATTTTACCACAGGAATATGGACCAGTTCAGCTGCTCTAAACTCCATTTTTGGTATTGATGATACCACCGAAAAAACTATCGAATTATGGGTATCTATCGTACATCCTGAATGGAGAACGATTATGACAGATTATCTTAACAAAGAAGTAATAGGCAATAGATCTCCTTTCAATAAAGAATATAAAATAATAACATTAGACACCAAGCAAGAACGCTGGGTGCACGGAATGGGTGAAATCAGTTTCAATCCAGAGGGAGAGCCTTTAAGTTTAATAGGCTCTATACAAGACATTACGGAACGGAAACTAGCCGAAGAAAAACAAAAAATCAGCAAGCAAAATTATAGAACTCTATTCAACAGCTCCACAGATTGCATTTTTATACACGATATAGAATCTGGCAAAATTATCGATGTCAACGATACAACACTTAAATCTTTTGGATACCAATTTAAAGAAGAAATTTTAAATCAAACGCTAAAAGAATTCAATGCCAATATTCCACCTTTTACAGAAGAAAATGCCTTAAAATACATTCAAAAAACAATAACCGAGGGGAATCAAACTTTCGAATGGATGAGTCGTCGCAAAGATGGTTCCATTTTTTGGAATGAAATGATGCTTAAAAAAACGGACTTGGACGGTAAACCAAGAGTTTTGGCTGTGGGAAGAGATATTACTGATCGCAAACTAGCCGAAATTGAATTGCAAGAAAACAAAGATAATTTACAATCTATTTTTGATTCGGTTTCCGAAGCGATTTATGTTATAGACGAAAATGGAGTCTTTATCGATGTGAACAAAGGAGCCGAAAAAATGTATCACTATTCTAGAGAAGAACTCATTGGACAAAGCCCTCAAAGTGTTTCAGCACCTGGACTTAATGATCTCGATGAAGTAAATAGAATTATGCAATCGGTATTTGAAAATGGAATTCCATTATCACTCGAATTTTGGGCGTTGCGTAAAAATGGAGAAATTTTCCCAAAAGAAGTGGTTGCCAACAGAGGTAAATACAAGGGGCAGCAGGTCTTAATAGTAACTGCGCGTGACATTTCTAATCGGAAAAAAAATGAAATTGCACTACGAAAGACTCAAGAAAAACTCAATAATATATTCAACCTAGCCAATTCTGGAATTATTTTAGCCGATGTCGAAGGTCATTTTTTAGAATTCAACAATTGGTGGTTAAAAATGACTGGTTATTCTCATGAAGAGTTTAGTAGAATGAAAAACTTTAGAATTACTCACCCTGATGATGCAGAAAAAAGCCAGATGTGGCTGAGTAAAATAAATAATGGCGAAATTGATAAATACCAAATTGAAAAACGGTACATAAGAAAGGATGGAACAGTTTTTTGGGGCGAATCATCCGTTTCAGCCATAAAGGATAAAGACAATAAAATTACAAGTACCATTGGCATCGTTACCGACATTACCGAACGAAAACTTGCCGAAGAAGCCTTGAGAGAAAGTGAAGAAAAATTTAGAGGTTTAGTAGAAAACTCTCCCGATGGCATCGTTACTTACGTTCAGGACAAAATCGCTTATGCAAATAGTGAAGCACTTCGAATAGTGAAAGCAAATAGTTACGACCAAATCATTGGAAAATGTGTTTTAGAATTTGTCCATCCTGATAGTACAGAAAGTGTCATTCAAAGAATGAAAGAAGTGGTTTTAGACGATCATGCTTCCCAAATTGCAGAAGAAAAACTCATCACTATATCGGGAGAAATGGTATATGCCGAATTAAAAGCAATCCCTACCCTATTCAATCATCAAAACGCAGTTCAAGTTATTATTCATGATATTACGGAACGCAAGCGTACTCAAGAAAAAATCAAACAGCTTTCGCAGGCAGTCGAACAAAGTCCTGTAGCTATTGTGATTACGAATACTAGTGGTGCAATCGAATATGCCAACCCTAAATTTATTGAAACTACTGGTTATTCCTATGACGAAATTATTGGAAATAATCCTCGCTTTTTAAAATCAGGACATACCACTCCCAATGAATACAAACATTTATGGCAAACCTTAACCTCGGGAAACGAATGGTACGGAGAATTTCATAACAAGAAAAAAGATGGCACGCTCTATTGGGAATCAGCCTCTATCTCTCCTATTTTAAATTCTCAAGGAATAACAACACACTATATTGCCATCAAAGAAGATATTACAGAACGTAAACTTATCGAACAACAATTAATCAAGGCCAAAGAAAAAGCCGAAGAAAGTGACCGTCTAAAACTAGCTTTTTTGGCCAATATGAGCCACGAAATTCGTACTCCAATGAACGGAATTCTGGGCTTTACCGAACTCCTGAAAGACCAAAATCTATCAGAGGATGTACAGCAGGAATATATAAAAATCATTGAGAAAAGCGGGAAACGAATGCTGAATATCATCAATGATATTATTAATATTTCCAAAGTAGAATCAGGACAAATAGAAGTTACACCTTCAGAAACTAATTTAAATGAACAGTGTGAATACTTACTTACTTTCTTTAAACCCGAAGCTGCGCATAAAAACATTTCGCTTTTTTTAACCAAAGAATTATCTTCAAAAGATACTTTTATCAAAACGGATCGCGAAAAATTGTATGCTATCCTCACCAACCTCATAAAAAATGCCATCAAATTCACCAATGAAGGTTCCATCGAATTTGGTTGTGTGAAAAAAGGGAAATTCCTGGAGTTTTTCGTTAAAGATTCAGGTATGGGTATCTCAGATTCTCAGAAAAAAATAGTTTTCGAAAGATTCCGACAAGCCAATGACACCGTAACCCGAAGCCACGAAGGCTCAGGCTTAGGTTTAGCCATTTCTAAAGCCTATGTAGAAATGCAAGGAGGAAAAATTTGGGTCGAAAGCAAAGAAGGCATTGGAAGCACTTTTTATTTTACATTACCTTTTCATTCTGCATATGAACTTAAAGAAAAAATTATTACAGACAATACAAATTCTAACAACTTAGAGGACAATAAGATAAACGACCTCAAAGTTCTAATTGTCGAAGACGATGCTATTTCTAAACTACTCATTACCATTGCTGTAAAACCCTATAGCAGAGAAATTATAAAAGTGAGTACCGGTTTTGAAGCGGTTGAAGCTTGTAGAAATAATCCAGACATCGATTTGGTTATGATGGACATCAACATGCCAGAAATGGGCGGTTATGAAGCCACCAAAAAAATAAGAAAATTCAATAAAGACCTGGTGATTATTGCCCAAACGGCCAACGGAATGCAAAGTGACCACGACAAGGCGCTATCAATGGGTTGCACCGATTATATTTCAAAACCTGTAAATATTACCTCATTGAGTAAGTTGATACAAAAGTATTTCAAAAAGTAACCCCGTTTTGTCTTTGCGACTTGCAAAATAATTTCACGACGAGCAAAGAATAAGATTGGTTAGTGTTTACTAATGACAGATAATACGAGGAGTTTTTGAAAATTTAAAAACTAATTGGTTTTATGTATTAAGAAGGATTCATCTCTTTTACAAAAGTATAAAGCATTAAATTCTGAAGTGTTATGATACCAATTCCAACCAATAGGAAAATTTCTGCACTGGAAATTCTTCAATATATACTATTGATTTCGGCCTTGCTCTACTTTGGCAAAACATTATTTATACCGTTGAGCTTTGCCGTTCTGTTTAGTTTTATTTTGTATCCTGTGTGCAAATCGATGGAAAAGAAAGGAATTAATCCAAATGTAGCCATATTTATATCCATTTTTGGAATACTACTCTTATTGACTTCCATTGCCTATTTGTTTTTTTTACAAATCATAGCCTTTTCAAATGAATGGCAATCTTTCAAGGTAAAATTATTAGACACAGCTATTCAAATGAGCAACTATCTATCCGAACGATTCAATCTTAGTTCCGAAAATCAAATGCTGTTTCTAAAAAATGTGATTAATAATTCAGGAACACAAGCCCTGTCATTGATACAAAACACGCTTTATTCCCTTTCTGAATCCCTTTTTTATCTAATGATAATTCCAGTATATTCCATACTCATACTCTATTATCGTCAGTTATTAGTCAATGTGCTTTACCAAATCTTTCCCTCTGAAAAAAAAGAATCCATACGCGAAATCCTTGTCGAAACCATTCATGCCTACTATAACTTCATCAAAGGAATGGGTATGGTGTATCTCGTTGTTGGCATTTTAAATAGTATTGGACTAGCTATTATTGGCATACCGCATCCCATTTTGTTTGGATTTACAGCTTCCATTTTAACTTTTATTCCCTATGTTGGCATACTGATTTCATCCCTTTTGCCAATAGCAATTTCCTGGATAACATTCAATTCTATTTGGTATCCCATTGGAGTTGTAATCGTTTTTAGTATCGTTCAATTACTGGAAGCGTACATCATTTTTCCGTTTGCGGTGGGAAGCCGACTAAAAATAAATACGTTGGTGATTATTATCGTAATCATTATTGGTGGAATACTTTGGGGAGCAGCCGGAATGATTTTGTTCATCCCATTTGTAAGCATTACCAAGCTTATAGCCGAAAGAACCAAAGGACTAAAAACACTGGTAATCCTTCTGGGCGAGGGAGAGACGAACGATAGCAATCAAACCACATAAAATAACTAATAACGGTTATTATTATAACTCTTTAGATACTAAAAATTATCAAAATTAATGTTCCAATCCATCTCTTTTTTATACCACAATTGACCTTGTGAAACGACCAACGGACAATCAAAATTATTGGTATATAAGGCTCCGGTTCCGAGTCCTTGTGGCATCGGATTTTGTTGCAAAAAAGTCCATTGTGCGATAGCATTTAATCCAATATTCGACTCTAAAGCGGAGGTAATCCACCAACCGATTTGGTACTTTTCGGCCAATAAAATCCATTCTTTTGTGCCTCGAAAACCACCCACAAAACTAGGCTTCAAAATGATGTATTGGGGTTTGATTTTTTGCAATAATTGTTCTTTTTCTTCCAATGAAAAGACACCAATGAGCTCCTCGTCCAAAGCAATGGGAATTGGAGTGATTTTACACAGCTCTGACATCCTGTCAGTATTGTTTTTTTGAATCGGTTGTTCTATGCTATGTAATTTAAAACCAGCTAATTGATTTAATTTATCTAAAGCCATAGTTGTATCAAAAGCACCGTTGGCATCGACTCGAATTTCGACTTGTTCCGCACTGAAATGTTGCCGAATATAACCCAATAATTGCAGTTCTTTATCGAAATCTATAGCACCAATTTTGAGTTTCACGCAACGAAAACCATCGGCTAGTTTTTCCTCGATTTGTTGCTTCATAAAAGCCTCCTCACCCATCCAAACCAAACCGTTTATTTCGATACTTTTTTCTCCATTTGTAAAGCCTGACTGAAAGAGTAAAAAAGGACTTTCACTCCTCAAGGATCGGAACGCCATTTCCACTCCAAACTGTATCGAAGGAAACTCGATTAAAGCTTCCCAAAGTTGGCTTTCGCCCAACTGAATATTGTCGCAAGTCCATTGCAATTTTGCTTCATAATCAGGTCGGTCGTCGGCGCTTAATCCTCTCAAAATTCCGCACTCGCCTATTCCTTTTTTACCGTCCTGTTCCAGAATGATAAACCAGGTTTCTTTCTCGGTCATCACACCGCGAGACGTTCCCGAAGGTCGTTTGAAATTGAGAATGTATTTGTGGTAGGTTGCTTTCAAGGTTAGAGGTTAGAAGTTTAAAAATTTGATACAAGAATGTTTTACCCAATTACCAAGTTTATTTTTTTTCCAAGACCATACTCGAATATTTTATATAGAGTTGAAAGTTGAATATCACATTTTCCATTTTCAAGTCTTGATATATAGCTTTTTTTAGTACCTACTTTGTTGGCAAGCTGTTCTTGTGTCATTTTGGCTTCACGACGGGCTTCCTTCAAAGTTTCACTAATAATGAAGTACTGGGCTTTTTTCTCAAAATCATCTCTCTTTTCGCTCCCAATCGTTCCATATTCAGCATCTAACAACTCATCGAAGTTTTTAGTGTTTCTTATTTTTTCGTTTTTGTCCATTATAATTTATTTTGAGTTAAAATATTCTTTTTTAAGTTTTAAAGCTAAATCAATTTCGTTTTTGGGCGTTTTCTGTGTCTTTTTTTGGAAAGCATTAAAAAGTATAACCAAATTTCCTTTGTCAAAGCAGCAAAATATTCTGTAAATATTACTTTCAAATTCTATCCTGATTTCATACAATCCATCAGTTCCTTCAAGATGTTTTAAAAATTTAGTAGGGACATTTTGAACACTATTAATCACTTTGAAAACATAAGCGATTTTCTCCCTTACTTTACGGTCTTGTTTCAAGTAAAAATCTTGAAAATAGGATTCATAGAATATAATTTTTCTTTCCATTTTGATTTAGCAAAGTTAACTATAAAGTTATCTAATTTTGATATGAATTAACTTTTTTTTGGTTGTTATTATTTATTCGATTCAAATAAGAAATTCCAATTAATAAAATTCCCAAAAGACTCAATCCAAAAAATAAGTATGTTGGCCATTCATCAAAAATATACATTTTAATATTCAAAATTATTCCAACAAAAAAGACAAAAAAACCAAAATAACGTAATATCAAATTTACTTTCTTCATATCTCTTAATTCTATTTCTCTAATCCTCCAACATCCTCAAAACCCTGTCAAAATTACTACTTGGTAATCCTGCTTTTTTGAAGGTTTCGAAATCTTGTTTTACTTTTTGTATCCAGCTCAAACTATCCGTTACGTTCTGGAATTGGTATTTTTTGTAAATGGGTTTGGCTGATTTGAAGTTGTTATTAAGCAAATAAGCGTGCGCCAAATTCATTTGTATCAACAATTCTGAATCGTCTAGCTTCTCGCCATCTTTGAGCGATTTGATAGCTTTTGCGTATTGCTTGGTCATGAGATACGAATAACCAAGAGTATTGAAATCTTTGGCATTCGCTTTTCCGTAAACGACAATCATTCCTGATTTATCAATTGCTTCGGCGTATTTGCCTTGTTTTACCAAATCGGTTGCTTGGTTACGCAAATCAGAATAAATCTTGTCAGAAGCACCTATTTGACTTAAACAAGCGTTCCCGAAGTCGGCATAGGCTTTCGATTTTTCGATGGGTAATAGTTTTTGGAATTCCTGAAATTTGTATTCCTTTTGCAGTTTATCCAACACACAAACACAAAAATCATCTGAGGGGATAATTTTCTTTGCCAAATCGGTGGTTTTGCATTGATTGAGAATCAGTTTTCGGTTTTCGAGATTCCAGCCTCTGCTTAATCTGCTGTTGACCCAAGGCACCACTTCGAGCACTATTTTCTGATTCATGATCCAATTCTTGCTTTCAAAACCAAACCACATTGCATTGGAATTAGGTAAAATACACAAAGAGGTATCTATCGAAAGTCCTTTGGCATCTTTGCTAACGGCTATGTTTTGATTGTAACACGCTTTGGTAGTTGTGCCGCTTTTTTGGTATTCGGTGGCTAAAGCTTCATTAGAAAAAATAGCATACTTGCATTTATCATCTCCCGAAATCTTCGACAGCAAGAACACCGCTCCAGCCGAACCCTGACTGATTCCTGTTGGGTCGGGAATGGATTTTAATACCGAAACCAAACTATTGGCCATTTGCTGATTCACATCCAAAAGGGTGACTCTATAGACTATTTCCGTGGTTCCAACAGGTAGCTCCTCGGTTTTGATGACGATTCTTTCTCTTGCCGAAACGACGATTTCTTTTTTGGTAGCGCGTTCTTTGTCCCAATAGCCGTCTTTTTGAGCCAAAAGAGTAGTAACGGAAAGATTAATTAGTAGAACGAAAAGTATTTTTTTTATATTCATTTTTTAGTGTAAATAATCCATCATTATGTAAATTCTATTCGTCTCTTCGATTGATTTTGAAAAGATAACTAGGGTTCTCGATACAATTTTTAAAGCAAACCCTTTTTTTTATTAAATCAAAATTTATCTGGCTTTAAAAATCACTCGAACTGACGAGTGATTATCCTTTATCCTCTTATTTAAACCATTCGTCTCTTCGAGTGATTTTGAATTGTAATGCGACAGCTTTACTATTCAAAATTGT
>ERZ795056.1090-NODE-1090-length-32168-cov-10.070937_pt1 | contig 32168 bp, 28 predicted proteins | sample MGYA00375140_ERZ795056 | MGnify/ENA primary metagenome ERZ795056 (study PRJEB30185, sample SAMN05720227) | activated sludge metagenome | isolation source: Anaerobic digester | place: USA | collected 2015-03-09 ... | reverse complement strand
CATCAACGAACTTGTCGAAATCCTCCTTGTATAGGAAGATCTTGTGTTTGTCGTACGTGGCTGTCCCATCCTCATGTGTATGTTTCTTGCTCTCGGTGATGGTCAGGTACAGGTCCCGGCCCCGGGTGCTCTTCACATCGAAGAAATAGGTGCGCTTCCCGGCCCGTACGGCCTTGGAAAAGACATCCTCGCGATCGTCCACCATTGGAAAATGCCCCGCGAATGGCGCAGGTACGATCAAATATAGCCGGGATCCCCATATGACCAAATCCATCGGGGCCGGTGGCGGTCAGTCCCGTACCTCTGCCAAGAGCTGTTCCTCATGCAGAGCGGCATAGATCCCGCCCCGCGCCAAAAGGGATGCATGTGTACCTTCCTCAGCGATCGCGCCACGTTCAAGTACCAGGATGTGGTCCGCATCGCGTACCGCACTGATCCGGTGGCTGATGATGATGGTGGTCCTTCCTTTCATCACGCTGCGCAGTTCCCGGAGGATGGCCTCCTCGGTCGCCGTGTCCACCGCGCTCAAGGCATCGTCGAAAAGCAGGATACGCGGCCTGCCGACTATTGCCCTGGCGATACTGACCCGCTGCTTCTGCCCACCACTCAACGTGATCCCCCGCTCGCCCAACTGCGTGTCGTAGCCGTTCGGAAAATCGATGATGTTCTCATGGATCTGGGCGGCACGAGCGGCATTCTCCACGCGTTCCTCCACGTCCTCACCACCATCCAAGCGGAAGGCGATGTTCTGTCGGATACTATCACTGAACAGGAATACATCCTGCGGCACCACTCCCAATTGCCCCCTCAACCGTTCCAGGTCGATGCGCTGTATGGGCACACCGTCGATGAGGATCGTGCCGGACGTAGCATCATACAACCTTCCGATCAGTTCGGCCAGCGTGCTTTTGCCACTACCGGTATGCCCAACGATGGCGAGCGTACCCCCTGCCGGCACGTGGAAGGATACGTCCTGCAAGGCCTTGATACCGGTGTCAGGGTAACTGAAACTCACATGTTGGAAGGTGATGGCACCCTTTACCTCAACGAGGTCATCACCCTGACCGGAGATCGCAGGCTCCGTATCCAGGAACTCATTGATCCGGACCATGCTGGCGCTGGCCTGCTGGATGAGCGAGGTGACCCAACCCACTGAAGCGAACGGCCATGTGAGCATGTTCACATAGATGACGAACTCGGCGATATTGCCCACGGTCACGGAGGGATCACCGGAGATGAGCTTCATGCCACCGACGAAAATGGTCAGTACCGTACTGAGTCCGATCAAAAGCATGATGGCCGGCATGAAGAGCGCATCCACCTTGGCCTGTGCCAAACTACTATCGCGATAGGAGGAAGCCGCCGAGGCGAACCGATCCACTGCCATGGGTTCCTTGGCATAGGCCTTCAGCACTCGGATACCGCTGAAACTCTCTTGGGCCAGTGTGCTCAGTCTGCTCTGCTGCTCCTGGACGTCCATGCTCCGCCGGTTGATGACGTCACTCACGTAGTAGATGATCACGCTCATGACCGGGAGCGGGGCAAGCGTCCAAAGGGTGAGCTCAGGGTTCACATGCAACATGAATCCGATGCACATGACGAAAAGCACGACGAGGTTCACGGTGTACATGACAGCAGGCCCCAAGTACATGCGCACCTTACCCACGTCCTCACTGATCCGGTTCATCAGGTCGCCAGTGCTGTTGCGTTTGTAGAATGCTCGGTCAAGTCGCTGGTAGTGAGCGAAAACGGTATTCTTCAGGTCGTATTCGATCAGTCGGCTGACCACGATGATCGTCTGTCGCATGAGGAACATGAAGAATCCTTTGAGCAAGGCGAAAACGAGGTAGAGGACACCCAGCATCCCGGCCAACCAGACCACGGTACCCTTCACGGCATCATCGGAGCTGAGTTCGTGCAATCGGCCTTCCAGGTCGAGGCCGGTCCAACCAACCCACAGCTGCAACATCGGGGGAACCGGAAGTTGACGCTCCTCGCTAGGGAGGGATAGTTGACGAACGCCCTCTGCGATCAGGTCGATGGCCTCGCGTACCACTTGAGGCGCATAGACGGCGAAAAGATTGCTCAATGCGATGAAGAGCACTCCCAACACCATGTGCCAACGATATTTGGCGAAGTAGGGGTTGAGCTTCAACAACGGACGCATCGGGCGGGAAGGAACTTCCTACTTTTGCGCCGCCCCGAAGGCACCACGCGTTGTCGGAAGTGGTGCAAAGGTAGGGGCGAAGCGAGGAGCGGCACGACCGAGCAGCATTGACCGATCGATCTTTGTGAACCTCGTCGCAAGCGCCTTCCAGTAGCGAAAACCACCCCCTCAACGCCACCGAATCCAACCCTGGCACATGGTCACCACCAGCACAAAAGCAGCCAACGCCGAACTGGTCCTGGCCCGTATGGAAAAGTACGACCACGAGGAAGTCCTCTTCTGCTTCGATCGCACCACGGGTCTACGTGCGATCATCGCGATCCACGACACCACGCTCGGGCCCGCTCTGGGTGGTACGCGCATGTGGCCCTACGCCAGCGAGGCTGAAGCCTTGCAGGACGTACTGCGGTTGAGCAGGGGGATGACCTACAAGAGTGCTCTTGCCGGCTTGGACCTTGGTGGCGGTAAGGCGGTGATCATCGGCGATGCCCGGACCCAAAAGACCGAGGCCATGTTCCGTCGTTTCGGACAGTTCGTGGAAAGCTTGAACGGGCGTTATATCACCGCTGAGGACGTAGGCATGAGCACCGTCGAGATGGTGAACATCCGCAAGGAGACGAGCAATGTGGCGGGGCTGCCCGAGGAAATGGGTGGTAGCGGCGACCCCAGTCCGGTGACGGCCTATGGAGTGTACTGTGGCATGAAGGCTGCTGCGAGGACCGCATACGGTAGCGATGATCTCAATGGCCGGAAGGTAGGGATCCAAGGCGCAGGCAATGTGGGCAAGGCCCTGGTCGGGCACTTGGTGAAGGAAGGTGCCGTCGTGTACCTGACTGACATACATGACGACAAGCTCGCTGCGATCAAGGCGGAGTACCCGGCGATCACAGTGGTGGGACCGGATTCCATCTACGACCTGGACATGGACATCTACTCACCTTGTGCGTTGGGCGCCACCGTCAACGACGATACCCTGAAACGCTTGAAGTGCAGTGTGATCGCCGGTGCTGCGAACAACCAGCTTGCGGATGAGACCGTCCACGGAAAAGCAGTCATGGACAAAGGGATACTCTACGCACCGGACTTCCTGATCAATGCCGGTGGGATCATCAACTGCGCTTGGGAGCGCAAGGGATACAATTCCAAGGCGGCAATGAACCAGACCGCCGGCATCTATGAGACCGCCTTGCGCATCTTCAAAGCAAGCACCGAACTGGGAATACCCACCTACCTGGCCGCCAACCAGGCGGCCGAACACCGTGTGAGCAGTATGCGCGCTGCCGGGATACGATTCTGATCGCGCTCATGCTCAACAGGCGTTACCTCCGGATCAAGGTCTATCAGTCACTTTACGCGTTCTGGCAAAGCGATGATGCCAGTGCGGCCCGTATCGAGAAGGAATTGGTCAACAGCATCGACCGCACGTATGACCTGTACCTTTCCCTCTTGCTCATTTTCGGCGAATTACGCCATGTCGGTGAGTTACGGATCGAGGAACGAAAGAAGAAACGACTCCCTACGGCCGAGGACCTGGCGCCCAACAGACGCTTCATGGACAACCCGCTTCTCGTCGCCTTGGCCGGGAGCGAGCGCCTTCGGATCGAGTGTGAGAAAAGAAAGATCAGCTGGGTGGGTCATCATGAATTGTTCACACATCTCCTTCGCGAGGTGGAGGCCAGTCCCGAACACCAAGCCTATCTCGGGGAGAAAGGCACTGGTTTCAAGCGCGACCAGGGCTATCTGATCCAGCTGTTCACACAGGTGATCGCTAACAGTGAACAACTCCAGGAGGTCTTCGATGGACGGTCCATTTATTGGTTGGAGGACTTGGACCTGGCAGCGGCCATGGTGAAACGAAGTCTTGAGCAGGTGAGGGATGCTGATAGCCCGGATACGGTGATCGATGACCTGGCACGCGACCCCAAGGAAGAGCAGGAATTCGTGAGCACCCTTTTCCGCCGCTGCATCCAGTTGGGTGAGGAGCATGAAAAGGCGATAGCTGAGAAGAGCAGCAATTGGGAAAGTGACCGCATCGCCCTCAGCGACATGATCCTGATGAAAATGGCCCTCACCGAGGTGCGCTCGTTCGAGCAGATCCCGGTGAAGGTGACCATGAACGAGTACATCGAGATCGCCAAGGCCTACAGCACTCCCAAGAGCAAGAACTTCATCAATGGCGTGTTGGACAAACTTTTCATGGAAATGAAAGCCGATGGCCGCATCCGCAAGGTGGGCCGTGGATTGCTGGAAAGCTGAGCACCGATGAAGTCCCTTCTCCGTCTCCTTCACACGACAACCTGGTTCGCGGCCCTTTGCGCCCTGCTGATCCTCTCCGCCTGCCGGATCACCGACCACAGTGAGCGTGAAGATGAATTGGGTACCGAACATGTGAACTTCCCTGTCACCGGGGCCGGTTCTGTCGACCAAGGGGACCTTCCCCGGCTGACCTTCGACGCGACCCACGCCGATATGGGCCGGATCGTTCAAGGGTCCAAGGTGGACAGGACCTTCACCTTCACAAATACCGGTGGGAGCGCAGTGGTCATCACCGATGTTCGCGGTTCGTGCGGATGTACCGTTGGCAAGGATTGGCCGAAGGACCCCGTCAAACCTGGAGAGAAGGGTTCCATCAGAGTCACCTTCGACAGTGAAGGACGTTCCGGCAAGCAGGACAAGACCGTGACCGTCGTAGCCAATACAGCCCCCCCCAGCCATGTGCTCACCTTGAGTGGTGAAGTGGTCGGCCCAAGCATCACACCGTAAGCAACACCCAACGAACCATGTTATTGCAAGGTCAGACCGGCGAGAATCCGGCAAGCTTCTGGATCATGATGGCCCTATTGATGGTCGTCTTCTACTTCTTCATGATCCGGCCGCAGCAGAAGAAGTCAAAGGATGCCAAGAAGTTTCGCGAATCGCTGCAAAAGGGGAGTAAGGTGGTGACCATCGGTGGAATGCACGGGAAGATCGCAGAAGTGACGGACTCCACGGTACTTCTGGAGGTGGACGGCACAGTTCGCATCCGATTCGAGAAGAGCGCCATCGCCATGGACAGTTCCATGCAGCTGAACGAGGCCACGGCCAAGGGCTGATCGGGCTTGCGCCACCCACGGCAATGAGGACCATCGCCCTTACCGGTGGTATGGGGAGCGGTAAAAGCACCGTGGCCCGGTTGTTCCGCATTCTGGGTGTACCCGTTTTCGAGGCTGACAGTGAAGCGCGCATCCTTCAGGACAACGACCCCGAACTGCGCGCAGCGATCTCGACCCGCTTCGGCAAGGACCTGTACACCAACGGATCGTTGGATCGTCGGGCACTTGCCAACCGGGTCTTCAATGATCACAAGGAACTCCTTGACCTGAACGCCTTGGTACATCCTGCCGTGCGATCGGCATTCGAGCGGTGGTGCTCCCACCAGCACGAACCCTATGTGATGCTGGAATCGGCTCTTCTCGTGGAGAACGGTGGCCACCGTCGGTTCGATCGTACAGTGGTTGTTGAAGCGCCCGAACCGATCCGCATCAGGCGTGTGATGCAACGAGATACCTTGACGGAAGAGGAGGTGAGGGCTCGATTGTCCCATCAAGCCAGCGATCCACAACGAGCCGCTATTGCCCATCATGTGATCAAGAACGATGGCGAACAATTGGTGATACCCCAGGTGATCGCACTTCACGCACAATTCATTGCCCTCTCCGAATGATACCTTCCGAGGCCAGGTCACTCCCGTTGAGCACGGTCACTTTCGTTTTCGGGATCCTATCCGTACCACTTGCCTTTGCAAGGCACTTGGTGTCGCTAGCACTCGTCCTGGCTGTACTTGCAGTGCTAATGGGTTGGTGGGGACGTCATCGTATGGTCGGCCTTGGTTTGCAATACACCGCGAGGAGCATGCGTCGGTCCACGTGGGGGTTCAAGGCAGGCCTCGTTGGCCTGGTCGCATCCCTTGTCATGTGGGTGCTTTGGCGGAGCAACGTACTGCTCACCTGATCGTTATCGCTCAAGCGCTCAACGCCTTGGGCCATGACGTCACGCCTTCCATGACCACGGCAAGCCCGAACCGTTGGACCAGTTGCTCCAATAATGAGGCCGTGGCTTCAGCATCGCTCATTGCTCTGTGAGCAGCAGGGAATGGAATACCGAAATGCCTGCATAGACTGCCCAGGTTATAGTGCGTGAGGTTGGGGACCAGCCGACGGGCCAGACGCTCGGTGCATAATGTAGGACGATCGAATACCAAGCCGGTGCGGGCGAACTCATGCTCCAGCGCGGTCATATCGAATCGCACGTTATGGGCCACCACGATCCGATCCTGCGTCAAGGTTTCCAGGGTGCGCACCACCTCATGGAAACGTGGTGCATCGATGAGGAGTCCATCGGTGATCCCGGTCAATCGGCGAATGAAGGGGGGAACGGATGTCCGTGGTCGCACGAGCGAACTCCAGCGAAGGCGCTCATCGGTACCATCCACGGCAATGATGGCCACTTCCATGACCTCCCCCACACGAGGATCGCCACTGGTGGTCTCCACATCCAACACCGCGAACCGGACACGCTGCATCGGGCCGTGATACGCGGAAAACCGCCGTTTGGTTCTATGTGCTCGGTCGCGTTCAGCGACTGGATCGAAGGTTGGTCGGTCCACATTCGGCCGATACGCCGCATCTTCGCCATCCCCATCGCACCTCGACCATGGCGCTCAAGGCCTTCCACCGCTTCCTCTTCCAGACCTTGGGTGGTTGGACCATCGAGGACCGTCGGACCAGTCCACTTCCGCGTTTCATCGTGGTGGTGGCCCCACATACCAGCAATTGGGACTTCTTCGTGGGTTTGAGCATGCGGATCCTTACGGACATGCATGGCGCCAAGTACCTCGCCAAGAGTTCCCTCTTCAAGCCACCGGTGGGCTGGTTGTTCCGCGCCCTGGGAGGGTATCCGGTGGACCGCACCAAGCACAACAACATGGTGGATGCCGTGGTCGCCATGTTCGATCGGGGCGAGATCACCCGGATAGCCATCACTCCTGAAGGCACGCGCAAATACCAGCCGAACTGGAAGAGCGGCTTCCACCGCATCGCCACAGGTGCACGAGTGCCCATCATCCTCTGCGCGTTCGACTATGGCCACAAACGGATCGTGGTATCGGATGTCTTCCCGCTCACGGTGGATGTGGAAGGCGACATCGAACGCATGAAGGATTGGTTCCGCCCGTTCAAAGGCAAGAACCCCGAGGATGGGATTCGCTGATCGGCACGATGATCGCTGAGGACGCACGCATGGCACTCCGTTACCTGACCACCTTGTTCCTTCTGGGAGGAGCGTTCGTCCACCTGCTGGGCCAGGAGCGTTTCCCCGACCTATCGGGCGAGACCGTGGAAGGAGCGAGGATCGTACTTCCTCAAGCGAATGCCTCCCCCTTCACCATTGTAGGCCTGGCCTACGGACAGAAGGCCGGGCCGCTATTGGAGGAGTGGTACGGGCCGGCCTACCTGCGTTTCGTGGCCAAGCACGGGTTGTTCGCCGCCACATACGATGCTCGGGTTTACTTCGTGCCGCTCTTCGTTGGGGCCAACAAGGCCGCCTATGAACCGAGCATTCGCAAATTCCGCAAAAGCGCCGACCCCGCTATCGTGGACCACGTGCTCTTCTCCAAGGATGAACTCGCTCCGTTGCAACAAGCCCTGGGCTTGAAGGACAAGGACATTCCGTATTTCTTCGTGCTCAATGCCAAGGGCGAGATCATCCACCGCACCCAAGGCGCGTTCAGCGATGACAAGTTGGACGCTATGGAGGAGATACTGCTTCAATGACCACCTGTAACTTCGCACCACCTAAAGACCGAACATGACCATGCCGATCGCCACCACACTCACCGCCTTCATGGGCTTGATGCTCAGCGCCTGTGGATCAGGTGCCACCGACCAGGCCACGGGCACCATGGACCAGGCCACCAGCACCGAACAACAACCCCAACAGAAAGCCGTGGAGAACACAACAGAAGGCGTATTCGCCAAGATCAAGACCAACAAGGGTACCATCACCATCCGTTTGGAGCATGAGAAGGCCCCGATGACCGTGGCCAACTTCGTAGGGCTTGCAGAGGGCAAGGTGAAGAACACCGCCAAGTCGGAGGGCACCCCTTATTTCGATGGGCTTTCCTTCCACCGTGTGATCGCCGACTTCATGATCCAAGGCGGTGACCCCACGGGTACCGGTGCTGGAGGCCCCGGCTTCGCGTTCGCCGATGAGATCCACCCCGAGTTGAAACACACCCGTGCTGGCACCTTGAGCATGGCCAATGCAGGCCCGGCCACCAACGGCAGCCAGTTCTTCATCACCCACAAGGAGACACCTTGGCTGGATGGCCGTCACGCGGTGTTCGGTTATGTGACCGAAGGTCAGGACGTGGTGAACGCCATCGTTCAAGGGGACAAGATGGAGACCGTCACCATCGTACGAGTCGGTGAGGCCGCCAAGAAATGGGATGCTATGAAGGTGCTCGCCGATAACGCAAGCAAGTTCCGGGCGCGCTAACCGCGACGACCAGCCCCGCTCGGGCGACGGCCACCTCCACTACGGCGGTGGCCGTTGCCATTTCCGCCAGCTGCCGGCCGACCCTTGGGATCGTAGTTCGGTCCTCTGCCGATGGCTTCTGGCAAGGGCATCTTCTTCACCTCGTAGCCGATGAGCGATTCGATCCGCCCGAACTCGCGCATCTCGCGCTCGTTCACGAACGTGATGGCCTGACCCTTCTTGGAGGCTCGTGCCGTACGTCCGACCCGGTGCACATAATCCTCCGGGTCCCTAGGTACATCGTAGTTGATGACCATGTCGATGTCATCGATGTCGATGCCACGGCTGACCACATCAGTGGCCACCAGGACGCGCAACTTGCGGTTGCGGAACGCCAGCATCACTTCTTCGCGTTCGGATTGCTCCAGGTCGCTGTGCATGGCCCGGGCATTGAAGCCGCGCTTCTGCAAGTGCCGGTTCAGGTTCTTCACTTCGATCTTGCGACCAGCGAAGATCACGATGCTCGTGGCTTCACTGGTGTTCAGTACATGCTCCAGGATCTGGGCCTTCTGCATGTCGAAGATCACATAGGCCTGTTGGTCCACCCCTTCGGCAGGCTTGCTCAGTGCGATGGTGATCTCCACCGGGTCGCGCAGGATGTTACGCGACAGCTCGCGGATCGCGGGCGGCATGGTGGCGCTGAACATCAGGTTCTGCCGTTCCTTGGGCAGGAAGGTGATGATACGGTTGATGTCATCCACGAAGCCCATGTCCATCATGCGGTCAGCCTCGTCGAGGATGAGGAACTCGATGCCTTGGACCGGTACATAACCCAGGTTGAGGTGACTGAGCAACTTCCCAGGGGTGGCCACCACGATCTCCACTCCACCCACAAGTGCCTGCTTCTGTTGGTCGAAGTTGGCGCCATCACTACCTCCGTAAAGCGGTATGGAGGTCACCGGTGTGAAATAGGCGATCGCCTGGATCTGCTGATCGATCTGCAGCGCTAGCTCACGTGTGGGCACCACGATCAGCCCACGGATGGAACCGTCCACCTTCGGTCGATAGCTGATGATGGTATCGATGAGCGGTAGGAGGAAGGCCGCGGTCTTACCGGTACCGGTCTGGGCACAGGCGATCAGATCGCGTTGGTCCAGTGCGGCAGGGATGGCTTGCTGTTGTATAGGGGTGGGCGCCTTGATGTTCATCGCATCAAGTCCGTCCAGCAGCTCTTCGCTGAGTCCGAGGGTTCTGAAGTCCATGGGGTCGGTCCGGAGGACCGCATTAAGTACGTTCCGGCCGATGCCGGGTGCGCGAAGATAGGGTAGGGGTACCCGGAGGCCTAGGACGCTATGCGGAGAGGCTGCGGTAGGGGACCGAAGACCATGCTGATCGCCGTGCCGCTTCCACGCAACTCGCGCAATTCGCCGTTCAGCTGCTTGGCCAGTATACTGATGAGCTCGGTACCAAAGGATATCCCATGTCCACGTCCAACCACTGCTTCAGTTTCCTTTCCTATACCATCATCGCTGAAGATCAGCTCGAAGCGCTCACCGGCTGGTCGCAACACCACATGCACATGACCCGATTCGCGTCCTTCAAAGGCGTACTTCACCGAATTGGTGAGCAGTTCGTTCACGAGCAAGGTCAATGGTAACAGTTGATCCTCAGGAAGGTCGATAGGGGCGATATCCACCTGGACGGATATCCGATCATGTACTCCATAGGTGACAAGGATGGACCGGGTCAACTTGTTGAGGTGCTCATGAAGTGAGTTCTGATGCGATGTCGTCGCCTTGTAGATCGTTTCGTGCACCATGGCCATGGAACGCACCCGACCTTGTGCCTCCCTGAAGCCACGTTCCAGGATGGGATCACCATGCTGCCCCATCTGGATACCCAACAGGCTGTCAACCACCTGAAGGTTGTTCTTGATGCGATGGTGGATCTCCCGAAGAAGGACCTCCTTCTCTTCTTCGCTGATCAGTGTCTCGGTGAGGCGCTTGTTCTGTCGTTGGAGTTCCACGTGTTTGGCCTGGATCTCATCGTGTTGTCTCCGTATCACCGCGTTCTTCAATCGTACGCGCTTGACAATCCTCAATATGAAGATGCTGGAGAGCACCAGTGCCACGATCGCGATGATGAGTGAAGCAACAAGTACCATGAGCAACCGGTTGCCAATACGTTGCTCGGCGATGGTCACCTCTTTTTGTTCATTGGACGCCCGGAGTTCCGCATTATCCTTTTCATGCCTTTCCAGGTCATGAAGCACCCGAAGCGCAGCCATGGCATGGCCATCTTGAGCCATCCGCAACGAATCATCCGTTGCCTTGATCCGCTGAAGTCTTTCCAAGGCCAGGTCGGTACGCCCCTGTTGCAAGGCCCATTCATAGCGCAACGCGTCGACCTCGCGCAATGCTTCGGGTTCCTTGAGTGTGAGGACGTACTCGTCCAATCCATCCAATAGGGAACCTGCTTTCCCGGCGTGCTGCATTGCAACCAGTACCCGGGCCTGTTCCAGTTCGATATTGAACCGGTCCCGAGGTGTACCGTCCTTGGCCAGTGATCGATGGGACTTGGCCAGGATGGTCAACGCATCACTATTCTTGCCCTGTGCGGCCAACACACGTGCCATGTCCGCCCAGCCAAGTGCCTTGTTCCGCTCATCGCTCGATCCGTCGGCCAGTCGCAGTGCTTCTTCCGTAACGCGCTGGGCTTCATCCAACTTGTCATTCTTGAGCAGGACCCCCACCAGAAAGTGTAGCAATTCGGCACTCAGGTCGAATTCCTTTAGGGGAACAGCCATGGCCAAGGCATTTCGCGCCTCTTTTTCAGCCATGGCATACTGACCATTCCGTGCGAAAGCGACCGATACGTTGCGAAGGTCCAAGGCGATCATGCGAGGATCCCCCAGTGCACGTGAAAGATCGAGTGCCCGAAGTGACGAACGAAGGACATCCTCGCGTGATCCGCACAGAAGTTCCGCCGAGACCAATTTGGTCATGGCATCGTGTTCCTTGCGAAGGTCCCCCTTGCCTTCTGTGTCCGAAACGGCCGTTCGGGCCGCTACGAGCGCCGCCACCGGGTCGTCAACATTGCCATTCATGGTGGTATGTGCCACCACGAGAACCAGGGTGAAGGTGAAGATCCGGAGTAGTGCGAAATTACGCATGAGGAGAGCCATGGTTTTCCGTGCTACGCGGGGTCGATCAAAAGGTTCTCGCCGACCATTCCTACATTGGGGCCATGCGTGTGGCCGTGGAAGTGTGCGTGGCTTCAGTGGAAGAGGCCCAGGTGGCTTCGGACCTGGGTGTGGACAGTGTCGAGGTCTGCAATTGGTTGGCCTGTGGGGGGGTCACACCGGGCTCTGGATTGGTGGATACCATCCGTGGACTGGTGGCTTGCCAGGTACGCGTACTGGTCAGGCCGACGCCAGGAGGGTTTGTTTATAGTGTCCCGGAAAGTGCCGTGCTGCTCACCGATGCGGAAGTTTTCGGAGGAGGAGGACTTGGCTTGGTCACCGGTGCCTTGGACACAACCGGCCTTCCTCATGCGAACTTGCTTGACCTTGTGCGCACAGCAGCGCCCGAGAGCGAACTCACGTTCCATCGAGCCATTGATGTTTGCAGCGATCCGGTCCGCGCTGCTGACGTTTGTATGGATCATGGTATATCGCGCATCCTCACCTCCGGTGCAGCCACGTTGGCGATGGACGGCATCCCGATGCTATGCGCCTTGATCCAACGGTGCGGTCCGAACTGCCAAGTGGCTGTGGCGGGCGGTGTCGGTCCGGGCAATGTGGTGGAACTCATTGAACGGACAGGTCTACAGGAGGTCCATTTCGCCGCACAACGCCCGGTTCATACTTCAGCAGCCTCTGTTTCGATGAGTTCCGTTCACGATACTCATCAGTTCCTCACGGAACCCGATGCGGCAAAGATCGAGGGAGTACTGAACGCCCTCACCAAGGCTGGACTGCGATGAGAAGGTTCTCTGTAGGGGTGGGGGGCTTGCTCCATCTTGCGGTACTTGCACAAGTTGAGACAAGGACCCTGGACCAGGGTTGGGAGTTCAGAATGAAGGGGACCGGGAACTGGTTCGCTGCTGACGTCCCCGGAGTGATCCATACCGACCTGATCAGGCATGGGCTGATCCCGGACCCCTATGTGGCCTTCAATGCCGATAGTGTTAAATGGGTGCACGAACGGAACTGGACTTACCGGACAGCTTTCCACCTGAGTAGTGCCGACCTCGAAGCGAAGGACATCGACCTGGTGTTCGAAGGGTTGGATACCTACGCGGACATCGCCGTCAATGGCAATTGGGTGATGCGGACGGACAATATGTTCCGAAGCTGGGAAATAGGAACGAAGCATCTGCTGCGAACGGGTACCAATACCGTGGAGGTCACCTTTCGAGACCCCGTTGTGGAGGGCCAAAAGGTCAAGGACCGATATGGAGTGGCCTTACCAGCTGACAGTGACCCCAGTGGCGTGGCACCCTTCGTTCGTAAGGCCGCCTACCAGTTCGGCTGGGACTTCGCCCCCCGAATGCTGACCTGCGGTATCTGGCGTCCGGTCCATCTCCGACTTTCGGGTGAGGTCGGGCCATTCGACATGAAGGTCGAGGAACACTGGAGCGGCAAGGAAGTGGACCTCGAGCTACGACCGCGTTGGAAGAAGGGGCAACCTTCAACAGGTGACGAAGGCTTGGAGTGGGTGGTGTGGTGGGACGGTGAGGAAGCCGCTAGACGGCGTTGGAGTCGTCCTGGGTCAGAGAACCAAACGCTCAGCTTTCGAGTGGACGGGTCCGGAAGGTGGTGGCCCAAAGGATCAGGACCGAGTATCGTACATCAACTAAGGGTAGAGGTGATAAGGAATGGGATCGTGCTCTGTTCGTGGGAGCGGTCGATCGGGTTCCGTAAGGTGGAACTGGACCAAGCGGAGGACGATAGAGGCAAGGCATTCCGGTTCCTCGTCAATGAACAACCGATATTCATGCGAGGATGCAACCTCGTACCACCGGACATGTTCCTACCGCGTGCAGGGGACTCCGCTTGGGTGGCGCTGGTGAAGCACATGAGCGATGCACACATGAACATGGTCAGGGTATGGTCCGGTGGGGTGTATCCACCCGAAGCCTTCTTCAATGCGTGTGATACGGCCGGTATACTCGTGTGGCAGGACCTGATGTTCGGCAACATGGTACCGGGAAGCGATAGTGCCTTCCTAGCAACAAGCCTGACCGAAGTGGCGGAACACGTGGACCGGATCAGCGAACATCCATCCCTGGCGTTGTTCTGTGGGAACAACGAGCTTGATGTGGCCTGGTACAACTGGGGGTGGCAGGATCGCTATGGCCTGCACGGAGCGGATAGTTCGAAAGTGTGGGACGATCATAAGTCCTTCTTCCATGAACGTTTACGTCTGGCGACCAGCCCTTGGACCTACACGCATACCAGCCCATTGAGCAATTGGGGCAATGCAGAAGGACTGCGGAACGGAGACCTTCACTATTGGGGTGTTTGGCACGGGGACAGCACGTTCGCCTCGTTCGCTGGGAACGTCGGGCGGTTCGTGAGTGAATACGGCTTCCAGAGCTACCCGGATAGTAGCCACTTGGCACGCTACATTCCACCCGAACAACTCCACATAGGCTCGCCAGCGCTATCCTACCGACAGCGCAGTTACAGGACCGATAGACCGATCTGGGACGCCATTCGCCACGAACTTGGTATGGTACCGACCTCCCTCGGAGGATTCATCTCCGCTTCACAGCAGGTGCAGGCCAAGGCCTACGAACGGGCGATCACCGAACACTGGAAAGCTTGGCCCGCATGCATGGGCACCTTGCTTTGGCAGCTGAATGAACCGTGGCCGGGGCCGAGTTGGTCCATCGTTGATCATCGGGGTTCGCGAAAGCCTGCTTACTTCAGCGTGAAAGAGGCTTACCGTACCATACTTGGCGGAACGGCTCCACAGAAAGCCCCTTAGCCAAGTCCGGCCTGTTTCCCCGAAATGCTAACTTCGCTGACCAACGGACACCTTACTAAACAACGATGAGCATGACCCGAACGCGACACGTATGGATGAGTGCGCTGCTGTTCGCCGGAATTGGGCTTTCCAGCCCGGTCCTGGCGCAGGGCGGATGTTTGAACGAGACCCTGTACCCGGCAGGTGCGATCACACCAAGCAACATTGGACTGGTCACGGTCATTGCAACTTGCAACTTCCGTCAGGAACACTCCCAGATCACCGGCATCGTACCTGGGGGGACCTACGAATTCACGAGTTCCTTGGGTTCCTATGTCACCCTGCGGTCGGGCTCTTACGATGGTGGAGTAGTGGCCGAAGGGACCGCACCACTTCAGTATGTGGCTGCGGACAACAGTGACCTGTTCCCTCATTGGAATGTGGATGATGCGTGCACAACGGATGATACCGAATGCGTGGAGACCAATGTGCAACGCATCCTCAATTGCACCCCACCGGAATTCACATACACCTACACGGAGGATTGTGATCTTGGTGAGTTCTACCTGGACATCGATGTCACCTCGACGGGCGATGGTTCCACGGTGAACATCACCTATGATGTTTTCGGGTCGATCCAGACCATTCCCGGGGTCGGCGTAGGGTTGACACAGATCGGACCCTTTTTCATCGGCGACCAAGTGGACCTGACCATCGAGCATGAATCCGATCCGGAATGCAACATCGCACTTGGCCTGCTGGAACTAGCATCAAGCTGCCCGGTCCCTATCGGCTGCGGCGGCCCTGCCATAGTCAACAACTATTGTTACACGGATCTGGATAGCCGCACGTGGACCTATCAAGCGGCTGGTTCCGGTTCCCTCATCTTGTACTTCACGCAAGGGACCATTGAGACCTGCTGCGACGATCTGGCCATATACGACGGGCTCGACGCAACCGGCACGCTCTTGTATCAGTTCGATGGGTTGAGTGCGGACATTTCCGACATTTCGGTCATCTCAACCACGGGCTCTTTGCATATGGTGATGAGTTCCGATGGTTCGGTCAGCTGCACCAGCCAGTCCACCACCGAATGGATCTGGGAGGTGAATTGCCTGAACTGCGCTTATCCACAAGTCGCGACCAATGTGGTCGAGGATTGCCCCAACAACCAGTGGACCTTGGAGGTGGATGTGCTGAGCACGGGCGATGGTTCCACCGTCAATTTGGACTACAACGTGAACGGCGGTGGTGTTCAAAGTGAGATCGGCGTCGGTGTGGGTGTGACCATCCTCGGACCCTTTGCGATCGGCGACGTGGTGGATGTGACCGTGGTGCACGAAAGCGATGCGATCTGCAACCTGGCCTTGCCTACCATAACGGATCCGGGCAACTGCCCCACGATCATCGAATGCGGAGTTCCTCCCATCACCGAGACCTACTGCTACGGCCCAAGTGATGCTCAGGAATGGCGCTACGAGTCGAGCGGAGCTGGCACCCTTCGACTGCGGTTCCTGCGCGGCACCATCGAGAGCAATAACTACGATTCGCTCGAGATATACGATGGCCCCGATGCTACTGCGCCGTTGCTCTTCACCCACAACAACACCCTGACCTACAACCTGGGTCCGGTGGGAAGTGCAGTGAACAACCTGGAACCCAATTTCTATGAGGTGATCGCCTATTCGACCTCAGGGCAATTGTACATGGAGATGACCTCCGACGGTTCCGTGCAATGTGGTGGTGAGTTCCCCACAGCGACCTACGACTCTTGGGAATGGGAGGTGGTCTGCTTGGATTGCTCCATCCCCACGGGTGATGTGACCATTGTTGACGATTGCGCGAACAACCAGTTCAGCTTGGACGTGAACGTGACCGGAACGGGGGATGCGACAACCGCACGGATCCTTTACACGATCAATGGAGGTGATGTGATCGAAGTGACCGGACTCGCTGTCGGAGTGACCACGATCGGCCCCTTCGGCTTCGATGACATCGTGAACGTGACCATCGCCCACGAGAGCAATGATCTCTGCAACATCGGGTACGGTAACTTCAGCGACACGGGCACCTGCCCCTTGCTCATTGCCTGCGATGGCACCTTCGTGCAGGACTCCGTGTGCTTTGCGAACAACCAGGACCTCCGGTACTACTACCAAGGTACGGGCACCTTCCCGCTGGGTATCTTCTTCGATAACGGCACCTTGGGCTTCGGGGATGTGCTTACGTTGTACGATGGAGGTGACATCACCGCACCGGTTCTCCAAACGTTCAATGCAACTCCTGACCTGGCCGGGGTGTTCGTTTCAACGACCAACCCCGAGCATCGGTTGACGCTCCGCATCCAAGCCAATGGCTTCACGTCGTGTGGGGATGGCGGCCTGATCGATGATATCGGATGGCAGGTGGGTTGTCTGGATTGTGTGCCACCTACCGGTACGTTCACGATCGTTCAGGACTGCGACAACTTCCAGTACTTCATCGATGTGAACGTGACCTCCCTCGGCACCGACCCGGAATTGGAGATCGCCAACGATGGAGGCGTCGCATCCACGAACATCACCACACCTGGCACCTACCAGATCGGGCCCTTCGTTTCTGGCACACCGATAGAGGTCACCTTGGTGAACGACGCGAACAGCCTCTGTAACGTGTATTCCGGCACCTTGGTGAACCCGCTGTGCCCTACCGTCCTTTGCGGTTCAACTCCGTTCGTGGAGACCTATTGCTATACGAACAGTGAGAACCGCGCATGGGCATACGAAGTGCCTGCAGGGGGCACCATCCGGTTGGTCTTCCAGCGGGGGACCATCGAAAGCAATACGTGGGATGACCTGATCATCTTCGACGGCCCTGACCCGAACAGCGACACGCTCTTCATCCACAACAATACCCTCACGTACAACCTGGGGCCTGATGGCAGTGCTGTCAATAGCACAGCTAGTCCCTACTACACGGTGGATGTGACCACCACAGGCACCAACTTGTACATGACGCTCACAACGGATGCTTCCGTATCCTGCGAGAGCCAGGCCGGTGCTTGGGACAGCTGGGAATGGACGGCGCAGTGCTTCGGGTGCCAGGCACCTGGCGTTGCCTATAACCTGGTGCCGAACTGCTTCGACCGGACCTACACCGCTGAGGTCATCGTCACCCAGACTCCTGGGCCTGATGGTCTCGAGATCGTGAACGAGTTGACCAGCGAGCAGCAATTAGCGACCGCACCGGGCGTCTACACCTTCGGTCCCTATGACCAGAACAACCTGACCATCTTCGGTGTCACCGACCTCGCTGATGCGACGTGCACGTTCATGTCCGACTCGTTGACATACGCCAGCACGGATTGTATCCTCTCCACCTGTCAGGTGGTGAATACCGAGCTATGCTATGGGAACGATCTGGACCGCTGGTATACCTACCAAGCCAATGAGAACGTCCCGATCTCGATCGCGTTCCTGCAAGGACAGCTGCTCAGCGGTGATCAGATCGTGGTGTACAATGGAGCCGATGAGACCGCCAACGTCATCTACCAAGGAGCCAATGGTGGCAACATGGCAGGATTCGCAGTGAATAGCCAGAACCCGGAGAACATCATCACACTCCGTATCCGCTCCAACGCGGCCGGCTCTTGTGACGATGGTGCTGCCTTGACCCCTTTGAAGTGGGACGTGGGCTGTGGTTTCGTTGGCATCAGCGAAGGAGAGGGTTCCGGGTTCAACGTGTATCCCAACCCTACCCGCGACCTGATCACCGTCGGACTCGGTAGCGATGTATCGGGCGATGTGCTCATCCGTGTGATGGACATCAGCGGCCGTGTGGTCATGGAACATCCGTATGTGGCCAAGGGCGGTGGCAACCAGACATTGGACCTGAAAGGTCTCCAGTCGGGCCAGTACCTGGTCCAATTGAACACCACCGAATGGGTGCGTACCCAGCGCGTGGAACTCACTCGCTGACATTGATCCCAACCAGCAAAGGGCCGTCTCGCAAGAGGCGGCCCTTTTGCGTTGGCCATATCACGATCGGTCAGCGTGACCAGCGTCCGGATGTGATAAGTAGGGATATCGAACCGAAAGGTCGATCTCCTTCGAACGAAGCGGCCAGCGTAGAATACCCTATCGGTTGGCGAACCGGGTGCCAACTTGCGCTGCTAGACATCAAGCTCAGGGGCTGGTACGCATTGAGCCGTCAAGGACAATGCGATAACCCTATTGGTCGATGGGTCGAAAGAGAATGCCTACTCGATCAGGATCTCATCGGCGAAGATCCAACTGGTTCCTCCAGCACCCGGATGACCTTCAGGACAGGGTCCAGCGTAACGCGCGATGACCTTGATATAACGGGCTTTGCGACCGAGCTCCCCGGTCTTGATCTCCATCAGGCGGGCGCCCTCCAAGTCCCTGGGTACCGTGTTCACCACCGTGGTGCTGCTCCATTGGCGGCCGTTCGTGCTGGTCACGAACTCCACCTCGGCCGGATACCAGATCCAGCTCTTCGGGTCCTGCAGCACACTCAGTCCGAGACGCTCCACACGCTGTGCACGCCCAAGGTCCACGGTGGCCAGCAGGTCCTTTCCTTCAAAGCCCTGCCACTCGCCAGTACGGAAGTCCTGACCACCGCGCAGGCCGTCCACCAAGGCCTGATCACCACCGGCCGCGTACTGGGCGGCGTAGGTGCTCTCCAGGGTCATCGTCCGGTGACCCTCGATCCGGACGAACTGCCCCGTGACACGGCGATCACCGGCGATGGCCGTGACCGCACTGCTACTGCGGATGATGAAGGGCTCCCGATAAGGGATCTCCGGACCATCGCCGATCCGGTAGAACAGATCTCCGGGTGTGATACAGCTCAGGGTGATCACCAGGCTGTCGCGGAAGGCAGCTCCTGCAGCGGAAATGATCGGCACGGCACCGACCATCGTCCCGGGCGCCTCCTCCAGTTGCATCGTGCTTGGGCCTGAACCGGCGCGTGGGCCCAGTTCAAAATGCAGGGCACCGCCCTTGATGAGATCGGCGTGATCCAGTTGCCTGAAGGCGGCAAGCTCGTTACCGTTCCACTGGACCGTCTCGATATGGTCCGCCTGGCCACCATGGATGTTGGAGGTGATGGTCAGGGGGCCCTGCGCGAGGTTCACCTTGATCTTCGGGAACAGGGGCTTGCCGATCGTGTAGGCTGGAAGGCCCGGGGTGGTGGGGTAGACGCCAATGGCGCTCCAGACGTACCACGCGCTCATCTGCCCACAGTCCTCATTCCCGGAAAGACCGTCCGGTGCGTCCGCGTAGAGGTCGCGCAGGATATGGTCCACGTGTACCTCCGTGCTGAATGGCCGGTCGCTCTGGGCATAGAGGTAGGCGAAGTTGTGGCTGGGCTCATTGCCATGCGCGTACTGCCCGATCAATCCGGTGATGTCGCTTTGGTCACGCCCGGTGGTGCTTTCCCGCGCTGCAAACAGCTCGTCCAGGCGCTTGGTCAATGCCGCCGCACCTCCGATCGTCAACTTATAGTGTTCCAGATCATGGGGAACGAACAGACCGTACTGCCAGGCATTCGCCTCCGTGAAATGGAAGTTCACCTCGTAGGGGTCGAAGGGCTCCACGAATCCACCGTTGCGTCGTGCACGGAAGAAGCCCGTGGTGGGGTCGAAGAGGTTCTGCCAGTTCCGGCTCCGCACGTAAAAGCGATCGGCGATGTACTGCTTGCCGATGGCCTCGGCGAAGCGGGCTATGCACCAGTCGTCATAGGCATACTCCAAGGTGCGGCTCACGCTCTCCGGCTCGTCCTCACTGCTGATGAAGCCCCGCTCGCGGTAGGCTTCCAGTCCGAAATGGTCCTGCTCCGCACTGGCGACCATCGCCTCCAAGGCCAGTTCCACATCGAAGTCACGGATCCCCTTGAAGTAGGCATCAGCGATGACGCTCACACTGTGGTAGCCGATCATGCAATCGGTCTCATTGCCCCAGAGCTCCCACACAGGCAGTCGTCCACCTTGCTGGTAGTGCAGCAGGAAGGTCTTGATCCAGTCGCGTGTCATCTCCGGTTCCAGCGTGGCCATCAACGGATGCAGCGCGCGGAACGTGTCCCACAGACTGAAGACCGTGTACACGTTGTGATCTGCCTTATGTACCTGCCCATCCATGCCGCGGTACTGCCCATCCACATCGTTGAAGATGTACGGCGCCACATAGGTGTGATAGAGTGCCGTGTAGAAGGTGCGTTGCTGCTCGCGTGTGCCGCCCTCCACCTGGATCTTGTTCAGCTTGGCGTTCCAAGCAGCCTCCGCTTCACCGCGCACCTTGTCGAAGTCCCAATGGGGGACCTCGGCATCCAGATTGGCCCGGGCACCTTCTATGCTCACGGCGGAGATGCCGACCTTGACGATCAAGGGTGCCTCCAACGCGCCAAAGCCATAGCCAGCTCCGAAACCATAGAGGTTCGATGGCATCACATCCTCTTCCTTTATCGGACTGCTGAAGCGAATGCAGTAGAACAGCCGTTGCTCCTTCGCCCAGGATGAGGAACTGCGTTCACCGACCACCTCTGTATCGCTGACCTTCCGGATCTCGAAGCCCAGCAACTTGTCCCGGTGTGTGAGGTCAAGTACAATGCGCGCATTCTGGCCTTTAGGGAACGTATAGCGATGCACGCCTACGCGAGCAGTGGCGGTCAGTTCAGCCCGAATGCTCGATCCAGCGATGCGTGTCGGTCGTGCTGCTCGGATGGAACTGCCGTCGGCGCCTGTCGGGGGTGGTCCCCACAAGTCCACCTTGTAGTAGCCCGCACTGGCAACTTCAGTGGTATGACTGAACAGGGAGCGCGTGGCAGAGCCGTCAAAGGCCATACCTCCACTCCCCGCGACAGGTGTGATCAGTACATCGCACAGGTCCGCCACACCCGTCCCGCTCAGGTGCGTATGGCTGAAGCCGTAGATGACGCTGTCGCTGTAGTGGTACCCGCCGCAGCCATCCCAGTCCATGTAACCATCGGGACGGGTATCGGGGCTGAGCTGCACCATGCCGTTGGGCACGCACGCACCCGGGAACGTGTGCCCATGGCCACCGGTGCCGATGAAGGGGTTCACGAGGTCACGTGCGATCGATGTCGAATTGTCGCGGGCGGTGTTCACCTGCGCTTTGACCGCCGACGTCGCCGTTGCGCAGAACATCAGGCAAATAACTTGTAGCGTCGACCCAATGGGTCGACCTACAGCATTGGTGGGATGTGAATGTTCCATGTTCAAGTGCTAAGGGAACCCAGTGCCGCTGCGCCCAACAGCGCTGCATCGTCATCGGGCAGGGCAGAGACCGTGATGTCCACACGTCCCCGATAAATGTTCAACAAGGCCTCATGGAAGCGTTCACGCAAGGGGGCCATCAGCAGTTCGCCGTTGCGGGCGATCCCGCCGAACAGCACGATGCGTCCCGGACCGGTGGCACAGACCGCGTTCGCCAGACCCACGGCCAACCAGCCCACCGTCCGTTCGAAGGTGGCCAGTGCCGCAGCATCACCTGATCGTGCGGCTTCCGCGATGGGGAGCACGCCTGTTGCGGATAGGATGCCCTGACCTTCCGGCACCGCGCTCAGTTCGGCATAGGTCTGGCGCATGCCGCGTATGCTGACGTAGGCCTCCAGGCATCCGCGTCGGCCGCAGGTGCAGGCGCGCCCGTTCACATCCATGATCACATGCCCCAGTTCACCAGCATTCCCGGCGCTTCCCAGCACCAACTGGCCGTTCACGATGAAGCCACTACCCACACCCGTTCCCAGGGTCACCACCAGAAGGTCCCGGAAGCCCTGACCGGCACCGTAGCGCCACTCGCCCAAGGCCGCAGCATTGGCATCGTTGCCCAACACCGCGGGCACGCCCAAGCGATCGGCCATCATCCGTGCTAGGGGAACGTCGTACTTCCAAGGCAGGTTGGGGGCCATCTCGATGATGCCCGTGAGCTGGTTGGCGTTCGGCGCACCGATCCCCACGGCTTGAAGTGGTGGAAGGTCCTTTGATCTTATCAATTCATGGGCAGCCTGTGCCAGGGCATCGGTAAATGCCCGATCATCCGCGTGGCCTTCCGTGGCGATCCGTGCTCGCGCGATCACCTGGCCGTGATGCACCAGACCCAGTTTGCTGGTCGTACCACCGATGTCGATGCCCAGGATCATGCCGTGATCGTCCGTTGGAGTGAACCCTTGAACCCGTACCAAGCCAGGTAGGCATAACAGATCATGGGCAGAACGAAGCTGCCGTGGAACCCGGTCATGGCGCCGTCCTGCACACCCACCAGGTCGATGATGGCGCCCTGCAGCGGCGGCACCAGGGCACCTCCCACGATCATCATCACCAGCAGGCTCGAGCCTTGGGCGGTGTCCTCACCAAGACCGTCGATGGCAAGCGTGAAGATGTTGCTCCACAGGATGGAGTTGAACAGGCCGATGGCGATGATGGCCCATACGGCGATGAGGCCCTCACCGGCCACCACGATCCCGAGCAGCACCATTGCGACCGTGGCGAAAAGGCCCAGGGCCCGGGAAGCGTTCGGTCCCGCGAGCACGAATGCGGCCATGTTCAGCAGGATGAGCAGGGCCATGGGCCAGGCCTGCTCCAGTCCCAGGGCGGAACCAGCGTTCAATGCGACCAACAGGATGAACATCGCGGCGCCCACCGCCACCATGGCCAGGACCCGTTTGGCCATGGGCCAGCCTTTTGCCAGCGCGATCGCCCCCAGGAAACGACCGGTCATCGCGCCACCCCAATAAAGGCTCAGGTAATGTTTGGCGTCATCCTCGCCCAGCCCGAGAATGTGCTCCAGACCAAGGAAGCTGATGATCAAGCTGCCGATGGCCACTTCGGCACCCACGTAGCAGAAGATGGCCAGCATGCCCCAGCGCAGTTGTGGATGGCGAAGGGCCTTTCCGGTGGAAGGGCTGTCGACCCTCGGAGGTTCGGGAAGCCGGGTAAGCCAGACGACGAATGCGATCACCACCAGCACGGCGGCCAGCCCGAGATAGGGGAGTCGCACGGCGGTTGTGGGGTCCACCTGGTTGAAGATGAACCACCCACCGATCAGCGGCGCGAGCGTTGTCCCCAGCGAATTGAAGGCCTGTGCCAGGTTCAATCGGCTGCTGGCACTTTCCGGTGGACCGATGATGGCCACGAAGGGGTTCGCCGCGATCTGCAGCACGGTGAAGCCGAGCCCCAGTACGAAGAGCGCCGCGAGGTGGGCCGCATAGCTGTGCAAGACCGTGGCTGGCGCGAACAGGGCACAGCCCAGGGCCGAGATCACCAGCCCAAGGATGAGCCCCTGCTTGTAGCCGATGCGCGCAATGGGATCGCTGGAGGAGACCGAAATGAGGTAGTAGGCCAATGAACCGATGAAGTAGGCACCGAAGAAGCAGAACTGCACCAGCAGGCTTTGGGCATAGCTCAGTTCAAAGAGCTGCTTCCAATGTGGCACCAGCACATCGTTCAGCACGGTGATGAAGCCCCAGAGAAAGAAGAGGGACGTCAGGACGGCCAGGGGCCGGGCGGTGGAAGTTGGCATGAAGGGAGTTGGCGGCCACCAATGTAGTCGGGGCGGATGGATCGGGCACACCTTGCGACGTTGGCAAAGGGTTGGTGCCCCTCCATGCCGCTATCTTCGACCCCCCATGAGCGATCGGAGGCATTTCCTGAAAGTGGGTCTGGCCGGTTCGGCAGCTCTCGCTACCGGCTGCATGATAGGTGGCGAGCATCAAGGGCCGGAGACAGAAGCCCTACCCGCACGTAAAGTGCAGGGTCCGATCGTGCTGAGCACGTGGAAACACGGAATGGAAGCTAATGCCAAGGCGTGGAAGGTGCTTCAGAACGGTGGCAGCGTGCTGGATGCCGTGGAACAGGGTGTGGCCGTGGTGGAAAGCGACTTCAGCAACCGCAGTGTGGGGCTAGGCGGCATGCCGGACCGCGATGGCAAGGTGACCCTCGATGCCTGCATCCAGGACCACGATGGACGCGCCGGTTCGGTGGCCTTCGTGCAACGTTTCGAGCACCCCGTGAGCATCGCCCGCGCCGTAATGGAGAAGACCCCGCACGTGATGCTGGTGGGCAGCGGTGCCGAACAATGGGCCCGAGAGAACGGCTTCACACCGCGCGACCTGGAGATCCCCGAGGTGCGCAAGGCCTGGCAGGAGTGGCTGGTGACCAGTGATTACAAGCCGGTCGTGAACATCGAGAACCACGACACCATCGGTATGATCGCCATGGATGCTCAAGGGCGCCTTGCCGGCAGCTGCACCACCAGCGGCATGGCCTTCAAGATCCATGGCCGCGTGGGTGATTCCCCGATCATCGGAGCAGGCCTCTTCGTGGATGGCGACGTGGGCGCAGCCTGTGCCACCGGAGTAGGGGAGCTCATGATTCGCACGGCGGCCAGCCATGCCGTGGTGGAACTGATGCGACAGGGACGCACGGCGGAGGAGGCCTGTCGCGAGGTGATCAAGCGGATCCTGCGGAAAGTGCCGGATACCGAAGGCCTTCAGGTGGGATTCCTGGCCCTGCGCATGGATGGCGACCACGGGGGTTGGAGCGTCTACAACGGCTTTGAAATGGCCCTTCAGAAAGGTGCGGCCGGCGAACTGATCGAATGCCGCAGCGAGCGGAAGTGGGAGGGCTCTTGAGTCCCCGGTTGCAGATCTCGGGTGATTCCGGCTACCTTTGGTTCGATGTCACGATCACGGACACTCCTCATAGCACTCTCCATTTCTGTGTCAGGCTTGGTTCAAGCCGTTCCACGCGGTGATGGCAGTGGCCATGCTGGTGGATCGCATTTGTCCGTGAGCGCCTCACGCTCATCCGCCTTTGTCACCATCCAACTTCATCACCACCGCAAGATCGGTGTGGTCACCATGGAAGTGAAGGACGGCCAAGGCCGCACGCTTTACCGCGAGGAGGGAAAGGCGATGCAGGATGAATTGGTGCGGCGCTTGGACAAAGGGATACTTCCACGCGGAGAACATACGCTGGTAGTGACATCCAAGGACCTCACGCTCACAGAGCGTTTCACCGTCGAGTAATGTTACCAGCCTTGGGCCAGTAAGCCTCTGACCTCAGGATCATTGGCCATATTTCGGGATCGTTGTCGAACAGTGCCCTTCGACCTTTCCGTCCGAGCCTTGGTCTTCGTTATTTGAACACCGGACGCATTGCTCATGCTCTGGTTGGTCACCAGTTCCCGCACTTCCACCACCCGCACATCATCCAGGTCGACTGTTTCCGCATGCGCAGGTACTGTCACCGTCGCCACAGCACCGGTCACAGGTGCCCCGACCACATCCTCCTGGCTCTCCTCTTCCAAGCTCGCCTCGTTGTTCCTCACCACGGCATCCACTTCACCTGTGTTGTCGGATGAATGCTCAATTGCAACGGACCGATCCGCAGCCTCTGCGGCATTCGGAGGGGCTGCTGCGGTTTCCGGCTGGGCCGCAACATCGCTCGGTGGTGTCACCGGAGTGAGGGCTGGTTCCTTGGAGGACCCGGGTTCCGTTACGGTCTTCTGTGGTACCTGGCGAACCTCGGCCAATTCCAGTTCACCTTTTCCAGGCAATACCACAGCAAGGTACACCCCCAACCCGATCAAAGCAGCCAAACTTCCAAAGGCCAATGCAGGCTTCCAATACGAGCGATGCTCATCAATAGCGAACACACTTGCCAGGCTGTTCAGCCAGATCCGCCAAGTAGGCCGTTGCTGAGCCCTGAACGCGCCCATTACTCGGTCCCGTGTTTGTTCATCACCCTCGATCTCCTCACGCTGCTGCTCATCGTGTCGCACATGCAACAACAGGGCTCGCATGTTCTCATATTCCTCCCGGCCACCAAGATGGCGCATCACGTAGGCGCGCTCCTCTTCAAGCAGTGCGTCGAAGGACCGCTCGCTCAGCAAGTGTTCAATGTCCTCGGGGTCGTAGCGTTCATGCCTTTCCATGGCGTTCCAGGGCTTGAGGGTCGAACTCCTTCAGGCGTTCGGCCAGTTTCTTCAGTGTGTAGAACAAGCGTGACTTCACGGTGCCTTCGGAACATCCGAACGCTGCCGCGATCTCCTTGATGGCCATGTCCTCGTGATAACGCATCACGAAGGTGGCCTTGTGGTCCGGGTCCAGTCGATCCAATTCCTCATCCAATCGGTCACGGAAGCGCTCACGGTCGACCTCCACGCCGTTCTGGGCATCCACGCGATCGGGAGCCTGTCGCAGTTCCAGCGCCGCCGCCTTCACCACGACTTGATGGCGATAGGCGTTCTTGCACATGTTGTTCGCTACACTGAACAACCAGGTGCGGAATGGTCTGGAGGGATCGTAGCTCGCGGGTCGCTGGGCCAGTTTCGTGAAGAGTTCCTGCACGTGGTCACGAGCCGTTTCCCGATCACTCCAAAGCATGCGGTGGAAGTAGTTCAACAGCCGACGTTGATAGCGATCATAGAGTGCGGCGAACGCCCGTTCATCCCCGCGTACTACCAATTCCATGAGCCGCTCGTCACTGCTCTGATGATACTCCTTGCTGAACAGACCCATGGGCTCAGTGTTGGAGTATACCGGTCCGATAGAGTTCGTTGGTGACCTTGAGCTGCTGGGCCAGCGCGCGGACGCTGCGTTCCATACGAGCCACGCCCGCCTCATCGCCGACCGCTCTGAAATGCTTCAACAGCACCACTGCCGGTACCAGGTAGTTCCGGGAGAGCGGTCCTGCATCCATCGGTTTCTTCAAGTCCACCCAACGCATCTCCAGGACAGGGATATTGTCGAATGGGGTTTCACTGAACCGGAACGCTGTACCGGTAACGTAGAGTTCATCCTCCCAGGAGGGATCGATACGACCTCCTAAAGCCATGGAAAGGAAGACCGGGCGCGGGGAGGAGCCCGGCAATGCGGCGATAAGTGCTTCGGTGGAGGTTGGCACGGGACCGACGCACCGGGCATCCGTCCATACCCGTTGACGATAGGCGGGATCGGCCAATAAACGCTCATCCACCACCAGTACGTCACGCCGTTCGCCGCTCGCAGCCTGAAGCCCCCAGGTCGGGTAGGCGTCCATCTCCCCAGCAGTGATCAGTACACCATCCTGATCCACGGAAAGCAGCAGGTCCTTGGCTGCGGCCCAAAGCCCGGGCGCCACGTGGTCCTTTTCCTTCAGCGCCTTACCCCACCATTCGAAGGCCACGCGATCCCCCGACCGCACCGCGCTGACCAAACGAGGTGCGATGAGTTCCGGCCGATCAGCGTCCTGCGCTACTGCAGCTTCCAAGTGACCGAAAGCCTTTTGATCCGGGAACAATAGATGATATCCGGCCAAATGGGTATCGAATCCCTGTGGATCGATAGCCTCCAATGCGGTGAATTGTTGCTTGAGCAGGTCCCTGTCGGCGGGGGTGAGCTCACCTTTTCCGCGGATGAGCGCATCGTTGCGCTGTTGACGGAAGGCATCAAGGTTGGCCTTGGGTGCGCTGAACAAAGCAGCATCCGGGATCTGCTCCAACTTCTCAGCATCCTGGGTGGTGGATACTTCCCACGCTCCCTGATAAGCATCACGAACAGCAGAAGGTACCTGCACATCCTTGGCCGGAGAGGGGGCTTGGGCTCCCGCTGCACCGGGTAGGAGGAAGGATACGAACAACAACTGTCGGATGTGCATCATGGCCAAGCGTTACATGCAACGGTACACGCGGAGCGATCAAAGGTTCGATCAGCACACCACTGTACCTTTGTAAAGGAAACGCATGCTGAGCGACGAAGCAAAGGACCGCCTACGGGATCGGCTGAACGAGGTGCACGAATGGCCCTCGGTATACATGTACAAGTTCGTACTGGAACCGGAAGCGGCCCGCTTGAACGCCGTGCTCGCGCTCTTCCCTGCGGAAAGTGAGGTCCTACGACGGTATAGCGCCGGTGGGAAATACGTGAGCGTCACCATTCGCGAAGTGATGATGAACGCGGAGGATGTGGTGGTGCGCTATGACCAGGCGACGAGCATTCAAGGCGTTATCGTATTGTGATGCAGGACCTGGAGAACATCCGAACGGCGCTCATCATCACCTTGAGCATCCTTGTCCTTTTACTGGCCTTCCGCCGACTCAAACGCCATGTGCTCGCCAAGGACATGCCAGCCCCGTTGCACGCCGAGGTGGTGACGCTGACGGTCGCATACCATCCTTCAAGGCTCTTCGTTGAATTGGCAGTACCGGAACCGCAGGTCATCCACTTCGCATTGCTCGATACGCAGCACAACCGTCTTCATGTTTGGAACGACCAGCCTGTACTAAATGGCCGGTTATCCTTGGAATTGGCACTCCCGTATAATCCGGATGGCTCGTACTACTTGGAAATGAGCACCTCCACACAACGGACCGTGCGACAATTCCGTCTACAACAGTGATGAGGTCCATCCTGCTGATCCTGCTGCTCTCCGTGATCCCCTTGAAGGGGCTTGCCCAGGAACGGAAGAAGCGGTTACCCGATGTCTCTGCCACCATCAAAGGGGATCTCCAACTACCAGTCCCGCTGAACACGCCTTTGTTCAACAGCATCACGGAGACCATCGGCATGTTGGGGTTGACCTATCAGCACCCGCTCTTCGATGGGTTGGGGATCGGCGTGGGCGCGAACATGTCCTGGTTCGGTGTGGAAGAGCGCGCTTTGGCACCCTTGGTCACCTCCGGCGAAATACGTCGTCTCCGGTTCTTCGGAAAGGCGCAATTCGAGCGCTACACGGGAGAGCGTTCCTACTACGAACTTCAGGCCAAGGCAGGCGTCGCCGCGTATGACTACGACTGCCCGACCTGTCCATCCGTCGCACCCCGACCCGCATTCCATTGGGGTCTGGGCGCTGGTTACTATTTGCATGCCACGGAGAACCTGTCCTTCGGATTGACATTGGGCTACGAGGCGGATGCCGTCCGGTTCGCGGCGTCCGACCTTGGCTTGACCGGGTTTCCAGGTAGGAGGGAGGTGGCCGAAACGCGCGATCAACAATACCTGGTGGTGGGCATGGGGTTCAGCACCCGCTTGCGCAGATCGCCCGATTCCGACCAGGGATGGTAAGGACCTCGATCGTCGCGACCTGCACCAGTACGTTCATGGCATGGGGATCGGTGGCAGCGCAGGACGTCGCAGTGGATAGTATGCACACGCGGATCTACGTGGAACCATTCCAGTATGTGTTCGGCGAATCGTTGATCGGAGCGGACACCCGGGTCGGTAAGCACGTTTTCATTGGTCTGGCATTCGGCTACAAACAAGCTGCTGCACCTCCTGAGGACGGCATCGAACCGGTGTTCGCCGGCTATGCGCTCCTCACTGACGTGGCCGCTGTGGCGCTGCCGTATTACAATGGCCGCATGGGCCGTATATCGATCGCCAGGCGTTTTGGAGGACCCCGCCGCACACGGGGCGAACTCCAAGTGATGTTTCGAAGACAGGAACACCCGCGGCTACGGGAAGTATACACTAGTACGGTCGCTGGATACCTTACCGAGAGCAGCAGAAGCCATTCCTCCGTATCACTGAAGGCGCTCATGGAAAGGCCGATCGGAAGTATACGAGGAGGGTTGGGCCTGACCGTTTCCTGGTTCACAGGGCTGGGTATAAGGATACGCACCACCACGGTGGAGCAATGGACCACGATACCCGGCCAAGGAACGGTGGTGGAAGGCCCATACGTCAACGAGTGGGTCTATCCCACGGTCCATCTCGGGATGCGTTTCGGACTTGGCTGGACCAGGTCCGACCCATGAACCATGGTACGGAAAAGGCCCGGAGTTTCCGGGCCTTTCACATGCGTTGAAAGCGGTAAGCCGACTATTCCGTCGAAGCAGGCGGTAGTTCCTTGTTCTCACCGTCCGCTTTGCTCACCTTCTTCTTCCCTTTGGTCACTTTGATGATCAATTCAGTGGCATCCTTGTTCAGACCCACCACTATCTTATCACCTTCCTCGATGCTCTGGTTGATGATCTCCTCTGCCATGGGGTCCTCGATGAACTTCTGGATGGCACGCTTCAACGGTCGCGCGCCGAACTTCTCATCGTACCCTTTCTCCACCAGGAAGTCCTTGGCCTCGTCGGTGAGCTTGAGCTCGTAACCCAGTTCACTGATGCGCTTGTAGAGGTGACCCAGTTCGATGTCGATGATCTTGTGGATGTCCTCGCGCTTCAACGAATTGAACATGATGATATCATCGATGCGGTTCAGGAATTCCGGGGCGAAGGCCTTCTTCAGCGCCTTTTCCACCACACCGCGGTTGCTATCGTCCTGGCCTGCCGCTTTGGCCGTGGTCCCGAATCCCACGCCCTTGCCGAAGTCGCTCAGGTCCCGTGCACCGATGTTGGAGGTCATGATGATGATCGCGTTCTTGAAGTCGATGTGACGACCCAGACTATCGGTCATCTTACCATCATCCAAGGCCTGCAACAACAGGTTGAACACATCCGGGTGCGCCTTCTCGATCTCATCCAGGAGGATGATCGCGTATGGACGACGGCGCACCTTCTCGGTAAGCTGTCCACCTTCCTCATACCCCACATAGCCGGGAGGCGCCCCGATCAGTCGGCTGACGGAGAACTTCTCCATGTACTCGCTCATGTCGATGCGGATCAAGGCATCCTCCGTGTCGAAGAGGTAACGCGCCAATTCCTTGGCGAGTTGGGTCTTACCCACACCGGTAGGCCCAAGGAAGATGAAGCTACCGATGGGACGATTGGGGTCCTTCAGTCCGGCGCGGTTGCGCTGGATGGCTTTCACCACCTTGCCCACGGCCTCTTCCTGGCCGATCACCTTGCCCACCATCTCCTCCTTCATGCGGCGCAGTTTGCCGCTCTCCTTTTCGGCGATACGTGTCACGGGGATACCGCTCATCATGGCCACCACTTCGGCCACGTTCTCCTCGGTGACGGTCGTACGGTTGCTCTTGCTCTCTTCCTCCCAAGCCTTCTTGGCCTTGTCCAATTCCTCAAGAAGTTGACGCTCCTTGTCGCGAAGCTTGGCTGCCTCCTCGTAACGCTGGCTGCGTACCACCTTGTTCTTTTCCTCCTTGATGTCCTCGATCTTCTGCTCCACATCGAGGATGGACTTGGGCACCACGATATTGCTGATATGGACCCGGCTTCCTGCCTCGTCCAGAGCATCGATGGCCTTGTCCGGCAAGTGCCTGTCGGTGATGTATCGATTGGTGAGCTTCACACATGCATCCACGGCCTCTGACGTGAAGTTCACGTTGTGGTGATCTTCGTACTTCTCCTTGATGTTGTTGAGGATCTGGATCGTTTCCTCCACACTTGTAGGCTCCACGATCACCTTTTGGAAACGACGCTCCAACGCCCCGTCCTTCTCGATGTACTGACGGTACTCGTCCAAGGTGGTGGCACCGATGCATTGGATCTCGCCGCGCGCCAAAGCGGGCTTGAACATGTTGCTGGCATCCAATGAGCCACTGGCGCCTCCTGCGCCAACGATGGTGTGGATCTCGTCGATGAAGAGGATCACGTCCGGGCTGTTCTCCAACT
>ERZ795056.1083-NODE-1083-length-32252-cov-10.318135_pt1 | contig 32252 bp, 26 predicted proteins | sample MGYA00375140_ERZ795056 | MGnify/ENA primary metagenome ERZ795056 (study PRJEB30185, sample SAMN05720227) | activated sludge metagenome | isolation source: Anaerobic digester | place: USA | collected 2015-03-09 ... | reverse complement strand
CTCTCACTCTCTCACCCTCTCACTCTCTCACTTCTCTTATTTGTGACGCGGATTGTCGAAACGGGATTTGAAGAGGTGTTCAGGAATTTGGCTGACTAACTTTGGTTCTGATAGTATTGATTATTAGACCCATAGATATTCACAAATGAGCAGACTAATTTACTCCGTATCACGCCTTTTTACCCTGGCTTTTTTTCTTACGTTTCCTTTTTATGCCTATAGTCAGGGTTCGGAATTGAAGGATTCCGGGCTGCAACTGACCGTTTCTGCCGGCGCTTTTTCCAGTTCCTTATATGTGTATGAATGCGGCTACGGCATTTCCGACTGGAAGGACGTACTGCACGAGGACGTGTGTGCGCCGGTAATTTGGGCAGGATTTCCGGATTCTGCCGGTTGTATTCCGAACAACATGCCCCTGGAGGGTAAAATCGTACTGATGTGGGAAGGCGGATGCCCCGTAGCCGAAAAAGCGCGTATTGCACAGGACGCAGGCGCTTTGGCGGTTTTGATTGCGGGGAAGAACAACGTCCAATCGCAACCCGTTTCAAAACATGCGCTTGGAGAAGCCGGGCAATTACCGGCTGTACAAATTCCTGTTTTTTATCTAAAACCTTCCGATTTTCAGATTCTGCAACCCATTCTGCAACAGGGCCCAAATGTGCAGGCATGTCTGATACGCCCGGGCGTCTTTTTGAACAGCGTCGGTTTTCCGGCACAGGATGTTCAACAGCATTGCATGATTTCGCAGGATTCTTTCCGCTTTTCCGTTCGGTTAAGCAATATAAGTGGTGTTAATCTTCAAAATATTACCATTCGTGGAGTCGTTCAGCGTGCGAACGGCCAGGAAGTACTGAGCGATATCCTTTTTATTTCCGAACTGGACAATGGAGTAACGGACAGTCTGTTCACTTTTCCACAGATTTTTGCGCCCTTCGACTTGAGCAGCACGATACCACAGGTTTTATACACGGTTCAGGGGAACACCAGTCAGGGTCCGTTCCTCGATATCAGAACCGTGCGGTTCAACCCGAATGCGGATGTATTGGCAAAAGAACTGACCGGGATGGAAACGGCTTACCGGCCGGACACAATCCTGGAATCAGGCTGGGGAGTAGCAAATCTATATCGCCTCGCTGGAAACAACCTTGATCTTTTCTATGCTACTTATGCCGGAATCTCTGTAATACCCGGTGAAGAAATGGCGGGATCACAGGATCTGTACGCAGAGTTGTCGTTATTTGTCCTGAACGACGACGTTCTGCCCGACTTTTCCAATTTTGCGCCGGATGGCTCCAGTTTATCCCTGATTGGAGTCGGCCAACTACAAAGCATGGCGAATAACCAGGCCATCCAATGGGTAGAAATGTACTATATCAATACAGCCCTTCAAGGTGTACCGCTTGAGAATAATAAAATTTACCTGCTGGCAGCCTATTTTCCCGATTCCTACAGGTATTCGTATCTGGGTATGAATGAGGGCCATGTAGAAGAAAAAGAAAGTTCCTTTTTGTATCTTGACGGGCAATGGCGCACGAACAACTTCTACGGCAACCCGAATCCTGTGTTAAGGATGGCACTGGATGGCGCAATTTTTTGCCCCACCATTGGCACCGTCGACCTCAACAGAATCGAATTCAAAACCTACCCCAACCCTGCCAAAGACTTCCTCCATATTCAAATCGCTTTACCTGAAACCAGTGACGCCTTGATTACCGTTACAGATATTACAGGTCGGGAAATTTTAACTGAGTATAGGAAAAATCTCAATGAAGAAACCCTGAATTTCCCGGTTTCGAAATTACCAAACGGCGCTTATGCGGTTCGCATTTCTACCAAAGCAGGAAGCAGCGTCCAAAAATTTATCATACAAAAAGAATGAATTCAATCTCTTCCAGGGTCGTTATTGCCTTCCTGCTGTGTTGTTGCACCTGCACAAATTTTGCACAAAAGCCATACAAAACCACGTGGAAAGGCGAAGCGGCCTGGCTGGGCGGAAGTGGCATCGGGATAGGAGCATCTGCTCTTTTACATCTTCACAATCAACCTTTTACGAATGAACAGATCGGTGGGTTGCAATTAAGCGCCGTACCCAAATTCGAGCGATTCGTCACCCGGCAATACTCCCTTCGGGCCAATAAAGCCAGCGATATCCTGTTGTATGCGGCGGCCGTTTCGCCTGCCTTATTGCTGCTGGACAAAGACATCCGCCAAGATGCACCGACCGCCGTATTACTGGTAAGCGAATCCATGTTGCTCGACCTAGCTTTGACGAGCCTTTTTAAGGAAATTGTACGCAGGCCCCGGCCTTATTGTTACAACCCGGACGCGCCGCTGTCCGAAAAACTGAAACGCGACGCCCGCCAGTCCTTTTTCTCCGGCCATACTTCCTTCAGCGCGGCGGCCACCTTTTCCGCAGCGCGCATCTGGTCTGATTACCATTCCGATTCCGGCTGGAAACCGGTAGTGTGGGCTACCGCGGCTGTGATACCTGCCACCGTTGGTTTTTTAAGGGTAAAAGCCGGCAAACATTATCTTACCGATGTGCTCACCGGATTTGTGGTCGGAGGCGCGTGCGGACTGCTGGTTCCGCATTTTCACCGTCAAAACAGATAGCCAATCTTTCATAACAAAATGAAAATTGCGGTATCCGGCAGGTGCAGGCATGCCGGAGCGCGTATATTTGCCCGCCTGATATGAAAAACACCCTGGAACAATTCCGCGAAGTAACAGATCATTGCCGCGACCTGTTTGTCAAAAAAACGGCCGATTACGGTACTGCCTGGCGCATCCTGCGGCCTTCGAGCATTACCGATCAGTTGTACATCAAAGCGCTGCGCATCCGGAGTATCGAGGAAAAAGGCAGCCAGCAGGTGGCAGATTCCGTCGAATCGGAATTTGTAGGGCTGATCAATTACAGTGTGCTGGCCATGATCCAGTTGTCGCTGCCGGCCAATGCGCCGCTCGAACTGGATGCAATGGAGGTGGCCAACCTCTATGACCGGGAAATTGCTGAAAATGTCCGGCTACTGTCGGCCAAAAACCACGATTACGGCGAAGCCTGGCGCCTCATGCGCATCAGCAGTATGACGGACCTTATTTTACAAAAACTATTGAGAATCAAACAAATAGAGGATAATTCCGGGCAAACGCTCGTCTCGGAAGGACTGGAAGCCAATTATCGCGACATCATCAATTATGCCGCTTTCGCCCTGATCCGATTATCCGAACAACAACCAACCAACAACGATCTTTCATGACTTCTTTACCTGTACTTTTAGTCATTTTTGCCATTATCGGCGCCATTTTCACGTATTTTACGGTACGCGCCGGCAGAACCACCAACAAGTTCTGGACATTCCTGCAGCATTTTTGCGGCGTCTGGTTCATTTTTTCCGGGCTGGTAAAAGCCGTCGACCCTATTGGTACGGCTTATAAAATGCTGGATTATTTCGCGGCATTCGAACAAACTTTTTCCGGTTTGAACAACATGTTTGCCGGAATGGCGCCGCTCTTCCCCTGGATGGCGCAGTACGTCAACGGTTTTTCTATCGTCATGATCGTACTGGAAATCGCTTTGGGCGCCATGCTCATCGTGGGTTACAGCCGCAAATGGACGGCCTGGCTGTTTTTCGGACTGGTGTTTTTCTTCACCCTGCTGACAGGTTTCACCTACCTCACAGGCTTCGTGCCCGCGGAAGACAATTTCTTCGATTTCGCTAAATGGGGACCGTACATCAAAACACAGATGCGCGTGACCGACTGCGGCTGTTTCGGCGACTTTATTAAACTGGATCCTAAAATCTCGTTTTTCAAGGACCTCGGCCTGATGATCCCGGCCCTGCTGTTCCTGCTGCGCTCCAGAAACATGCATCAGTTGTGGACGCCGCAAATCCGGAATATGATTACCGGCGGAACCACACTGGCATCCCTGCTGCTGTGTCTGTACAGCACGTATATGAACCTGCCGCCGGTCGATTTCCGTCCGTTTGCCATCGGTTCTCACGTGCGCGAACGCAAGGCGCTGGAAGGCGAAGCCAAAATCGACGTGCTCGGCTGGGTGCTGGAAAATACCAACACCGGTGAAGTAGTGAAATTTATGGAACCCGAGCCCGGCAAGATTACCTACTACAAGGAATATCCGAAAGACAAAGGATGGAAAGTGAAAGACCAGATCCAGACGGACTGGTACGTAGAACAGGATGGCAAACGTATGCCGATTACCAAAACAAAGGTGAGCGAATTTGCCGTGGAGGATGGCGAAAACGGCGAAATCACCGACGAACTGCTCGACGATAAGAACTACAGCATGATGATCGTGGCTTACCACCTGGAAGGCGCCAAACAGATGGAAACCGTTGTGGTGTCCGATACCACCTGGGCAGTCGATACCATACGTATCAACAAGGATTCCATCAATTTGCAACGCCGCATCGGCGCCATTTCGCAGAAAAAAGTGGAGCAGGAGGTATTCATTCCGACCGCAGCTTACGGCGACCGCTTCAAAAACGAGGTGAACCCGCTGGCCGAAGCCGCTCAAAAGGCAGGCTGGAAAGTGTACGCTATCACGACAATCGGCGATGCAGAAGTTTCAGCAGATTTTGCTAAAAAGACCGGCGCTACTTATCCTTTTTATAAAGCGGACGAAAAATTACTCAAAACGATCATCCGCGCCACCCCCGGCATTGTGATCTGGAAAGACGGCCAGGTGCTTGACATGTACCACCACCGGCATATTCCAACCTTCGATCAGGTAAGTGCCAAGTACAAATAGGCAACGCGGATTTCGCAGATATTAAAAAAGCGGATCTACGCGGATTTGATAAGTTTAAGGGAGGCATTTCGTCCATAAAAAGAACGAATGCCACTCTATTCCAAATCAAATCCGCGTATATCCGCTTTTTTAATATCCGCGAATCCGCGTTGCATCACATGATACGCGTTCCTTCCTGGATCACCGCACCTTTGCGCACCACCACAACCCCGTCGCGCACGCAATATTCAGGCGTATCCACGTCCTGCAAATGAGCGCCGCCCTTGATCACCACATTGTTGCCGATGCGGCAATCCTTATCAAGAATGGCGTGCTCAATGTGGCAGTAATGGCCGACCCCGATCGGGATCTGATCCTGGTGCATGGCAATTTCTTCCAGCGTCTGGTAGTAATCATTGCCCATCACAATGGAGTTTTTCACCACTGTATTTTCGCCGATGCGGGCGCGCAGGCCGATCACCGAGCCTTCGATCAGCCGGGCATGCAGGATAGAACCTTCTGCAATCAGCGCGCGGTTGAGTTGTGTACCGCCATAAAATTTGGCAGGTGGCAGCATACGGCCGCGGGTATAAATCTGACGCGTATTGTTGAACAGATTGAAAGAAGGAATATGGTCTGTCAGTTCGATGTTTGCTTCGAAAAACGAGTGAATCGTACCGATGTCGGTCCAGTATCCTTCGTAGTGATAAGCAGCCACGGTGCGGCCTTCATTGATCGCCTGCGGAATGATTTCCTTGCCGAAATCGGTGGCATCGGAATACTGATCAAAAAGGTCGTTCAGCGCCTTGCGGTTGAAAATGTAGATGCCCATGGAAGCCATGTAATTCCGGCCGCGTTTTTTATTGGCCGGGCTCACTTCACTCACCCAGTTCGGCAATTCGTCGGGGTGCGGTTTTTCGATAAAACGTGGAATATTGCCGTTTTCATCCACTTTCATGATACCGAAACCGGGCGCATCGCGGTCGTCGACCGGCAGGCAGGCGATCGTAATATCTGCTTTCTGGGAAATGTGGTATTGCACCATTTCCTCGAAATCCATTTGATACAACTGGTCGCCGGACAGCAGTAAAACGTAATCGAAATCCTGCCGCTCGTAGTGTTGCCTGCTTTGGCGCACCGCGTCGGCAGTGCCCTGGAACCACATGTTGTTGCCCGGCGTTTGTTCGGCAGCCAGGATATCTACGAAGCCTTTTGTAAAAATATCGAAGTTGTAGGAGTTTTTGATGTGGGCATTCAGGGACGCGGAGTTGTACTGCGTGAGTACGTACATCCGTTTGACGCCGGAATTGATACAATTTGAAATTGGTATATCGATCAGGCGGTATTTGCCGCCAATGGGTACTGCCGGTTTGGAACGGTGCTCCGTAAGCGGAAAAAGGCGGCTTCCGGCGCCGCCACCGAGGATGAGGCAAATCATTTTGATCATGGCTGTTTTGTGTTGATTATTGTTTTTTTGCTTTTTTCTTTGTTACTGGAAGGGCCGGTGTTTCGGCTGTTTTTATTTTTGATTTTTTACCCGAAGCCTTTTTTACAACAGGTTCTGCAACCGGTTCCGATTTGTTTTCCTGTTTGGCTGGCGGTGACGAAGGTTCGACCATCTGCCTTTTTTCCACCCGAATGGCAGCATTAGCGCCCCTGTATACCTGGAAATAACTTTCAATGGTTCGTTCCCAGGAAAAATCGAGGGCCATGATCCGTTTCCGGATTTCCGAGATGGCATACGGGTCGTGGTGCCACATGGAAGCGCCGCGGTGAATAGCCCAGCCGATATCGCCCAGATCGAAACGGTCGAAACGTATACCGCGCCCTGCGCCGCCCGGATCGCCGATATCGGGCACTGTATCCTTGAGTCCGCCGACCGTGTGTACAATCGGAATGGTTCCGTACCGCATGGCATACATCTGGTTCAGCCCGCAGGGCTCCACCCGCGACGGCATGATCAGGAAATCGGAACCTGCATAAATCTGGTGCGCGAGCGCTTCATTGTAATCGATGATGGCATTGAAATGACCGGGGTACTGGTAAGCCATTTGGCGGAACTGGTTTTGCGTCCACGGTTCACCCGTGCCCAGCACCAGAAAAGAGGCTTTTCCGCCCGCATGAATGTAACTCCGGAAAGCATCGGGCAGAAGATCGCAGCCCTTCTCCCCTACTATCCTGCCAATGAAACTAATGATCGGCTGATCCAGGGGTAGTCCGAACCACTCGCAAAGCGCTTTTTTGTTTTTCAGTTTAAAGGCCTGGATATCATCGCCTTCCAGCCGGTGCTCGATGGCCGGGTCGGTCTCGGGATCCCAAACACGGGCGTCGATGCCATTGATAATGCCCGATTGTTTGCGCCATTCATCGCGGAACAAACGTTCCAGCCCAAGGCTGCTTTCATGCAATTCGTACAGGTAAGTTTCGGAAACGGTGGTAACAGCCCAGGCGCAGCGCAACGCCGAAGCCATGGGATTGATGATGCCGTTCCATTCGAGCAGTCCGTACGCGTTGGCCTCGAAAAAAGGCATCAGGTGGAGGCTGCTTTTGCCGAACATGCCCTGGTATTGGCCGTTGTGAATGGTAAATACCGTCGGGATCAATGCCAGGTCATTGTACTGCGGGCAATGTTTCACCATAAACGGTATCAGGCCCGTGTGGTGGTCGTGGCAATGCAGCACTTTGGGGCGCTCCTGTTGCGGGAACGACAACAACCATTGCAGCACAGCCTGCTGAAACACGATATACCGTTCCACTTCGTCGCCATACGGATGCCCGGCCGGATCGTTGTAAATGCCCGGACGGTCATACAATCCGGGAATATCGACCACAAAAAACGGAAAACCCAGGGTGTTGTTTTTTTCCTGTTGTACGGTAAAACCAACCGTTCGCCAGTCGACGCGTATTGCGCCGCCATACACCGTAACCCATTCACGCTGGTTGATCCATTTCAGGGAATACTTGGGAATAACGGCAGCCGACAGAACGCCTGCTTCCGTTTGGTACTTGGGTAAAGAGCCGACCACGTCAGCCAGTCCGCCCGTTTTGGCGGCAGGGTAACATTCGGCGGAAATATGCAGGACTTGTATCATATAAAATCGGATTAGGCATGGGTCATTTACAGGGGCACATGCACTGGTTTCAAAACTGCGGGTAAGTTCTCACAATGGTACCGTGCTTTCCAAATTCAAACGACGGAAAATTTTTAACTTTTTGCCGATAAGCGAATGTTTGCCGGAAAATTCAGGCAATAGCCAATATTTTTTCTAAAAATAACAAATTTCCAATTTGAAATTCATGTGAATTTTAGAGTTTTGGGGCTACATTCGTCGGCACGCCTTTCCGGCCGGGTCGCATTATTTTTCAACCTTTCATTTTTGCTTAATAGCATGACAAATTCTTTTTCAAGACGTAATTTCTTAAAAACATCTTCGCTGGCGGTGGCCGGTGCGGCTGTTTTGCCCCGGTTTTCCTTCGCAAACGTCGAAGTGCCGCATTTGGGCATTCAGTTATGGAGCGTCCGGGACGACATGGGTAAAGACGCGGCAGGTACCATCAAGGCCCTCGCCAAAACGGGATACAAGGAAGTGGAAGGCTTCGGCTATTCGGATGGAAAAATGTTCGGAATGCCTTACAAGGATTTTATTAACCTGTTGAAAGACAATGGTATAACCATGCCTTCCAGCCACGTGATGTTCGATTCGAAATCATTTGATCCCGCAACCAAAGCCCTGTCCGACGCTGCAAAAAAAGCCATCGACGACGCTGTTTCAGGCGGACAGAAATACATTGTTAATCCGTACATGGTAGATCCCGACCGGCTCATCATCGACAAAATGATTCCCGTTTATCAGGCTGCCGGCGAATACGCCCAAAAAGCGGGCATTCGCTTCGGTTACCACAACCACAATTTCGAATTCGAAAAAAGAGGCCCGGATAACCGCCTGCTGATCGAATGGCTGTTGCACGAAATAGACCCGAAAGTGATGACCATGGAAATGGATATCTACTGGGTAAAATTCGCCAATCACAACCCGCTCGACTGGTTCCGCCTCTACCCGGGCCGCTGGGAACTGTGCCATGCGAAAGACCTGGCCAACACGGAAAAACGCGAAAGTATCGAAGTGGGCGACGGCACGATCGACTTCAACGAGATTTTCCGCCAGAGCAAATTGGCCGGCCTGAAATACTACATCATCGAACTGGAAAATTACGTGACCACGCCCATCCAGGGGGCAGACCGGGCATTCCAGGGATTCAAGAAACTGACTTTCTGAGTTCGCTTCACGGGAAACCGGAAATTCAAAAACGCTGTTTAAAAATTAACAATTTTTCCGGTCGAGACCAAATCAAATTTCAGAAAAAAGTATCATCAGGCCGGAATACAAAATTATCTTTGCCGCGCCGCAGGAAATGTTCTCCTGCGGCGCATTTTTATTAAACAGCACTATGGACCATCCCATCCAACTCAATAGCATAGAAGAAGCGATCGCCGACATCAAAGCCGGCAAAATTATCATCGTCGTAGATGATGAAGACCGTGAAAATGAAGGCGATTTCGTATCCGCCGCCGAAACCGTAACGCCTGAAGTTATCAATTTCATGGCAAAATATGGCCGAGGACTGATCTGCACACCACTGGAAGACAAACGAGCCGACGAACTCGAACTGGACCTGATGGTGAACAGCAACACGGCCCTGCATGAAACGGCTTTCACTGTTTCCATCGACCTGATCGGCTACGGCTGTAGCACTGGTATCAGCGCCTACGACCGCGCGACCGGCATCAAGCACCTCACCAACCCGGCCGCCAAACCCAGCGAGTATGCGCGCCCCGGACATATTTTTCCGCTTCGCGCCAAACCCGGTGGCGTACTGCGCCGTATCGGCCACACGGAAGCGACCATCGACCTGGCGCGGATGGCTGGCCTCTACCCTGCCGGTGTGCTGGTGGAAATCCTGAACGCCGACGGTACCATGGCCCGATTGCCCCAGTTGCTCGAAGTGGCACGGGAGCACGACCTGAAAATCATCTCCATCGACGACCTGGTGGCTTACCGTATGCGTACCGAACGCCTCGTGCGCAAGGAAATGGAGACAAAAATGCAAACCATTTACGGCGAATTCGACGCAATCGTGTTTACCGATATTGCCAACGGCGACACGCACCTGGTGCTCAAAAAGGGCGACTGGACGGCGGAAGAACCCGTGCTGGTGCGCGTGCACTCCTGGTCGGAAACAGGCGGCATTCTGGGCACATTGCTGTCCGATTACGGCAGCCAGATCGCAGATTCGCTCAAAAGTATAGCGGAGGCGGGCAAAGGCGCATTCGTGTACCTGCGTCAGGGCGACAAAGCCAACCTGCTTGCCAAATTGAAGAACTACAAACAGTTGTCGGAAGAAGGTAACCTCGACCGGTTCGAATTGCATACCAACATGGGCAAAAAGGACTTTGGCATCGGTGCGCAAATCCTGCGCGAGTTGCAGATCAGCAAAATCAGGTTATTGACCAACAATCCAAAACCGCGAACGGGTTTTATCGGTTATGGTCTGGAAATCGTTGAGAATCTGCACATTTGAGGCAACGCATTCCGCGTAGCCGGCATCAAACCTTTCTCCGAATCGAATTGAAATCCACATGGATAAAAAAATGGTAGTTAAGCCGTACGGCTCCGGTGAGTCCAAAAAGGCAGAGGTCGAACAGATGTTCGACACGATCGCTCCGAAATACGACCTGCTCAACCGGGTCCTTTCCCTCGGTATCGACGTTTCCTGGCGCAAACGTGCCATCAGTTACCTGAAGCCGCTGCAACCGAAGGAAATACTCGATGTGGCGACAGGCACAGCCGACGTAGCCATCATGGCAGCAAAGATTTTACAGCCTTCACGCATCGTCGGCATAGATATTGCCAACCATATGCTCGATTTCGGTCGGAAAAAAATTGAAAAGGAAGGTTTGCAGAACACGATTACCCTGGAAACGGGCGACAGCGAGAACCTGCAATTTGCAGATGCCGGTTTTGATGCCGTAACGGTAGCATTCGGCGTCCGGAATTTCGAAAACCTGGAAAAAGGCTTGTCTGAAATGTACCGTGTCCTGCGTCCGGGAGGCAAGGTTGTGATCCTGGAATTCTCGCGTCCGCGACTTTTTCCGTTTAAACAACTGTACAATACCTATTTCAGATACGTTTTACCCCTGATCGGACGTTTAACGAGTCGCGATGTGAGAGCCTACACGTATTTGTTCGAAAGCGTGCAGGTTTTCCCGGAAGGCGATCAGTTTTTACAAATATTATCCCGGATCGGTTATCAAAACCCTTTATGCGAACGATTAACGCTTGGAATATGCACCATTTACGTTGCCACGAAATAATTTCTTTTCCTACCATGCAAAAATCACTGCCGTTGCGGTTGCTGCTGTTATTACTGGTCATGCTGCCTTTGGCAGCAAAGGCTCAGTTCAGTCAGGGCAGCAATCTCAACTACCGCGACTTTCAGGCGAAACCTTATTATTTCGGCATCACTTTGGGTATCAACCGGAGTGACTTCAGGATTTATCACTCCAAAGATTTCATTCGCAGCGACTCTTTTGCACGTGCCGAATCGGTGACCGGACCCGGTATCAACCTGGGTATCGTTTCCAACCTGCGCGTAGGGGAATACTTCGACCTTCGCTTTTTGCCGACGCTTTCCTTTATTGAACGCACCATCCGATATACCCAGCCGGGTGAAAGCGGCCGTATTATTCAACGCCCCATCGAATCCGTTCTGGTGGAAATGCCTTTTCACGTTCGGTACAAATCGGCGCCTTACCACGATTTTCGCCTGTTTGTGATCGGCGGGGTAAAATATTCCTTCGACGTAGCCAGCGATTCGCGTACGCGGCAGGCTGCCGGCATTGTAAAAATTGCACCCACCGATTTTCAGGTGGAATACGGCGCAGGTATCCAGTTCTTTTTCCCTTATTTCATTTTCTCGCCGGAAATAAAAATCTCGCAAGGCCTGAATAACGTATTGATTTACAACAATCAATTGCAGCAAAGTAATGTGCTGGAAAAAGTGATGAGCCGCACGTTCACACTTTCTTTCCACTTCGAGGGGTAAAATATTTAACCACAAGGAACACAAAGGGGTTTCACAAAGTGCACTAAGTTCTTGATTCTGAACTCTTAGTGCACTTTGTGAAACCCCTTTGTGTTCCTTGTGGTTAAATAATCAAGCCAGGTCGATTTCCTCCGCCAGGTACACATCCTGCACCGCATTCAGCAATTCCACCCCGGCTTCAAACGGGCGCTGAAACGCTTTTCTCCCCAGAATGAGGCCCATACCGCCCGCACGTTTATTAATCACTGCGGTTTTCACGGATTCGGCCAGGTCGGAATCGCCTTTTGATTCGCCGCCGGAATTGATCAGTCCAATCCTCCCCATATAGCAGTTGGCCACCTGATACCGGCACAAGTCGATCGGATGATCGGAAGCGAGTTCTGTGTACATGCCGGGCGCGCTTTTGGAAAAGTTGACGGTGGTAAAACCGCCGTTGCGATCCGGCATTTTCTGTTTGATGATGTCTGCCTGAATCGTGACGCCGAGGTGATTGGCCTGCCCGGTGATATCGGCAGCCGTTTCATAGTTGACACCTTCTTTTTTAAAGGCATTGTTTCGCGTATAACACCACAGAATGGTGGCCATGCCCAGTTCGTGCGCGCGTTCGAACGCCTTCGCCACTTCGATAATCTGCCGGTTGGAGCCTTCCGAGCCGAAATAAATGGTAGCGCCGACCGCTACCGCGCCCAAATTCCAGGCATCTTCCACCGATCCGAACATGATTTGCTCGTACTTGGTCGGATACGTGAGCAGTTCGTTGTGGTTTATTTTTGCAATGAACGGAATCTTGTGCGCGTATTTGCGCGCTACGGTTGCCAGGCTACCGAAAGTAGTCGCTACCGCATTGCAGCCTCCTTCCATGGCCAGGCGAATGATATTTTCCGGATCGAAATAGATGGGGTTGGGTGCGAAAGAAGCGCCTGCGGTATGTTCAATTCCCTGGTCGACCGGCAGAATAGACAGATATCCCGTATTGGCCAGCCTTCCATGACCGTACATAGCCGACAAACTTCTCAGCACCTGAATATTCCGGTTGCTCTGCGAAAAAACGGTGTCGTTAAATTCGGGGCCGGGCACATGCAACAACGATTTGGAAATGGTTTTACTGCGGTGCTTTAACAGGCTTTCGGCGTCGTCGCCTAAATATTTTAAAATTTTATGGTAACTCATAGGTTGACATTTAGTGTTCTGAAATGGACGAAAAGAAGTACAAATGAATCCTTTATCGCAAAACCTCGGAAGATATGCCGCCTGGTGCAACATACGCATTTACCGACAGTCCTTGGTTTCATGTCCGCCGGTTCAGGTGGTTGTTGTGCAACAATATTATTCATTTCTAACAATGTTTCGCTTATGAAAACAAGATACAGCCTACTTGGTTTTTTACTGCTCATTTGCTTCGCCGCGATGGCACAATCTCAAAAAACGGTCACCTGGATTTCTGCCGACCAAGCCGGCCAGCGCCACACCATACAAGTAGATAAAGACGATCTGGCTCTGCTTGCCGGTTCGGGCCATCATTTCTACAGCCGTCAGCATCGCAATCCCTGCCGGGTATTTATCGGGGTCGGCACCATTCAGGACCTCGCAACGGGCGGCCTGAAAGTAGACTACACCGTAGATAATACGCCTGCAACTACCTATGGAGTGCAGGAGGGCGACATCATTGTGTCGCTGGACGGGGTGAAGGTTGGTACGCAGGCGGAACTGGAAGCCCAGCGCGACAAACACGGTCAGGGCGATGCATTTTCGCTGGAAATCATTCGAAACGGGTCTAAAATGACCATCGATGCCCGTTTTAAAGCATGCAGTGAAGAAGAATTGCAACAGGAAAAGGAGCCCTGGAACGTGGATTTCGATAAACGTATGGAACTTCTGAATGAGGCGTTGAACGGAGACCAGAAATTTGTGCGCGTATTCAGGGACCGCGATCCGTGTAAAGTTTTCATCGGCGTTTACACCACTGATTTCGCCAGTCAGGGTAAAGGTGTGCGTGTTTCCGGCGTGGTGGATAATACACCCGCTTTTGAAAGCGCCGTCCAATCGGGCGACGTGATTATTGCACTCGACGATCAGCCGGTGAATACCAATACGGAACTTCGGCAGGCGCGCGACAAACACCAGCCCGGCGACCAGTTCCGTTTAACGATTGTGCGGGAAGGCGTAGAAATGAATATTTCCGCCGTTTTTAAAGCGTGCCCGAAAGAGGTAAAGGAAACGCCGCAACTGCCGGCTGAGAGAGAAAGCGTACTGGCGCCGCCTACTACGGAGCAACCTGACATTACGCTCCATCTGGAATCCTTTGATGCTTACCCGAGCCCGACACTCGGCCCTGTCAATATTCGTTTTGAAGCCAAGGCGATACCAACAACGGTTTGTATGACCGATGCGCAGGGAAAAATGGTTTACAACAACCAAATGAAGCAGTTCAACGGCTTTTTTAACGAACAGGTAAACCTCGACGGTAAAAGTCCGGGTATTTATACCGTGACGGTAAAACAGGAGAACAAGGTGTTTTCCAAAAAGATCGTATTGCTTTCCCGCGTGTAAACGCTTTTTTCAGGCATGTACCTGCCAACAAGTCCCGTGTTTTCACCAGAAAAACACGGGGCTTTTTTTTGATCCCGACCGATATAGAATTATCATCAGGCTTGACCTTCGTCAATGCATGCCGGCCGCTCCATCATACAACTTTGCAGGGTAGAGGTGGAATATTTGACCGCAACCTATACCAGTTATGAAAAAGATACTCGTCCCCATTGATTTCTCCGAAACATCGTTGCATGCATTGCGCCTGGCTTGCCAACTGGCTGTACGCGTGGAAGCGGCTGTATGTATGCTGCACAGTTACCAAATTGTGCCTTACGACCTTCCCGTGTCGGAATATGCTTTTATAACACCTGTCGTCGACCCGGGAAAAATCGAGCAGGAGTTATCCGAAAGCATGCAACAGTTAAAAGAAAAACTACAGCAGGAACCCCGCTTCTCCGGGTTACAGATTTCCACCCGATTCTTTCCGGGTGCCGTCATTCCCACCATCCTGCAATTGGCTGAAGAAGAGGCTGCGGATCTGATCGTTATGGGAACAATGGGCGCCGGGGGCTGGAAGGAAATGGCCATCGGAAGCAACACAGAACACATAATACGCCATGCACCCTGTCCGGTACTGGTGGTGCCTGAAAATGCTGCCGAATTAAAAGTCGAACGCGTTCTGGTTCCGACTACGCTTCACCCGGACCAGGAAAAAGTATTTGAAATTGTGAAATTGTGGCAGGATGTTTTCGGTTTCGATGTGGAAGCACTCTTTGTCGGCGACCCTTTCGAAGCCACACCCGGCGGCAATATCGAAGCCGAAAAGAACCGGCTGATAGAAGCGGTCGGCCTGCGCCATGTTTACCTCCATCTGAATACAACGAAAAACAAACCGGAAAACGTGATCCGGAAATATGCCGATGAAGCGGGGTCGGATCTTGTTATCATGGGCACACACCAGCGGCATGGTATAGCACATCTACTGTTTGGCAGCATGACGGAAAACACCGCAAACCATTCGAAAATCCCGGTACTGGCCATCCCGATTCGATGAAGTTTTCATTGCCCAAAAATTCCGCACGGGACAGAGAGACATTTGTCAATTACAAGGTTGATCTTACTCATCTTTTCTGTTTTTACCTTCCGGCGATTTTTGTGATGCAGGAAGCGCTGTTTGCCTACATTTGCGGGGCATAAAATCAGGACTCCTGCCCAATCATACTAAAATTTTTATTGCATGGAAAAGACGAAAAAAAAGCACCTATCGGATCTGCATTTCGAGCACAAATTATGGGATATGGAAACCAGATTCTATGAGGACGAACTGAAACTCTACCAAAACTGGCTGGAAGAAGTGGCCGGAAAAAACACCCATATGGACGTTCAGGTGGAAGTGGAACACTTCCAAAACCAGTTTTTAATTCAGAAAAAGGCATTGAGCACGCTCCGGCACCAGGCTAAAGCGCACGAACAATGGCTGGCCAAATATGCAGAGTCGCATCAGACGGCGATCGACCACGTTCATTTTGCCGACCATGCCACCATGCGTGACAATGTGGATACTTACCGCAAACTTTACGTGGATTTGAAAGCGGAATTCAAACGTTTTCTGGAGGAGAAACTTTGATTTTTTGAGGATATGAGTATTTGAGGATTCGAGTATTTGAACTTATCCGCTCGAATCTTCAAATACTCGTATCCTCAAATCCTTAAAAAATCAATCCCCGTCAATCAGATTGCCAAGTCCGCCCAGGATACTTCCTTCATCCTTGCGGTTGACGGTGCCGTAGGAAATGATCTTGGCAGCCAGTCGGCTCACCGGCAGCGATTGGAGCCAAACCTTGCCCGGGCCACGCAATGTGGCAAAAAAGAGGCCTTCGCCGCCGAATACCATATTCCGGATACCTTTCACAAATTGAATATCGTAATCGATCCGGTTGGTGAATGCCACGATACATCCCGTATCGACGCGCAGGGTTTCGCCAATCTGCAATTCCCTTTCAATGATGTGGCCGCCTGCATGTACGAACGCCAGCCCGTCGCCTTCCAGTTTTTGCATGATAAAACCTTCACCGCCGAACAGGCCGGTTCCCAGTTTGCGTTGAAATTCGATGCCCACCTGAACACCTTTGGCGGCGCATAAAAAAGCGTCTTTCTGGCAAATAACCTTGCCGTCGTATTTCATCAGGTCGAGCGGAATGATTTTGCCGGCATACGGTGCGGCAAAAGTCACGCGTTGCTTCCCGTGGGTAGAATTGGTGAACGTTGTGATAAAAAGACTTTCTCCGGTGAGCAGGCGTTTGCCTGCAGTCATCAGTTTGCCGAAAAAGCCGTCAGCACGGTCGCTGCCGTCGCCGAAAACCGTGGCCATTTCAATGCCGTCGTCCATGAACATAAAACTGCCGGATTCGGCGATTACCGTTTCCTGGCCATCCAGTTCGATCTCGACGCATTGCATTTCCTCGCCGTGGATCGTGTAGTCAATTTCGTGATTTCTTCTCATTGGTGTGCGTTGTGAGTAATAAATGGTCAATCATCTGCAATTGAATTTCTTGCATTCAACTGACCGGGCAAATTTGTGAGCGGAAGCGTGCAGATGACATTTTTTCCCGACCAGCATTCGGAATTTTTCGCTGAAATGCAGGCATTCCGTCAATCCCATTTAAAATATAATCCCGCCGTAAACGCAGGTTGACGGGAAATCAGGTTTCCGTCGATGGGTGCTGTTATTACCACTATGCCTCCGAAAAAGCGGCCAAATGCGAGCATTCCCTTTGCTCCCGCATTCCAGTAGCTCTGCCGGGGCAAAAAAAGTCCGGTCCGTTCGTTGGCCGGCGGCACGAAATAGGTGTCGGAACCGACGTTCCAGGACAGGTCACTGAAAAAAGCAAACCAGTTCCGGTTGATTTTGAAACCTGCCTCTCCGCCGCCCAGCAGAGCGGAATTACCGATCAGGCCACGCGCTCCCCATCCGCCATAACCAAACCAATACCACCGCCCTTGTCGCTGGCCCAAACTCAACAAAGCACTGAAGCCGATGGCATCAAAACCGGTGCTGAGTCCCGTTGCAGGGTCCACCTTCGTTCCGGGCAGATCCACACGGATTTGTCCGGAAAGGTTGATTTTTTTTGAAAGGAAATTTTGCCGGCAGGCAAGGGAAATATTGCCCAGGCCGCGCAGCGTACCCGCTTTTAGGTTGACGGGCAGAGTACCCGTCTGAGCTCCGGAATGCATAAATCGCAACGGTGCATCCACCCAAACCAGTGTTTTGTGGGTAATGCCGTATTCAGCCAGAAAATGGAAGGAATTTTCACTGATTTCCCGCTCCAGCGTGCGCTGCCGGTTTTCTGCCGTCCGGTCGAAAATGGTTTTATAGGTTGGAATCGTCCGCCAGGAAGCCTGGATATAAAAACCCGCCTTATCACGCGTCCAGGGACTTTGTGAAAACACAAATCCAGGGAGCGTACATAAAAGCGAAAGAACAATGACAGCGGGTTTCATTGTCGGCAGGTGGTGAGCGGAGAAGGAGAAGGATTGCAGCCAGTGGCCCTGCGCTACCTTTAGTCATCCGACGACTTGGAGTCATCGGATGACTAAAGGTAGCGCAGGGCCACTGGCTGCAATCGACGCTATTCAATATGGCATTTCAAATATTACTGCGCCTTGTATTCGCCCTGAATAGACGATTTCACCACGCGCAGGAAGGTTTTTTCATCGACCATCAGACGAACCACAGGACCGTCAATTTTCGTGATACGACCGATCAGGCCGGCAGTAGTAACCACTTCCATACCTTCCTTGAGGCTTTCAACAAATTTCTGCTGGTCCTTCTGGCGTTTCATTTGCGGGCGGATCAGGAAAAAATAAAACACGATCAGGATCAGGAAAGGGAACAGCATACTGAGCAGTGGATTGCCGCCCGGTTGAGCCTGTAGAAAAACGAATTGTAACATTTCTTGCAAATTAGGTGTGTGTAAAAAGTACGCCCTGCTGCCAGGTGGGCAACAGGGCGTGCAAAAATACTTGTTTAAACGGAAGCAATGGAATACTTCTGTTTATTTCAGGTTGAATACTTTATCATCGATACCGGCATTCACTTTGATTTCACTCACTGTGCTGGAAATCGGGATCGGCATCAAACCGTTGATGGTCATCGTATTGGGAAATTTCACGCCGTTCGTTTCCTTGTAATCGGCAAAGTCGATGGTCATGGTGGAAGGTTCACCGTCCTGGCCCGTCGTTGTACGTACTTCGCGCAATTTCAGGCTGGTTTTCATGTCGTAGTATTCGGTGCTTTTCGCTCCGTCGGGGCGTTCCACGTCAACAACATAGGCATTGCTGCCATTTACTTCTTCCACACCTTTGAGGCTGAGTTTGTATCCGCCTGCCAGGTAGCCTGCTTCTTTAGAAAACGAAGCCTGTTCTTTCAGGTCAGCCAGATCTTCACCTTCGAGCGCACGTGCGCCTCCCATGCCCGATTCTGCGCCGGCAGTGCCGTCATATACGCGGCGGGAAACCACCTGTCCGTTCATAGTCATTTCCATAGTCACTTTGTTACCGCCTTTCTGCCAGGTCGTTACGTTCAGCGACTGAACGCTCACCTGCATGGTCGCGCTCGTTTGTACGTCCTTCAACGCAGCAATCTTGGCGGTACCGCCGATAGCGTTGACGTAGTCTTCCACGATTTGCTGTGCTGTAATGCCGGCAGGCAACTCCTGGTTGTTCATTTTCACAGGATTACCCTGGGCATCCAGGAAATTGATTTTGCCATCGGCGGAGAACTGTTTCAGGCGATCGGCTACGTCGTCTTTGTTGCCCACGACCAGAATATGCGCTTGTCCCGGGCGAACGTATTTCTGCGCCATCGTCATTACCTCTTCCGGTGTAACGCTTTGCAGCACCTCCAGGTATTTCTCGTAATAATCGGCGGGCAGGCCATAACGCGCGATACTGAGGGCGAAATCCGCCACCGTGCCGGGTTCTTCCAGGCTTTGGGAAAACTGGCCGGTGATCACGTTTTTCACCACCTGTAGTTCCGCTGCCGGTACGGCCTCGGTACGCATACGATTCATTTCCTTCACAAATTCGATGATGGAACTGTCGCTTACCGCGTTGCGAACAGATGCGGTAGCGTTGAACGAACCGACCAGTTTATCGGAACTGAGCGATGTACGTGCACCGTACGTCCAGCCGTGACCTTCACGCAGGTTGGCATTTACGCGGCTGTTGAAGTAGCCGCCCAGAATGGCGTTCATAACGCGGCTGCGGATTACATCAGGTGTACCCGGACGGAGTTCGACCGGATAAGTGATGCTGATGACCGATTGAACGGCGCCCGGTTTATGGACAAAATCGACCTGTGCTTTTTCCAGTTGCGGAGGCGTGGGGTACGTCCTTTTTTCCACATCTGCTTTCTGCCAGGAGCCGAAGTATTGCTTCGCGTATTGCTCGGCTTTGGCTTTATTGATGTCGCCTACCACAACGAGGTACGAGATATTCGGTTTCAGCGCCATGTTGTAAAGCGCTTTCATCTGATCGACGTTGATCTTGGCCAGCGAGGCTTCGGTCATTTCTTCGCCATAAGGATGATCCTTGCCGTAACGCAGTATAGATCCGACTTTTCGTGCAATAGCATTGGCGTCGTTTTTTTCCTGCGCCAGGCCGCTTTCCGTGCGGCGTTTGGCTTTATCCAGTTCTTCCTGCGGGAAAGTCGGGTGCAACAGAACGTCCGACATCACATCGAGCAGTTTATCGGCGTGTTTGGTGAGGCATTCGCCGGCAACACCGTTTGGGCTCGAACTGAGGCTGGCGCCGATGAAGTCGATTTCTTCGTCGATTTGCGCTTTGCTGCGCTTGGTGGTGCCTTTCGACATCAGGTCGCCCATCATTTGAACGTAACCTGCGGCATCTTTTTCCAGGACCGGATCGTAGTCGGCAAATACCCGGAAAGATACTTTCGGCAATTTATGGTTTTCCATCACGATCACCGTGAGTCCGTTATCCAGTTTGAAGGATTCGGCTTTACCGATCTGGATCTTAGGTGCGGGACCTGCTTTCGGAGCGCTGGAACGCACGTCCGGTTTGGTTTTTGTTTTTTGCGCCTGGCCGCTGGGAGCAAAAGCCAGGAATGCTGCAACAAACAGCGTGAAAAAATGGAATTTTTTCATTGATTTGAATTCAATATGTGGTGAAAAAACTTCTACAGAAAGGAATGAAAACGCAGTGTTTTGTTTTTGTGTATAGTGTTCAGGATTTGGCTGACTGCTCTACCTTTCGAAACACGAAACACCAAAAACCAAACACTCTATTACGGTGCGGTTTTAGGCAACCAGTACAATACAACCCGGGCGTTTTTGTTGAAATACTTGTTGGCAGCGGCACGCAGGTCCTCGCGGGTAACCTTGCGGTAACGGTCCAGTTCGGTGTTGATCAGGTTGGCGTCGCCGAAGTACATTTCGTAGTTGGCAAGGCTTTCCGCAATACCGCCCACGCTGGCGTTGGCGCTGATGAAGTCGTTTTCTACCTGGTTTTGCAGTTTCTGGAATTCTTTTTCCGGAATGAGGTTTTTTTGCAGGTCCTCGACAACGGCATCCATGGATTTTTCGAGGTCGGCAGGATTTACGCCCATGTTGGCGATGGCGTAGGTCAGGTTGGCGCCCGGGTCTTCGAGTTGAAGCGGGAAGGAACCTGCTGCGACGGCTTTTTGTTGCTCGTCGACAATGATTTTATTCATACGGCTGCTTTCACCCTGGCTGAGCAGTTGGCCAAGCATTTGTACGGCGTAAAAGTCTTTAGTGCCCTGCGCTGGAATGTGGTAGCCCATGACTACGGCCGGGAGTTGTACGTCGTCGTAAATGGTATCGCGGGTTTCACCTTTCATCGGCGGCTCCTGCGGGAACGTGCGCTGAATAGTGCCCTGGCCGCGTGGAATATCCTTGAAGTAAACGTTGATCAGTTCTTTGGCCTGGGCGATGTTGATATCGCCGGCGATGGACAAAATAGCGTTGTCAGGACGGTAGAAGTCCTTGTAGAACTGTTTGTAATCATTTTCCTGCGCAGCATCCAGGTCTTCCATGGAGCCGATCACGGAACTTTTGTAGGGGTGTACTACAAAAACGCGTTTCAGGGTTTCTTCCAGAAGTTTGCCGTATGGCTGGTTATCGATGCGCTGGCGGCGTTCTTCTTTTACTACCTGGCGTTGCGTTTCGATACCTACCTGCTCTACTTTGGCATGCAGCATACGCTCGCTTTCGAGCCACAGGCCGAGCGCCAGTTGATTGCTGGGCAGTACTTCGTAGTAGTACGTGCGGTCGTACCACGTATTTGCATTGTTGGTGCCGCCGGCGTTGTTGATATAGTCGTCGAATTCGCCCCGTTTGATGTTGTCGGAACCTTCGAACAGCAGGTGTTCAAAAAAGTGAGCGAAACCGGAACGGTTCGGTTTTTCGTTCTTGGAACCGACGTGGTACATCACCGAAACAGCCACGATGGGCGTAGAGTGATCTTCGTGTAAAAGAACTTTCAGACCATTGGCCATATCGTATTCCACGAACTGGATTTTTTGGCTGAATGCGTGTCCTGCAGTCAGGACTAAAAGGACAAAGAGCGTGGTAAGTCGCTGCATAAACCCGTTTTTTTAAAGGTGAAAATGAAATTCGGCGCGAAGTTGCTAAAAAACGCAGGCTTCCTGCATTTGTTATTCGATGAATGATCAACTATGCCCGCCAAAGGGCGGCGAACTGCTTGCCTAAAATTTCAGGTGAGGCACAAAAAAGGGGCGACGAAGAGCCGCCCCCCGTTATGTGCGAAGGTAAAAAAGTAGTGAACAGGCTGCCGCGTTCAGATCACTTTGTCGGCGCAGCAGGAAGACGCGAAAGCATCCGGCTTGGCTTTAAATACAAAACCCATGCTCAGGATGTAACCCATCGCTTCCTTGAGCGCTGTGTTGCTTTCGAATGCCGGGTCGGTGTTGATGTCAGCATGCACTTCCAGTTCCACGTCATACTGATCGAGCAGGTGGCAAACCGAGTAAGCGACCTCCACAGAGCGTCCCACTTCCAGGATCATACGTTCGCGCAGGGTCATTTTGCGGACCATCTTGTCATTGGAAATGAACATGAAACCGCCGCGTTTTTCCCGTAAGAATACAATTACGGTGGCAAAATGTACTTCCTCGCCGATGACCTGCGAATCCGTTCCGATACACACCTTGAGGCGATAACCCTCGGCCTGTTCGCGCCGGATGGTCTCCTCTACTGCATTGAGCAATGGCTGCGAGATACGCTGGCCATTGAGTCTTCTCCATTCCATTGATAAAAGTTGAGTAGTGATAGAATGAATTACCGGATGTTGTGAAAAACTAAAAACAATGACCGAAAAATAAGGTCTTTCGGCATATTATTTTTGGCGTTCCACAATATTAACGATTTAGTTAACTCTACATTTGCCCAAAAAGTTTCATAATGGATATTTCTGTCTTTTTAAAACTGGCAAATACCCCGTGGAAAATGCGCCTGTTCCTGCTACAGCGGCTGCCGGGCGCCTGGTTTATGGGGATCAATATCAGGAAATGCGACCTGGAGCAGGCCGTCGTTTCGCTGCCATACCGGTGGCGTTCGCAGAACCCGTTCCGGTCTACGTATTTTGCTGCGCAGTGCGCGGCTGCGGAATTATCGACGGGTATGCTGGCTATGGCGCACCTACAGGGCAAGCCCCCGGTGTCGATGCTCGTTACGGGCTTCGAAGCGGAATTTTTTAAAAAAGCGGACCAGTTGCTGCTATTTACCTGCACGGATGGGAACGCCATGGCACAGGCCATTGCGCAAACGCTGGAGACGGGAGAAGGGCAGGTTTTTCACGCGACCTCCGTTGGGCGGCTGCCGGACGGCACGGTGGCGGCGCAGGCGAAAATTACGTGGTCGTTTAAGAGGAAGAAGGGTTGATTTTTTTGTTGAGGGGTTGAGGGGTTGAGAATGTTGAGGGTGCTTCGCTCAAGATATTCAAATAAGTATACGCGAAGCACCCTCAACATTCTCAACCTCTCAACTTCTCAACAAAAAAATCAACCCCTCAACAAAAATTTACTCCCCAACCACCACCCTCCTGAAATACCATTTCCCATTGCCTTTTACGCGGAAAAAATACATACCTGCGGGCCAACTGTCGACAATAATCGTTTTTTGCGGGGTATCGATTTTCCGGGTAAAGTACAATTTCCCTTGCAGGTCAAATGCCTCTAACTGTGCCGGAAGGAGGTTTTCGTCCAGTTCCAGGTGCAGGGAAGTACGCGCCGGATTGGGTGAAATACGAATCAAAGCATCGCTATTTTCAAGTTCATTCGACGCGCTGACGCATTCGGGAGCGTCAGAAGCATCCGTATGAAAGGTACCGTTTTCCACCCACCAGCGCTGCCACGTTCCGCCGCCTGAGGCGGATTGCCAGTCATGGATATTGAACGCGACCTGACCGTTGGAGCGACCTTCGGCTTTGAACACCCGTACTGCTTGTTGGCCGCGCACCCAATTCAATGGTTGTCCTGCCGAGCAGGTTTCAGGCGTATAATCCGCCGTACAGTCTGCCTGCAAAAAATAGGCAAAATCCTGATCCTGCGGATAAGTGCCGTAAACGTGTGCCCAGCCCAGGGTATCGATACAAACGGCCGTATATTCTTCACATGCGATGCCCAGGGCGCGGAACCCGTAATCCTGAGTCAGGCGGGCCAGAAAACCTACATGCCGGCCCCGGCGGTCGGGATCGTCGTAATGCGTATCCGTTATAACATTCTGTAAATCAGGATGATCCACGAAATCGTCATATCCTATGGTCATTCTGGAATTATACGGATCGGCCAGTGCCTGAGCGGAAGTTACGGTGCCGTTCAGGGCAGAATAATAGGCGCCGCCCAGAATCGCCATGCCGGCGCTGGTGCCACCTACCACGGCTTTTTTGGTATGAATGAGGTAATTGATCGCTTCTTCTACCGGCCCGTTTTTCCAGTATTGCACGTATTTACCCTGGTCGCCGCCTGCAATCCACAGCGCTTCGGCATTGCGGATGTGCTGTGCAACGTAGGGGTCTTGTGCGGAAACATAGGTGCTCGTCAGGATGGTTTCCACAGAATTGACGGTCACACCGAGGTCGTTGAACATATAATCGTTGTAACCATCCGACCCGCTGGTACGGATCACCACGATATCGCCGCCGCCGCTGCGCTGCAGGAACCACCGCATGGCATTGTCGTCTTCCGTCGCGCCGCCCATCAGAACGACGCCTCCCTGGGTCGGCGTAACCACGTCGGAGGTGTCGCCCGTGTAAAAAGACTGGTAGGTTTGGGCAAAAATGGATGGGGGGCACAACAGGAAAAGCAAGAGAAGACGCATCGGATCAGATTTTGTACGGCAAAGTTACAAAGCACATCCGGCATCGGCGTTTACAATTACTTTTGCGCCAAAACATACCAAATATGAAACAATTCACCACCCTAACCGTTTTGGCGTTCATTGCCCTCAATGCCTGTCAGCAATCGAATCATAACGAAACCGCTACCAATACCTTGCAACCATCCGTTTTCCATCCTGAACAATTTACCGGACAACACCCGGAAAAGAAACCCAAAGAACTCGTTTCCGCTTCCGGCGACAAACGCATCGACGAATATTACTGGCTCAATGAGCGCGAAAACCCGGCTGTGACGGCCTATCTGGAGTCGGAAAACAAATACGCCGATTCCGTGCTGGCGCCCGTAGCCGGCCTGCGCGAGAAACTATTCGAAGAACTCAAAGCCCGCATCAAGGAAGACGACAGCAGCGTACCGTATTTTAAAAACGGCTACTGGTATATCACCCGCTTCGAAACAGGCAAGGAATATCCCATTTTCAGCCGAAAGAAAGGAACGCTTGACGCACCCGAGGAAGTCATGGTGAACGTGAACGAACTCGCCAAAGGTCAGTCGTACTGCCAGTTCGGCGGGTTCACGGTCAGCACCGATAACAAAACGATTGCGTACGGCGTGGACTATACGGGGCGCAATCTGTTTAAACTGTATTTCAAGGATCTTGTGTCCGGAAAACTCCTGCCAGATGCATTCGACTATGCAGGCGGCGCCGAATGGTCGAATGATGGCAAAACGATCATTTACGACACCAAAGATCCCGTTACACTCCGGAATGACAAAATCTGGCGGCATGAAGTCGGCACCGACCACAAATCGGACGTACTCATGTACCACGAAAAAGATGAAACCCAGTACGCGTTTCTTTCCAAAACAAAATCCGAGCAGTACATCCTCATTAACTGCGCTTACACCCAAACGGTGGAAGTGCTCTACCTGAATGCTGATCAGCCAACGGGGCAATTCAAATCGATCCGCCCGCGGGAGGCCGGGTTCTTTTACGAAGTAAGCCACCGTGACGACAAGTTTTTGATTAAAACCAACTGGAATGCACAAAATTTCCGGCTGATGGAAACGCCGGTGAGCGACACGCGCCGGGAAAACTGGACCGACGTACTACCCCACCGCGAGGACGTTTTGCTGGACGGGCTGACAGTCTTCAAAGATTATCTGGTCACTTCGGAGCGCAAAGGCGGCCTGAGCCAGATCCACGTCATCCGCTGGTCCGATAAAGCGGATCATTACATCGAGATCGGAGAACCAACCTACACGGCATTCCTCGACAACAACCCGGAATACGACACCAAAACGCTGCGCTACAATTTTACGAGCCTGAAAACCCCGACGACCGTCGTGGATTACAACATGGACACGCGGCAGAAAGAAGTGCGGAAGGTGGCGCCGGTGCTCGGAAACTTTGACACGAATAATTACCAGACGGAATTTGCCTGGGCAACGGCCCGCGATGGTGTGAAAGTGCCTATTTCCATCATGTACAAAAAAGGCCTGAAACGCGACGGGGCGGCGCCTTGCTACCTGACGGGCTACGGCAGTTACGGCGCTTCCTATGATCCGTATTTCAACCGCGACAAAATAAGTCTGGTCGACCGTGGTTTTGTGATTGCCATCGCGCACATTCGCGGCGGTATGGAAATGGGCTACAAATGGTATGAAGACGGTAAAATGCTCAAAAAAATGAACACTTTTAACGACTTCATCGACTGCACGGAGTTTCTGGTCAAGGAGAAATACACGAGCAGCGACCGGCTTTTTGCCGAGGGCCGTTCGGCGGGCGGACTGCTCATGGGCGCCGTTACGAATATGCGTCCGGATCTGTACAAGGGTATCATTACCGGCGTTCCGTTTGTCGACGTCATCACGACCATGAGTGATCCGAGCATTCCGCTCACCACGGGTGAATATTCCGAATGGGGTAACCCGGCTGTCAAGGAGGAATACGATTACATGAAAAAGTATTCACCTTACGACAACATGAAAAAAGGGAATTACCCGAATATGCTGGTAATCACTTCATTCAGCGATTCGCAGGTACAGTATTTCGAACCTGCCAAATATGTGGCGCGCCTGCGGGATTTAAAAACGGACAAGAACGTACTGCTTTTTAAAACCAATATGACGGGCTCCCACGGCGGCGCTTCCGGGCGTTTTGAAAAACTGAAAGAACGCGCCCTGGAATATGCCTGGATGATGGGTCTGCTGGGAATGGACGGATCGCAGGTAAAACAGTAGGGTGTTTGGTGTTTGGTGTTTAGTGTTTGGGGGGCATTGCTCATGGCGGTCGAATTAAATTTGCCAAAATTATAGGGAAAACCATGAGCAATGCACCCCAAACACCAAACACGACACCCCAAATACGCAATTTGGCTTATATTTCAGCCATAAAACCAAGGCTGATGAACCTGCTTCGCCTGATATTCCGGCTGATACTTCTTGCTTCCGCAACACCTTTGTGGGGCCAGTTAGACACAATCCACTGGTTGCCGCCCATGCATGCGAGAAACGAAACAGGCCCGCAGTTTCTGTACCTTTCAACTCCGGAAACACAGGCTTTTCAGGTAAATATCCGCGACGGCGCCGGCAACCTGATCGATCAGGTTCAAATCAGCAACAGCCAGCCTTACCGTTACAGCCTGGGCACAAATTCGAATACGCCGGTGCTGGTGCCGGAAGCATTGTTGCATAAAGCGGTGCCGGGCAAGGGACTGGTCATTTCCGGGCCGAAAAAATTCTACGCCTACTTTCGGGTGCATGCCAGTTCGCTAAACCACGCGGGCGACCTCACCTGCAAGGGCCGCGCAGCGCTCGGCACCATTTTCAGAATCGGACACCTGGTGCAAGAACCGGACAATCAGGACCGGCGCTGCAATTTTGTGGGCGTGATGGCGACCGAAGATTCCACGCTGGTTACGCTCTCCGATTTTTCCGCACAAACGCGTTTCAGGATTGGCGGCAACGACGTGCTTTCCAACGGCGCCCCTCAAATCATTTTGCTGCAAAACGGTGAATCGGTGGTTTTTTCCAATTACATCACGGAAAGCACCGCTACCCAACCGCCTAACGGCATCATGGGCGCCCTTCTGGAATCGAGCAAACCCGTGGCAGTCAACTGCGGCTCATGGGTAGGCGCGCCGGTGGTCGCCATGGCCCACGACATCGGGATCGATCAAATTGCACCTTTCGAACTGGTTGGAAAAGAATATATCCTGTGCAAAGGAAACGGGTCCGAAATTCTGGAACATCCCATTGTGGTGGCGCACCTGCCGAATACAAAAGTGTACCTCAGCGGCAACAGCAACCCGAGTGCCGTGTTGGGCCCGGGCGATTTTTACATCGTTCCTACCAATGCTTTCTCCATAGACGGCAACCTGTTCATCAGCACGTCCGAGCCTGTTTTTATGTATCAGATGATTGGTGGCACACCGACCGGCCAGGACGCGGCGCGCACGGCCGGACTGATTTTCGTGCCGCCCATCAGTTGTAATGTACCAAACAGCGTCGACAATATTTACCAACCCAACCTGATCGGGAATATGCGTTTCGAAGGCGGCCTGATGATTACTGCCATGCGCGACTCCAATGTGACGGTGCGGCTGGACGGGACGGAATATTCGATGGGTGCTCCCGCTTCCGTCGCCGGGAATCCCGATTTTGTTACCTACCGGAAGTTGAACCTTTTTTCGCAAACCAGTACCATTTCCACCATCAGCGTAGTAGCGGAAGGCGCGGTGCAAGTGGCCATGTTCGGGCGGAACGAACCGGCCAGTTTTGCGGCGTTTTATTCAGGTTTCAGCAAAAATGTAGCGCCCAGCATCGACCTGTCACTTGTGGGAGACGGCGTTTGTCCGGACACCCTGGTGGCCAGCGGGCGCTTTGACGGCGTTCAATGGGCCTTTGAAGATTCCATCATTCAATTTGGGCCCGATACATTTTTAATTGCTTATGTACCAGGGCATTATACGGCCGTCGGGTATCTGGGTGTGTGCAGAAAAGCGGATTTTGCGGCAGATTCTCTGGAAGCGGAGTTTACGTCACCAGAGTTTCCATACACTTTTGCCGATCCGAATTGTTTCGGGGCAGCCAATGGATTTATTCGTTTTGGAGCGCCGTACGGCGGGTTTGAACCATATCAGTACTCGATCGATAACGGGCTGCATTTCAGCGAAAACGAATATTTCCCCATGATGAACGCCGGCAATTACGGTTTGCTGGTGCGCGACTCGACGGGATGTTACAACAGGCCGCTGGATCTTACCCTGCATCAACCGGACAGTTTTTCGGTAGAACTGGTGCCTCTGCTGCTCCCGGATCCGCTGAAACCCGGAGACAAAGTAGAACTCGAAGCACAAACGAGTCTGCCCGTTACGTCTTCTGTATGGTCGCCTTCGGGTGGTGTGGAATGTTCCAATTGCCTGCAGCACGAGTATTACCCGGAAGAAACCAACTGGGTAACGGTGACAGTTTACGATGCAGAAGGTTGTCCGGCAGTGGATAGTATCCGGCTGTGGGTGGAGCCGAATATTTATGCGCCGAATGTATTTGCGCCTGCATCCGTTTCGGGAAATGACCGTTTTACCCTGTTCAGCAAATACCCGCTGACCATCCTGAACATGGCGATTTACGATCGATGGGGCGACGAAGTGTTCCAGCGCAGTAATTTTACCACCAACGTGCCGGAAGACGGCTGGGACGGCAGGTTCCGAAACAAAGAGGCGCTTCCGGGTGTCTATGTCTTTGTGGCCACGGTAGAACTCTTGCCCGGTAAAACGGCCGTACTCAAGGGAGACATCCTATTATATCGTTAAGTATTCACTAAAAAATAACGTTAGGAAGACATTGGTGAAACCTGCACCGCCTTTCTCTCGTATTATCTTTGTGACTTCGTGAGGTAATAAACAAACAAATGCACAGTTTTCTCAGAACATGTTTAGCAGTTTTGATCATATGGTTTTCGCTTAATCCTGGCTTATCATCTCAAAATCTGACCACCATTCAGGGTAAGGTAACCGATGAACGCACCGGTGAAGCCATTGCCGCTGCCACCATTCGGCTGGACGGTTTTAACGTGGGCGCCAGAACAGACAGCGCCGGTGTGTTTAGCCTGAAAACAAAGGAAAACGGAAAATTTATTACCATCACCTGCATCGGATACAACGCACTGAGGATAGCCGTTAAACCCGGTGAAAACAATGATATCGACGCCAGACTTTCAGAGAACAGCGTCGCCATCCAGGAAGTCGAAATCGTCAGCAAATCCAAAAAATATCGCAACAAAAACAATGCTGCCGTCGACTTCATTCGTGAAGTACTTGCCCATAAAGAGCGGAACCGCAAGGAAAGCCTCGATTATTACAGCCTGGAACGGTATGATAAAATACAGTTTGCGCTGAACAACATCGACAGCAAATTCCGCAAAAACTTCTTTTTCAAAAAAACGCAGTTCATTTTCGACAACGTCGACACCAACAAGGTAACCGGCAAGGTGAGTCTGCCATTTTACCTGCGGGAAACCATTTCCGACGTGTACTACCGCAGGTCGCCTTCCACCTATCGCGAGTATGTGCGGGGAGAAAAAGGCACCCGACTGCCCGGTTACATCGACGATGACGGCATTTCGGTAATGGTGGAAAACCTGTACCGGGAAATCGATTTTTATAAAAATGCCATCAACCTGGTGACGGTGGATTTTGTGAGTCCGCTGGCCGATTACGCTCCCAATATTTACGAATTTTACCTGCGCGACACTTCTTTTCTGGAAGACACCCGTTGCGTTCACATCTATTTTACCCCCAGGCAAAAAAACGACCTGGCGTTCACCGGCGATATGTGGATCGCTTTCGATTCCACGTACGCGCTGCGAAAAATAGAAGTGGAGGTACCCGAGGGCGTCAACCTCAACTGGGTAAACGGCTTGCAGGTGCAACAATCGTTCGACTGGAAGGAAATGCCCGGCGGCAGGGCTTTGTTGCCCGTTTCCGACGTGGTAAAGATGGAATTCGGGATGATCAAAAGCGAAAGTTTCCAGACTGTTCTTGCCCAGAAATCAAGTTCCTACGCAAAATACAGCATCAATCAGCCGGTGGCCGACGACTTGCTGAACGTGGGCGGGAAGGTGCAACGCGACTCCGCCGCGATCCATCAGGACGAAACGTTCTGGCAGACGCACCGCCACGACACCCTTAGCAGGCATGAAGCGGGTGTGTACAAAATGATCGACAGCCTGCAGGGCAACCAACTTTTCAAACGCTTCATGGGCGGGATGCGGGTTTTGATCGACGGGTATTTCCCACAGGGCAAACTCGATATCGGTCCCGTGGGCACTTTTCTGGGTTTCAACCCCATCGAAGGCATCCGGCTTCGGATCGGCGGACGCACCAACCTGAAATTCAGCAAGCGGTTGATGCTGGAAGGATACAGCGCTTATGGCATCAAAGACAACAGATTCAAGGGTCTTGCCGGAGTGCGGTATTCGTTCGGTCCGGATCAGGTGAACAAATACCCTTTGCACCAGGTGCGGGCAACCTACCAGAATGACATGCAGTTGCCGGGACAAGACGTGCAAAACAGCCTGTTTAATTCTTTACGCAAAGGCAGCAATGACAAAATGCTATATGCTCAATCGGCGTACGTGGAATGCCTGGAAGAGTGGAAAAACGGATTTTCCTACAGCGCAAATTACCGCCTGGCTACCCAGGCGCCGGCAGGATCATTGCGATTCGACTACCTTACACCCGACGGTATTTCGCAGCGTAAAATGCTTACGATCAATGAATTGGGATTGATGCTCCGATATGCTCCCAATGAAAAGTTTTACCAGTCGGCCGACATCCGTTTATATGCTTTCAACAAATACCCGACCTTTCAGATGTGGTACAACGCCGGCCTGAAAGGTGTCATGGGAGGCGAATACAGTTACCATTCCGTGCGGGCAAAAATCAGCAAGGGGTTTTATCTCTCCCCCATCGGCTGGGCGACGGCGACCGTAGAAGCGGGGCGTATTTACGGGGAATTGCCCTTTACCCTGCTGGTGGTACACCCGGCCAATCAATCGTTCTCCTACAGCGGAGAATCGTACAACCTGATGAACAACTTTGAGTTCGTCAGCGACAAATACGCTTCGCTGCGAGTTGCCCATTATTTCGGCGGCTTTATTTTCAACCGGGTTCCGTTGTTGCGCGCATTAAAATTACGGGAAGTACTCACCTTCAAAGCCCTCTGGGGCGGACTGGATGCACGCAACCAGCCCAATGCCGAAAACGGCCTGCTGCTGTTCCCCAAAAACGAGAACGGAGAAAACCTCACGCATGCGCTCGGCAAAAAGCCTTACGTGGAAGCCAGTTTCGGTGTCATGAATATTTTCAGGGTGCTGCGGGTCGATTTTGTGTACCGGCTTACCTACCTGGATCTTCCGGATGCACGGCCGTTTGGGGTGCGCGCCAAGTTTCAGGTGGAGTTTTA
>ERZ795056.1078-NODE-1078-length-32319-cov-6.939344_pt1 | contig 32319 bp, 24 predicted proteins | sample MGYA00375140_ERZ795056 | MGnify/ENA primary metagenome ERZ795056 (study PRJEB30185, sample SAMN05720227) | activated sludge metagenome | isolation source: Anaerobic digester | place: USA | collected 2015-03-09 ... | reverse complement strand
TATAGTTTCGGTTTCCATTATGCCCTGCACGGCAAAGAAAACGCTTACAGAGCTGAAGTTGCCTCAGATGACAGGGGAAAGGAGTTTTGTCGGTCGTGATCGTCATGTATAAGAAGATGTATGACCAAACCCGACAGTTCGGCATCGCTCCCCCTGAAGTTGGATCGTCCCCTGGCCATATTCGACATCGAGTCGACCGGCATCAATCGCAAGCTGGACCGCATCATTGATCTGGCGATTCTGAAGCTGACGCCCGATGGCAAGGCGGAGTCGCACACTTTTCGCTGTCATCCGGGGATGCCCATTCCACCGGACTCCACCGCGGTACACGGCATCACAGATGCCGATGTGAAGGACTGTCCTCCCTTCGCGCAGCTTGCACCTCGCATTGTCGCCGTTCTGGAGGACTGCGACCTTGCCGGTTTCAACATCCTCGGTTTCGACATTCCGGTGCTGTGCGAGGAGTTTGCGAGGGCCGGTGTGGGGTTCTCCGTTGAGGGCAGACGCGTACTGGATGCTCAACGGATATTCCACCGCAAGGTGCCGCGCGACCTCCCGGCCGCACTCCAGTACTACTGTGGCGAGATGCACCTTGCTGCCCACGACGCGATGGAAGACGTCAACGCGACACTCCGCGTCCTGCAGGGACAGTTGGGGATGTACCCCGACCTCCCCAGAGACATGGATGAACTGGACGCCTTCTGCAATCCACGCGATCCAAGCTGGGTCGATCGTACGGGCAAATTCCGATGGACAGGCGACGAGGTGGTCGTGAATTTCGGCAAGAAGCAGGGAGAGAAGCTGCGCACCGTGGTCCGCGAGGAGCCATCCTTCCTGAACTGGATGCTGCGCAGTGATTTCCCGCGAGACACGCAGGAAATCATTCGCAACGCGCTGAACGGCAAGTATCCTTCGAAGCCCGCTTCGTAATTCAGCTGCGCATCAGTCGGCGCGCTCAACCACGATATCCGGATTCACCAATTCGCGCAGCTGCGCCTCAATGCCTTGGTGCAGCGTGGCCAGCGCGTGCGGACAGGTGTGGCAGGACCCCAACAGTTTGAGTCGGACGGTCATGCCCTTCAGTGACACAAACTCGACATCACCGCCGTGTGACTGGATATAGGGACGTACATTTTCGATGTAGTCTTTGACTTGGTCTTCCATAGTGTTTCCGTTTCCCTGCGCAACATCACTCATGGGCACCTCAAATACAAGGGAGCCAGCCTACTTTGCCATCTCCATCCGCATGCGTATCGGCGTCTTCAGTGGCGGAACGCTATTCGTGTTGACCACCAAGATCTCGTCATTGGTGCCGCAGATCAGCGGAATGTTGATGATGGCCCACGGGTCCCAATAGGTCACCACGAGGCTCTCTTCGGCGGATGCCTTGAACTCACCATCCAGGAAAATGGAACCCGTGAATATCCACGGCGTCTCAGGCAGAACCGTCTTGTCCTGAACATTGTAGACAAAGGTTTCCGCTCGGGCCGACTTGGTTTCACCGTTCTCCTCCCAGTCCACCCAAAGGTCCAACTTGGGACCTTCCGGCTGCCCCTGCCCCAAACCCGTCGGTGGTTGGCCCGGCTTCAGCCCCAACAGCAACAATCCCGTCTGCAGATGAACGGGGTCCACATTCAGCACAAAGACGCTTTCATGCGTCTTGCCGCCACGACCACACGCCAGCAACTCGATCGGACCAATCACTTGGTTGACCCAACCCGACACCACCAGAGAATGGGTCTCGGGGAACACGCGTACGGCACCGACCCTCACGCAGTTCCCGTCCCACATGGGGACCATGCGCGAGGAGTCCACATCCTCCACCACGCCGGGCGCCTGCCCGCAGGCAGGCCCCACGCCCATCGCCATCGCACACGCCGCCAACATGAACAACACACAGCCCTTCAACTTCATGAAACTCACTCCATCACGGACATCGCTTCAGCCGCTCTCCGGCTCTTCTTGACCTGGCGCTCGTAATCGACCCTCGTGGGCTTGTCCGCGCCCGCCGCCTCGGCCAGTTGCAGGGCTTCCTCGGAGGCGCGCAGGGCGCGATCGTACTGGCCCAGAACGTAATAACCCTCCGCGAGTGTACTCCACACATGAAAATCCCTTGGCGCGATCACCAGCGCCTCTTGGGCAAGGGCAACCGCCTTCTTGCCATTCCGAATCGATGAATCTTTCGCCGTGGCATACAACCAGGCCACATTATTCTTGAGGGAGAAATCCCTCGGCGATTCCGCCATCATGGGTTCCAACATGGCGAGAGCATTGGTGTATTGCTCCATCTGGATGTACACCGTGCCCAGCCCAAAGCGCGCACTGGTGTTTCCCGGCGTCTTCTCCAACACTTCATTAAACACCACCACGGCCTGCTGCAGGCGGCCTTCACGTGCCAGCCGATAGCCGTTTTGGACCGCTTCGCTGACTTCTGTCTCGCGCGCCGCCGCCACATCCGTCGTAGCCCCGGGCGCGGACTCATTGGTCCAGGCCACCAGCACGCTACGCTCATCCAGCGCCGCTCGCGGGGCACTCTGGGCAGGTGCCGACCGGGACATCGCGGTCATCAGAAAAGCCGCGATCCACAAACTCCACACAAGCTGCGCAACTGGCTTCACAAATCACCTGCCGTAACTTTCACCGTCGGCGGTTCTATCCCCAAAGCCGTCAAACCCGGCCCCGCGGTGACCCGCACGGGAAGATCATAGGTCGCTCCCGTATCCAGCGACGCACAGTCAATAAAGGCCACCACGTCATCCTTCTTCAAATCCTTGAGCAGCTCGGCACGCCCCCTGAGCGTCACCTTGATCCGCTGCGGCCACACGTCAAATCGTTGCCGGGATCCGGGCGGCACCAGCACCGTGACAGGCACATCTTCAACTTCCTTGGTCGCCGCGCGCTCCGCGATCATGACCTCCACCACCACGTTGCTCGGCGACATCCGGGCCGTCCACGTTTCGCTCGGCTGAAGAAGGCTCATCTTCAACTTCTTGAAACTCCTGCTTCGACCCTCCAAGTCAATAGGCGCTGTGCGCACCACATCAATCTCATCCAGTCGCCGCCTGGGCCCGTAAACCACAACAGAGGCCGGCGTGCAGACGATGCGCTCTACCTCGTATCCCTCCGGCGGCACGCCCTGTAGGTCGGCCTTGACCGGCACCTGCTTCTCACCCTCCTGGTCCAGCCGCAGGGTAACCTGATCCGGCTTCACAAGAATTGGACGAACCGCGCCGGGTGACCGCACGTTCTTGGGAGTCAACCGCACCGTCAACGAGCCCTTCACCGGTTTGCCCCGGATATCCAACTCAACCTTCACCTGGTCCTTGTTGAGATATCGGATATCTTCCTGCGAACCTCGGAAAACCACGTCAGCCGTTTTCGCGGACCAGTCCAGAATCGCCCACCCCGGATCCAGCTGTACGGTCAACGGCACATCGGGCACCACCGTCTCAAAATTGATCACCGACTGAATGGCATACCAGGCAATCAGCGCAAGCAGCAGGGCCGCAGCCTTGGGCCCCTTGTTGCTGAGAACAGCCTGCTTCAACATGGATATCTTTTCACCCATGACTGTCAGACTCCTCGGCAATGGTCTTGGCAACACCTTCCGGCGTCAGGTCCAACTGCTGTTTCACTTTTGTCCATCGGTTCCGGGCCTTCGGACTCTTCAGCAACACGGCCGCCAGCAAGCGCTCCAGCCGCTCCTCGTCCATGCCTTGCGTCAGCCGCCCTTTGTAGGCCACCGAGATCGCCCCGGTCTCCTCGGACACAATCACCACGATGGCATCGGTCTCCTCCGTCAACCCAATACCCGCGCGATGCCGTGTGCCCAACGATTTGCTCAACTCGTCGCGGGCCGACAGCGGAAAGAGACAACCTGCAGCCACAATCCTGTTCTGACAGATAATGACACCGCCATCGTGCAACGGTGTGTGGGGGTAGAAGATGCTTGCCAGTAGTTCGGGCGTGACCAGGCTGTCCATCTGCACGCCGGTCTCCTGCGTCAGGCGCGTGCCTATTTCTCGTTCAACGGCAATGAGCGCTCCGATCTTGCGCTCCGCCAGCATGAGAACCGCCTTCACCATATTATCCACAACCGTCCGATCCATCGTGCTGGCCGTAAACACGTGCTGCTTGCCCAACTCTGCCAACGCCCTGCGGATCTCCGGCTGGAAAATAACGATGAAGGCAATGGCCAGGTAGACTGAGAAACGCTGCAGGAGCCAGTTGAGCGCATCCAGGTGAAAGACCTGCGTAACCACCAGCAGCAGGATCAGCATCAAGGCCAAGCCCAGCAGCACCTGCGCACCGCGCGTACCTCTGAAGAACAGGAAGATGTAGTAGAAAACGACGGCGAGCAGGAGAATCTCGAGCATGCCCGAGAACCCCGGTATGTGTATCTGGTTAAGAAACTGCATCGCCAGCCTGTTCTGCACCGAAGATAGCCATGAGCCGTGCCACATCGCAAGATTCCTTTACATCGTGCACACGGATGACTTGGGCACCGCGAAGGATCGCGTAGGCCGCACCCCCCAGGCTGGCAGACAGCCGATCCCCCATTTCACGGCCGGTAATCTTGCCGAGGAAGCTCTTCCGGGACAACCCGACCACGACCGGCCGGCCCAAAGCGCACAGCCGGTCCAGATGAACCAGCAGGCTGACGTTGTGCTCTACCGTCTTGCCAAATCCTATGCCCGGGTCAATCGCCAGCGTCTCGGGATCGAGCCCCGCCGCCACCAAGTCCTGTATCCGCCGCCCCAGATAGGCACCGACCTCGGCCACCACATCGTCATAGCGGGGCGACGCCTGCATCGTTTGTGGCTCACCCAACATGTGCATCAACACCACGCCCGCCCCGTGCCGCCGCGCAACCTCTGCCATCTCCGAGTCACCCGTCAACGCCGTGACATCGTTGATGATGCGAGCTCCACATCGTAAAGCTTCCCTCGCGACCACCGCCTTGCGCGTGTCCACGGAGATAAGCACATCGCTCTCCCGGCGCACCGCCTCGATGACCGGAACCACGCGGCGAAGTTCCTCCTCCACCGGCACAGGCAGCGCGCCCGGCCGCGTGGATTCACCACCGATATCCAGGATGTCCGCGCCGTCCTGTAACATCTGCAGGGCATGCTCGACGGCCGCCTCGACCCCCGTGTAACGGCCGCCATCGGAGAAGGAATCGGGAGTGACGTTCAAGATGCCCATGACCAGGGCTCGACCGGAAAGATCCACTTGTCGGTCACCGCAGCGCCATCGGATGGGCGGAGAGGTCTTCATCGGAAATGGGTGCGGGTCATCACCCGCCGCAAGCCACATCAAGCCGGCGCACTGGCCGGCGGTTCAACTGCCGCCGCAGGCGGCGGTGTGGGATTCTTCTTCTCGTCAACTTCCGCACGTTCCACTTCAGAAAGGATGCGGCCATGCTTGACGATCTCTTCCACATCGCGACCATCCAGGGTCTCACGCTCCAGCAGGAGCGTGGCCACCGTGTCCAGCTTCTCCCGGTGTTCGCGAAGCAGCCTCAGCGCTTCCTCGTGAGCTTCGTGAAGCAGACGCGAGACTTCCGCGTCGATCCGCCGCGCCGTTTCTTCACTGTATTCCTGGGAGCGCGAGACCTCACGCCCCAAGAAGAGCAGCTCCTCACGTTCCCCAAAACTCTGCGGGCCCACGGTCTCGCTCATCCCCCAATCGCACACCATCATGCGGGCGATTCTCGTCGCCTGCTTGATGTCGTTATGCGCACCGGTGGTAATGTCGCCAATCACGATCTCCTCGGCGCAGCGACCACCCATGAGGCCCGTCAGCATCCCAAGCAATTTTCCGCGACTCTCCGTATAGCGGTCCTTCTCCGGCAACTGCATGGTGGCGCCCAGCGCCGCGCCGCGAGGAATGATGGTAACCTTATGCAGCGGCTCCGCACCTTCCACCAGTGAAAGCACCACGGCATGCCCCGCCTCGTGATAGGCCGTCAGCCGTTTCTCCTTGTCATCCAACACCCGGCTGCGTCGCTCGCGCCCCCAACGAACCTTGTCGCGCGCCTCCTCCAAATCCTTCACCTCGATGGCTTCCGCGCCACGGCGCGCGGCCAGAAGGGCCGACTCATTGATGAGATTCGAAAGGTCGGCTCCCGAAAAGCCGGGCGTCCCCCGCGCCGCACGGCGGAGATCTGCATTCACTCCCAGTTTCACCTTGCGCGCGTGGATCTTAAGAATCGCCTCGCGACCTTCCAACGTCGGAAGATCAATCACGATCTGGCGGTCGAAGCGGCCGGGACGGAGCAACGCCGGATCCAGCACGTCCGGCCGGTTCGTCGCCGCAATGATGATGACACCTTCCTGCGTATCGAACCCATCCATCTCCACCAGCAGCGCGTTCAGCGTCTGCTCGCGTTCGTCGTGCCCGCCACCGATGCCGCTGAATCGACTCCGACCCACGGCATCAATTTCATCGATAAAGATGATGCAAGGCGCGTTCTTCTTGCCCTGCTCGAACATGTCGCGCACGCGCGACGCACCGACACCGACAAACATCTCGACGAAGTCGGAGCCGCTGATCGTGAAGAAGGGAACCTGCGCCTCGCCGGCAATGGCCTTGGCGAGAAGCGTCTTGCCCGTGCCGGGAGGACCCACGAGCAGCACGCCCTTGGGAATACGCCCGCCCAACCGCTGGAAGCGTTTCGGGTCCTTGAGGAACTCGATGATCTCCTCGACTTCTTCCTTCGCCTCGTCAATACCCGCCACGTCGTCAAACGTGATCTTGTTCTTGTCGCGCGTCATCAGTCGCGCGCGACTCTTGCCGAAACTCATCGCGCCACGCCCGGCCATCCGCATCTGGCGGACAAAAAGGAAATAGAGCAATCCGAGCACCAGGAGAAATGGCACGGCGCCCGAGACCACCTGCCATATGTAGGGATTCTGCGTCTTGAACTCGAACTCGACGCCCTTCTCCACCAACAGCTTGGTCAGGTCATCCGTCCCATGCACTTCCACGCGGAACTTGCGCGGACGGCCCGAGGCGCCGTCGGCTTCCACCATCTCGCCGCGGACGTACTGCAACCCCGAGACGTCCATCACAATCTCGCACTTGCGGACGCGACCCTGCTCCACGAGACGTCGGAAATCCGTGTAGGTGAGTTTTTGACGCTTGTCCTGCCCTTGGGAGAAGACTTGGAAAACGGTCAGAAAAAGTGCGAGGAGAAGCAGCCAGAGGGCCATGCCGCGTATCGGCAGCCCCGGCTTGCCTGATCCCGTATCTTTGCGATTGGGGGTGGTTGGTTCCATGTTCTACTTCAGACGCGAACGCAACCATTGCGTTCAAAGTCGTGTAGAAACTAACACTCCGGCAGGCACAATGCAATGGGTATGAGACCATCCGCACCGCAGATGCTCAGGGCGCACTGATGCGCAGGCGCACGCAGCGATCCCCCGGACCACGGACTTCCCAGCCCTGCGCCACCCGGTAGCCGGGCAGCCAGATGATCTCACCCCGACATTCCAGCAGCGGAACTTGCCCGCGTTGATCAACGGGCACCTTCAGGTCGGTCAAAATGTCCTGAATCTTCTTGGAGCCCTTCATGCCCAGCGGCCGGATACGGTCGCCCGGCTGCCACGAGCGGATGAAGACCGGCTCCTTTCCCACCGCCGCTCGGCTCACGGTGGCCGTGGAGGGATAGCGGCCCACGCGCGCTGTGCGCTCACGTACGATGCCGGTGGCGTATTTCGCATCAATCCGCAGGGCCGGCTCGCTCAGGCGTGTGACACCGGGGATTCGAAGGGACACGCAAAACCCCTTCTCGCGTTTCGCGGGCACGCGTTCGACCCGCAACCGATCATATGCACGCACCACCCGCCAGTCACCCGGCAGGGCAGCCGACTTGGTTCCCCCTCTCGCCGCCAACAACTGTTCCACCCGTTCGCCCACATCGTAATCCACCACGTCCGGCGGCAACCCACAATCGACCAGCCACGCTCGCACCACGCGGCGACGCACGGCCAGCGTCAACGCCTTCAGACTCCGGACCGACAGCACGCCATGGCTGAGCGTGCATGAACGCAGCGCTTTCTGCGCCTCGGCATCCATCCACTCGTTTTCACCCGCCATGATGTCCGACGTGCGACGCAGGGTTTCGCGCAGTCTCGGGCTGAGCTGCTCTTCCAGAAAAGGAAGCACTTTGTGTCGAACACGGTTGCGGAGAAATCGCAGTTCGCGGTTGGTTCTGTCCTCCCGCCAGCGCAGGCGGTGCTTCTTGAGAAAGGCCACGGCCTGGGCATGAGAGACCTCGCGCATCGGCCGCACCACCGGCATGCCGTCGCTCATCGTCCGAAAAGGAATGCCGGTCAACCCGCGCGATCCGGCGCCGCGCGCCAGCCGGAGCAGGATGGTCTCCACCTGATCATCCGACGTGTGCGCCGTGGCAATGCACGTCGCGTTCAGTTTCCGGGCGGTCCGCACCAGAAAGGCATACCGCGCCTCTCTCGCGGCCATTTCCAGCGAAGTCTTCGACAGCCGCGCCGACGCCGGCACATCAACCCGTTCATGGACGCACGGCAGCCCAAGCTTCCACGCCAACTGTTTCACGAAGGTGGCGTCAGCCGCGCCGGCCGGCCCGCGAATGCCATGATCGAGATGCGCCACGATAAGGGAAATCCCCAGGCGACGCCGGAGATGGTGCAACGCGTAAAGCAAGGCAACGGAATCGGCGCCACCGGAAACCGCCACGACAACGCGATCGTCGCCCCTCAGCAGGGCATGCTTCTGAATCGTGTCGGTAATGTTGCGCAGCATAAACTCGTTCCCGCCCGGCCGGCGCGCGCGAACAGAGCCTCTACTCGATCCGCGCAAGCCCGTTCATGTAGGGCCGGATCACTTCCGGCAGCTCGATGGAGCCATCGGCCTGCTGATAGTTCTCCATGATGGCCACCACCAGCCGCGCCAGTGCCACGCCCGACCCGTTCAGGGTGTGAACATAGGCCGTCTTGCCATCCTTGTTCCGATAGCGAATCTGGGCGCGCCGCGCCTGGAAATCCTCAAAGTTGCTGCACGAGGAGACCTCGAGCCACCCCTTCTGCGCCGGCGCCCAAAGTTCGATGTCATAGCACTTCGCCGCGGAGAAACTCATGTCGCCTGTACACAACTGCAACACACGGTACGTCAGCCCGAGCCGCTGTAGAATGTCTTCCGCATTCGCCACCAGTTTCTCCAACTCGTCGTACGACGTTTCCGGTTCGACAAACTTCACCATCTCCACCTTGTCGAACTGGTGCACGCGGATCAACCCGCGCGTATCCTTGCCCGCCGCGCCGGCCTCGCGACGGAAACACGGCGTGTAGGCGGTAAGGTAAATCGGCAGCGGGTCGCGAATGATTTCGTCGCGATACAGGTTCGTCACCGGCACCTCGGCCGTCGGAATCAGGTAGAGATCGTCCGCCGGGATGAAATACATCTCCTCGGCCAGCTTCGGAAGCTGACCCGTGCCGCGCATCGAGGCGGAATTGCAGACAAACGGCGGCGAGATTTCCGTGTACCCGTGCTCGCGCGTGTGTACATCCAGCATGAAGCTGATCAGCGCACGCTCCAGCAGCGCGCCACGGCCGGTAAAGAGAGGGAAACCCGCGCCCGTCATCCGCGCGGCGCGTTCGAAATCGAACATCTTGAGCTTCGCACCCAGCGTCCAATGCGGGAGCGGTTCGAAGTCGAACGCCTTCGGCTCACCATGCTGACGCACCACCTGGTTATCCGCGGCCGACTTGCCGACCGGCACGCTGCTGTGCGGCATGTTCGGTATGAAGAGCATCGCCTCCTGCAGCTTCTGCTCGAGTTCGCGGACACGGCCATCCTTGGCCGTAACCTCATCGCCCAACGCCCGCATGTCCTTCTGCGCAGCGCTGATGTCCTGCCCCGCTCTCTTCAGCTCCCCCAACTGCTTGGACACCACGTTGCGCCGATTCTTCAGCGCTTCCACATCCGACAACAGGGCGCGACGCTCCCGGTCCAGGGCCAGCACGCCGTCCAAATCAACCTCGACGCAACGCGCCGCAAGCGCGCGACGCACATCTTCTTCCCGCTCACGGATTATTTTGATGTCCAACATGGTTTGGGTTCCGAATGGTCGGCATTACTTCTGCTGCAGCATCTCGCTCAAACTCTTGACCTTGAAACCATGGGCCACCAGGCTCTGCTCCGCCCGATCCTGGCATGGCGGACAATAGTTGCGACCCTTGGCGTCGAGCTCTTCTTCGGTCGTGTAGACCCACATGGCGCACTGGGGATTCGGGCATGGCCCCATGCCCAACTGCATGCCAATGCTTTGCATCACTTGGCGATCGACGCGCCGGGCGAGGCGCTCGGCATCGTTGTCGGCCGGCTGCAGAGCCGTCACGTTAACCGCCGCCGCGCGAATATCGGGAAGGCTGACGCCGTGCGTCGTAACTTCCGGACCAAACCCCGCAAGGGCCACAACAAAGTCATCATCCGGCCCCATCAATCCAGCCGCAAGCCGGGCCGTATCCTCCAGCGTCGCGGCACCCGCTGCCTGCGCAGGGAGCACGCGAACCGGTACGCGAAGATTGGACGCCACGAACGCGCGAATACGTTCGACCAGCGCATCATCCACGGCACCGATCTTCACCAGCGCGATGGCCTTCTCTCCCGCCGGAGCCGGAGCCGCATCCGTTGCAGGAGCAGCTTCTTCAGAAACTGGAGTCTCGGGCAAAGCAGGCATATCCGGGTCCATCGGCAATGCCGGCATGGCAGACACTGCGGCCTCTACGGGGGCGACCGTATCCGCGGTCCGCGGCGCCAAGTCGTCCTGCGCCCACGTCGCACCGGCCACCGCCATCACGCCCACCATCACCATCGTCACGATCATGCGCATTGCTTGTTTCCTCCTGGATATCGGATTACACACCCCCGCGGGTGACATCCACACAACATCGCCACACATTATTAGGAGAAGAAGAGCGCAAATGCAACCTGCCGCTGCATCAACCAGCCCGCTCAGGGACTGCCAATCACACGTTGGATGGTCCTCGCATAGTCTGGATGACTGCGGATCGTCTTCAGGTAGGATTCGTTGCCCTGCATCCAGTAACCCATCTGCTCCGTGTGCGTCTGCGCCAGCCGGGTAAGCATCGGCCAGGCCTTGTCCATGAGGCCCTCTTCCACGTAGGCGCAGGCCAATGCAAATACCGTTTGACCATCGTTCGGATCAATCTGCCGGGCGATCTCCAGAATCGGCGCTGCCTCGGCAAATCGCTTCATGCCCATCAGCACGTAGGCGTAGTTGTACTGTACCGACAACATATCCGGGTGCCGGCTTGCCGCATCCTTCAAAATCGTCAGCGCGCTGTCCATGTCGCCCTGCTCAAACCGGCACCGCGCCAGATCCATGCGGAGTCCAAGCGCTTGCACGCCCATCCCCATGAGCCGCCGGATTTCGGCTTCGGCCTTCGCCCACTGCTTGGCCAGGAGGGCGTCACGCGCCAGCTTGATGTCACTGGCGATCTCGTCGATGTGCGCACCCGCGCCCTTGCCCAGCGTCATGTCACACAAGGTCACGTAGCCGCTCTCTTTCAGCGCCATGAGATAATCCGCGCGATCCGCATCGAGCCAGTTGACCATGGAGATCAATTCTTCCGTGCTCAGCGTCTCCCATGGTCCCGGCACGAGCTTCTGATCCCCTCGCGCGATCTGCAGACAAAGGTAGTTGAACTGTGCCGTGAGATAGTTCGGCTCAATCTCGAAAACCTTGCGCAGCAGCGCATCCGCCTCGGGCAACTTCAGCAACCGGATCAGCACGCCGGCCCGGCCCGAGAGAAACGGCACACTGTCCGGATAGACCTTCAGCACCCGGGCAAAATACTCATCCGCCACCGCAAAGCGGCGGGCCAACGCGGCATAGGCCGCCGCTTTGCGCAGCAGCGTCATGTCTTCCGGCGCCAGCTCCAGCCCGCGCTGAATCTCGTTCAGGGCGCGGCTCCAGTCTTGCTGGCGCGCAAAGGAATCGGCCTCGTTGGCATACTTCATCACCACATCACGGGGAACGGTGGCAACGCCCGACGACGCAGGCACCGTCGAGCCCGACGGCGGCGCGCCACGGCGATTCTCGAGCGGCATCGGGAACCGTTTCATTTCAACGTGATAGAATTTGCCGTCGGGCCCGGCCTCGGTTTGCTCCTTGTCCAGCGTGTCCACCATCAGACCGTCGACGGAAAAGATGGAATCGGATTTCTCGGTCACCAGCGCCGCTGGTGCAAGGTACGCGGCGAGCAGCAGCCCCGCCGGATACAGCCACAACATTCTGCGCCACACAATCATTCAGGCCCTCTTCGGAAAACGCGGCCGCATTTCCCGCCGACAAACCTAGCGCCGCCATCTGCAAAATGCAATATGGCTCAACCCGCCACCAACCGCGCGAGATCTTCCGGCGTCACCCCGGCCAACGAATCCACCACGCGCGTGGCACCGGACAACTTGTCCGCCTTGTAGCTGTTGGCCACGGCAAGCACCTTCAATCCGGCCCCGGCTGCCGCCTCGATCCCCGCGGGCGTATCCTCGATGGCCACGCTGTGACGCGCATCGATCACCCGCCCGGCAACTTCCGCCAGCCGCTTCACCGCCAGCCGGTACGACGACGGATCCGGCTTGCTCACCGCCACCTCGTCCGCCGTCACCATCACCTTGAAGCAATCCCGCAGCCCAAGCTTCCGCAGGATCGGCTCCGCATCCCGTCGCAGGGCGCCGCTGCACAAGGCCACCGGCACTTCACGATCCAGCGCTCGGATCAATTCCACCACCCCGGGATATGGCTCCGCGCCCCGCTCCTCGGCCAACGCCTCAAACGCACGTGCCTTGGCATCGATCAGCGCGGGCAATTCCGCATCCTTCACCCGCTTGCCGCTCTGCCGGAACGCCTGCCGGATCGCATCGCGATCGTCGAAGCCGAGGTAAAACTCGATATAGTCGTCCCACGTGAACGCGATGCCAAGCGGCTCGAGAATCCGCTGGAATGCGGCACAATGCAGCGGCTCGGAGTTAACGATCACTCCGTCAAAATCAAAAATAGCCGCTTCAAGCCGGGACGCTTTCATGTGCAAAAACTGCGTGGGAATGTAGCATCGGAAATGCGGCCTGTCACGCGTTGCGCGACCGATGCCCCATCGTCTTGGCCAGCAGGGGCCGGAGTTGCTTCAACGTTCGGGTGTTCAGCACGTTCTTCTTCTCCAGCCAGCCGCGCCGCGCCTGGCCGACGCCGTAGCGGATGTAGTCGAGATCCATCGTTCCGTGCGCGTCGGTGTTGATGCTGACCAGCACCCCCTCCTCCCGCGCAAGCCGGCAAAACGCGTCGCTCAGGTCGAGCCGCAACGGATGCGAGTTGAGCTCGATGTAACAGCCGCACTCGCGCGCCTGCTGAATCACCCGACCCACATCCACGTCGTACGGCTCACGCTCCAGCAGAAGCCGGCCCGTCGGATGACCGAGCATCGTGAAGTACGGATTCTCCATCGCTCTCAAAATCCGGGCGGTCTGCTTCTCCCCGGAAAGCTTGAAGAGGCTGTGCACCGAACCCACCACAAGGTCCAGTTCCTGCAACACCGAATCCGGCAAATCCAGTTGCCCGTCTTCGAGGATGTCCACCTCGATGCCCTTCAGCACCCGGAAATCCCCATGCTCCGCGTTGAACGCATCGATCTCCGCGACCTGCTCGAGCACCCGTTTCTCGTCCAATCCCCCTGCCATCGCCAGCCGCTTGGAATGCTCGGTGATCGCAATGTACTCGTAGCCGCGCCGCCGCGCCGTGTCCACCAGTTCGCCGATCGTATTCTGACCATCCGACGCCAGCGTGTGCATGTGCAGGTCGCCCCGAATATCGTCGATCTCGACCAGCTTCGGCAACGCCCCCTCCTGCGCGGCCCTGATCTCACCCATGTTCTCGCGCAACTCCGGGGGAATGAACGGCAGGTCCACGGCCTTGTACACATCCTTTTCCGTCGCGCCCGCGACATACTCCTCACCGCGAAACACCCCGTACTCGTTCACCTTCAGTCCGCGCTGCTGGCCCATCTTCCGGATGGCAATGTTGTGCGCTTTGCTGCCGGTGAAATAGTGCAGCGCCGCACCGAAACTCTCGCGCGCAACCACCCGCAGGTCCACCTGCAGGCCGGAACGAAGCACCACGCTCGACTTGGTGTCGCCCTTGGCCAACACCTCCTTCACCTCGTCGTACGCGACAAACTGCTCCACGACCGCGCTCTTCGCACCAGCCACCACCAGCACATCAATATCCCCTACCGTCTCTTTCGCCCGCCGGTAGCTCCCGGCCAACTCGACCCGCTTCACCCCGGGCACGTCCTCGAGAAATTGACGCAGCGCCTCCGCGTAAGGCGCCACCGCCGCGCGCAAGAACCGCCGCCCCTGGTCGGCATGAATCTGAATCGCGTCGAGAATCTGCTGCTCCGTCTTCTCGCCAAAGCCTTCCAACTCGCGGACACGCCCTTCCCGCGCCGCGACCTCAAGTTCGTGCACGGACTCAATCTTCAACGCCTTCCAGAGGATCTTCACCCGCTTCGGCCCCAGGCTGGGCAATCGCAGCAGTTCGACGATCCCCGCAGGCACTTCCTTCCGGAGCTTGTCGAGCGTCGGCGTCGTACCGGTCCGCACAATGTCTTCGATCTTCTTCGCCAAATCCTTGCCGATGCCGGGCAACGCCGTCACGCCCTCGCCCTGCTCCACCATCTGCTGCAGTTCGCGACTGAGATCGAGCACGGTGCGCGCGGCATTACGATACGCGCGAATGCGGAAAGGATTGTCGCCGGAGATGTCGAGGAGATCGGCGATTTCGCCGAAGACAGAAGCAATGTCGGCGTTATGGATCGGCATGATGCCGCCTCCCCGCCGCGCCGCCGCGCAGATTTTCCAACCCTTGGAAAATCACGTCTTGAATTTTCCAACCCTTGGAAAATTCGGCGCCACCCGGGCGGCTGCTGACCCACCACACGTTCATCGCCTGACTAGCGTACCACGCCGCACCACGCCTGCCGAGAACAAACGGGCCGTCAACCCTTCACGCAGATCAGCGGCCGCAGGCGCGCGACCTTGCGCGCGAGACCGGCCGCATGCGTGGCCTCGACCACGGCACTGACATTCTTGTACGCGCCCGGTGCTTCTTCGGCGACGCCGCGGGGCGATTTGCAGCGGATGATGATGCCGCGCCGGCCAAGCTCATCCATCACGTCTTTCCCCTGCCACTGCTGCGTCGCCTGTGTTCGGCTCATTTGCCGTCCCGCGCCGTGACACGCCGAAGCAAAGGCCATACCCATGCTCTTCGTCGTCCCCGCAAGAATGTAGGACGCTGTCCCCATCGTGCCGCCGATCAGCACCGGCTGCCCCACCCCGCGCAGCGTCTCCGGCAACGATGACTCACCCGGTCCGAGCGCGCACGTCGCACCTTTGCGATGCACAAACAGGTGCTTCTTCTCGCCGTCGACGACGTGCTCTTCCTCGCGGCACGTATTGTGCGACACATCGTAAAGCAGCGGCATATCGCCACTCCCCACCAGCGGCGCGAGTGCCTCCCGCACGAGGTGCGTGATGATCTGCCGATTCGCCAGCGCGCAGTTGATGGCCGACCGCATCGCGCCCAAGTACGACTGCCCGACGGGCGACCGGATCGGCGCACAGGCAAGTTCGCGGTCAGGCAGCCGGATACCGCTGGCAGACGCCGCCATCAGCATCTTCTTCGAATACTCCGTCGCCACCTGGTGCCCGAGCCCGCGCGAGCCGCAGTGGATGCTGACGGCGATGCCACCCAATCGCAGGCCAAAAGCCGTCGCAGCCGCCTCGTCGAATATCTCGGTGACTTCCTGAACTTCGAGGTAGTGATTGCCCGACCCCAGCGTGCCCATTTCCTCTTCCTGCCGCTTTCGCGCCTGCGGCGAAATCTCGGACGGGCGCGCGCCTTCGACACAACCGCGCGATTCAATCCGATCCAAGTCGGCCAACGCACCGTATCCCTGCTCGACAGCCCACCGCGCACCGCCCGTCAGCATCGCTTCCATCTGCTGCTCGTTCAGCCGGATGCGACCGGTGCTGCCGACACCGGCGGGCACCTTTCGGAAAAGCGCCTCGGCAATCTTCTCGCGGATCGGCTTCAACTTGTCGGTCGTCATGCCGGTCAGCATGGTGCGCACGCCGCAGGAAATATCGAACCCAACCCCGCCGGCAGAAACCACACCACCCGCCTCCGGATCGAAAGCACCGACGCCGCCGATCGGAAAGCCATAGCCCCAATGCGCGTCGGGCATGGCGAACGACGCCTTCACGATGCCGGGCAAGGTTGCCACGTTGGAGACCTGGTCGCATACCTTGTCATCCATTTCGCGGATGAGCTGCTCATCCGCGAAAAGTACGCCGGGCACGCGCATCGAGCCCTTCGGTTCAATCCGCCATTCATACTCACCCACCCGCGTTAGTCTTGCTGTGTCCATCTTCCACTGGTCACTGGATACTTCTCACTGGTAACTTCTCCCCCTCACACATCCACCACGCATTGCGCGATCCAAAGACCGTCTTCTGTCTGGCGCACGACGAGCTCGTGGTAGGTCGCGGCCTTCACTTCGACCGCGGGGCGATGCCGGGCCGCACTGATGGGCTCGCCCCAAATGCGCGCGCGAAGTGTGGGCGGGTGCACCCAAATATCAAACCGGCTGAACAGCATCTTGCGCGTGGATATTTCATAGATGAGACGATTGAGCCAGTCGACAAAAAGCATCTCCTCATCGTCCGCCTCACAGTTCACCTCGAGCGGCTCGCGCGCAACGATCTTGCGCGGATCGGTAATGACGGCGGTGAGGGCGAGCGCGGCCTGTTGAAAAGCCTCGTCACGCGTCGCGCCGATTCCGCGGACGCCGATGTCAGCCTGATGCGCAAAGTGCTCCCAGCGGGGCTTGGTCATGGCCGCCTCTCCGGCAGGGATTATAGCCCTGCGACAGAAACCCACAAGCTCCTGGTTTCCCGGCGCGGGTGAGCACAACTGAAGATCGTTGGTGATGCGCGCGCAGAGCAATCAGGAGGAGAGAGGATGCGCAATGAAGCTATGGCACCAGCTTGAGTTCGCCCAGATCGAGGCGATCGACTTCAATACGGTAGGACCAGTTGATCTTCGCGGACGCGGTGCGGGCCTTGTTGACCGTGTGCACGGCAAAGGAGAACGGGATGACCCGGTCCGCGACGGCGTTGGTAATGCCGAGGAACGCCCACGGGATCCGCGCCTCAACCGTATACGAGCCGCCGGTCTCGGCCGGATTCACCCGGCTCGCCACTTCTGCCCCCTCCGGCACGGTGTTCTGGAACCACGCGTAGATCATAGCTTTCCCGTCGGGACCGGAGGGACTGAGACCGATCTGAAAATCCTTGGGGTCGGCCCACTTGAAGCCGTCGTTTTGCGCGTCGACAAACAGCTCGATGGCGTCATCTTTGTAGAGTTCATTCGCGGGCGCCTCACAGACGATCTCGTCGTCCTGCACGTCGGCCGCCACGTAAAGGTTGGTTTCATCCCACGCAAAGTGAAATTGCCCTTGGAACCGCTGCTTCATCGGCGGCACGCCAAACTCTGACTGGTCAGGATAGCGGACCGTGTCGCTCCCCTGCTGCGGCCAGTCGGACAAATCACCATCGAGTACCGGTGGCACGGAAACATGCGGCACATCGAGATGACGACCGACTTGAGCCTTCGCCTTCATCTGCCCAAGCCCCGGTTCGTAAATGGAAACGTTGGTGCCACCCTCGGGGTTGGCAAAGTCCGGAATGCTCTTCAACGCAGATTGCACGCCCGGATCGGCCGTGAAGTAACGCCGCACAAGACCGTTCTCGAGGAAGTTGGCCAGGCTCAGGAACAACATCGATTGGTCGAGCACGAGATAACCGTCCGCAACTTTTCCGCTGACCTGGTTGATGCTGTCGCGGAAACCGAAGTTGTAGGATTGGCCGTTCTCGACCCACGGCGCGCGGGCACCCATGCGCTGGAGCACGTAGAGATTGTTTACGACCTCGCGCGGAAAGTCTTCGATCGCAAGCACGCTCGCATGCGGTGTCACCACGTCATCCCGCAGCACGCCCCAACCCAGGTAACCTCCATCGGGATTGACCGAAGCCGACCAGCCCCAGACGGGCAAGCCCAAGGCATCCGCGTGGCGCATGTTTTCGTAGGCAAAGTTCGCGGCTGACCGGCCCACCAGCGTGTTCTTCTCGTTGAGGAAGATGCCGTTCAGATACTGCATGAACAATCCGCCGCCCACCCACCCCGGCGTGAGTACCTTCACGTGATAACGCTCGTCCACTTCTCGCTTCAGATTCGCCCACAGTTCGGGCGGCGTGTCTCCCGAGGCCACGGCCATGAACGCCGCAGACCGACTGTCGGTGGCAAGCATATCCACACGCCAGTCGGGGTTGAACTGCTGCTTCTTCATGTCGAAACCGCCGTAGAGCTGCACGGCATTCGTGTCATACAACCCGGCCCAATCCATGTTGTCCACCAGCTTTTGAAAGCGGGCTCGCAACGACGGAAAGGCCTGCGCGGCCGCCACGAGTCCCATGGCGTAGTTGCCGCTATCCACCAGCGACACCCACGTATCGTCCTCCGACGGCTTGAAGTCCGCCACGCCGTGCCAGCACTGGGCAAACCCGTGCCACGTCGGGAACTGCTCCAAACCGTCGAGCACCTTCCGGGCGCGCATCTCTGCTTCCTCGGCACTGATGAACCCCATGTCGCGCGCGGCAGCCAACGCCGCAAGATAGAGGCCGAGGTTGGTCGCGGAGGTGTTCTTGCCGCGGCTGCTGTCATCGTAAGGCAAACCCGTATCCGGATGGACGAAATACGCGATGCAATCCCACGTCTCGCGCGCGAGCTTGCGAAGATAGTTCATGTCTGCGCGGTCAAGTTCGCGGGCGGTCTGCTTGAAGCCCGCGAGACGCATTGCCTTCTCCACTTCCTCGTTGTCCATGAACCATTTCCAGACGTTGCCCGAGCGATGGTTCTCAATCGCGATCAGTGTCGCGCCGACATCGATGCCGATGTATCCGTCACCCGACCAGCGCGTGTTCGGGTTGAAAGCGTCGAGCGGACCGTATTTGTCCCACGAGATGTCGCGGTATTTCGTGTAGATCTCGCGCAACACCGGAATCGTCAGCTCCGGCGTGAAAGCGACGGACCCACCCGCCGAGCAGGGAACCACCGTGCCGTCGATCGGATACTCGACGGTGGGCGGCGGTCCACCCCACACCATGTACCCCTTCGGGCCCTTGGACGCGGTCACCCCCCAAAGATTTTCGCTGTAGAGCGGAAACTTAGCCTTGAGATCGATGCAGAAAGCTCGATGCGCCTTTGTCGCCAGCACGCTGTTCTGAAAGTAGTCGGCCAGCGCATCGCGTTTGCCGCGGAAGTCCACCCACCCGTGGGAATACTGATGCAGGAAGAGCGGCACCGCCTGCACATAGGTCATGTCCTTGTACGTGTAGGCAGGACGCTGCCACGCGTACCAACTCTCGGGCGGAAGTGCATTGGTCGGTGCGCCGATTCCCAGCAGGTAGAGCACCATGTGCTCGCTGTAGACATTCCAGCGATACTTGATGAACCCGGCACCGGGCGTCCACCCCATGCTGAGGGTCTTGCTGTCGTCCATCAGCCACGGCCATTCGACACGCGCGTAAAGTTGATTCACTAGGTCGGCAATGACGCCATCCTTGAAGTAATTCCTGCACGTCAGCGCGCCCGCGAGGAAGAGCGCCGTGTCGATCGACGACACCTCGCTGTCCCACGCCACCTTGCCCGTGCTCATGTCGATGAAATGATAAAACCAACCATGCTCATGCGCGGCCAGGTCCCACATCGAACGGAGCGTGGTGCGCACACGTTCCAACGCCTGCTCGCGCGTGATCCAACCGCGGGAATCCGCTATGCAGATTGCCGTCAGACCGAATCCAACAGACGCCACGCTGCAGGCGGAGTTGTTGGGCTGGTTGCCCGCGGGCGCGTTGTCGGCAATGAATCCGGTTTCCGGGTTGGCTTCCTTCCAGAAGAACTCAAACGATTTGCGCTCGTAAAGATCGAGCAGTTCATCATCCGACAGCGGCAACATCGCTTCCCACGCCAAGGCGCTTTGCCCCGCAGGCCTAAGATCTGCGGCGAAATTCCAACCGCCGCCATCGTCAAAAATCTTGAGCAGAAGCGTGTTGCGTCCCTTCTGCATCTTGAGGTGCACCTGGTCCTGGCTGAACTTCAGGCCGCGCAGCACATCCTGCACGAGAACCTGCCGCCCGTTCCACCACGCCATCACGCTGTCGTCGCTGCCAAGGCCGAGCACCACATCGCCCTCGCCTTCGGATTCGATTTCAGCAAAGGCAAATGCGACGGCCTTGTCGGTCATGCCGCAGAGCGATTCCTGCTCCAAATCCACAAGATCGTTCGTGGTCTGAAAGACCTTCCAGGCCCGTCCATGAATCCCGGCTTCCTGCGGCGCCAGCGCCCCCTCATCATCCACGACATCATCCAGCAGCCGCTCGGCCGGAAACGGACCGCAGATGTACCACTTGCGAATGAACGTGCCGGACGGATTCCGCACCTCGCTGTCGTCCTGAGCCCACGACGCAGCCGCCGCGGCCGTCACAAGCAGGCTCGCCAGCACTCTTCTGAACATGAAACTGTATCGCGTCACTTGTTCTTCGCCTTCCGTAGATACTTCAAAGCGTCTTCGATCCATTCGCGATTTGCACCGACCTGCCGGCTGATTTCGTCCGGCTTGCCTGCCCACGTCAGCGGGTCGAACAGGAACGCCACATGTGTTCCCCTTGCAACCACGGCTGCATCACCGGTCTCAAATTGGCGGAGTACCTTCAACCGGGCCACGGCCTCGGGCGCGTCGGCATCACCCGGCTTCAACTTCAGCCACCACGTTGTGCGGCCCGTAGCCGACTCGGTCCCGGGCATGACCACCAGGGCATCGCGCGCCACACCCCCGCTGACCAGGATCATGCCGAACAGGCGCACCCACGATGCGGACGGGAGTTCGATACGAGTCAGCACCTTGGAGGAATCCAGCGGGATCACGACACGCGTCAGGTACCGGCCATTCCACAGCAGCCCTTCGTTCATCGCGGGCGCAAACCGCATATCGCTGATCGCAGGCCCCATCGGCTGCCGCACGCGCGTCCCGTCCTCATACTCCAGGAAACAGAACGGCGCGGCGTCGCCCCCACCGGATCCGGCAAGCACTTCGAGTCGCGTATAGTGGCCCGGAGAGACCGACACCACTTCGCCGCCACAGGGTACCGCGCGGTCGTAATCCTTATCCGCCAGCAGCGGCCACGGCGAGTTCGTCCGACCGGAAGCCATGAGATCCGGCATGGCATGACCAAGGAATGTGGTCGCCCCGTTGGTCAGAACCACCCGGTAATATGATTCAAACACGTCATTCGAAGTCACCCCAAGCGACGCGAGATACCAGGGGTCCGTCCCCTTCATAAAATCATCACGTACGCCGACCGGGCCAAAGGTGATGGTCTTCTTCTGCTGGAGAGCCATGCGGTCTTCGGTACTCAGGATCTCGGAAACGGTCGAAAGCAGAAGGATCGGCTTGTCGTCGCGGGGCAGCGTCTTCGTGAATGCGAAACCGCGCCACAGTTTCCGGAAATCGCGCGTAACCAGCGCGGCGAACTTCCGGCCCGTCTCGGCGTCGCCCGCGCTCAGCCCATCCCAATGCTCATCAATCCGCCGCCTCAACGCATCAAGAAACGGCTGCTCCCAAATCGCCACCCACGACTTCAGTTGCTGGAAGCCGGGCCGGTGGGTCGCATTCGCATAGTCCGGGTAGTAGATCCAAACCTGCGGCTCGGGATCGGCCAGCGGCGCGGTGAAGGCTTGGTTGATCGCGTCGCCGACAAGCGCCATCGGCTTCTTTGTCGCGTCATCGCGAAGATAACCGAAGTCACCCTCGGGCACCTTGTCGTACAACTTGAAGTAGCCGTAACCACTGACCCACGGCAGGACGTTCAGGAGCGAGAACTCCTCCGCATAGGTGCGCGCTGCGGTCGCTTCGTTGGTGGGCACGATCCACGCATAGGCGGTCACGGGCGGCTTCTGTTCCAGCGTTGCGGTACGGAACCCCGTCTCACTGATGTAAACCGGACCACCCTGCATGTCGTAGTGCCACCGCGTTTCATAGATCAACTTGCAGAGCCCCGGAAGGTCGCGATCGAAATCCTCCTTGCCGTTGTAGTGCACGGGCGACATGAAGGCTACGCCTGCCGACAGATCGGGATTCGTATCCGGAATGCACTCCGGATGCTCGGTCGTCGGCGTCACAAGCACCCCCGGCACGCGCGACTGCTGGAAGGCCACAAGCTCCTTCAGGAAATCCGCCGCCGTCCACAGCGTGTAGCGATACACGTCCACGCGGGCCGGATGATTCTTGAGTTTGCGGAAGACGCCGGCCTTCAGCAGATCGGGATCCTTCAGCACGTCATCGAACGAAGCGTAGTCGGTCTGCCACGCGGCGTTCAGTTCGGCGATGCTTCCATAGCGGGCTTCAAGCCATCGCGGGAAGTACGCGACCGCGTGGGGCCGAAGCTTGGGCAGGTCAAACCGCAGTGCTCCACCCCAGTCGAGTTGGAAGAGCCAGCGATGATCCATGTCGATCGCCAGCACGCTCGGATGACCTTTGATCTGCGCGAGAAAGTTGGTGTAGGTCTCCTGCGCCATGCTGCGGAACTTGGGATCCATGTAGTCCGGGTATTCCTTCAAGTCCCCGGGAAAGTCCGGCAGAGAGTAGTAGGATGTGCGGAAGTAAACGGCCAACTCGTTCTCGTCGCACCACGTCAGCATCTCGGGGATGAGCTGGTCGCCGTACAGGTTGAGCGTGTTGAACCCAAGGTCCTTGATGCGTTGCAGTTCCTGCACAAGCCGCTCGGAGGTCAGCGGCCCGGATAGCGGCCCGCGTTCGGGACCATAGGCCCAAACCACACCGACGGATTTGAAGGGCTGGCCGTCGGGAGCTATCAGCGCGGGGTGCCCCTTGACCTTGCCGACCTTGAATTGCGTACCCGGTTCCCAAGCCCCGGACGCTTTGAAAGCGCTTACGTAAAGCAGCGCAACGATCGACAATCGCCAGCCTAGTTTAACATGCATGAATCGGATTCCAGGGGTCTGCCGGCTCACATCTTGTCGAGCCGTATCGTCTTCGCGTTGGTGCCGGTGACCGTACTGGCACGTTCAACGATTTCCGTTTTCAGAACCTGAAGCGCTGCGGGTTTCTTGCCGTCGATCAGGTCAAAAGCTGTCTTCGCCGCTGCACGCCCGAGGTCCCGTGTAGGCACGTGCACCGTCGTCAGGCCGACGAAGCGCGCCGACTCAATGTCGTCGAAGCCAACAACGGGAATCTCGCGCGGTACCGACTTGCCACGCCGCTTGAGTTCCTCGATGGCACCAAAAGCCATTTCGTCGTTGCCGGCAAACACCGCGTCGAATGGAATGTTGCGCGTCATCAAGTCTCGAATGCCGCGCGCGCCGCCTTCCCTCTTGAAATCTCCCATCACTTCCAGCGCGGGGTCTAGAGATATACCGGCTTGCTTCAGCGCATTGCGAAATCCCTGCGCGCGTTCCTCGGCATCGTGACTGTCAGCCGGGCCACGGATGTGCGCTATCGCATGGCGGTCATGCGCCAGCAACAGGCGTGTCGCATCTGCCGCACCACCCGTGTTGTCAAAGAGAATGGACGGGATGTCCTTCGAGGGTGACTTTCGCGCCACGCAAACAACGGGCAACTTCCATTCCGCCATCTGTATAAGTTGGTCATCGGAAACCGTGGAGGCGATGGTGACCACCGCATCCACCCGACGATGAGTGATCAACTGCTCCACCGTGGCTGACTGCGGTCGCGCGCCGCCAAGGAAGACAACCAGAAGGTGATATCCCCTCTGACTGGCAATCTCATCCATTCCCGCCAAGATTTCAGGAAATACACCGCCCGTGATATCGGGCAGGGTCACCGCAAGGGTTTCAGTCGAATTCTTGGTCAACGACCGCGCAATGAAGTTCGGCGCGTAGTTAAGCGTTTTGATAGCCTCAAGAACACGCTCTTTGGTCGATTGATTGACCAAAGGGCTGTTATTGATGACGCGGGAAACCGTACTCCGCGACACGCCACACTGTCGCCCAACATCCTCAAGAGTAAGGCTCATAATGACCGTCCTGATTACGACTCTTTTTATGTTGAAACCGCTCACAATATATGCAAATGTCCCAAACCGTGTCAAGTCGAAGACTTGTCACGAACGGGACACACGAGGGTTTTCGGGGGTGTTCCGAGGTTCTTGTTGTCCACAATTCTTTCAAAGACCAAGCAGAAAAAGGAATCCAAGTGAAACGCAGCAACGTGTCAAAGGCGACGTGTACTGTCAGTAAGCAGTCTCTCTCTCTGAATGGAAAAGAGACCTTCCTCTACTCCGGCGAGGTGCATTACTTCCGCATCCCGACGCGGTACTGGGAGAAGCACATGAAGGCTCTTGTGGATGCCGGCTGCAATGCCGTCTCCACCTACGTTCCATGGTCATGGCATGAATTCGAGGAAGGCCGATTCGATCTCACCGGCCGCACACACCCGGAACGCAACATCGCAGGCTTCGTCGACCTCGCCGCAAAGCACGGCCTCCACGTGACCGTGAAACCCGGCCCGTATGTGATGGCCGAGACCACCGATCAGGGTATTCCGCTCTGGCTGACTCGCGACTATCCTGAAACGCTCGCGCTGGACGAGAACGGCACGCCGTGGGGTCCCGTATTCATCGCCTTCATGAGCCATATCTTCCGTGCCAAGGCCGAGAAATGGCTTCAGCTTTTCTCCAAGCAGATCGTGGTGCCGCGCCAGAATCGCAAGAAAGGCGCCGTCATCATGATGCAGCTCTGCAACGAGATCGGCATGTTCCAGTGGCTCGGCGCGCGTGGCGATTATTCCCCGTCCAACCTTGCCGCCTGGTGGATGTATCTCCGACGCCAATACCCCAACCTCGGCGACCTCGCCAAACTGCTCGACCGTGAACTCACGGACTACAGCGATGTGAAGCCGCCCAGTGCAATGTGCGACACCCGGCGCGATTTCGTGCTCTATCGCCTCTTCCACGATTTCCACCGCTGGGTTTATGCAGATTACGTGCAGTGGAACTGCCGCGCCCTGCGCGATGCGGGTGTTGCCGTTCCGCTCTTCACCAACGTCGGCGGCTGGGTCTTCGGCCGCGCGCACGAGTTCGCGCTCAACGGCACCTTCCACCGCGAGTCGGCCAAGGTGGAACCGGACGTGATCTTCGGTCTCGATCACATTCCTGAATTCGTGTCGCCACTCAACGTGCATGACGGCATCGTCGCCAACCAGACCGCCGCCGAACTGCAGGGCCGCCGTGGCCCCCTCTATTCCGCGGAACTGCAGTGCGGCAGCCGCGAGCACGGCGTGGAAACCTATCCCTCCGAGCTCGGGCTCTTCTACCGCCTGTGCATCGCCCACGGCCTGACCGGCATGAACTTCTACATGTTCGCCCAAGGCCGTAACCCCAAGGGCCGAGGCAGCGATGGGCCGATGTTCTACTGGTACAACGCGGTGAACTACAAGGCACAGCACCAGTCGAGTTTCCCGATGATTCAGGATCTCGGTGAGTGGTTGAAGTACAATGGTGAGTTTACGGTTCGCACGAAGCGGCCGGCCAAACTCGGCGTCGCCTTCTATCCTCACCTCTATGAAACAGAGTTTCTCGTCCCCATTCTCGGCAAGGGCACGAAGCTGAATGCGGCCAAGCTCGGACTCGCCACGGATCCCGTCGAGTTTCGGAACCGCGCCTACTTCGATGGCGTGATCCGGATCCTGACCAAGCAAAGCGTATCGTATGACCTCGCCGACCTGACCATCCGGTCCGTGGACGAACTGCTCGAGTACCCGACGCTTGTCCTGCTGACCAACGAAATCATGGACGCCGACACGCAGAAGAAACTCGTCGAATACGTGAAACGCGGCGGCAAACTGGTGGTGTTCCCCACCCTGCCAAAATACGACCGCGACTTCTCGCCCTGCACGGTCATGGCAGATGCCTTCCGTATCGCCACGCTGGGTCGCGGGTCGTCAAACCGCATCTACATGGACGGCCTCAAGGACATCCCCGTGCCGCAGCTTCCGTCGATCATCGACAGCCGCGGCGCCAAGGTCCTGGCGAAGGATGTGAATGGCAAGTGCGTCGGCGTTGAGAAGAAACTCGGCAAGGGCACGGTCCGCTTCTTCGGATTCTTCCTCCAATACTCGATCGAGGAGCATCCGTCGCTGTGGAGCGCCATGATGCAGTTGCCCCAGGTGGAACGCAACGTGTGGGCGGATGATGACAGCCTGCAACTTGAAGTCCGGCACGCCGACGGCGAAGGGCTCCTGTTCGCAGGCAACTTCCACCGCATGGCACGCACCTCGCGCATCAAGGCGAAGAACCCGCGCGGCGGCGAGCCGATTGATCTCGGCAAGGTCACCGTCGAAGCGGTGACCGGCGTGTTCATGCCCCTCCAGGCGGATGTGGCGCCCGGACTGACCCTGGTCTATGCGCTGGGAGAATTGCTGGATCGAAAGGCGATCAAGGGCGGCGCGCGCTTCGGCCTGCGCGGCCATCAAAACACCACGGGGCGCCTCGCTCTGCGGTCAAAGAAGCCTGTCACCGCGATCACCGTCGACGGCGTGCCGACCCGTCTCCATCGCAACGGCCAACTCTACACGGCCGAGTACCCGCAGAATGGCAAACGACAAGTGGTCGAAGTCAAGTCGTAGTCGGCGTCTCCATAAACGAAACGAACGGACGGGCGGGCTCGCATGAGCCCGCCCGTTCTTCTTCCAGCTCAAACGCATTCGCGAGTCTCTTGATCTACGCGCCCACCCCGCTTACACTAGCGCCCCATGGATGGGCGTTTCACGAATGAATCCGATGCCGTCGGCCAGATCAGCCGGCGCATGAAGAATCTGGGCACGCCACCGTTGGCCATCACCTCGTTCCTTCGGAACTACTCACGCCTCGTCAACGGCTGGTCCGGCAGCGTGCCGGGCGCTTCCATCGAACCGTTGACCGATGTGAATCCCCTCGCCGCGCTGGGACGTTTCTCCGAGGAAGGCAGGCGGGCGCTATCGCATACAGCGATCATCAAGTTGAATGGTGGACTCGGAACGAGCATGGGGCTGGAGGGGCCAAAATCGCTGTTGCCCGTAAAGCAAGGTCACACTTTCCTCGACATCGTGATTGAACAGGCCCAACGCATCCGTCGCGCGCGACGATGCGACCTGCCACTGATCCTGATGGACAGCTTCAACACCCACGACGAGACTGTCGCGGCGCTTGACGGACACACCGGGCTCCAGGATGGCCAATCCAATCTGCCGCTCACTTTCGTACAGCATCGCGTGCCGAAAATCCGACAGGACAGTCTGCTCCCGGTGGAGTGGCCGCAAGACCCGTCCAAGGAGTGGTGCCCGCCGGGCCACGGAGATCTCTACCTGGCACTCGTCACCACAGGACTTCTGGACAGGATGCGCGCGGCCGGGATTCGGTATCTCTTCGTTTCCAATATCGACAACCTCGGCGCCACGCTCGATCTGTCCATCCTCGGCTACATGGCTGCCCAGTCGATCCCTTTCCTCATGGAAGTCACCGAGCGGACGGAAACGGACAGGAAGGGCGGACACCTGGCGCGAACTGGCGGTCACCTGCTCTTGAGGGAGCTGGCCCAATGCCCACCCGAAGAGGAACAGGACTTCCAGGACATCCGCAAGTACCGGCACTTCAACACCAACAACCTTTGGATCGACCTCGACGCCCTCGCTCAGAAGCTCGCAGAAAACGGCGGCATGCTGGACCTTCCTTTGATCGTGAATCGAAAGACGGTGGATTCCAACGACGCGTCGTCGCCTGCCGTGTTCCAGCTTGAAACAGCCATGGGCGCTGCCCTATCCGTTTTCGACCACGCGGAAGCACTCCTGGTGCCGCGGACCCGGTTCGCGCCGGTCAAGACAACCGCGGACCTCCTCGCCCTGTGGTCGGATGCGTATGTACTCTCCGAGGACATGCACATCATCCCTGCCCCGGAACGAAACGGCATACCTCCGTTGATCCAGCTCGATCCGACCTTCTACGGCGCGCTTGGCAACTTCCGGCAACGTTTCCAGCTCGGCGCCCCCTCCCTGGTCGACTGCGACAGCCTGACGATCGAGGGTGACATCCGGTTCGGAAGAAACACAGTCCTGAGGGGCCGGGTGCAGATGACGAACCCGGATCAAAAGCAGATGACCGTGCCTGACGGCACGGTCATCTCAGGAAACAATCCGCGTTGAAGTTGCGGCTCAGACCGCAGCCAGCAAGGCGTCGATCTTGTCCGTCCGCTCCCACGTGAAGAAGTCGAGCTTGTCGGTCCGCCCGAAATGACCGTAGGCCGAGGTTTCCTCGTAGATCGGACGCAGCAGATCGAGACCACGAACGATCTCGGCCGGCTTCAAGCCGAACACCTTGCGGACCGCTTTCTCGATCTTCGCATCCGGGACGATGGATGTGCCAAACGAATCCACCAGAACGGACACCGGCTCAGGGTAACCAATCGCGTAGGCCAACTGCACTTCGCAACGGCGCGCGAGCTTGGCTGCAACGATGTTCTTCGCCACGTAGCGGGCCATGTAGGCCGCGCTGCGGTCCACCTTGGACGGATCCTTGCCGGAGAAGGCGCCGCCGCCGTGACGACCCATGCCGCCGTAGGTGTCGACAATGATCTTCCGGCCGGTCACGCCGCAATCGCCCTGCGGACCACCAACCACGAAACGGCCGGTGGGATTGACCAGGAAGCGCGTCTTCCGATCCATCATCTTGGCCGGCATATCCTTCTTGATCAGCACGTCGATGATCGCCTCGCTGAGCTTCTTGTGCGAGATATCGGGCGCATGCTGTGTGGAAACAACGATCGTATCGATGCGTACGGGCTTGTTGTTCTCGTAGACCACCGTGACCTGCGACTTGCCGTCGGGCCGGAGGAACGGGAGCGCGCCTGAACGGCGGGCCTTGGCCAGACCACGCGTCAGTTTGTGCGCCAGCATGATCGGCATCGGCATCAGTTCCTTGGTTTCATCACACGCGTAGCCGAACATCATGCCTTGGTCGCCGGCACCCTGCTCCGCCGTGGCCTTGCCCGCCGCCTTCTTGGCATCAACACCCTGCTTGATGTCGGGCGACTGCTTGTCGAGCGCCACCAGCACCGCACAGGTGTTCCCGTCAAAGCCCATGTCCGAGCCCGTGTAGCCGATCCGCTTCACCTTCTCGCGAACGATATCGGCATAGGGGATCACCGCATGCGTGGTGATTTCTCCGGCCACCACCACCATGCCGGTCTTGGCCAGCGTCTCACAGGCCACGCGGCTGTGCTTGTCCTGCGCCAACGCGGCATCGAGGATGCAATCGGAAACACCGTCGCAAAGCTTGTCGGGATGCCCCTCGGTTACGGATTCCGAAGTAAACAGATAGTCGTTATGTGACATGATATGACTCCTTACTGGTTCTCAATATCGGGGGGCCAATGTGCGGGTTTCAGGCCAGCAATTCAAGTATTTCCGGCGCCACCTTTTCAATAAGCTGCCTGCATAGATTCTGCACCTCGGTGGCCGAACTCGACGGCAGAGCCGTCTTGGCGAGCTCTTCCGCCTGGGGGAACTTGAGGCTTCGGACCACGTGTTTCACCAGCGGGACAGCGCTCGGACTCATGCTGAACTCGTCGATACCCAGCCCCATCAGCAGGGGTGCCATGACGGGATTGGCCGCCATTTCGCCGCAGATACCCACCCAGATGCCATGCTGGTGGCCAATATCAATCGTGTTCTTGATCAGCTTGATAATGGCCGGATGCGTCGGCTCGTAGAGATAAGCCACGCGTTCGTTGACCCGATCCACAGCCAGCGTGTACTGCACCAGATCGTTCGTGCCCAGACTGAAGAAGTCCACGTGCGGCGCAATCAGGTCCGCCGTGATCGCCGCCGATGGCACTTCGATCATCACGCCGACCTCGAGATTGTCGTCAAACGGCACGCCGCGCTGCCGCAGATCATCCTTGGCTTCTTCAAGGAATGAATTTGCGCGAAGCACCTCATCGACGTTGCTCACCATCGGATACATCAACTTCACGTTGCCGTGCCGGCTCGCGCGCAGGATGGCGCGCAACTGGGCCTTGAAAATCTCCGGCTGCGCAAGACAGAAACGAATCGCGCGCCAGCCCATGAACGGATTCATCTCGGCCGGCATCTTGAGATGCGACAGGAACTTGTCGCCGCCAAGGTCGAGCGTCCGGATCGTCGCCGCCGCAGGCGCCACGCGCTGGACGACTTCCTCGTACACCGCAGCCTGCTCATCCTCGGTCGGCAAATCCTTCATGGAAAGGTAGAGATACTCCGTACGGTAGAGCCCCACCCCGCCCGCACCGTGGGCCATCAGCGAATCCACATCCGCCGGTTGCTCGATGTTGGCCGCAAGCATCACCTGGTAACCATCGCGCGTGACCGCCGGCTGATCCTTGAGGGCCGCCAACTTATCCTGAATGCCCTGCCGCACCTCGGCGATCTTGCCGTACAACTCGAGCCGCTCACGGCTCGGGTTGATGACCATGATGCCCTTGTGCCCGTCGATAAGAAGCTGGTCGCCCGTCGAAACGCGGACGCTGACGTCATGCAAACCGACCACGGCCGGGATCCCCAGCGCGCGCGCCATGATCGCCGTATGCGAGGTCGGACTTCCCAAGTCCGTCGCAAACCCCATCACGCGGTCCCGGTTCAACACGGCCGTATCGGATGGAGCCAGATCGTTGGCCACAATCACGTAGGGCTGATCCAGCCTGGACAACAGGGACGTGCTGCGGCCTGAAAGGTTGCGGAGAATGCGGCGGGTCACGTCGCGGACATCGGCTGCGCGCTCACGAAGGTAATCGTCTTCCAGCGCCAGCAGCGCTTCGGCGTAGCGCTCGGCCACCCCGGTCAGAACGGCTTCCACGTTGCGCCGCTTGGCGTTCAGACCGCGGATAACCTCTTCCACAAACGATCGATCATCCACCACCAGCAGATGCGCATCAAAGATGCTGGCGCTTTCCTGCCCGATCGCCGTGCTGACCTTCTGCTGAATCTCATGAATCTGATGCCGCGTCTGGATCAACGCTTCTTCGAAGCGGGCGATTTCCCGCGGAATCTCTTCCTCGGTGATTGTCCGTTCGACCAGCCGGTCCTCTTCCGTCGTGACCAGAAGGGCCGTGCCGACCGCCACACCGGGCGAGACGGCAATACCCTTCAGCTCAACTTCGCGCAGTGGCTCTGTTGGCGTATCATTCATCAGACATCAATCTTCGAAAAACTTCCGCTCCACAAGATCGACCAGCGCATCGAGCGCTTCCTGGGCATCGGGCCCGCTCGCCGTCAGTTTCAGCACCGAGCCCTTGCTGCCCTCAATCGTCAGCAGACCCATGATGCTCTTGCCGGACACGATGGAGCCGCCCTTCTCCACCGTAATGTCCGCAACAAACTGCCCCGCGGTCTTCACAAAGAGCGCCGCCGGCCGGGCATGAATGCCAAACCGGTTGATGATCTTCACCTCCCGCATCAACACGCGGGGCGAAGCCTCCTGCGATTGTGCCTTCCTAGTCGTCATCGCTCGTCGTCAACTTCTGCACCAGCCGCTCATCCAATTCCTTCGCAGCATCGTGACCCAGTTGCTTCAGCTTCTGATTGAGCGCGGCCACTTCCACCACGTGGGCCAAGTCCCGGCCTGCCGCCACGGGCAGGGTGATCAAAGGAATCTTTACGCCCAACACATCCCGCGTCTGCCGCTGCAACCCCGTCCGATCATCTTCAATCTTCGGATCAGGCCGGTGCAGCCGGACGATGAGGTCCAACCGCATCTCGCTGCGCATCGAAGCCACCCCGAACAGGCTGGGCACATGGATGATGCCTAACCCGCGGATTTCCAGATGATAACGGGTGATTTCAACCGCCGAACCAATGATAGTGCCCGCGCTGTCGCGGCGCAATACCGTGATGTCGTCCGCCACGAGGCTGTGCCCCCGCTCGATCAACGCCAGGGCCGTTTCGCTCTTGCCCACCCCCGCGTTGCCCTCGAGCAGCACGCCTATGCCGCCGATATCCACCATCGTGCCCTGCACGCGAACCCGCGGGCAAACCAGGTTTTCCATGATGATGGTCGACGAGTTGAAGAAGCGGCTGGTGATGAGCGAGGTCTTGAGCAGCG